>Ga0207646_10008538_pt1 | contig 10251 bp, 10 predicted proteins | sample KBSK5502metaG_FD_184343 | JGI IMG/M metagenome (GOLD analysis project Ga0207646, IMG submission 184343) | Corn, switchgrass and miscanthus rhizosphere microbial communities from Kellogg Biological Station, Michigan, USA - KBS K5-50-2 metaG... | ecosystem: Host-associated > Plants > Roots >...
CGTTCAGGAGGCGACGCTTGCTGCGGGAGCCCGCGCCGTCTACCTGGTGGAGGAGCCGATGGCCGCCGCGATCGGCGCCGGTCTGCCGGTCGCCGAACCCCAAGGGAGCATGATCGTCGACATCGGTGGCGGTACGACCGAGGTAGCCGTGATCTCGCTCGGCGGCATCGTCAGCTCGCAATCGATCAAGGTCGGAGGTTACGAGATGGACGAGGCGGTTGCCAAGCACGTCCAGGGGCACTACGGGCTGCTGATCGGCGAGGAGACCGCCGAGCAGGCGAAGCTCGACGCCGGCTCGGCGTGGCAGCTCGAGGAGGAGCTCGAGTGCCTCGTCGGCGGCCGCGATCTACAGAGCGGGATGCTCCGCCGGCTCGAGCTGGGGTCGGAGGAGCTCCGCAACGCCCTGGAAGCTCCAGTCCAGCGGATCGTCACGGCCGTCAAGGACACGCTCGAAAGCACCCCGCCCGAGCTCGCCGCCGACATCAGCGGCCGGGGAATCGTCCTCGCCGGCGGCGGTGCGCTGCTCCGCGGCATCGACATGCGAATCCGCTCCGAGACGGGCCTGGAGGTCGCTCGGGCGGAGTCGCCGCTGACGTGCGTCGTGCTCGGAGCCGGTGAGTCGCTCAACGAGCTGGAGACGCTCAAGCGGGCGCGCCCTGGGCGTGGCCGCAAGGGGCGCGGACGCCGGTTTCAGCGCCGCTAGGTCGGCGTCGCAAGCGAGCGCCTCAGGAGCCGTCATCGAGCGAGACGATCTCGCGCTCGACGCCGACGAGCTCGAACTCCTGCCCGGCGAGGTAGCGCTCGGCATCGTCGAGCAGCCGCTGCACCTCGCCATGGTCGCGCGCAACGCACGAGAGCGTCAGCCGCGAGCGCTGCCAAAGCTCGTGGTGGTCGACCTCCGCAACGGAGGCGCCGAAGCGCTGCTGGAGCTGTGCCTTTGCAGACTTGATGTACTTGCGCTTGCCCTTCAGCGAGCCCGCCTCGGGGAAGTGAAGCTCGACGGAGAGGATGCCGACGAACCCGGCGCGCATGCCGATATTCAAGCGTGCGTCGACCACGGTGACGAACCGTGGGAGGCCCGATTGACTTTCATAAAGCTATGTGTCATAAGCGATGGCGACACCGATCCGACGCGCATGCGGCCCTGAGCACTCGTCAAGCTCGTCGGCTCAGTAAGCACCGACGGCAAAACAGGAGGAGCCAACGCGATGCGCAGCAGGATCGCAGGAGTACTTGTATGTCTTGGAGTCGCGACGATCGCCGGTGTCGTCGCGCTGGCAGGCGCGAAGCCGGCACGGGCGAGCGAGTTCTTCGCGGATCGCAGCCCCAGCCACGTCTCGCTGAGGGTAAATGCCAAGGGAGAAGCGCTGGTCACCTACAAAACCGAGACGGGGCAATGGCGCCACGTCCTCGTCTGGGGCGCCATCAACGCGCTGGGGCCGTCGCGCGACACCCCTCAGGTCAAGATGAAGTTCGACTACGCGGGTGGATGGCGCAAGTATCGCAGCCGCTCGGTCAGCTTCCGGCTCAACTACTGGAAGACCTTCAAGAGCAGCAGCTGCAGGCCTTACGACGGGCCGGCGCTCGTCTACTTCGTCGCTGCCTGCAAGGCGCCCGACGGGTCCTACTGGGCTCTCCAGAGCTGGAAGCGGCTCGAGCCGCTGCTCGGATTCGAGCCGTGGCTCAAGAAGCAGCGCGAATACGAGCTGCACATCTCGCACTGGACCGGGCCGCTGCCCGTGCTCGAGTTCTACTCCCATTGGACCTACCGCGGCTCGGCCGTCGGCGTCTTCGCCCGCTTCACCTACCTCGGACAGCCGGTCTTCGGCTTCAACTCCACGAAAACCGGGGAGCCGCTCGACAACTACGGCCGCAATATCTACATCGACACGTACGACTCGATCTATGGACCGGGCTGGAAGCGGGAGTCCGGGATTCTCACCCATCTCCGCACCGGCACGGTCTGCCACAGCTTCGTCCCGCAGACGATCTTCCCCGGTTATCCCGGCGCCGGCAAGACGCGGCCCGCGGCACCCGGCTCCAAGTACCGCGCTACCGTCATGGGGCCGGGTGAGCTACCGATCGTCCAGGCTTACGCTCCCGGCCTGGGCGCCTACGATCCGGTCGCCAACGCCGGGTACACCGCCATCTGGGACCGCGTCATGGCGGGCGACACGATCTGCGCCCCGGAACGCTGAGTCCGAGTCGGCCTTCGAGTACGTCCAAGTGATCTAGATCACAAGCGACCGAGATACACGATTCGGCGTCTAAGCGGGTGTGCGCTCGCTCCTGATGGCGCTCGGCGCTCTCGTCGCCCTCGCGCCGGCTGGGGCGCACCAGATTCGGCCGCTCGGCCACGCCAATCCGGGCGGCGGCTACACAGGCGACGTCTTCGTCCACAACGGCTTCGCCTACCTCTCGAGCTGGCACGGCATCAACTGCCCCTCACAGGGCGTCCGCGTCTACGACCTGAGCAAGCCGAGCCGGCCGCGGCTCGTCGCCACATTCGCGGACGGCACCTCGGAGCTCGCGGTTCGAGGCACCTGGACGGAGAAGACGATCGTCCGGCACGCCGCGACGCCGGGCTTCACGGGCGAGCTCGCGGTGGTCAGCTTCCAGAACTGCCCTGGAACCAACTCGTATTGTGGCTTCGGCCTCTACGACGTCACCGATCCCCGCGCCCCGAAGGAGCTCTCGCTCGTCCGCACGGATCCGGGCGGCTCGCACGAGATCTGGCTGCAGGCGGTGGGCCGGCGGGCCTACGTCTACACCGCGATTCCGGTAGCCGAGTTTCCCGGCCATGCGCCGAGCCCAGGGTTCCGGATCTTCGACGTCACCGATCCGAGGCACCCAGTCGAGGTCGGCTCGTGGATCGCAACCGCGGCGATGAAAGCAGGGAGGACGGCCGTTTTCGTGCACTCCGTGCGCGTCAACCCGAGCGCCACGCGCGCCTACCTCTCGTACTGGGATCTCGGCACGGTCATTCTCGATATCTCGAACCCCGCACACCCACGCTACCTTGGGCGAACGACCGATACCCAAGGGTTCGCCCACTCGACGGCGCTCACCCCGAACGGCCGCGTGCTGATCGAGACCCACGAGACCAATGGCGGCCGCCCGTCGTTCTGGGACATCTCGAACGCCCACAAGCCGCGACTGCTCAGCGTCTTCAAGCCCCCGGCCCGCCTGGTCGCGGACGCGAGAAAGCGAGGCGCGTCGGGCTTCACACTCGGCGTCCACGACGCGAAGATCATCGGCAAGCGCGCGTACTTCTCCTGGTACGCGCTCGGGGTGCTCGTCGTCGACATCTCGAACCCGCGCCATCCGAACTTCCTCGCCCAGTTCCTGCCGCCGGCTACACGGGATCCTGAGAACGAGTTCTGCGCGAAGTCGTCGTGCACATACACGTGGGGCGTCTACCCCACTCGCAAGTACATTGCCGTCGCCGACATGGTCGGCGGGCTCTGGCTATTTCGGCCGCCTGCCTAACTCGCGGCTGGCGCCGTCGGCGCGGTCGGCGCCTCGGCTGAGGCGTCGCTTGCGATGCCGTTGAGAGGCGCGGCGGCTTTGCCGACGTGCCGTCTAAGCCCGGTTCGTTTCTGAGCCGACCGTGGCAGTCGGTCCAGGTGCGTCGGACAAGTCGGTGCGCTCGACCTGCCGAGTCTCGTAGACCTCGAGGATGTCGCCTTCCTTGACGTCGTTGAAGCCCTCGAGCAGGATCCCGCACTCGAAGCCCTCGGCGACCTCGCGGACGTCGTCCTTGAAGCGCTTCAGCTGCGAGATCGAGGTCTCGTGGATGACGGTGCCGTCGCGGACGACCCGCACCGTCGCGCCGCGGCGGACGTTGCCCTCGGTCACGTAAGAGCCGGCGATCGTGCCGAGCCGAGAGACGCGGAACAGCTGCCGCACCTCGACCTCGCCGATCGTCTCCTCGGTCGTGACCGGGCGGAGCATGCCGACGAGCGCCTGCTCGATGTCCTCGGTCAGCTGGTAGATGACGCGGTAGGTGCGGATCTCGACGCCCTCGCGCTCGGCGAGCTGGCGCGCCTCGGCGGAAGGCCGCACGTTGAAACCGACCACCATCGCGTTCGAAGCGACCGCGAGGTTGACATCGTTCTCCGTGATCCCGCCGACGCCCTGGTGGATGACGCTCACGCGCACTTCCGGGTGCTGGATCTTCTGCAGCTCGCTGATCGCTGCCTCGACCGAGCCGACGACGTCGCCCTTGAGGACGAGATTGAGATCCTGAGAGCCGCCCTCCTGCAGCTGTTCGAACAGGCGCTCGAGCGAGACGGCGCCCCCGGCCTGCGTCGCCAGCTGCTCGCGCCGGAGGCGCTCGCCGCGAACCTGCGCGAACTGCCGCGCCGCGCGCTCGCTCTCGACCACTCGCGAGTATTCGCCCGCCGGCGGCGGATGATCGAAACCGAGGATCTCGACCGGGGTGCCCGGCCCCGCCTCCTCGACTTTCTCGCCGCGGTAGTTGTAGAGCGCCCGCACCCGGCCCCAAGCGTCGCCGGCGACAATCGAGTCGCCGACCCGGAGGGTGCCGCGCTGAACGAGCATCGTCGCCACGGGGCCGCGGCCGACGTCGAGACGGGACTCGATGATCGGGCCGGAGCCCTCGGCGCTCGCGTTCGCCTTCAGCTCGAGCTCGGCGTCCGCGACGAGCAGCACCTTCTCGAGCAGGTCGTCGAGGCCTTCCTTCGCCTTGGCCGAGACGTCCGCGAACTGGATCTCGCCGCCCCAGTCTTCCGGCTGAAGGCCTTCGCCGGCGAGATCTCCGCGTACGCGGTTCGGGTCTGCGTCCGGCAGGTCGATCTTGTTGACGGCGACGACGATCGGCACCTCGGCCGCCCGCGCGTGCGAGATCGACTCACGGGTCTGCGGCATGACGCCGTCGTCGGCGGCCACCACGAGCACGGCGATGTCCGTCACCTTCGCGCCGCGGGCGCGCATCGCGGTGAAGGCCTCGTGGCCCGGGGTATCGAGGAAGGTGATCTTGCGGCCGTTGTGCTCGGCCTGATACGCGCCGATGTGCTGCGTGATCCCGCCGGCCTCGGTCTCGACGACGGCCGTCTCGCGGATCGCGTCGAGCAAGGTCGTCTTGCCGTGGTCGACGTGCCCCATGATCGTGACCACGGGCGGCCGGTCGGTGAGGTCTTCCGCCGCGTCCTCGTACTCCTCCGGCTCGAGCTCCTCCTCGGCGGCGTGCTTGATCTGCAGCTCACGGTCCGGAACGAGCTCGGCGGCGATCAGCTCGACCTCCTCGTCGCTGAGCGACTGGGTGATGGTGACCATCTTCCCCAGGCCCATCATCACCTTGATGATGTCGGGGACGGTCTTGCCCATCGCGGCCGAGAGATCCTTCACCGTCACGCCCGAAGGAACGCTGACCGGCCCGGTCGGCGGCGCAACCGGCTGCTTCGGCGGCCGGGCTTCCTGCCGCTCGCGAGCCTGGCGCGCGTTCTCGCGTGGCCTGTTCGCCGCGTTGTCGATCACCACACGGCGCTTGCGGCGGCCGGTGACAGCGCCCTGGCGGGGGCGGATCGGGCGGTTTGGTCTGTTCGGGCCGTTAGCCATCGGCGTCAGTGTAGAGCCGTGCCAGCGCCGGATCGACGCGCACGGTCTGTCGAAGGACTCGGTTGAACGCGGATCGCGCCGCCGCGCGCTCGAAGCAGGCCAGCCGGCGGCACGTGTAGACGCTCCGCCCCGGCAACTTCCGTGCGGGTGACAGCGCGCCCTCGTGAGCGACGAAGCGGATCAGCTCGCCCTGCGGCGCCTTCCGTCCGCAGCCGGCGCACGTCCGCGTTGAAGTAGTCACGCAGCGCTCGGTCCCTCCTCCGTCTCGGCGACGGGCTCCGGAGTGTCTTCGCCGCCGTCGCGTGAAAGCGGCTCGACCGGAATGCCGGCGGGAACCTCCTCCGGCGTCGCGATGTGCGGGGGCTTGACGTCGACATCGACCTCGTCCTCAACATCAGCGATAACCGTCGCCGGCGGGCCGTGCGTGGCCGCTACGTCCGCGGGCGCCTCGGACTCGAGTGGCTCGTCGGCGGGCTCCTCCGGGACTGCGGGGCCGACGGCTTCGGCGTCCGGCGGCAGCTCGTCGGCGAGCGCCTCGAGCTCCGGCTCGGGCTCGGTGACGATCGGCTCGACGTCGGGCGACTCGGAATCGCGCTCGGCGAGCTCCTGGTGTGCGGCGACGCCGCAGTAGCGTGAGCCGGGCAGCGCCGCGTTCGGGCAGCGCTTGCCGTTTGCGAGGATGGCGGCGCAGCGGCCGGTGAACTCTTCGTCCTCGCCGCCGCCGCCGAAGGCGGCCTCGGCTTCGGCCTGGGCGAACTCGCTGTCGGACTGGATGTCGATCTTCCAGCCGGTCAGGCGGGCGGCCAGACGGGCGTTCATGCCCTCCTTGCCGATCGCGAGCGCGAGCTGGTCGTCGGGCGTGACGACCGTCGCCTCCTTGCCGTCGTCGTCGAGATAGACCTCGCGCACGCGCGCGGGCGAGAGCGCCTTGGCGACGAAGCGTGCGGGCTCCGGGTTCCAGGGGATGATGTCGATCTTCTCGCCGCGGAGCTCCGAGACGACCATGCGGACGCGCGAGCCGCGCGGGCCGACGCAGGCGCCGACCGGGTCGACGCCCTGGGCGTGCGACTCGACGGCGATCTTGGAGCGGTAGCCGGGCTCCCGCGCTACGCCACGGATCTCGACGAGGCCGTCGGCGATCTCGGGGACCTCGAGCTCGAACAGCGTCTTGATCAGCTCCGGATCGCGCCGCGAGACGATCACCTGCGGCCCCTTCGTGCCCGAGCGGACCTCCGTGATGACGGCCTTGATCCGCGAGCCTTGCTCGTAGCGCTCGCCGTCAACTTGCTCGGAGCGGGGCAGCAGCGCCTCGACCTTGCCGAGGTCGACGAGCACGTTGTTGCGGTCGCCGGCCTGCTGGACGATCCCGGTGACGACCTCGGAGACGCGGTCGATGTACTCCTCGTACATCATCTGGCGCTCAGCCTCGCGGATCCGCTGGGTAATGACTTGCTTAGCGGTCTGAGCGGCGATGCGGCCGAAGTTCTCCGGCGTCACGTCCTCCCGCTTCACCTGCTCCTCGCGGACATCGGACCAGTCGATTTCGAGGTCCTCGTCCTGGACGAGCACGTGCGAGCGCTCGCCGGTTTCCTCCTCGGCCTGCTCGAGCTCCGTCAGCACGCGCTCGCGCGCCTCTTCGAGGAGCCGCTCCTCGATGTCGGGCGGCAGCTCAATTGAGAAGACGCGGAAATCGCCCTCCTCGCGGTCGAGCTCGACCACGGCATGGCGCGACGCGCCCGGCGTCTTCTTGTAGGCGGCGAGCAACGCGTCCTCCAGCGCCTCGATCAGCGTGTCGGACTCGATTCCTTTGTCTCGTTCGAGCTCTTGGACGAACTCGATGATCTCTTTACTCATTTGCTTCCCTCGTCGATCAGGTTGCCCCGCACGATCTGCTCGTACGGAATGAGGACCGCGTCGCCGCCTTCGGCGCCGACGCGCACTGCCTGCTCGTCCGCGGCGATGACCTCGCCGCGAAACTTCTTGCGGCCTTCGATCTCTCCGGCCGTCCGTAGCTTGACCTTGCGGCCCAGGAAGCGCCCGAAGTGCGTCGGCTTACGCAGCGGACGCTCTACACCGGGCGATGAGACATCGATCGTGTACTCACGGCGGTAGTCGTCGAGCTCCTGGGTGACGCGCTCGCAGAGCGCGTGGTCGACGCCCCCGGGATGGTCGATGTAGACGCAGAAGCGCTCGGGTCCGAGCAGCTCGACGGCGAGCACTTCCGTGCCCGGCACCCGCTTCTCGATTCGTCCCGCCAGCTCCTGCTCGAGCTGCCGCTCCTTCGTGTGTACGCCTTCCATCTGACCTCCCACGTCGTTCTCTGTGCGCCGGAGCCAGACTGAAGTCTGGCACCGGATTCATAAAAAAAGGGCGCCGCGCGCCCATTTCGCCAAGCCGGTGAAATGTGGTGCTGGCAGGATAGCAAGGCCCGTGTCTCCAATCCCCGCCCTAACCCGAGAGGGAACGATCGAGCTTTCCGACGGGCGCACGCTCGCTTACGCCGACCGTGGGCCGTTAGACGGAGCGCCGATCGTCTTCCACCACGGGACGCCCGGGAGCCGGGCCGGACACCATCCCGACCCGGGCGTTTACGAGGATGTCGGTGTCCGCGCGGTCACCTACGACCGCGCCGGCTACGGGCTCTCCAACCGGCTCGAAGGCCGCAACGTCGCCGCCGTGGCCTCGGACATCTCCGCGCTCGCGGACAAGCTGGGTTTCGATCGGTTCGCGTTGATGGGCGTCTCGGGAGGCGGGCCGCACGCACTCGCGTGCGCCGCGCTCCTTGCCGACCGGGTCATCCGCACGGTGGTGATGGTCACGCCGGCGCCGAACGACGGCGCTTTCGACTTCCTCGCGGGGATGACGCAGACCAACATCGACGAGTTCAATGCCGCGCTGGCGGGCCCGGACGCAATCGCCGCCTATCTCGCTCCCTACGTCGAGACCCTGAGGACGCAGCCTGAGGCGCTGCTCGACCAGCTGGCGGCCGAGCTTCCGCCGCCGGACCAGGCGACGATGGCCCGTCCGGAAGTCCGCGAGATGCTGCTGGCGAATTGGCAGGAAGCCAGCCGGCAGGGTGCGGCCGGGTGGATGGACGACGACCTCGCGTTCACGCGGCCGTGGGGCTTCGACCTCGCAGACGTAGCCGCCGAGGTACGTATCTGGCAGGGCGAGCTCGACGTCCTCGCGCCACAGGCGCACGGCAGGCGCGTCGCCGAGCAGCTGCCGAACGCCACCTTCGAGCTCGTCGAGGGCAAGGGCCACATGCTCTTCGACGTCTGGGCGGAAGCGTTCGCCTGGGCGGCGCGGTAGAGAGAGCGGGTGCCCCGCCTTTACAAATAGCGGGGCCGTTTCGCTCTAGACAGTCGCGGTCTCCGTTTCCGTCTTTCCCTCCTTGAGGCGGCGGATCAGGTCGGCCACGTCGGCCGTCTCCTGCTCCAGGTCGCGCTGGTATTCCTCCAGGCGTCGGAGCAGCGTCTCCGCGTCGGGAAAGCGGCGGCCGCGGTGGCAGCCACCGTGCCGGTGATGTCTTCTTCCGTGCATCTGTTCACCTCCTCTCGTCCTGGTCGTAGCGGTCGAGAAAGCCCTGCACGTCGACCTGCGCCTGCCGCAACGCCTCAGCCCAGCGGTCGAGCAGGCGGCGGCCCTCGTCCGTCAGCTCGTAGGTGCGCTTGGCCGGGCCGGGGAGCTCGGCGCTCCACTCCGAGCTCACGAGGCTCTCGCCCTCGAGTGCGCGCAGGAGCCGGTAGAGGTTGCCGACGTCGACACGTCCCTCCCCCGCCACCTCGGGCAGCCGCTCGATCAGCTCGTAGCCGTGGAGCGGCCGCTCACGCAGGAGCAGCAGGAGCGAGGGCTCGACGAAACGCTCGACACGCGCCCGCACGTGCCAGTGGCCGGGCCTCGTCTGGTGCCGGCTGCGAACTCGGCGCGGGTGGCGGTGTCTCATTCGCCGCAGTATAGGTCAAACACATATGTCTAAGACAGGAGGAGAGTCACCGGCCCGTCGTTGAGCAGCTCGAGCTGCATCCGCTCGCCGAAGACGCCGGTCTCGACACGTACTCCAAGCTCGCTCAGCGCAGCGCACAACGAGTCGTAGAGAGGCTCGGCCTGCTCCGGCTGCGCAGCGTGGCCGAAGCTCGGCCGGTTACCCTTCGACGTGTCGGCGATGAGCGTGAACTGGCTGACGACGAGGGCCTCGCCGCCGACGTCGAGCAAGCTGAGATCGAACTTGCCTGCGTCGTTCTCGAAGATCCGCAGCCGGGCGATCTTCCCCGCCAGGCGGTCTGCGTCCTCGCGCGTGTCATCAGCCGCAACCCCCAGGAGCACGCAAAGGCCGGGGCCGATGGCGCCGACTGTTTCGCCGCGGACGACGACGCGTGCTCGCAGGACGCGCTGAACGACAGCGCGCACCGGCGGCTACGCGACGTCCCGAATTCGCGACGAGTAGTGCTTGCTCGCGGGCCGGAGGGAGCTGGCGAGCTTGTAGTGGCCCTGGGCCTCGGTCTGGCGCCCCTGCTTCTCGAGGCAGCGGCCGAGCGCGTAGTGGCCATAGTCGTCGGCGGGCGCGAGTTCGAGCAGCTTCCGGAACTCGCTCTCCGCCTCCTCGTAGCGGTGGATGCGGAAGTAGGCGATCCCGAGCGCCTCTCGGATCGATGCCTTCTCCGGCTCGCG
>Ga0207646_10008539_pt1 | contig 10251 bp, 6 predicted proteins | sample KBSK5502metaG_FD_184343 | JGI IMG/M metagenome (GOLD analysis project Ga0207646, IMG submission 184343) | Corn, switchgrass and miscanthus rhizosphere microbial communities from Kellogg Biological Station, Michigan, USA - KBS K5-50-2 metaG... | ecosystem: Host-associated > Plants > Roots >...
TGCCCCGCACGGAACGGCTCCATCTCGCCGAGGTCCGCCGGGCCACCGTCGACGCCACCTGGGCGTTCCTGGTCCCGATCGTCATCTTCGCCGGGATCTACGGCGGGATCTTCACGCCCACGGAGGCGGCCGGCGTCGCCGCGGTGTGCGGCGTGCTCGTCGGCCGCTACGTGTACCGCGACGCGAGCTGGCGGGATATCTGGGACATCGCCGTGAACTCCGGCCTCCTGACCGCCCAGATCATGATCATCGTCTGCGGCTCGGCGCTCTACGCGTGGTTCCTGACCATCTTCGGCGTGCCGCAGCAGATCACGACGTTCATCGGGGATCTCGACCTGCCGCGGTGGGGCGTGCTCATCGCGATCAACATCTTCCTGATCATCGTCGGCGGGCTCATCGACCCGACCTCCGCGATCCTCGTGCTGACGCCGCTGCTGCTGCCGATCGTCAAGGCGGCGGGGGTCGATCCGATCCACTTCGGCATCATCCTCACGACCAACCTCGCCATGGGCATGTTCACGCCGCCGTTCGCCATCAACATGTTCGTCACGCAGTCGATGTTCGGGGTGCCGGTCTCGAAGATCGTTCCCGGGCTCGTGCCGTTCATCGGCATCCACACCCTCGCGCTGATCCCGATCACGTTCCTCCCGGAGCTGTCGTTGTTCCTCACAAGATTCATCTAGCCATGGACAAGGAGAAGCCCATGACAGCGATGCGCACCTTGCTCCTCGGCCTCGCGACCGTCATCGCGAGCGCTCTCTCGCCCCTGCCGGCCGCGGCCCAGACGATCCCCTTCAAGTGCGCCACCGCGACGCTGAACGACGTGCAGCACGAGTGGTGCAAGCGGTTCGGCGCCCGGCTCGAGCAGCGGACGGGCGGCCGGATCAAGCCGCAGGTCTTTCCGGCGAGCCAGCTCGGGTCGATCCCGCGGATGATCGAGGGCGTGCAGCTCGGCACCATCGAGTCGTGGATCGGGCCGCCGGAGTTCATGGTGGGCGTGGATCCCCGCTTCCAGATCCTCACCGCCCCCTACATCTTCGACAACCCGGATCACTGCTATCGCGTGATCACCGACCGCGAGTTCCTGGACAGGTTCCTGGTCCTCGCGGAAGGCAAGGGCATCCGGGGCGTGAGCATGATCGTCTACGGGCCCGCCGGCTTCCTCGCCCGGACGCCCGTCCGGATGCCCGACGACCTCCGGGGTAAGAAGATCCGCGTCCTGGCCACCCCGATCGAGAGCGCGATGATGGCCCAGCTCGGCGCCACCGGCGTGCCGATGTCGCTCGGCGAGGTGCTGCCGGCGCTGCAGCAGGGCGCCCTCGACGGCGTGTCGTCCTCGCTCACGATCTTCACCACGTTCAAGTACTACGACGTGGCGAAGTACTACGCGAACACCGACCACTACTTCATCACCAGCATCGCGACCGTCAGCAAGAAGTGGCTGGACGGGCTGCCCCCGGACGTCCAGAAGATCGTGCTCGAGGAAGGGCGCTCGGTGCAGGCCGAGCTCCTCGACTGGGGGAAGAACTTCTACCAGGCCGGCGTCAAGACCTGGAAGGAGAAGACGGGCACGGGATGGATCGAGCTGACCCCGGAGCAGCGGTCCGCTTTTCGCACCAAGATGGAGGGTGTCGACGTCACGGTGGCGGAAAAGGTACCCGGCATCAAGGAGTGGCTGGACCTGGTGCGGGCCAAGGCCAAGGCCTTGCGGTAGATCTCTACAGCATGTCGCCGCAGCCGGCTCGCCGCGCCCAGTATTCCCAGGCCCGCTGGGTTTCCGGCGAATACGGCTTGTAGCCGGCGTTGCGCGCGTCGATCTCCCCGCGCGACAGCGGCTTCACCTCGCCGAGCGCAAGGGCCGCCAGAAGGGCGCGGGCGTTGCGGGGTGTATAGACGGACATCCTGACCACCTCGATGAGCGAGCGGGCGGCGGCGGCGAAGCCGTGGCCGCGCATCAGCGCCACGTTGTTGGGGCCGAGGCGTTTCGCCAGGTCGCGGCCCTGGGCCATGTTCGTTACCAGCAGATTCGTGTCGCCGAACTGGTCGGCGATGTCCCACACCGGCACCTCGGCGCCCATGAAGCTGCCGGAGTGGATCACCGGCCGGAGCGGCGTCTTGGTGATCGTGAACGGCAGCACGGCCTCGGCGTGGGCGTGGACGACGGCCATGACGTCGGGCCGCGCCTCGTAGATCGCGCCGTGGATGAAGCGCTCGAGATAGAGCGCCCGCTTTTCCTCCCGGGTCGGTGTCCCGTCGAGCCGGAAGTCGATGATGTCGTCGCGCTCCACCAGCTCGGGCGCGACCGAACGGGCCAGCAGGTACCGGCCCGGGTCGTCGGGATGGCGGACGCTCACGTGACCGTAGGCGTCGACGACCTCCTCCTGAGCGAGGATGCGATTGGCGATGACGAGGTCGCGGATGATCTGATCCAGGTCGTTCATGACCGTCTCCGCTGTTTACCGTTGTGAGGCGACGCACGGCACGAGGACGCCGTGCCGCTCGAGCCAGTCGAGGATCCGCCGACCGCGCTCGGGCGGCACCAGCGGCGCCCAGGCGGCGAGGATGTCGGCGGCGTGCTGCCCGTCGCGGACCCGCGCGAGCAACGGCACGAGGGTGTCACCGTCCAGCGAGGAGACCGGCCGGGTGAGTGCCGGATGGACCAGCGCGTGCGCGCGCCGCACGGTCCTGCCCACGAGCGTGGGCACGGCGTCCACGCGCGCGTGCGGCGACAGCATCAACGGCGGATCACCGGGGGCGGGAGCGGCCGGGGCAGACATCGTCGTCGCGCGACGGGCTTGCCAGAAGGCCGCCGCCCCCTCGGCGCGACGTGACGCGTAGAGCTCCCCGGTGATCCGGCAATGGCGGTCGAAGGACTCCCGCTGCGCATGCCGGTAGAACTCGACCGCCGCCTCCGCATCGCCTCCGGTCAGCACCGTGTGGACGACGGCGCTCGCCTGGATGGCGGAGCGCAGCGCCGACTGCACGCCCTGCGACGACAGCGGATCGAATGCGCTCGCGGCGTCACCCACCTTGATCACGCGCGCCGTGGCCGGCGCCTCGGCGAGAGCAGGCGAGGCGTCGCAGACGCCGACGGGTCCGACGAGCGTGCCGGCCAGGCATTCCCGGAACAGCGTCGCCGCGCGGAGGTGATCCCGCAGCTTGGCCTCGCGGCCGCGCCGGTCGAGGCCGGCGCAGCTCTCCAGGTCGACCATGACGAGCGTGTGCCAGCGGCCGTCCGGCAGCGTGACGCCCCAGCACCAGCCATCCGCTACGGCCTCGACCCGCATCTCCACCGTCGCGGGCGCGGCCCCGCGCCACGTCGCAGAGAGCGCGGCCGTCCGGAGTCCACCGGCCCGCCGTCGCGCCGCTCGCCCCCTCCCGTCAACGAGGAAGCGCGCCACGACGTCGCCCGACCATGCGGCGCCGTCGACGGGGACGCGCCACCGCCCGCCGGTCCACGACGGCCCGCGCGCGCTCGCCGGCCTCAGCACCGTGACCCCAGCGTCGCCTGCGGCTTCCCGCAGGATCGTATCGAAGCGAGAACGCTCGACGATGAGCGTGCCGGGATGAGGGCGCACGGTCTCCCCGTCATCTGACCAGCGCAGGCGCGTGTGCGGACACGTGGCAAATCCGGCGGCGGCGATCCGCCCGCTCAGGCCGAGGATGTCGAGCACGTTCCGGATCGACGGCGGCAGAGACTCGATCCGCTCCGGACCGTGTGCCGTGCGATCGACGAGGACGACGCGATGTCCCCATTCCGCGAGGCGGCGCGCCGTCGTCGATCCCGCCGGACCGCCGCCGATGACGCAGACCTCGGCCGGAAGCGACGTCACGACGTGAAGAGCTCCGGGCAGCGCTCCTGCAGGTTGACGTACGCCTGCAGACAGTAGTGCAGCCACCCGCGGATCAGGTCACAGGCCGGGCGGCCGCGGTGGATGACCTCGTGATGACATCCGCCGCCGCAGAGATAGCGCGCCCAGCAGCTCCGACACGGCTCCTGCCGGTCGACCGCCCGCTCGGCCAGCCAGCGGCGCTGGACGTCGCGATCGACGCCGGTCTCGACGTGGCCCATCGCGCCGGCCGGGTCGTCGACGAAGCGGTGACACGCGAAGAGCCCCCCGTCCGCCGAAACGCCGAAGTAGCCGGCGCCGGCGCCGCACGGGTAGGGGCGATGCGTCCCCCGGTGGATCTCCTGCATGGCGCTCCGCATGTTGGCGAACGGGTACCGCTGGCCGGCCACGACGCGCCGCTCGAACTCGCGACCGCACGCGATCATCTCCGCGAGCAGGACGTCGAGATCGGGCTCGTCGAGCTGGGCGCTCCCGGCCGGCGAGCTCAGCATCGGCGAGAAGCCGACGCTCTCGAAGCCGAGCTCGACGAACCGATCGAGCGTGTCGCGCAGCCCGAGGTTGCGCGGCGTCACCGTGACCCGCGCGCTCACCTGCATCGCGCCTTGCCGCTCGAGCAGCGGCTTGATCCTTTCGATCACCGTGCCATAGCTGCCGCGGCCGCTCTTGAAGGGCCGCAGGCGATCGTGGACCTCGCCGACCCCGTCGAGACTCACCGTCACCGCGAAGGCGTGACCGGCGAAGAACTCCGCGTCGTCGGGGCGGAGCAGGGTGCCGTTCGTGGTGATCGCGAACCCGACGGGGACCCCGCGCTCGGCGGCGATCCGCACCGCGAGCTCGGTCGCCCGGCGGACCACCGGGCGGTTGGTCAGCGGCTCGCCGCCGAGGAACGCGAGGTTCACCCGTTCGCCGGGCCGCGCCTGGCCGAACAGTCGTCGCACCGATGCCTCGGCGACCGCCCACGGCATCGCCTTCTCGGGCCCGCCGAAGCCGCCGCCCTGCGCGTAGCAGTACTGGCAGCCGAGGTTGCACTTCTGGGCCACGGCGAGCGAGAGGCTCCGCAGCGGCGGGTCCCGCAGCTCGGTCTCTCGCATGAAGACGGTGTCGGCGAATCCCTGCGAGGACAGCAGCGCCCGGACGGCCTCGCGCCCGGCCGAGGCGGCGCCGTCGATCTCGTGTCCCAGCGCGGGGTCGATCGCGTAGACGCGGGAGCCGTCGACGATCAGGACGTGCGGCCCGAAGTCCGTCTCGAACCGGTGCAGATCGGCCGGCGAGCCGATCACGAGGCCGGCCAGAACGGGATGCCGATGCCGGCGGCGGCGAGCCGCTCGCCTTCATCGAGCAGCGCGTTCATCGCCGCGCGCGCGGCGGCGATGCTTCGCCCCCCGGCGTCGAACGCCCCGTGCGCCATGTCGGCGTACCCGGCCGTGAGATTGCGCACCACCTCGGCGTAGCGCGCGAGCGCCGAGGCGGCCTGCTCCGGCGTGCCGGGCTCTACGGGGCGCAGGTAAGGATGGGGTGGCGTGGCGCCGGTGTAGAGCTGCAGCACGCGCCGGATGTCGCGCAGGCGCGAGTAGTGCTCCATGCCGTCGTTGGCGATGCGCGAGGCCAGGTCTTTGAGATGCTGCGGATACACGTCACTGGCGAACGTGGCCGCGACGCGCGCGTAGGCGCCGTCGATCGTGCCGCTCGGCCGCTCGACGGCGATGAAATCGTCCAGGGTCGCGGGCTCGAGCCGGCGCAGCGCGCGCGGCCGCCTCGTGCCCGGGCCGGTGGGCACGGTCGGCGAGAGCACGAGCACCGGACGGTAGTCCGGCACGAGCTTGGCGTCGAAGAGGCGCCACAGGATCTCGTTCACCCAGCGCAGGTGCTGCATCTCGCTCGCCGCGGTCAGCATCAGATAGTGGCGCGCGAAGATCACGTCGTCGGACATCGTCGGCCATCCGGGGCCGGCCGCTTCTTCCGGTGAGCGGAGCGAGAAGCGGGCGTAGATGTACTCGAGCGCGAGCGTCATCTCGAGCGGCGCCAGGACGTCGCGCAGCTCCGTGGCGAGCTCTTCGACGGAGCCGAACGGCCTCGCCGCGGCCTCCGCCGCCGGCGGAAAGAAGACCTCCCCGATCTCGGTGTTCTGGATGACGACGTTCAGCTCCTGCCAGGCCCGGTTGATCTGGAAGTAATCCATCTGATCGAGGCGGTTCAGCGGCATCTCGTTGGTGGTTGCCCCCGCCATCGGCTGCGAGCGCTCGGCCCGCATCCAGTCGAGCAACGTCTCCGCCCGCTCGGCGTCCACCGCGCGACCGCCCGGAAGCCTCGGCACCCCCGGATCGATCTCGCCGTGCACGACGTCCGGCCGGTTCGACGCCCAGTAGTGGCACGTGCAGTCGCGAAAGTCGTGCTGCCACGGCGAGCACAGGCTCTGCATGATCTCGCCGGGCTGATAGGCGGCGCTGATCACCCCGGTGTGGGGATCCGTGAAGAACCGGCGCCAGCCGTTGAGCACGACCTGTCCGTCGCCGTCGCGTCGCCCGAGCCCGATCGTCACCGGCCCGCGCTCGATCCCGCGCACGAGGCGCCACACGAAGAGCCCGTCGAGCGGCCGCGTCGAGCCGTCGGGCAGCCGCTCGTTCATCGAGATCCGCTTGCCGTGCTGCTCGATCCAGTCGATGTACCAGATCCCGACCGACAGCGTCTCCCCGACGGTGCCCTTCAGGGCATCCAGCAACGGGCCGGCGAGCGGGGCGACCCACTTCCGGTCGGGCTCGTCGAGCCCCCGCACGTACTCCGGCTGCAGATCGGGATCGCCCCAGTTGTCGATGTAGGACAGCCACGCGCCGTAGCGATGCGGCTCCGTGTACGGAGCGTCGGTGTCGCGCCGGGCCACGAACTCGAAGACCAGGCCCGGAAAGAACCGGCGGTCGAGGTTGCGCAGATCGGTGTCCAGCCCGGGGTAGCAGTTGCCGACCGAATCTTCGGGCCGCGTGATGTCGGGGTTGCCGGCCACGCGATACGCGGCGCGCGCCGTCAGGTTCCGGGGAAGGAGCTTCCGGCTGCCCATGGCCATGGATGCGCTCCGTCAGGCCGGGCGCGCGCCGCCGCGCAGCCGGGCCACCACGTCGGCCACCTGGCGGGCGAGTCGGCTGTTCGCGGGGCGGTCGCGGCCCGCGGCGTCGCCCTGCGGTGCCGGGCCGTCGCCGAGATGCTGCAGCAGCTTCATGAGCAAGTCGTATTGACGCCACGTGAGCGAGAGCGGGTTCTCGTCCGAGTCGCGCATGTACGGGGGCATGCGCATATCTTGAAGGCTGTCGCGCACGACCCGCGGGTCCCGGAACTCGGGGTTGGGCACCGGCCCGGGCGTCTCCGCGAACTGTCGCAGGCGGCCGAAGGGCGGACGGACCAGCCGCTGCACGTGCTCCCGGCGCGTACGCAGGAAGTCGAGCAGCGTGTCCACGTCCGTCATCGGCGCGTGAGCGACGCGGGCGACCGTCGTGTAGGGGAGCTGGTCATGCTCCACGCCGACGCTCTGCGCGGCCTCCGCGCTCGAGGTGAGCAGCGTCGGGACCAAGTCGACGTACGGCACGTCGTCCCTGGTCATGCTCCGGTAGTCGACCTGCGGCAGCCCCGGATAGTTCACGCCGCCGCTCCCGCCGACCGCGCGCATCCGCTCCAGATCGAGGTTGATCTGGGTTGCGACCTCGAAGATGCGCTGGAACAGGTCGGTGATCTCCGCCTCGGTGGTCTCGAGACTCGCCTCGTCCACCACGGCCGGCGGCAGGTCGCGGTCGGCCAGATCGTCGGCGAGTGAGAGGAACGGACGCCGATCCGGCGAGTAGTCGGGCGGCGCGGCAAACACGCGCGCCATCGCCCGGAGCCGCTGGCCGTCCACGACCAGCTCCGCCTCGATCGTGCCGTCGCAGGTGTCGTCGATGACGCCCCACGAGCGGTCGTGACCCGTGGCCGCGCCGTCGTAGCTGTCGCACGGCTGCGGGTCGGTCTGCCCGGGCTGGTTCAGTATGTATCGCGACCAGGCCGTGTCCGGGTTGAGGATCCGGTTCCGGGGCGGAACGATCTCGTGCTGCCGTCCCTGGAGGACCTTGGGCGGCAGCACCCGGCCCTCCTGGAGCGACTTGGCCACCCCGACGATGGCGTCCGGTGGCCCATAGACCTCGCCCCGTCCCGGCGTGTAACGGACGCGCACGACCGATAGGTCGACGCCGAGCAGGCTCTCCCGGATCGGCCGCACGACCTGGAAGCGCCCGAGCGGGATCGGCCGGTCCGGATGGACCAGGGGGATCTCGCCGGGATTGTGCGGGCTGGTGGCGAGCAGCGGGCGCTCGAGGTGGTCGTCGCCCGCGACGTCGACGCGCGAGAGGAATCCGCACGACGGCTCGCCGGTCCGTCGCTGCGCCTTCTTGTTGCCCATGGTGATGCGGTAGCGGAGGCTCGAGAGCGAGACGCCGAGCCGGTGCAGCACGTCCAGCGTCAGCGGCTCCTCGTGCTCCTGGGGCGCGCCGTCCCGCGTGGACAGCACGCGGACCCACAGCTCGAAGAAGGGCGCGACCGGGCGCAGCGTGTCGCCGTCGCGGAACCGGATCGCGCTCGGCAGGTATGGCAGCGGCGTGCCGTCGGCGCCGACCGTGAGGGTCACCGCGGGCTCGATCGTCGTGCGGTGCACGTCGTGGGCGTCCATGTCGGCGGCCCAGCGGAAGCTTTCGAGCGGGGTGTCGCCGCCGCCGAGCCGTCCGATGGCCAGCGGGGGTAGGAAGAAGAGCTCCAGGATCCGTTCCATCTTCGCCGCTCCCGCTGGTCCTGTGGTGTACGGCCGAGCTTCGGTCAGCGCAGGGAGTCTAGCACTTCTCGCGCGCGTCGTTCCGCCAGCCGGGCGGACTGGTGGCGGGCCAGATCGATCGAGCGCTCGAGCTGAGCCCGGACGTCGGCGGCGCCGGCGCCCTGGGCGAGCAGGGCGAGGGCGCGCAGGCGGTGGAGCTCCGGCGCGCAGAGATCGTAGGCGGACGGGGTGATCAGCGCCTCGACGTCGTCGAGCACGGCCCGCGCCGCCGCGTGGGATCCTCGATCGATGTGGATCTCCGCCTCCATCAGCATGAGCCAGGGCGTCCAGAAGCCCCAGTTGAGCGCCTGCAGCTCCTCGATGCCGCGACGGATCTCGTCGAGGCCCAGCGTGGTGTCGCGCCGGGCCTCGAGCAGGGCGATCACGGTGCGGGCCACGAGCTCGCGCACCTTGAGCCCGTGCCGTTGCGACAGCACGGCGAGCTCGCTCACCGTGCCGGCCAGCCGGTCGAAGTCCCGGCCGAGCACGTGGAAGCAGACGGCGAGCGAGAGGACGAACGACGTCGTGTTCGATGCATCGAGCCGCTTGGCCTCGGCGATCGTCTGGTCCATCAGCGCGGTCGCCTGATCGCCGTGACCGAGCTGCAAGAGAGCGATGGCGAGGTAGCTCATCGCGGAGATCCGCTGATCCACCGCATAGACATAGGCCAGCGGCGGATCCCGCTGCGGGTCGTAGAGCCCGATCGCCCGCTCGAGCTGCGCGCGCGCGGACGGCAGCTCGGCTTGGCCCACCAGCGACATGCCGAGCACGCGGTGGCCGAGCATCTGGAAGACGCGATCGTCGTGGCGCTCGGCGATCTGCAACAAGCGTTCAGCCATGGCCCGGGCCGGCGCCATCTTGCCGGCCGAGAACGTACCGACCCACTGCCCCCACAGCACGGGGAACAGCTTGGCGATCTCTCCCGTGCGCTCGTGAAGCTCGAGCAACCGAACCGAGTTGTCCTCCCACTCCGGCGCGGTGTATCCGGCAGTCGCCGACAGAGCGACGGCGAGATCGATGCGGAGATCGAGCTCGAGGGAGTCGCGCTCCGCATCCTCGGGCAGCGTCGCGAGGAGGGCGAGGCCCTGACCGAGCTGGCCGATCGCATCCAGATTGGCCGATTGGTGGATGCTGCGCCGGCCCGCCTTGTGCCACCAGGTCAGCGCCGGGCGCGACAGGCGGGCCTCGCTATAGTGTCGCGCGACGACCTCCGGCTGCGCCGCGGCGATCGCGGCGAAGCGCTGCTCGAGCACGGGGGCGATCCGGCCATGCAGGGTGCGTCGCCGGCTGTGCAGCAGGCTTGCGTACGCCGCCTCCTGCACGAGCGCGTGCTTGAACGTGTAGGTCGCCTCGGCGTCGAGCCCGCGCCGCAGCAGCAGGCCGGCCTCCGTGATCCGCTCGAGCCCGTCCCGCAGCCGCTCCGGGGGCAGATCGCTGACCGCCTCGAGCAAGCCGGCGGAGAACTCCCGCCCGAGCGCGGCCGCCGTCTGCGCGATCTCCTTCGCCGGGCCGAGGCGATCGAGCCGGGCCATCAGGGAGTCCTGTAAGGTCGGGGGAATCGTCGGCGGCGCGAGCGGG
>Ga0207646_10008540_pt1 | contig 10250 bp, 9 predicted proteins | sample KBSK5502metaG_FD_184343 | JGI IMG/M metagenome (GOLD analysis project Ga0207646, IMG submission 184343) | Corn, switchgrass and miscanthus rhizosphere microbial communities from Kellogg Biological Station, Michigan, USA - KBS K5-50-2 metaG... | ecosystem: Host-associated > Plants > Roots >...
CGTCGTGGCCATCCACGGTGATACGCCCCGCCGACACGTCGTGGAAGCGCGGCAGGAGGTCCATGAGGGTGGTCTTGCCCGCCCCCGACATGCCGACGAGGGCGACCAGCTCGCCCTTGCTGACCTCGAGGGTGATGTCGCGCAGGGCCGGCTCCGGCGTCTCCGGGTAGCCGAACGACACGCCCTCGAAGGCGATGCGGTCCGTGAAGCCGTCGAGGACGTGGGCGCCGGGGGCGTCCACGATGGCGGGTGGGGTGTCCACGACCTCGAAGACCCGCTCCACCGAGCCGAGTGACTGCTGGACGGTGTTGACCATGCGCGAGAGCTGGCGCACCGGCCCGTACAGGAGGAGGACGGCGGCGGTGAACGAGAAGAACTCGCCCGTCGTGAGCGCGCCCGAGATCACGCGGTAGCCGCCGTACCAGAGGGCGCCCATGAGACCCACCGCCCCCATGACCTCCATCAGGGGCTCGGCCGCCTGATCCGTCCGCTGGTTCTTGAGGGCCAGCCGCAGGAGCCGGTCGTTCACCTGGTCGAAGCGCTCCTGCTCGAGCCGCTCGCGGCCGAAGGCCTTGACGATCTTGGTGCCGGCGAACGACTCCTGGAGCACCACGTTGAGCTCGGCGATCTTCTCCTGGGTGCGCTTGTTGATCGTGTAGAGCTTCCGTCCGAGGGCCCTGACCGTGACGCCCGCCGCGGGGAAGATCGCCACCGCGATCAGCGCGAGCGTCCACTCGCGGGCGAACATGACGACGAGCAGCGCCAGGATGGTGGCGACATGGCGCACGGCCATCACGAGCACGGTGGAGGAGAGGCGCGCCAGCCGGTTGACGTCGCTCACCACGCGCGTCATCAGCTCGGCGGAGTGCAGCGAGGCGAAGAAGGACAGCGGCATGCCCTGGATGTGCGCGTACAGCTCGCGGCGGATGCGGGCGATCACGCGCTCGCCCACGGCGGCCATCAAGTAGGACTGGCCGAAGCGCCCGGCGCCCTTGGCGAGGTAGGCGCCGAGGACGGCGAGCGGGATCAGCTTGAGCATCAGCAGGTCGCGCTTGACGAAGATGCCGTCCATGGCCGGCTTGACGAGCCAGGCGATGGATCCCTCGGCCGCCGACACCACCAGCGCCAGCAGGCCCCCCATCGCGAGGACGTGCCAGTGCGGCCTGAGGTAGGGGAGGAGCCGGTAGAGGAGCCGGTAGCGAGGGCTCACGAGCGGCCGCGTTCGTCCAGCAGCCGCCGGTAGAGCGTCTCGGTGCGCTCGACCTTGACGGCCGTCGAGAAGTGCGTCTCGACGCGCTTGCGGCCGGCGCGCGCCATCGCCTTGGCCCGCGTCGGATTCTCCACCACGCGCAGGATGGCCTGAGCCAGGGCGTCGGGATTCCGCGGCGGGACGAGGAGCCCCGTCTCGCCGTCCGTGATCAGCTCGGGAATGCCTTCGAGGCTCGTGCCGATGACCGGGGTCTCGACGGCCAGGGCTTCCCGCAGGGAGCCCGTCAGCCCCAGCCCCGCGTAGGAGGCGTCCACCACGAGGTCGCTTCCCGCCAGGATCTCGGGGATGTCGTGCCGGTGGCCGAGAACGGAGACGACTCCACCGAGCCCGCGCTGCCTCGCCTTGTCCATCATGCTCGTGATCCGCGGCGGCGGGGCGCCGACGAACAGGAGCCGGCAGTGCGGCGCAGCGCCGCGCACGCGGCGCATGGCCTCGAGCACGTCGTCGTTGCCCCGCCAGGAGCGGATGCCGACCTGGGTGATGAGCGCGTGTTCCGGCGTGAGCCCGAGTTCCCGCCGGATCCCGGTGCCGTCCACCTGGGGATGGAAGCGGGCGAGATCGGTGCCCGAGTAGATGACCTCGATCTTCCCGGCGGGCACGCCGGTCGCGACGAGCCCGCGCTTGATGGACTCGCAGACGGCGACGATGGCGGTGACCCGCGAGGTCGTGTAGCCGAGTCGGTTCCAGCGGTCCAGCGGGAAGCTCACGCCGCGGTTGAGCACGAGCACGGGGACCTTCACCAGGAGCCCGGCCAGCAGGGCCAGCGTGCGGGCCCGGCCCTTCTGGCAGTGCACGACCTCGATCCGCTCGGCCCGGATGAGCCGGGCGAGCCTCCAGACGGTGACGAGGTCGAGGGGATGGCGCATGGGCAGCGGCGCATGAGGAATGCCCGCCCCCGCGCATTGCCAGGCCCACTGCTCGCTCGTGCGAGTGGCGACCACGACGTGGTGGCCGCGCGCGTGGAGACCCACGGCCAGCTCGCGGAGCTGGATGGCGGCCCCCGTGAAGTAGTCCGCCTTCGGATAGAGCTGAAGGATCCGCAGACTAAACTCGGAGAGGGGCTCCGCCCCCCTTCCGAACCTCCCCCCAGAAACAGGTTGCGCCGGCGGAGCCGGCGCTCGAAGCGGAACATCCACCGGTCGCGGTATTTCTCGTGGCCATGTGGCGTCTACCCCACAGGCTCCTAAGTCTAGGCGAAAAACGCGCGGACGGCGGCGATGAGATCTCGGAGGGGGGCTTCGCCCCCCTTCCGAAGCCTCCCCCCAGGAATCGTTGCGCCGGCAAAGCCGGCGCTCGAACGTTGTCCGTCACATTGCATGAGGTGTGCTCCGATCACTTCACGCCTCGAAAAACGCGCGGACGGCGGCGATGACCTCGTCCACCTCGGCGTCGGTGTGCCCGGCCGAGAGCGGGAGCGTCACGATCTCCTGCACGATGCGTTCGGTGCGCTCGAGCGGCGCCGGGTTGAGGTGCTCGACCGCGGGCTGCTTGTGGCTGGCGACCGGGTAGTGGATGCCGGTGGCGATGCCGCGCTCCTTGAGCGCCTTCGCCAGCGCGTCGCGCGCCCGCGTCCGGATCACGTACAGGTGATACACGTGACGGGCGCCAGGGACCTCGGCGGGGAGCCCGATCGGGAGGCCGCTCAGACCGCGAGCGTAACGCCCGGCCAGAGCCCGGCGGCGATCGTTCATGGCGTCGAGTCGGCGCAGGAGCACGCGCCCCACCGCCGCCTGGATGTCGTTGAAGCGCAGGTTGAAGCCGATCTCCGCATGGACATCCTTGTTCAGCCGACCGTGGTCGCGGAGCCGCCGGCAGCGCGCCGCCACGTCGTCGTCGTCGGTGACCAGGAGCCCGCCGTCCCCCATGACGGTGAGGTTCTTCGAGGGGTAGAAGGAGAAGGCGCCGGCGCGCCCGAAGCTTCCCACCTTGCGCCCCTGCCAGGCGGCGCCGTGGGCCTGGGCGCAGTCCTCCAGCAGCCAGAGGCTGCGCTCCGAGCAGAGCCGGAGGATCCCGTCGAGATCGGCCGGATGACCGTAGAGGTGGACCGGCACGAACCCCACGGTGCGAGGGCTCACCTTGGCGGCGGCGTCCTCGAGGTCGACGGTGTAGCTGTCGTCGATGTCCACGAAGACGGGGATGGCGCCGGCGAAGCAGATGGCCTCGACGGTCGGGAACGCCGTGTGCGAGGGCACGAGCACCTCGTCGCTCGACTTGACCCCAAAGGCCTTGAGCGCCATCCAGAGGGCGGCGGTGGCGCTGCTGGTCAGCGCCGCGTGCTTCACGCCGATGTAGCGGGCGAACTCCTGCTCGAAGGCGCGGCATTCGGGACCGAGGATGTACTGGCGCGAGTCGATGGCGGCGAGCACCGCGGCCTTGATCTCGTCATCGACCGGCGGGCGGGAGAGCGGAACCGGCATCAGGAAGGTCCTCCCGTGGACTGAAAGCGATTGAACCGCCCGCGGTAGAAGAGCAGCGGCTCGAAGCCGGCGTCGCCGCGGCAATCGGCGGCTTCGACGCGGCCGACGAAGATCGTGTGATCGCCGCCCGGGTAGGCGTGGACGACCGTGCATTCGATCTCGGCGAGCGCATCCTTGAGGATGGGCAGCCCGAGGGCGCCCTGGCGGTAGTCCGTGCCCTCGAACTTCTCGGCGCCGCCACCCGTGGAGGCGAAGCGGCGCGCCAGGTGCTCGTGGTCCGAGTGCAGGATGTTGATCGCGAACTTCCCGTGCCCGTGGAAGGCCGGGTAGCACTGCGCCGAGTGGGCCACGCAGACGAGAACGAGGGGAGGGTCGAGCGAGACCGAGGTGACCGAGCTGGCGGTGAGGCCGGCGGGCTGGCCCTCGGCGTCCCAGGTCGTGACCACGGTGACGCCCGTGGCGAAGTGGCCCAGAACACGCCGGAACTCGTCGGGTCCAAGCACTCGCTCTTTGTAGCAGTTCTGGTCGGATTTTTCAAGTTCCCCAATGGCTTGCGGAGCAGCAGGCCTTGACGGACAGGGGCGGTGTCACTATACTCGGCTGTAGTCACGCACATCCAGGAGAGCCATGAGTATGCCCGGAAGCGCCAGCATCACCGAGAGTGCGGTCCTCGACGTCCTCCGGACCGTCAAGGATCCCGACCTCGGCAAGGACATCGTGAGCCTCGGGCTCATCCGGGATCTCCACATCCACGACGCCGACGTGTCGTTCACCCTCGCCTTCACGACCCAGCCGGCGGCGGCCAAGGTCGCGCTGCACAGCGGCGCGTCCAAGGCGGTGTCGCAGATCCCCGGCGTGAGCCGGGTGCAGGTGAAGATCGGCTCCGCCGCCGCCGGGCGGTCCGCCCAGCCCCCGGGACCCGCTGCGGGAGCCGAGTTCATTCCCGAGGTGAAGCACACCATCGCGGTCTCCTCGGGCAAGGGCGGCGTGGGCAAGTCCACGATCGCCGTCAACCTCGCCCTCGCGCTCCGGCAGACGGGCGCGCAGGTCGGTCTGGTGGACGTGGATGTCTACGGCCCCGACGTGCCGCTCATGATGGGCGCCCGGGGGCGGCCCGGGATGTTCGACAACAAGATCGTCCCGGTGGAGGCGCATGGCATCAAGATCATGTCCATCGGCCTGCTCGTCGCCGAGCGGGAGGCGCTGGTCTGGCGTGGGCCCATGATCCATTCGGCCGTCCAGCAGTTCCTCCGCGACGTGATGTGGGGCGCGCTCGAGTACCTCGTCTTCGACATGCCGCCGGGCACGGGCGACGCGCAGCTCTCCCTCTCGCAGGTGGTGCCGCTGACAGGCGTGGTCATGGTCACGACGCCCCAGGACGTGGCGCTCCTCGACGTGCGCAAGGCGCTCGGGATGTTCCGCAAGCTTAACGTGCCGATCCTGGGGATCGTCGAGAACATGAGCTACTTCGCCGCCCCCGACACCGGCAAGCGGTACGCCATCTTCGGCGAAGGGGGCGGGGCGCGGGTGGCCGAGGAGTTCGCCGTGCCGCTGCTCGGGCAGATCCCGCTGGAGATGGAGACGCGCAAGGGTGGCGACGCCGGCATTCCCATCGTGGTGGGCCAGCCGGACTCGGCGCAGGCCAAGGCCTTTCGCGAGGTCGCTGCGGCGGTCAGGGGCCGGGTAGACGCCGTGGCGGGCCTCAAGCTGCCCACCATCGGCTGAGCGCCCGTTGCCGGTGAAGCCGGTCTACCTGCCGATCTTCCCCCTCCCGGACCTGACGTTCTTCCCGCACACCCTGCTGCGGCTCCACATCTTCGAGGCGCGGTACCGGGCGATGATCACCGATTGCCTGGTGCGCGATCGGCGGCTCGCCGTGGTCGGACTCAGGCCGGGCTACGAGGCCGCGTACGCCGGGAAGCCGCCCGTCTACGCCGTCGCCGGCGCCGGCAGCATCGTCCGGTGCGAGCGTCTCGCCACCGGCCGCTTCAATATCCTGCTCAAGGGTGAACGCCGCATCCGCATCGAGCGGGAGGTGCCCACCGACACGCTCTACCGGATGGTGGTGGCCACGCCGCTGGCCGAGGTGGGGGCGGACCGTCCGGGCCTTCCCGCGCTCGCCCGGACGGTCCGCGAGCGCTGCCTGCAGATCCTGGAAGTGCTGGGCCGCTCCAGCAGCGAGATGCGCGAGTCGCTCGAGGCCGTGGGCTCGCCGGCCGCGCTGGGCGACCAGGTCGCGTCTGGCGTGATCCCCGACGCGGCCGTGCGCCGGGGCTTGCTGGAGGAGCTGGACGTGGAGCGGCGGCTCGAGCGGCTGACGGCGGCGCTCGATGATCTGCTCAAGCAGCTCACCCGAGGGCGGTAGCGTTCCCATGACACGGGCGCTCGCGGTCGTGCTCTTCCTCGTGGCGGTCATGGGTGCGGTCGCCGGGGAGGCGGCGACACGCTGGGGCTGGCTCGGTGTGCGCATCCGCGATCTCTCGGAGCAGGAGATGAACGAGATCTCGCAGAAGCACGGGCTCCGCGAGGGGTTCGGCGCTCTCATCGTGGACGTCATGAAGGAAACGCCCGCCGACGCGGCCGGGCTCAAGAACGGGGATCTGGTGGTCGCCTTCAAGAACCGCCCCGTCGTGGACACGCGCGCCTTGCAGCGCTACGTGGCGTCGGCGAGCGTCGGAGAGACGGTCACCTTGACCGTGCTGAGGCACGACCAGGGGCGGCGGCCGGTCGAGGTGCGCATCGGCCCCATGCCGGAGGCGGTGGCGGCCGACCGGGTGGCCGCGGAGTACGGGTTCCTCCTGCGCGAGCCCGAGGCCCAGCCCGAGGGGCGAGGCGCCCGGGCCCCGGCCGGCCCACCCACCGTCGCCGTCGTCCTTCCCAAGGGACGCGCCGAGGCGGCGGGCCTTCAGGTCGGAGACATCCTGGTCGAGATCAACGGAAAGTCGGTGGACACTCTCGAGGCGGTTCGTGAGGCGCTCCTCGGGCTTTCCCAGCCCAACCCCCTCTCCCTGGTGGTACGGCGCGACCGCCAGCGCCTGTCGTTCCTGCTCCAGGATCCGCAAACACCCTGAACAAACTCGGCCGGGGGCTTCGCCCGGTTGCTCCACTGCGGGTGGGCACGGGCTACTGATGGCGCAGCGCGTCTAGCGCGGGGGGAGAAGAGTGGCGTAGCCTACCCTGTGCCCGAATTCCCCCCGGTCGCGACGGTGATCAACGGCGGAGTCCCCGAGGTCGAGCGGGCTGTCGCGGTGGCGGACGCGCGTTCCGCTCGCGCCGGAGGATCGCGGTCGCTTCCTGCGGCGATCCCGAGGCTTCAAGGAGTCGGGCATCGGCCGGGAGCGGGACACGAGGGCAGCGAGAAGTGCACGGAGGTGACGTCGGTCGTCGTCAACTTCTACTGACGCGGGACCGGGCGGTGATCGGTCACCGGCGAGCCGGTCGGCAACGAGGAGGGCGGATCATGCCGAACTACGAGTTCTACTGCGACAAGTGCCGCAAGGAAGTGGCCATCACGCTCACCATGGGCGAGCGGGAGCGGGGCGACTACAAGTGCCCGAGCTGCGGGGGCAAGGACTTGCAACCGCTGATGGGCACGTTTTTCTCCAAGACCTCCCGGAAGGCGTAAACTTGGACACGAGGCTGTCCAGAACGAGTTCCTGCGAAAGGAGAGCGGAATGAGTCTGCAAGGTAAGCGCGTCGCGATCCTGGCCGAGAACCTCTACCAGGAGATGGAGCTGTGGGTGCCGTACTACCGGTTGAAGGAGGAAGGCGCCGAGGTGAAGGTGGTGGGAGCCGGCGGCGCCAAGTCCTTCGCCTCCAAGCACGGTTATCCGGTGAGCGTCGACGTCCAGGCCGAGGCGGTGAGCGCGGTGGAGTTCGACGCCGTCGTGGTGCCCGGCGGCTATGCGCCGGACATGATGCGGCGCCACGAGGCCATGGTGCGTCTCGTGCGCGAGGCGGCCCAGCACGGCAAGGTGGTCGCCGCCATCTGTCACGCCGGGTGGATGCTGGCCAGCGCCGGCGTCATCAAGGGGCGGAAGGTGACCTCGTTCTTCTCCATCAAGGACGACATGGTCAACGCGGGCGGGCAGTGGGTGGACCAGGAGGTGGTCGTGGACGGCACCCTGATCACCTCGCGCAAGCCCGATGATCTGCCCGCCTTCTGCCGGGAGATCGTGAAGGCTCTCACCAAGGCCGCCTGAGCCGGCGGGGTCAGGCTTTGACTTCCAAACACACCGGATCGTGCGATGCGGCCGGAGTTGTCAAGAAGTCGAAGTCTGACCCCACGACATGATCGTCCTCGGCGTCAACGAGACACATTGCGCGACGGCGGCCATCCTCCGTGACGGCCGCATCGTCGGCTGCGCCTCGGAAGAGCGCTTCACCCGGCTGAAGAACGACGCCGGCTATCCCCGGCTCGCCATCGATGCCCTTCTCGCCGAGCTCGAGCTCGCGCCCGCCGACATCGACCTGGTCGCGCTCTCGGGGGCGCGGGCGGCCTCGCGGGCATGGCTCAACCGCGTGCTCCACGACGAGTCGTACGGACGCGAGTACTACGGAGTGAGCTGGCCGTCACGCAAGCGGGCGCTGGTGAAGCGCGTGCGGAAGCTCGGCGCGAAGTTCGGCCTCATCGACGCCTCGCGCGGGAAGTTCGGCATCTCCCAACGCGAGCGACTGCGCTTCGTCACCGGCCACCTGGGGTTGCCGGTCGAGCGCATCGTGTGCCTGGACCACCACGCCTGCCACGCCGCCGCCGCCTACTATGGCTCGGGCTTCGGGGGGCGCGATGCCCTCGTGCTGACCAACGACAACTCCGGGGACGGGTTGTGCGCCACCGCCTCGACCGGGCGCGGGCTCGACCTCACCAGGCACGAGGCCACCCCGAGCGCTCCCGGCTCGCTGGGCGCGTTCTACTCCTTCGTGACCCTCGTCCTCGGGATGAAGTTCGGCGAGCACGAGTACAAGGTGATGGGGCTGGCTCCGTACGCTCCGGAGCCGTCCGCGCGGCGGGCGGAAGCCGCGCTGCGCGACGTCTTCGACCTCGAGGAAGGCCGGCCCGCACGCTTCCGCTGGCTCAGGCCGGGGGAGCGCTATCAGCTCCTGCTCGGCGCCACGCTCGGACTGCGCTTCGACGGGATCGCGGGCGGCGCCCAGCGGCTCCTGGAAGATCTCCTGCTGAGGTGGACGCGCCTCATGCGCGAGCGCTATGGCGGCGCGCGGCTGGCGCTCGGCGGCGGCGTGTTCATGAACGTGAAGGCCAACATGCGGATCGCCGAGGAGGACTGGGTGGAAGGCCTCTTTGCGTTCCCGTCCTGCGGCGACGAGTCGAATGCGGTGGGGGCCGCCTACCTGGGCTACCTGCAGGAGTGCGCTCACCGGGGCGTCGCGGCGGCGCTCGCGCCCTTCGGGCCGGCCTATCTCGGACCGCGCGTCACCGATGCCGACGCCGAGGCGGTGATCCGCGAGCGGCGGCTCGAGGGCCAGTACGCGGTGGCGTATCACGACCGGATCGAGGAGCGCATCGCCGAGCTCCTGGTCTCCGATGGCGTGGTCGCCCGCTGCGCCGGCCGCATGGAGTTCGGCGCCCGCGCGCTCGGCAACCGGTCCATCCTGGCCAACCCCAGCGACCCCCGCGTGGTGCCGCTCATCAACCGGATGATCAAGAACCGCGACTTCTGGATGCCGTTCGCGCCCACCGTCCTCAAGGAGCGGGCCGACGAGTATCTGGTCAATCCCAAGGGGCTCGACTCGCCGTACATGATGCTCGCCATGCCCACGCCGCCCAAGGCGCGGGCGGCCCTCGCCGCCGCCATCCATCCCCAGGACGGAACGGCGCGGCCGCAGATCCTGGAGGAGTCCTGGAACCCCGAGTACCACGCGGTGATCCGCGAGTTCGAGCGCCGCACGGGCGTCGGCGCCGTGCTCAACACCTCCTTCAACCTGCACGGCGAGCCGGTGGTGTGTAGCGCCGGCGACGCGGTGGACACCTTCGAGCGCTCGGGCCTGCCCCATCTCGCCATCGGTCACTGGCTCATCTCCAGGAAGTAACTGGCCGGGCCTCCCCACGCTCGACGCCCCCTGCTCTCTCTGCGGCGCGCGGGAGAGCGAGCCCGTCTGGTCCACCCCCGACCGCGCCTTCGCCGTGCCGGGCGTCTACAACGGTGGTGCGCTGCATTGCGTGCGGGTTCCTCTATCAGCGGCCGCGCGTGCGCGATGAGAACCTGGCTGACTGCTATCCCGATCATTACCCGCGACACCAGGAGCCGTCGCCGCGGGTCCCGTTCAAGGGTTCGCCGGCCCGGGTGAGGGCGGTGCGGCGGGCGCTGGCGAGCGGGCTCGGCTACGACGGCTTCCGGGACGCGAGGGCGGGCCTCCTCACCCGCCTGCGCGCGCGCCTCCTATGGCGGCGTCTTCGATGGGACTGCCCGCCATGGCGGAGCGGGGGGCGCTACTCGGCGATCTCATCGGGCGGCTTGCTGTAGAAGGCGCTCAGCATCCGCACCGCTCGGGTGTAGGCTTCCTGCGTGCGTTCGCCTTTACCGTTGAGTTGCAGGGCGTTGATG
>Ga0207646_10008541_pt1 | contig 10249 bp, 12 predicted proteins | sample KBSK5502metaG_FD_184343 | JGI IMG/M metagenome (GOLD analysis project Ga0207646, IMG submission 184343) | Corn, switchgrass and miscanthus rhizosphere microbial communities from Kellogg Biological Station, Michigan, USA - KBS K5-50-2 metaG... | ecosystem: Host-associated > Plants > Roots >...
GCCGTTTTCGGCGACGGCGTCGACGTCGCCCGGCAGCTCGATGTTCGCGGAAAGAACAATGTGGCGTCCGTCGCTCGTGGTCGATGTGGTCTCGCGAAGTTGTCGCAGTTCCTTCGTGATCTGACCTTTTCTGATCTCGATCTCGCCGTAGTAGGAAAGTGTTTCCGGCGTTGGATCGACAATCAGCACGCCGCTGTAACCGTCGAGTAGCACGTGCTGACCGGTCTCGAGTTTCTCGGTTGCGTCATGCAAGCCGACAACGGCCGGAATGTTAAGCGAACGCGCGATGATGGCGGTGTGCGAAGTGCGGCTGCCCAAATCCGTGGCGATGCCCAGAACGAGTTGGCGGTTCATCGTTGCCGTGTCGGATGGCGTTAGATTGTGCGCGACCAAAATGTGCGGCTCGGCAGCGGATAAAATTGGTTTCGGCCCCTTGCCCTGCAGGTTTCGAACAATGCGACGAGTCACGTCCTGGATGTCGAGCGCCCGTTCACGCAGATAGGGGTCGTCGATTTTACTCAAGGTCTCGGCGTAACTGCTAGCCACTTCCTGAAAAGCCCATTCGACATTGCAGCGCTCCGTCTCGAGCCGACGCAAAACTTCGTCAATTAAAGTACGGTCTTCGACGACGAGCAGGTGAGCATCGAAAATGGCAGCGTCTTTGGCGCCGATCGCTTCCGCGATTTTTTGCTGCATCTCGAGAATCTGCACACGCGTTTGCACGAGCGCGGCCTCGAACCGGGCGATTTCGTTTCCAATCTGAGACGGTTCGATGGAGTACCGGGCGACGTCATCGAGGTCGTCGCGCACGACGTGAGTGACGCCGCGCGCAAGTCCAGGCGAGACGCCGGCTCCGCGAAACCGGATTTCCTTGTTATCGCCGCTCATCCGCGTGCGATTCTATAGAGAAAATCAATCTTCGTGGAAGCGCGCATTGATTAATTCCTCCAGGTCGGCCATTGCCTTGGCGGCGTCTGGTCCTTCGCAGCGAATGTGGAGCTTCGATCCTTGACCGGCCGCGAGCATCATTAATCCCATGATGCTCTTGCCGTTGACTTCTTCGCCTTCCTTGGCCACCCAGATTTCAGCGCGGTAGCGGCTGGCAATGCGAACGAACATCGCGGCCGGACGGGCGTGCAAACCGAGCCGATTTATAATCGGCACGTCCTTTTCAATTTTTTGACTAGGCGAGGCATCGCTCGCTCGGCGGCTGAGCAACCCCATTATGTCGATCTTGGCTCCATTAAATTGAGCAACTTCGTGTTAAAATCGACGGCGCTGTTTTGACCGAGGCCTTTCAGCTTTTGGTCCATCGCGGCAACTTCGATCAAACGGGCGATATCGCGCCCCGGTCGCACTGGAATCGTTATGTGCGGCACTTTTAATCCGAGAATTTCATACGATTCGCGCTCGATCCCGACGCGCTCGATTTCCGTCACGCTCTCCCATTCCTCGAGCGTCACGACTAAATCGAGTCGCTTTTCAATCCGAATACTGCCGATCCCAAAAACCGAAGCGACATTGATGATCCCGATGCCGCGCACCTCCATATGATTGCGCGTGAGGTCCGGCGCGGTCGCCATCAATTCGCGTCCTTCCAACGAAGTGATTCGCGTAACGTCGTCGGCCACTAAACTGTATCCGCGCTCGATTAATCCCAGTGCGGTCTCGCTTTTGCCAATGCCGCTTGCTCCGCGAATGAGCACGCCGATGCCGAGAATGTCGACCATGCTCCCGAATTCGGTGACCGTCGGTGAAAAATCGACTTCGAGCGCGATTGTCGCCGCGTTGATGAACTTCATCGTGATCATCGGGGTGCGAAAGATCGCGATCTTTTCTTCTGTCGCCACGGCCAGCAGCGCAGGATCGACATGAAACCCGCGCGAGAAGACGATGCAGGGAATTTTTCGCGCGCAGAGATCGCGGAAGCGCTTCACTTGCACCTTCTGCGCTAGACTTTTTAAATAGGAATGTTCGGCCGCGCCCAAGACCTGCACCCGTTTCTCGGCGAAATAAGTGTAGAAACCGGAAAGCGCGAGACCTGGCCGGTTGATTGTCGGCTCGCGGATCTTCCGGTGAAAACCGACGCGCGCCCCTTCCAATTTCATCTGCAGTTTTTCGGCGTGCGAATTGTAAAAGCTTTCCACCGTCACCACCGGCACAGTTTTGTCCCGCTGATTGCGCGTCGATGGAACTGTCGCTGCCGCTGGCTCGCTCATTGAACGGTCTAACTTCTAACGCGAATGCAGCGCGATTTCCAATTCACAACTGCGTCTTTGTCATGTCGACCGAAGTATCTTGCCACGCCGTGGCTTTACGCGTAGGCGGGAGACATCTCTTACTATTTCCGGCGATGACCATCACAACGCGAAGCCTTACGCTCGTGCTTCACAATCCGAGACATCTTCTGGCGCTGCTCACGAGTTCGGCTGAATACGAAAAGCTCTCAGGTATGTGCGTTGCCGACGGCGTGCGCGAGTTTCTTCTTTCCGCTTCTCCGGATTTTTTCGTGCAACTTCAGACCGCGACAGAATCCGATCCCTGGAAAATCGGCTTCGCGATCGTGCACAAGATCGACAACCTCGTTATCGGAATGTGCGGATTCAACACGCCACCGGATTCGGATGGCGTTGTCGAAATCGGCTACGGCATCGCGCCGAGTTATCAGGGAAAAGGTTACGCCAGCGAAGCCGCCCAGGCTTTGGTCAACTTTGCAACGCGCGATGTTCGAGTGAAAACACTCCGCGCTCACACGCTTGCGCAAAAGAACGCTTCAACTCGCGTCCTGGAAAAATGCGGCTTTCAAAAAATCAGCGCCACCGTCGATCCCGAAAACAATACTCCGATCTGGCGTTGGGAAAAACCAATGAAATGACAAAGCACGAATGTCGAAGGTCGAAGGAATGACGAATCCGACTGAACGCACAAAACGGCCACTGCGTCGCTCATCAACCAACGATTCGAACTTCATTCGTCATTCGCGCTTCGACATTTCATTCACATCTTGAAGCGCTCGTCTTGTCATGTCGAGCGAAGTCGAGACATCTCTAAATATTTCAGAAATAGCAAGAGATTGAACTCGTTCGTCTCCCGACTCTCTCGCCGCTACCCTCGCGGCGTAACCGTCCTTGTCGCTCGTCCCACCCGCTCCATTCCTCCACCTATTCGACTTCGCTCAGGGCTAGCTTTCGGTCGGAATGACAAAGGTCACATCTTGAAGCGCTCACCGAGATACAATTGCCGACTAATTGGATCGTTGATCAGGAAATCTTTCGTGCCTTCGCTTTCGACCCGGCCCTCAAAAATCAAATAGGCGCGGTCCACGATCGACAAGGTCTCGCGGACGTTGTGGTCGGTAATCAAAATCGCGAGGCCAAGTTTTCGCAGGTTCACGATGATCTGTTGCACGTCGTAAACTGCGATTGGATCCACGCCGCTGAAAGGTTCGTCGAGCATGAGCAGTTTCGGTTTGGTGACGAGCGACCGTGCAATCGTCAGCCGGCGTTTCTCGCCACCGCTCAACGTCAGCGCCTGATTTTTCGAGATCCGTTCGATGCCGAATTGGTGGAGCAACTGTTCGCAGCGGTTCTTCCGTTCCGCTTTGCTCAGTGGCAGAGTCTCCAAAATCGCCATGATGTTTTGCTCGACTGTCATCTTGCGAAAAATGGATTCTTCCTGCGGCAAATAACCCATCCCGAGCCGGGCGCGTTTGTACATCGCATAATTCGTGACATCGGTTCCGGAAAAAATAACCCGGCCGCTATTCGGCCTAACGAGTCCGACGATCATATAAAAACTGGTCGTCTTGCCGGCGCCATTCGGCCCGAGCAACCCAACGATTTCGCCCGCGCGCGCATTGATGTTGACTCCATCAACGACTGCGCGACCGCCATAAATTTTCACGAGCTGCTCGGTGGCAAGAACATGGTCGATCTTCGCTTCAGGCGGCGGCGCAACTGGAGAACCAGAACGGGCTGCAGTTTCGCTGATCATGGTGTGCCGGATGCGTTTGGTGAGGGCGAGGACTTCGTTTCGTTTTTTTGTTTGTCAGGTTTTGGTTCCTGGCGAATCTCGGTGCGGCTCGGTCCGTGCGTCGTCAATTGCCCGTTTTGATTCACCACCATGACCGTGTCCGGACTCGTGGCGATGTGCGTGTTCACGCCTTCTTGGACTCGCGGCGTTCCGCGCAGCTCGACATTGCCCGTGGCGGCAACATAAGTCGCCTGGTCAGAACGGCCGACCGCGCGCGTCGGCGCGCCTCCATTCGGATCCGGCCGATCGCGCACGACCGCCACATTTCCCTCGGCAACTGCTTTTTCCAATCCCTGATTTTGGCCTTTCGTGACGTAAACGGTTAATTTTTCGGACTGCAAAGTAAAGCGCGGATCGGCGACTTTCACGTGACCGCTGAAGATGCCGACGTTCTTGTTGGAATCAAAAAAAGCGTCGTCTGCATAAATCTCAGTCGTCATCGGGCCGTTGGTTGGCGCGCCTCTAATTCCACCGGCCAAGGGATTTGTTTTATCCGAAGATTGTTTTTCTTTTTTTTCCCCTTTCTTCGCGGCGGCCGGCGATGGACTGGACGAATTCGCCGATTGTCCCGGCAACCGAGCAGCCGAAACGCAAGCAATAACGAGAAAGATTGCGCCGAGCCTGCTCACTCGTTTTGATTGCCTAACAATTGCGATTGACTCGTGATCACCATCTTCACGTTGCCAACCAATTTGCCGGTGTGGGTGTTGGTGTCGAACTCCACGGAGTCGCCGGCGATATCAAAGTCCGCGCGCTTGATAATTGTGCGTTCCTTCGAACTGAGAATCCGCGTTTTCAAATTAAGGATCGATTCACTCAATTCGATCGTGAGATCGGTTTTGTTCTCCGGCGTGTAAGTTGTGATCTTCAAGGAATGAAAGCCGATGTGCTCTTCATCGATGCGTTTTGCAGACACGGCTTCAAATCGTCCGCGCAAGTGGCCTTCCAAATCGAAGTCAGGAAGAACAAGACCTTTGGCTTCGTGGCCGATCGGCAGCGGAATATTAGTTAAACTTTGCTCGCCCGGGGAAGCGCTCGGCGTCGCGCTCGGAAGTTTTTCCTTTTTGAACTTGGGTTTGGCAGCGATGGCTGGCTCGATCGCGACCGTAATCGACAAGAGCAAGATCGACAATAACCCAACAGCAAGGCCCCAATTTCCGGAGCGACCGTTACGAAACGGCAGCATGAATAGCTTTTAACATGCGCAGATGCTTCGGCAAATCCTTTAGCGGAATTTGGTTGGCCGCATCCGACAACGCGCGCGCTGGGTTTTCGTGCACCTCCATGAAAATTCCGTCGCAACCCGCCGCCATCGCGGCGCGTGCCAGCACTGGCGCCAGGGCGCTATCGCCGGAAGTTTTGTCCCCGGCTCCGCCCGGCCGTTGAACAGAATGCGTCGCGTCGAAGATGATGGGATAACCGGCCTCGCGCATCCAGTAGAGCGAGCGCATGTCCGCGACCAAATTGTTGTAGCCGAAGGTTGTGCCGCGCTCGGTGAAACAGAATTTCTTACAACCGAACGCCTTTAACTTGTCGGCGATGTTCTTTATATCCCACGGCGCGAGGAATTGACCCTTTTTCACGTTGACCGCACGTCTGGTTTCCGCAGCCGCGCCCAACAAATCGGTTTGGCGGCAAAGAAATGCGGGGATCTGCAACAAATCGATCATGTCCCCAGCGAGCTTGGCTTCGTCCGGCGAATGCACGTCCGTCGTTACCGGAATCTTCAACTCGTGACCGATCGCCGCGAGAATTTCGCAACCTCCGCACGCTCCCATCCCGCGAAAAGAACGCACCGAAGTCCGGTTCGCTTTGTCGTAGGAAGCTTTGAAGATAAGATCGACATCTTCCGCCGCGCAGATCTTCGCGATCTCACGGGCCATTCGCCACACGAACTTCTCCGACTCGATGACGCACGGCCCGAGAATGAACGCGGGTCGTTTTCCGCCAATGGTGACTTTGCCTACGCGGAAAGATTTCATGCCGTTCGAGAAGTTTGCAGTCTGCGCCCAAGATCGACAATCGCAAATGGCGCATAGAGCGCGCAGAAGAAAAGAAACGCCAGGCCGTGAAATTCGACGAGATAGAGCGGCCGCGAATCGGACAGAAAATTCAGGAGCGAAGCTGCTTCCGGTTTGTGAAGAAGGAAGCCGTAGTTCTCGCCGGTCAGCAGATCGACACTGAACGCGACAACAAAATAAATTTCTGTCCACGCAAATGTGCGCAAAACACCGATCGCGCGCGGGCGAAATCCGTAGATCAGCATCAGGAAGACGATGCCGATAATGATTCCGGAATGGGCGACAAAGAAACTGATGAAACGAAGGTCCGGGAAACCGTAACGCAAGTTAGGCGTAACGAGCGCCTGCAATGTTCCGCCGATTCCCCAAAAGTAGGCCACTTCGAGCCAGCGGCGATTGCCGGTCCAAAGAGCGACAATGATGACCGCCATCGCCCAATCGCACAGTTGAAGCGGCAACGCTCTGTACCAGCTAGTGACTCCGAAGTTTCGCGCGACGATGAGGTAGGCGACATAATTGATTAGAAGTAACGCGGAGATGGCAAAACAGATCGAGCGTTCGAGCAAACGCGATTTCGTTCGATGAACAACCAGCGCGAGCAAAAACGGCAAGCCAACCGTCAAAATAATGACGGTGAGATGCGCTAAGCCGTAAGCGTGAAACTCGGGTGCGGCGTTCATCACAAGATCGATATTCTTAGTGGCGGCTCTCCTAAATTGTTATGTCGAGTCCCGCAGTCGCGGGAAGACATCTCTAAATATTTCAGAAATAGCGAGAGATTGCACTCGTTCGTCTCCCGACTCTCTCGCCGCTAGCCTCACGCCGTAACCGTACATGTCGCTCGTCCCACTCGCCCCATTCCTCGACTCCGGCTCGGATTGACAACGACGGCTCAGCGAATGAGCCAGAGATTGCACGGAATCACATCCGCGATCCAAGCGAGATGATTTGGCAAACGTTCGGCCGACGTTTCGCTTTTGTGCACGGGCACCACCAGCAAATCGGCTTCCACCGATTTCACGAAATCGGACGCGGCGAAGCCCGTGTTGCCGCGGATGCAGCGCGCTTCGATCGGGACTTCGGTCTCGCCCGCGGCCAACACGAATTTTTCCAAATCGGCCTCTTCTTCATCAAACGTGCGCGGCCGCGGGGCGCCGGCGCCGTTGTCGACAAACATGGCGGCCCGGACTTCATCGAACGTCGTGTAGACTCGAACCGCATAGAGCCGCTCACACGATTCGGCCGCCGCGAGCATCAGCGTCTGCCGAAAGGCTTGCTGGGCATGGTCGGAATAATTCACGACAAAAACGATCTGGCGCAGCGGCTTTGGTTTAAGCTCCGGCTTAGTGAAAAGGAGAACGGAACAACTCGCTTCCCGCAATAGTCGACGAGCGACGTTCCCGAGAAACGGATGAAGTGCAGTCTCTTTTTCCAGCGCGCCGGCGACGATAAGATCGACATCGTTGTCCGCGATCGCGCGTAAAATTCCATCGGCCGGATCTCCCTGACTATAATGGACGGGCGAATCGCTCGGCAACTGCAGACGGCCAAGGATGTCTTGAAATTTCTTTGTCGTCTCGTCGCTCCGTTCTCCGATGTAAATCAAGCTTAAATCCGCCCCGAACCGCTCGCGGATCCTGCCTGCTTCAGAGAGAACCTGCTCGAATCGCGGGGAAAACGTGCTGGCCACGGCAATCTTCTTGTAAGTCGACGGATTCATCATGAGCCGGGAGAGCAATGTCCAGCTTCACGCATCGTTCGGCAAATGAATGCATCAGATGTTTGATGTTTGCGGTTTGATGATTGAATTTCGCCTGAAATGAAACGGGCGATCTACCCGGGCAGCTTCGATCCGGTCACCAACGGCCATCTCGACGTGGTTGAGCGCGCCCGAAAACTTTTTGATGAAGTCATCGTGGCGGTCGCGCACAATGATGAGAAGCAGCCACTCTTTTCGCTCAAGGAACGGCTCGATTTGCTCCAACAAACCGTGGGCAAGATCGACAATGTCCGGATCGCGCAGTTTGATGGGCTGCTGGTTGAATTTGCGCTCGAGCAAAAGGCGAATGCGGTCATCCGCGGTCTCCGCGCCGTCTCGGATTTCGAATTCGAATTTCAGATGGCGCTGATGAATCGAAAACTCGAAGCCAATGTGGAAACGATCTTCCTAATGCCGAAAGAGGAATACACCTACTTGAGCTCGCGATTGGTGAAAGAAATCGCGCGACTTGGTGGTGATGTGTCCAAGTTCGTTCCGGCCATCGTGGCCAGCGCTTTGGCGAAGAAATTTAAGGCCTGAATTGAAAGATTTCGCGCGTGAAAGTTCATTTGAAACAGATTCCGCCGGAAGGATTGCACCTCGAAGGCGAGGAAGATTGCCTGATTCCCGAGCTCGAGTCGGAAGGCGTTCGCTGCGTCGGACCGATGCAATACAAGATCGACATCGGAGTTTCGGAAGGCTCGCTTTGGGCAAATGGTTCGCTCAAACAACCGATCGAGCTGACGTGCGTGGCCTGCCTAGAGAAATTCGTTTACGACATCAAGGTTCCCGCGTTCGCGCTCCACACCGAACTTCATGGCCCGGAGACCGTCGATTTGGGGCCATTCATGCGGGAAGACATTTTGCTGAACTTGCCGGCGCACCCGCGCTGTGACCGCGAAGGCGGACGCGTCTGCAAAGCGGCGGCGGCCACAGCCGCGGCGGCGGAAACGAAACGAAAGTCCGACTGGAGCGCCCTGGATAAATTGAAGTTAAAAAAATGAGGGCGCGTTTGTGTTTTCCACAAACTCTGCTTTTCTAGTCCGCCCACATGGGAGTTCCGAAACGTAAAACATCCAAGATGCGGCTGCGCACGCGCAAAGCGGCCAACCGCTGGCATCGCGCGCAATTTAGCAAATGCCCGCAATGCGGCAGCACGGTCGCCGGTCATACTGTTTGTCCCTCCTGCGGCTATTACAAAGGCCGCCAAGTTCTGACGGTCGAAGGCAAAGGTTAGGACGCGCGTCTCGACGCAACTCAAATTTAATTTTGCAAAGAGCGGCTAAAGCTCGCAAAATTTGTCTTCCATGAAGATCGCCTTGGATGCAATGGGCGGCGATTTCGGGCCGCCTTATCTTGTCGCCGGAGCAGTCATGGCGCTGCGCGAGTATTCGCACATCAAAAAGCTTTTTCTCGTTGGCGACACGAAGCAGATCGAATCAGAGCTCAAGAAACACAAGTGCAACGACCGCCGAATCAACGTCGTGCATTCGACTCAGGTCGTGGACATGAGCGATCGAGCGTGGTCCGCGGTGCGGCGCAAGAAAGATTCGTCAGTCAGCCGCGCGGTCGATTTGGTGAAACGCGGAGAGGCAGACGCAATCGTCAGCGCCGGGCACACCGGTGCGGCCGTTGCCGCGAGCATGATAAAGTTGCGCACCCTCGAAGGAATCGATCGGCCAGGGATTGCGGCCGTGCTTCCCACGCAATTTAACGTCTTCGTTTTAGTCGACGCCGGTGCCAATATCGACGCGCGCCCCGAACATCTCTTGCAGTACGCGATCATGGGCTCGGTTTATTCGCGCCATGTTCTTGGTTACAAAAGTCCAAGGGTCGGTTTGATTTCGCTGGGCGAAGAGGACGTGAAAGGAACTGAAAAGACGAAGGAAGTCTTCAAGATGTTGAAGAAGACATCGCTGAACTTCCGCGGCAACATTGAAGGCCGTCATCTTTTCGAAGACCCGGTTGAAGTCGTTGTGTGCGATGGATTCGTCGGCAACGTGATTTTGAAAACGTGTGAATCGATCGCAGTCGCGATCTTCAAATGGTTAAAACACGAATTAACGCGTTCACCCAGACGCAAGGCCGGCGCATTTCTGGCCAAGGACGCGTTTTTAACGATCAAAGACAAAACTAATTACGAATATTATGGCGGCAGTCCGCTTCTCGGCGTCAACGGCATTTGCATCATCGCCCACGGCGCCAGCACGCCACTCGCGATCAAGAACGCGCTCCGGGTGGCGGCCGAGTCGATTGAACATCAACTCAACCCGCATATCGTCGAGGAGATTCGCCGTTATCATGAAACGACAACCTCGCTCGAGCCCGCGACCGCGCTCAGGTAAAGCGCGCCGAACAGTTTCCATTATCGGCACCGGCAGTTACGTGCCGGAAAAACGCCTGACCAACGCGGACCTGTCGCGAATGGTCGATACCT
>Ga0207646_10008547_pt1 | contig 10241 bp, 10 predicted proteins | sample KBSK5502metaG_FD_184343 | JGI IMG/M metagenome (GOLD analysis project Ga0207646, IMG submission 184343) | Corn, switchgrass and miscanthus rhizosphere microbial communities from Kellogg Biological Station, Michigan, USA - KBS K5-50-2 metaG... | ecosystem: Host-associated > Plants > Roots >...
CTGACGGTCGAGGAGGGCGAGTTCTTCACACTGCTCGGTCCGTCGGGGTCGGGCAAGACGACGCTGCTCAGGTTGATCGCGGGCTTCGAGCGCCCGGATGCAGGCAAGATCGAGCTCGGCGGGCGCGACGTGACCTCGGTGCCGCCTCACCAGCGCGAGACGAACACCGTGTTCCAGGACTACGCCCTCTTCCCTCACATGACGGTCGGCGACAACATCGCGTACGGGCTGAAGGTCAAGGGCGTCCCGGCAGCGGAACGCAAGCAGCGTGTGGATCGCGCGCTGCGGATGGTGCGTCTCGTCGGCCTGGACAAGCGCCGGCCGAACCAGCTGTCAGGCGGCCAGCGCCAGCGCGTCGCCCTCGCTCGAGCCGTGATCAACGAACCCGAAGTTCTGCTCCTCGACGAGCCGCTCGGTGCGTTGGACCTCAAGCTGCGGCAGGAGATGCAGCTCGAGCTGAAGCGGATCCAGAAGGAAGTGGGAATCACGTTCGTGTACGTCACGCACGACCAGGAGGAAGCGCTCACGATGAGCGACCGCGTCGCCGTGATGGCCAACGGCCGCATCGAGCAGATCGGCCCGCCGGTCGACGTCTACGAGCGGCCCGCGACGGAGTTCGTGGCCGGCTTCATCGGGATCTCGAACCTGCTGACGCGAGACGGCGTCCGCTTCGTCGTCCGCCCTGAAAAGCTGCACATGTTGCGCGAGAACGACACGGCAGCTGCGCGCATGACCGTCGAGCCCGGGGTCGTGGAGCAGGTGATCTATGTCGGACAGTCGACCCGCTACACCGTGCGTCTCGACCACGGCGAACAGCTGGTGGCGGTGCGCCAGAATATGGAGGCCGCGGACGATGAGCTGCATTTCGAGGGCCGCCGGATACGGCTCGCGTGGGCGCCCGAGCATACTTACGTGCTCGATCAGCAAACGCCGCCCGAAGAGAAACCCGCGGCGGTAGAAGTGAGCAAGGAGAGGTAGGAACAATGAGATCGACTGATGCCCCAGCCATGTGGGTGCGGCTGGGTACGATCGCCGCCGCGGCGGTGATCGCCATCACCGCTTGCGGCTCGAACGCGTCCCCGGGTGGCTCGACGGCCGCACAGCCCCCGACCGCCGGCATGAAGCCGCCGACCACGGTCGGCGCCGGTGAGGGCCAGCTCAACTTGATCGCATGGGAGGGCTACGTCGACGACTCGTGGGTGAAGCAGTTCACAGCCAACACCGGATGCAAGGTGAACGCGAAGTACGCGGGGTCGTCAGACGAGATGGTCAGCCTCATGAAAGGCGGCGGAGGCGGCCAGTGGGACATGGTGTCGGCATCAGGTGACGCCGACCTTCGCCTGATCTACGGCGGTGACGTCAAGCCCATGAACACCGACCTCATCCCGGACTTCAAGAACTTCCAGACCTACTTCAAGGCTCCGGGCTACAACACCATCAACGGCATCCACTACGGCATCTCGCTGCAGTGGGGCCCGAACACGTTGCTGTACAGCACGAAGAAGTTCCCGAACGCGCCAACGAGCTGGAGCGTCATTTACGACCCCGCCAACAAGGGCCTGGTGACGGTGCCTGACAACCCCATTCAGATCGCCGACGCCGCGCTTTACCTCATGAAGACGCAGCCGAACCTCGGGATCAAGGACCCGTACGAGCTGACGCAGAAGCAGTTCGACGCGTCGGTTGCCTTGCTGAAGCAGCAGAGGCCCCTGATCAAGAAGTACTGGGGCACGGCCGGTGATGAGATCACGCTCTTCGAGAACGGCGACGTCGTCGTTGGAGCCGCGTGGCCGTACCAGACCATCCAGCTCAAGGCCGACGGCAAGGTGGCCGTCGCCGACACCATCCCGACCGAAGGCGCGACCGGATGGGGCGACACGTGGATGCTCGCGACCAACGCCCCGCACCCCAACTGCGCGTACCTGTGGACCGCGTACGTGAGCACGGCGAAGGTGCAGGCGGAGCAGGCGCTGTTCTTCGGCGAGACGCCGGTGAATGCGATGGCGTGCCAGGAGATGGAGGCCCTTCAGGCCGGCTCATGCGCGCAGTACCACGCCGACGCGCCGGGTTCCTACTTCAATACGATCAAGTTCTGGAAGACGCCGATCGCCACCTGCCCCGACGGGAGCAGCAACTGCATCCCTTACGCGCAGTGGCAGACGGCCTGGACGACGATCACGGCCTAACTTGGCCGTAACGACAACCGCAGGGCGGCTCCGCAAGAATCGCGGGGCCGCCCCACTGCAGAGTCTCTTCTGGCGGCTTCCCTGGCTTCGTTCGGCTCTGCTGCTAACGCCGCCGCTCGGCTGGTTCGTCCTCATCTATCTGAGCTCGCTGGTCCTGCTCCTCATCACCGCGTTCTGGACTATCGACACATTCACGACGCAGATCGTGCAGGTGTGGAGCCTCGACAACTTCACGCTGATCCTCAACGAGCCGGCGTACCGGCTGATCATCGGCCGCACGGTCGGGCTCGCGGCGGTGGTCACCATCACCGACACGGTGCTGGCGTTCCCGTTTGCGTATTTCATGGCGCGAGTCGCAACGCGGCGCATTCAGACGCTTCTGTTTGCGGCGGTTCTGCTGCCCCTGTGGGCGTCGTACCTCGCTCGCGTGTATGCGTGGATCCTGATCCTGAATCACAGCGGGATCCTCAACTGGAGCCTGCAGTCGATCGGCCTCCCGCCGGCCAACGTCGGCTACACGATCCCGGCGATGTGGATCGTCTTCTCCTATATCTGGCTGCCGTTCATGATCATCCCGACGTACGCAGCGCTCGAGCGGGTGCCCGAGTCGCTGCTGGAGGCTGCGGCCGACCTCGGCGCGCCGCGATGGCGTGCGGTCCGCGACGTGGTCCTTCCGCTGGCCATACCGGGCGTCGTCGCGGGCTCGATCTTCACGTTCTCGCTGACGCTGGGCGATTACATCACGCCGATCCTGGTCGGAGGCGCGGGCTCGACCTTCATCGGCAACGTTGTCTACAGCAGCGTGGGCATTGCCAACAACGTGCCGTTCGCGGCGGCTCTGGCGATGGTGCCGGTGGCGATCATGGCCGTGTACCTGCTGATCGCGCGGCGCCTGGGCGCGTTCGAGGCTTTGTAGTGGAAGGGTTCTGGACGAGGATCGCTCTTCGAATCTGGGTTGCCTTGATACTGCTGTTCCTCTTCATCCCGATCCTGCTGATCTTCGTCTACGCGTTCAACACGTCCAACATCGAGAGCTGGCCCATCCCCGGATTGACACTCAAGTGGTTCACAGCGTCGTGGGATGACGCTCAGATCCGCACCGCGTTGGGACTCTCCGTTGAAGCGGGACTCGCGGCTACTGCGCTGGCTTTGATTCTTGGCTCGTGTGCCGCGTTCGCCATCCATCGCATGACGTTCTTCGGCCGGGACGCCATCAGCCTGCTTTTCGTGCTGCCGCTGGCTCTGCCGGGAATCATCACGGGCATCGCCCTCAATGCATTCTTCAGCTTCGGCGGTTTTCCGCTTTCGTTCTGGACCATCGTCGTCGGCCATACGACCTTCTGCATCGTGGTCGTCTACAACAACGTGCTGGCGCGCTTGCGTCGCTCGCAGGGATCGCTCGTCGAGGCGGCGATGGACCTGGGCGCGAACGGCTTTCAGACGTTCAGGGACATCACCCTGCCCCTCATCTCGACGTCGGTGGTTGCCGGCGCGATGCTGGCGTTTGCGCTGTCATTCGACGAGGTCATCGTCACGACGTTCACCGCCGGCGCACAGAACACGCTGCCGATCTGGATCTTCGGCGCCATCCGGCTCGGGCAGCGGCTGCCCGAGGTGAATGTGGTGGTTTCGTTCGTGATCCTGGTGACGATCGTGCCGGTCATCATCGCCGCACGTCTAACCGGTGGCGGCGGCGCCGCCCGCGTGCCAGCGGCTCGCTGAAGGGCACTCGCCTCCCCACCACGTGGGGAGGTCGGCCAGCTCGCGGAGCGAGCTCGCCGGGTGGGGATACCGGACGCTAGTGGATGAAATTAGGAACGAGCAGCGCAGCCATCCATAGAGCAAGCCCAACAGCGATCATGCCGATCTTTCGGTATTTCCAGCCAATGGCGGCGAGTACGAAGGCTATGAACGCCAAGATCAGCAAGATGATGCTCAGGCTCAGATGGCCCAGGTCGGAGATGAAGGTTGAGAGAACCCACAGGGCCAGGCCGATGGCGATGAGGTCCACTTTCTTGTACGACCACCCGATCGCGGCGACGATGAAGACAATCAGGGCAATAATCTGTAGAAGCTCGCTAAAACTCATGGGGAAATTATCGGGCCAAGACCCCGCCCCATTGCGTCAAAGCCTGCGTCAAAATAAGTGCTTCTTCAGGTTGCGTTAGGTCCGCGGGAGCGTTGTGCCACTCGCGCTGGATGAGGTCGGGGCCGTTGAACTCTTAGGCCGCTCCAGGTCGCCGAGCAAGTGGATACCCCAGCCCGCGGGCATGAGCCGCTCTGAGATCACCGACGCCCGGAACATGAGTCTGTTGAAAGCCAGATATGTCGGATCCGGGATGACGCGCAGCTCGGAAACCTCCAGCCCGGCCCGCCCGGCCAGCGAGCGGATCGCGCGCGCGGTGTTGGCGCGGTACTGAACCGGAAACGTGTCCGCCTCGACGCGTCCGTAGAGACGTGGCACCAGCCGGCGCTGCAGCTGCGGCAATGCCCGCCCGAGGCGGTTGAAAGCCAGCAGAGGATTCCGCAAGTTGGGTGTGAGGAAGACAAAGTGCCCGCCCGGCCGCAGCACGCGATGCACCTCGCTGAACACGGTCTCAGGAGTACGCAAGTGCTCGAGCACCCAGACGCTCACGATGAGGTCGAACGACTCGGGAGCGAAGGGAAGCTGTTCGCCCCGACCGGTCACGACAGGCATCCCACGCGCGCGCCGTTCGGCCAGCGAGGGTTCGTCAGGATCGAGGCCCGCCGCCAGCTTCACGTCTCGCCAGAAAAGCTCCACTACACCGCCACGCCCGCATCCCAGGTCCAGCACCGCGGTCTCGCGAGTCACATAGCCCCGAACCATCGCCTCGAGCTGCTCCCCGCTCGAGCGCCAGCCGGGCCGCATCGCCCGATAACGCGCCCGGTAAGAGTTCTGGACGTCTAGCGGCAGCGCAGCTCTAGGCTCCCCACTGTGTGGGGAGCTCCCCGCCGCGAAGCGCCGGGGTGAGGGGACAGCCACGGCGGCATTATGACGAGAGCCAGCCGCACGAAGCAGCGGGCTCTCCGACATTACGAGACGAGCGTTACTTGATCGAAATCACGGTTGGGCCGAGGTTGCCGAAGTCGCATGGCGACGGAACTCCCGATGCCACGAAAGTGTTCGGGCAGGCGAACACGTTCACCGATGCCAGCGCGGATCCATTCTTGAACGGAAGGCTGACCGGGAAGAAATTGGGCGTCACCACGATGGTGACCGTGTTGACTGTCGGCGTTGGCGTCAGCCCTTCGTCGCAGATGGCGGTCCCATTTGCGAATCCCGAGCCGTTGACAAGGGTCTTGCCACTGGTCCTTTCCTCGACCGAGGCAAAGGCGCCGCCCGACATGAAGACGTCGAACCCGCCAGTGTTGGGATCGAACACCGGTCGGCACACGTAAGTGACCGTGAGATTGACGGCGAAATGAGCGACCAGCGACGCGTCTGAAATGGTCAGACCGTCGACTCCGTCGCCTCCTCCGCCGCCACCCGCCGCCTCAGCGTTGATCGAAAGCCTGCTGGCGGCGTTACGGAGCGCTGCGGCTCCGGGTGCTGTGGTCGACATGGCCACGGCCGCGACCACGCCGGCTGCTAAGACTGGGCTGAGCGCAAATGCAAGACGTTTGAGGTTGAACATTGAGTCTCCTCGAGACAAACACGACGGACCCCCTGGGGCTCCACAGCTTCATCCCATAGGCCAGGCCCTCCGCTCCCGAGCAGACCCCCTCAGCCAGGCTAAACGCGGCGCCGGGTGAACCGGTTTCGGTCTAAACCCCCACCGGTTCGCGCACGAGGATCACGGTCGTCCGGCCCGGCATGAAATCGCGCTCGAGGATCAGCGTGCGAGCCCATTTGGTGCCGACGCCCAACTGCTCTCGCAGCCGGGCGTCCTCGTACGGAAACACGTAGTCGGCAATGCGCCGAAACGCCGCGTCGAGGTCGGGGACGATCTTCTGGGCCCCCACGACCAGGATCACTCGCTGGGCTCCGCTCGCTAGTGGGCCGAGCTGGCTGCCGCTGGCTGACACAATGACCAATTGACCAGCCTCTGTCAGCGCATGGACGCTGCCCAGCATGTAGTCGGGAGAAGCACTGAGCTTCGAGATCTCTCGCATCTGGGTCTTCCGGTCCATCTTCATCGTCCGCTTGCGAATGAAGTCGTATGTGTCGCCTTCCATCAGCTCGCCGAAAACGCCGATGTCCTCGAGCGTCTTCGACTTGCCTGAATGGACCTCCGCCCCCTCGGGCAGTCGATCGAGGACGGCCGCCTTTGCCTCGGCCGCGTTATCGACGATGACCACTTCGAAGTTGCGTTCCCGCAACTGCTGCGCGACTGCGTTAAGCGTGGTCTCCGATGCGGGGCGGGCGTAGTCGGTCGTGGACGCGGACAACTGGTAACTTCTCCTGAAATTAGTTGAGGCTTCAATAATGTAACTGGACAGCATTCCAAGTGTCAACCTATACTCGTGCGGGATGGCCAAAACGAACCAGGAACAGATCGTCAGGCTGTTGATGAACGTCAGCCGGACCCTCACGGGCCATTACGACGCCAAGCTCGCCGAGCTGCACCTCACCCTTCCCCAGGCGATGCTGCTGCGCCAGCTGGGCGATGCGTTGCCCATGAACGAGGCCGCCGGCAAGCTTCATTGCGACCCTTCCAACGTGACCGGCATCGTCGATCGGCTGGAGGCACGCGGCCTCATCGAGCGCCAGCACCTGACCACCGACCGCAGGGTCAAACACCTGGCGCTGACGCCGGCGGGACGGCGGCTCCGCGTCAAGGTGGAGAAGATCCTGTCGGCGGCTCCAGGCATTTCCGACCTGGCCGCTTCGGATCAGGCGGCGCTGCTGGGGCTGTTGGGCCGGATCAAGAGCTAAACCCCTCGAGCGCATAGGTCAGCGCCTCTTCGAAGCCAAGTGCATGGCCCGCATCCCATGCCGCCGTCGCCTGATTCGCGGTCAGCGCTCGCCGGGCCGCATTGATGAACGCGGACGTGAACTGATGCCAGACGGCGGGCGGATTCTGGCCACTGGACTCGAACATGGCGGCAGCAGCCCCCGCAAGACGGAGCGCACGCTCCGGCATTCTGTCCGCCGCAGCTGTGCAAGCAAGCACATCGAGCGACCAGGCCGAGCGGCGATCGCGAAGGGACAGCCCTATTTCGAGAGCCCCGCGAATTGTTTCGCGCGCTGTCGATACATCACCGCGAGACATCGATACGACAGACAGGAAGGTCAGGCCCATACCCGACTCGTCGTGACGTCCGTTCGCGCGCCGGACATCGATGCTCTGTCTCAGCAGCCGCTCTCCTTCTGTGAAATCGAGGCCCTGGATCGCGACCATGCCCAGCTGGTGCAGCACCTCTCCCTCTTGCCGAGTGTTGCGGTCCTCCCGGCTCAGACGCAGGGCTTCTTTCAGAGATTGGTTGGCGGCTTTCAGCCGGCCGCGCGCGGTGTCGAGCAAACCCGAGAGAAAGAGGGCTCGCGCCACGCCAGTACGGTCGCCCGCGGCCTCAGACCGGACGAGTCCACCACGGATGCTGGTGTCGGCAACATCGAAATCGGCGGCTACATAGGCGAACGTGCCGGCGTCCAGGAGCCCGGCGCGAAGCAGCGGGCTGGTCTCGGAGATGCGGTTCAGCATGTACTCGAGGGACTGCCGAGCCTCCGCGATGTGGCCGCGCAGAAGCCAGAAAGGATAGAGCTCGTTCGCAAGTCTCATGCCGACCTCAACATCTGAGTCCGCCGCCCAGCGCAGCGCAGCGAGCAGGTTGTCGTGGTCCTCTTCGAGCCGGTTGAGCCAGGCAGCCAGGTGACCTGGCTGCCGCGACGCTGCAACCTGAAGATAGAAGTCCGCATGGCGGGCTTGGGTTCGATCGACCTCCGCGGCGGCCTCGAGCCGATCGAGGGCGTATTCGCGGATGGTGTCGAGGCAGCGGTAGCGGCCGTCGACCACGAGCACCAACGATTTCGAAACCAGCTGACCGACGAGGTCGAGCACGTCCCGCTGAGGCAAGCCCGAGTCGGTGCAGACCTGCTCGCACGCGGCCATCGTGAAGTTGCCTGCGAAGACTGCAGTGCGCCGGAAAAGCACCTGTTCGGGGACCTCCAGCAGGTCGTGGCTCCAGTCGATCGTCGCCTGCAAGGTCCTCTGGCGAGTTGACGCCGTTCGGCTGCCGCCAGCCAGAAAGGCGAGACCGGTCTCCAGTCGCTGGAGGATCTCCTCGACCGGCATCATCGGCACCCGCGCCGCCGCCAGCTCCATCGCGAGCGGAATCCCATCGAGACGCCGACAAATTCGGGTCACGGTCGCGACGCCTGAGTCGTCCAGCACAACGCCGGGTGCGCTGGCGTGGGCGCGGTCCAGAAACAAACGTGTCGCCTCGGCGACCGACAGTGGAGGTACGCGCCACACGGTCTCGCCAGGGACGTTGAGCGGCTCGCGACTTGTGACGATCAAGCGCAGGTCGGCGCAGTCGCTCAGGAGTTGGACAGCAAGCCTTGCGCATGCGGTGACCAGGTGCTCGCAGTTGTCCAGAAGGACGAGGAGCTTCTTGTCGCGGCAGTGCTCTACCACCGTTTCCAGCGGCGTGCGCCCAGCCTGCTCCTGCAGCTCCAGGCCGGCGATCACGGCTCGGGGTACAAGGCCTTCATCGACGACCGGCGCGAGGTCCACGAACCAGATGCCGTCGGGATGAGCGTCGATCAATTCTCCGGCGAGCTCCTCCGCGAGTCGGGTTTTGCCACTGCCGCCCGGACCGGCCAGCGTCAGCAGCCTCGTTCCCGCCTGCAGATGCTTGAGCTTGCGGAGCTCTTCCTGGCGGCCGACGAAGGTCGTCAGCTGGATCGGCAGGTTGGACAGATGCCTCGGCAAGGACCGGATGGGTGGGAACTGCGCGGGACGATGGAGATCAACCAGCTGGAAGATCTGCTCCGGCCGCTTGAGGTCTTTGAGCCGATGTAGCCCGAGATCCCACAACTCGGAACCGGCAGGCAGCTCGTCCACAACCAGCTCGTGCGCCGCCTTGCTCAAGACGATCTGACCTCCATGGCTCGTCGCGAGCATGCGGGCGCAGCGGTTGAGCGCTTGCCCGAAATAGTGGCCGCCGCGCAGCTGGGCCTCGCCGGCGTGGATTGCGATCCGCAGCCGCAGCGTCACCTCCGGAGGCCAGACCGCCGCGGCAATCTCACGCTGGATCTCGAGCGCGCAGCCCGCGGCCCCGGCAGTTTTTCGGAAGACGGCGAGGATGCTGTCTCCCTCGCGCCCGACCTCGACCAGCGAGCCGCCGTGACGCTCGACGGCTGCGCCGATGATGGCATCGTGCATGACCATCGCCTTCCGCATGGCGCCTGGCCGGCTTTCCCAGAGCCGCGTCGAACCTTCAAGGTCGGTGAGCAGATAGGCAACGATCCCTTCCGGCAGGGCGGCCATGGCAGGCATGACAGTAACTCAGGGAAGTGTTAGATTCCGCCCGTGCCTGTTCCGTTGACGGTCAGGAGGGACCTGCTCCAGGTCGAAGAACAGCTGCGGCGCATTGCGGCACTACTTCAGAAGGTTGCCGCAAAACCGGCAGGCAACAAGGCGCACCCGGAGCTGGCCGAGGTCGCCAGGCGTTTCACGCGCGTTGGCGACACCCTCCAGAAAAGCCTCGACGCAGGCCGCGGTGTCACCGCAACGCAGGTCCGCAGCATCGCCACGCAGCTCGAGGCCGTAGCGGCCACCCTCCGGAAGCACGCCTAAGCCGGACGGGTTAGCTATGGCGCCGCTGCGTACTCGCTGCTCAGAAGCGCAGGCATGCGTGCGACAAATCTGTCCACGAACCTGAACAGCATTTCGAACTCAACCGGCTCGCTCGGCCTGTGAGCCGGTTCGCGGGCGCGGTTGACATAAGCGAGGGCCTTGTCGCCGACCATGTCGAAATTCACGTCCGCGCAGTCGAGCAACAGCTGCATCACACCCGGGTCCAGGAGCATTACGGCGCTGCGCCGGTCCTTGGCTCTGACTGCGAACCGTTGGTCGAAGTCAATCGACTCGA
>Ga0207646_10008548_pt1 | contig 10240 bp, 6 predicted proteins | sample KBSK5502metaG_FD_184343 | JGI IMG/M metagenome (GOLD analysis project Ga0207646, IMG submission 184343) | Corn, switchgrass and miscanthus rhizosphere microbial communities from Kellogg Biological Station, Michigan, USA - KBS K5-50-2 metaG... | ecosystem: Host-associated > Plants > Roots >...
TGATCCAGGCGTCGAGGTCGTGAGCATTCCAGGCGTCCCACGACTGACGCGCGATGGCCAGGTTCTCATTCTCAGACATGGCTCGGGTCTCCTTTGATGTTGTCGGAGCCGTTTCCAGTCTCGGCATTCTCCCGCGAATCCGTTTCTTGGAGGACCTCGCGTGGCCGATCCGGAGCGGAGCACCCGAAGGGTCGGCTTCACGTCGAACTCGCGGTGTGTCCTTCAGCCTGCTCCAGCCAGTACGTCATGCCCATCTCGCGGTACAGCGTTGTCGCGGTCGCCAGGTGCTCGCCCGTCTTTTCGCGGTCGCCGGTGCGGCGGTAGAGCTCCCCGAGACCAAGGTGGCAATGCGCCATCAGCGGCCGCATGCCGAGTTCAGTGGCCAGTGCCATCGCGCGGCCATAGTGATCCTGAGCGGTCCCGACGTCCGACGGGTCGGAACGGGAGGCAATCTCGCCCAGAAGGCGAAGGGCCCAGGCTTTCCAGCCCCGTTCACCTCGCTCGCAAGCGAGCGTCAGAGCCCTCCCGGCGAACCCCCGCGCCTCGGACAGGCGCCTCGCGAGCATGGTCGCTTCGCCCAGATGCGCGACGTGTAGCGAATGCAAGCTTGCAAACCTCATGGACTCGAGAGTCTTCACACCCTCCTCCAGTAACGAGGCGCCTTCTGCAGCGCGCCCCAGATGTGCGTACGCGTAGCCCAGAGACGATGTCATGAACGCAAACCAGAAGGCTTCGCTCCATTCGCGGGCAAGCACGACACCCCGTTCAAGCAAACGGACGGCATCGGCGAAATCTCCCTTGACGTTGTGCAGATACGCGAGCCGCCAGGTGGTAGCGATGATGCCGTACTGGTAATTGGCTTCCTCGGCGATTCGGATTGCCTCTCGGCCGTGGGCGGCCCCTTCCGCGAACGCCCCTCGCTCGGCCAGCGTTTGCGCCAGCCAGTCGTGGCCCATCGCGGCAGGAAAGGCCGCGCGCCCTAAGCGCGTCGCGATCGCGTCCACGTTCTGGCGCCTACGAATGAGCTCCGCTTCGGGCGACCGGGCGACCGCCCGAAACAAGTCTTCAGCTCCTCGATAGTCACCAGACGCGTGGCGGGCCAGCCCTAAATAGAAGGTCGCCCAGACTTGGGATGCACGATCTCGAATGTTCTCACCAGTGGTGCGGGCGCGCTCCGCGAACATGAGTGCCTCATCAGTGTGACCCGTGATATGGGAATAGTGGCTTAGAAAGGCCAATACTTGACTGAGCCGTCGCTGATCATCGAGTGTCGTGGCTACCCGCTGGGCCTCATGCAGACAGGTTCCGAGCCGCTCCAATTCTCCGAGCGAAAACAGCGAGCCTCGAAGCTCAATGCGAAGATCAAAAGCCTGCTCCAACGTCGGACGAGTGGCCGGAAGATGGGTCAAGGCCGACAGAGCCTGCTCGAAATGGGCGATCGCAGCATGGTGGACCGAGCGCGAGGCAGCCTTGACCCCTGCCTGGCGGAGGTAGGTCACCGCCTTGTCCCACACCTCACCCCTGAACGCATGGTGGCCGAGCCGTTCAACCTGTTCGACCAGCCTGTCGCGATGCAACACCTCGAGGGCCTCGACAATCTTGACATGGAGGGCACGCCGACGGTCGTGCAGCACGCCCCCGTAGACGACCTCGTGCGTGAGCGCGTGCTTGAAGGCGTACTCGAGATCCGGAAACAGCCCGGTCTCGTAGAGGAACTCCGCGGCCTGCAGGTGATCGAGTCCGCGACGGAGCGGTCCGTCCGAAAGGTCGGCGATCGCCTGGAGCACCGCGAACGGCACGTCCTTGCCGACGACGGCGGCGGTTTGAAGCAGGCGTTTGTCCTCCGAGGGAAGCCGGTCGATGCGCGCCGCCAGCATCGCCTGAACCGTGGACGGGACCTGGATGGCTGGCAGCGGTTGCGTTAGCCGATAGCGCCCGCGCTCCCCCGTCAGCGCTTTCGTCTCCACCAGCGTCCGGACGGTCTCCTCCAGGAAGAATGGGTTTCCCCGCTTGACGAGGAGCTGTTTGAGCGGTACCAGCTCGGGGTCCTCGCCGAGGAGCGCGTCCAGCAGCTCGCCGGCACTCTCGGCCGCGAGCGCGTCTAGCCGCATCTGGCTGTATGATGTCTTGCTGCCCCAGCCGTGCTGGTACTCGGGACGGTAGTTCACGACCAGCAGCAGGCGCACCGAGCCCAGGCTGTCGACGAGCAGGTCGAGAAAGGCCTGAGTCTCGCTGTCAATCCAGTGGAGATCCTCGAAGATCACAAGAAGGGGCTGCTCTCGCGCTTCGCGCAGCAGCAGCAGCCGCACGGCGTCGAGCGTGCGCTGGCGGCGCCCAGCCGGGTCGAGCGTCTGCCACACGACGTCCTCCACGGGCACATCGAGCAGGGCCAGCAACGCCGGTAGCGTCGGCTTCAGGGCCTCGTCGAGGGTCAGCAGCTTGCCCGTGACCTTCTCCCGGATCTCACGGAGGTCGTCCCGGTCCTGGATCTTGAAGTAGCCCCGGAGGAGGTCGACCACCGGCCAATAGCTCGTCGCCTTGCCATACGAGACCGAGGCACTCTCGAGGGTGAGCCAGCCCTGCAGGCGATGGGAGTGGGTGAACTCGTAGACGAGGCGCGATTTGCCCACCCCTGCCTCGCCGACGATCGCGGCCACCTGACCCCGACCGTGGCCCGCGAGCTGCTGCGCGTGGCGGAGCTGCTCCAGCTCGGCGTCGCGGCCTACAAATCGGGTCAGCCCGCGGCGCGCGGATGCCTGTAGGCGGGTCCGCGCCAAGCCCGCCCCGCTCACCTCGTAGATCTCTATTGCACCGGCGAGCCCCTTCACCGGCACCGGGCCAAGCGACTTCACCTCGACGTAGCCCTCGGCCAGCGCCAGCGTCTCGGGCGTGATCACAATCGCCCCGGGATCGGCGAGCTGCTCCATCCGCGCGGCCAGGTGCGTCGTCTGGCCGACGGCCGTGTAGTCCATGTGGAGATCGCTTCCGATGGCCCGCACCACGACCTCCCCAGAGTTCAGCCCGACGCGGATCTTGACCACGGCGGCGTGAGAGCGTCGCACGTCTTCCGCGTACTTCTTCACGCTCTCCTGCATCCGCAGCGCCGCGTAGCACGCCCGAACGGCGTGATCCTCGTGGGCGAGGGGGGCGCCGAACAGCGCCATGATCCCGTCGCCCATGACCTGGTTGACCGTGCCCTCGTAGCGGTGCACCGCCTCCATCATGTGCTCGAGGACGGGGTCGAGGAGCTTGCGCGCCACCTCGGGATCGCGGTCGGCGAGGAGTTCCATCGAGCCCTTGAGGTCGGCGAAGAGGACCGTCACCTGCTTGCGCTCGCCTTCCAGGGCGGCCTTGGAAGTGAGGATCTTCTCGGCGAGGTGCTTCGGGGTGTACGACTCGGGAGAGCCGAACCGCCCGCCTTCAGGCCTGGCCCCCAGAGCGGAGGTCCGAGGTTGGCCGCACTTCTTGCAGAACTTGTGCCCGGACGCATTGGCAGTCCCGCACTGCGCACAGACGGCGACGAGCTTCGTACCGCACTCTGGGCAGAACTCAGCGTCCGAAGGGGCGTCCTGCTGGCACCGGGAACATTTCATGCCGTCACTCTCTGACGATCCGGGCCGCGACAGGTCGACAGGTGCCGCGAGCTTAATCTTCGGGACCGGAGGGGTCAAGGACGGTCGGGAGGGGCTTTGTGCCAACGACGGTGGTGGCCCCAATGCTCATGCCTCCCGGTCGGATAGCCATCTCGCGCTGGGTGGCAATCACCATCGCATCTTCTAGGTGGACGTTGTCTGACGACCTGCCTCGGTCTTAATCCACGCGAATGGAGGTGGAAATGTCGCGGGGCATGGAATCGGAGTGGGGTCCCTCGGTAGCGGCCGGCCCCAAATTGGCTGCGAACCCGTCCTGAAGGTCAGTCGGCCGTTCAAACCACTTGACAACTCTACCGGACCTCGCCTAGCCTCCCCGCAGCAAACTTGGACGTAATCGACCGGCTCGTGGGGCTGAAGGAGGCCCCTGATTCGGTTCCCGCGGACGGTGCCACTTCCCCCAGGCACTTAGTCAAGAACACGGTCTAGGTCACCACCGGTCGGAAAAGGGAGGGCGCCATGACCCAGCGCAACCCTGAGCCCTCGGGCGGGATAGACACGGTCGACATCACCAGGCGGACTTTCCTCAAGACGGGTAGCGTGGTGGGGCTCGCCGCGGCATCGGGCGTTTCGGCGGTGAGCGTGACGCGAGCGCAATCGCGGACGATCAAGATCGGCTACATCGGCGCGCAATCGGGGATTGGCGCGAATTTCGGCGAAGCCACGGCGTGGACGGTTGAACGGATCCGGGCTGCGGTCAAGGACGGAGTGAAGGTCGGCGGGAAGTCCTACCCGGTCGAGCTTGTGATCAAGGACAACCAGTCGGATCCGAATCGCTCCGCTGTCGTCAGCAGCGAGCTGATCCTTCGCGACAATTGCGATCTGGTGCTCTGTTTTGGCGGGGATGCTGCGGCCGCCATGGGCGAGCTGGCCGACACGCGCGGGGTGCCGACGATCTCCACCATGGTTCCCTGGACGGGGTGGAAATTCTCCCGGGGCGCGACTCCCGAGAACCTCGCGGAAAAGAGTTTCCCGTATACGTTCCATTTCTTCTGGGGTGCGGGGGAGGTTGTCAAGAACTTCCTCGCGATGTGGAACAGCGTCCGCACCAACAAGGTAGTCGGTACCTTCTACACCGACAGTCCCACCGGGAAGGCGTTTGCCAACGCCAAGACAGGCCTTCCGGGGGGGATGGCGCAGCAAGGGTACCGTGAAGTCCATGGCGGCTTCTTCAAGATGGCGACCGACGATTTCACGAACCAGGTGAGCGCCTTCAAGAATGCGGGCGCAGAGATTGTCTCGGGCCTCGTCTTGCCGAGCCACTGGGCCACGTTCTGGAATCAAGCGGCGCAGGCCGGCTACCGGCCCCAAGTCTGCACGATGGCCGCGGCCTTCCTGTTCGCCAGCGCGATTACTTCGCTGGGGCGCCGCGGCGACGGGATGTCGACGGAAGTCTGGTGGACACCGAAATTTCCATACAAATCCTCGATCACCGGCCAGAGTGCCCGAGAGCTGGCGACCGAATGGGAGAACACAACCGGCAAGCAATGGACGCAACCGCTCGGCTACGCGCACGCGATCTGGGAAGTCGGCCTCGCTGCCCTCACGAGTTCCGGCGATCCGAAGGACAAGGAGGCCGTGAGACACGCGATCGCCACCTTGTCGGTCGACACGATTGTCGGCCCTGTGCGGTTGAAGGACACCCCGATCAAGAACGTCTCGGTCACGAGCATGGCCGGCGGTCAGTGGCGCAAGACGAAGGCCGGCCGCTTCCCCTACGACCTCTTGATCGTGTACAACGCGACGGCGCCGCAGATTCCCGTCGAGGCCGAGTTGAAACTTCTGTCTGAGCTGGGCTGAGCGTCGGCATCGGAATCGAGCCCGCGGTTGCCGGCGCCCCATAGGGGCGCGATGGCTCTCCTCGAAGTGCACGGCCTGTCGAAGCGTTACGGCGCGATCGTCGTCGCCGACGACGTCCACGTCTCGCTCGATCGAGGAACCTGTCTCGGCGTGATCGGGCCGAACGGCGCGGGCAAGAGCTCCGTCTTCAATCTCATAGCTGGCACCGTCGCCGCGGATGCCGGCAGCATCTGCTTCGAGGGACGGGAAGTGGGCCGACTTCCGGCTCATCATCGTGCCCGGCTCGGGATCGTCCGCGCTTTTCAGATCCCACAGCCGTTTCCGCACCTCACCGTGTACGAAAACGTGCTCGCCGCGACTTCCTTCGGCGCGGGGCTGCCGACGTCCGCAGGAGAGTCGTGGGCGCTCGACGTGCTCGCGCGTACGGAACTCCTGCCGAAGGCCGACGTGCTGGCGGGGCACTTGCCGTTGCTCGACCGCAAACGCCTCGAGCTCGCGAAGACCATCGCCTCGCGCGCCAAGCTCCTGCTGCTCGACGAGATCGCGGCCGGCCTCACCGAACGTGAGGTGGGGCAACTGGTGACGTTCATCGGCACGCTTAAGGCGAGTCACGCCATCATCTGGATCGAGCACATCCCCCGTGCGTTGACGGCGGTCGCCGATCGGATCATGGTGCTTCACTTCGGCAAGAAGGTGCTCGAGGGACCCCCGCCCGACGTGATGAGGAGCCGGATCGTCCAGGAGATCTACATGGGGTTCGCCGGCGATGACGTTGCTTGAAGTGCGCGCGCTCGACGCATTCTACGGCGATTTCCAGGCGCTGTTCGGCCTCACACTCGACGTGCGCGTGGGGGAGACCGTGGCGCTCGTGGGAGCCAACGGGGCTGGTAAGACGACGTTCCTCAAGTGCCTCGTCGGCCTGATTGGGACGAAGCGAGGGGAGATCCGCTTCTCGGGTGACGAGATCGGTAGAAAGCCTGCCGAACACATTGCGCAGCTCGGGTTGTCCCTCGTGCCCGAGGGGCGGCTCTTATTCCCATCACTGACCGTCGAGGAGAACTTGTTGATGGGGGCGCTCAACCGGAGGCCGGGCTCCTGGACACTCGAGACTGTGTACGATCTCTTTCCGATTCTCCGGGAGCGTCGTCGCCTGAGCCCGAACGCGCTCTCCGGCGGACAGCAGCACATGGTCGCGATCGGCCGCGCGTTGATGGCGAATCCGAAGCTCTTGCTCTGCGACGAGATCTCGCTCGGGCTTGCTCCCCTCGTGATCGAACAGATTTACCGGTCCTTCGCGCGAGTCCGCGCCGATGGCGCGTCGATCGTGCTCGTTGAGCAAGACGTGAAACGAGCGACGGCGGCGGCAGATCGAGTCTACTGCCTGCTCAAGGGGCGAGTGACGCTCGAAGGAGGCGCCCGTGAACTCGGCCTCGACGAGCTCTCGCGAGCCTACTTCGGGACCTGAGCGGGACAGCCAGGGATGGGGCCTCGTGCATGATCTGGATCGAGACGATCGTCAACGGGATCCTCGTCGGCGGGCTCTACGGTCTCCTCGGCGTCGGCCTGGCGCTGATCGTCGGGGTGATGCGGGTTGTCAATGTCTCGCACGGCGAGTTCATGGTGCTGAGCGCCTTCATGGGCGTGTCGCTGGCCGGGACGATGCCGTGGCTCCATCCGGCGGCGCTTCTCGTGCCCATCCTCGTGATCTTCTTCGGGCTCGGCTACGCCCTCCAGGCGGTGCTCATCAATCGGATCATTACTCGGCCCGATCCGTTCGCCGCGATCCTGCTGACCTTTGGCCTCGCCGTGGTCATGCGCAACCTCATGCTCGAAGGTTTCGGCGCGGATCCTCGGACCCTGACCGCTGGCACCCTGGCTCAGGCGAGTGTCCCAATCCTGGGGTTGGCGATCGGTGTCCTTCCCCTCCTCGTCCTCGGAGTATCCGTTGTGCTCTTCGTCGCCCTGCAGCTGGTGCTGACCCGGACCCGGCTCGGGCGCATCGTGCGTGCGACAGCAGACAATCGGGATGTGGCCCGCCTGATGGGCGTGAACCCGGCGCACGTCTACAACATCGTCATGGGGCTGTCACTGGCACTTGCGAGCGTCGCCGGTCTTCTCCTCGCGATCCGCTCTAGCTTCACGGCGTACACCGGCGTCGAGCGACTCCTCATCGCTTTCGAGGTCGTCGTGCTTGGGGGCCTGGGATCGTTCTGGGGCGCGATGCTGGGCGGGATCTTGCTCGGCGTCGTGCAGCTGGTCGGGCTCAAGTTTGATCCGAACGCGGGCCCGCTCTATGCCCATCTGCTGTTCTTCGTCGGCGTGCTGCTCAGGCCCAACGGCCTCTTCGGGGCGCGGGCGTGAGCCGAGCACGCGGATGGTTCGCGCTGAGCAGCCTCGTCGTGGTAACGGCCGCGGCGCCCTGGGTGGTTGGCGAGGGTGTTCAGCGGCTCGTGTCCGAGTGCCTCCTGATGCTGGCGATGGCCGAGATGTGGAACCTCCTCGCAGGATACGCCGGGCTCGTGTCTATGGGCCAACAGGTCTTCGTCGGGCTCGGCGCCTACTGCCTGTTCTTCTCCTCCATGGCGATGAACGTCGCCCCCTACTGGGTTCTGCCCCTAGCGCCTGCCGTCTGCGGGCTCGTCGCCGCCGTGATCGCGCTCTTTCTGTTCCGCCTGCGCGAGGCCTATTTCGCCATCGGCATGTGGGTGTTCTCCGAGATCGTGTCGCTCGTGGTCTCGAAGAGCGAGTGGCTCGGCGGCGAGCGAGGGATGGGGCTTCGCACCGCGCGGTTGGTGGATCCGCACTGGCTCGAGCCGGTGACGTTCTGGATGAGCGCGGCCGTCGCGAGCGGCGCGGTGATCGGCACCTATCTCCTGATGAGGTCCCGGATCGGCCTCGCTCTCATGGCGGTTCGTGACAACGATCTGGCGGCGACGAGCATCGGCGTCGACGTTTGGCGGAATCGGTTCATCGCGTTCGTCATTTCCGCCGCCGGCTGCGGCCTCGCCGGCGCCATCAGCTTCAATGCGACGTTGTACGTAGCGCCAGGCTTCGCATTTGATCCGAACTGGGTCGTCGCGATGATGTTCATCGTTCTCATGGGTGGGATCGGGACGCTGGAGGGCCCCATCCTCGGGACGATCATTTACTTCGCGTTGCGCGAGGTCGTCACCGACGTGCTGAACCTTCCGGCAAGCTGGTACCTCGTCGCGCTCGGGGCCGTCGCGATGGCCGCCATGCTGTTCGCGCCCGCCGGGCTCTGGCCGATGGTACGCGATCGGTTCCGCATCGACTGGCTCAGCGTGCGGCGCTGGCCACCGGTATCGGCGCGTGAGGTCCCGCCAGCCGAGTCGCAAGTCTCTGCAAGCACGTGACGGGACCGTCGCCGGTCCGCCCGTATTACGTTGATGGTTGGCGCGGCCGCACGTCATGTTGGTGCGTGTCGGGGAATCCAACTTTAGATGTTCTTCGGTGGATGTCTATGGCCAGTTTCGGGACGAATTGGCAGGCGTGCTCGGCGACCAGACGCTTGAGCACCTTCTGCCGGTAGTACACTGCATGCCGGAGCCTCCCAAGGAGCCGGGGCCGGGACGGTCAGACAGGTGGCCCGAGGGTAGTCTGCCCAGTGGGAGGGGTCAAGGACCGAGAGCCCACACTCGTGGCGCGAGTATGCAGTCGCCGACGCAGCCACTCGAACCGCGAGATCAACTTCTGGTCGAAGACGGCGATTTCCCCGTCGAGGATTAAAGGTCGGGACCTCGAGCGCCCGGAGCGCAGCCACGATGTCGGGGTAGCGTGAGGTGTGGTCCACGCCCTGCCGGCTGACGAGCTTGACCGAGCGGTCGGCCTTGTAGGCCACCATCCGGTAGCCGTCCACCTTCTCCTCGTAGACCCAGCCCTCATGGTGGATCGGGCGGGGTACGAGCGTCGGCTGCATGATCTGGACGGAGGACGGAGGGGAGCGGCACGACTCTATTTTACCGGTCAGGACAAGCCGGCTGGGCGGCGATTCGAGGTCCCGCGGGGTCTTGGAAACGCCACCGCCTGGCCACTGTGCTGTTTGCCCCCGCCGGGCTTTGGCTGAGGGGTCGAGTGGCAGCGTCCGGCGGCGACCCCTCTCGCGGTCCCAGATCGTTCCGGCGCTGGACTCACGGGTTTCGTCGGGCCCATAACCCGCGGCCAGTGTCGCCGGTGGCCTTAGGAAAGCTGATCCAGCAAGGCCTTGGCCTCTTGCAAGTCCTTCGTGTCGAAGCCCTCGGTGAACCAGCCGTAGACCTCGCTCACTATCCTCCGCGCATCTTCCCGTTTGCCCTGCTGCTGCCACAGGCGGCCCAGGTTCGTCGCGCTGCGCAATTCGAGGGATTTTGCCTGTTGCCCGCGGGCGACGGCGATCGCCTGCAGCAGAGAGGCTTCGGCTTCCCGTCGATTTTCATCGGCCTGAGCCAAAAGGGACTCCGCTTTGAGTCGATGGAGTTCCGCTTCCCAAACGCCTTCCCCAGTGACCTTCACCGCGGTGAAGGCCTCATCGAGCAGCCCCAGCGCGGCCTCCGCCTGCCCGAGGCGTCCATAGGCCTGGGCGAGCACAGCGAGGCGGTACGGCCGTTCCAGCTCAGCGCCGGTGGCTCTCCAGGCATCCAGCCCCTCGCGCATCTTCGCGATGCCGTCCTCTAGTCGGCCCTGGAGGGCGAAGGCCGCGCCGAGTCGGAAGGTGGCCATCGCGAGCCAGAATGTTAAGCCGTGCTCCCGGGAAAGGGCCATCATGGCCTCTGCCTGAACCTGTGCCGCCGGCC
>Ga0207646_10008550_pt1 | contig 10239 bp, 7 predicted proteins | sample KBSK5502metaG_FD_184343 | JGI IMG/M metagenome (GOLD analysis project Ga0207646, IMG submission 184343) | Corn, switchgrass and miscanthus rhizosphere microbial communities from Kellogg Biological Station, Michigan, USA - KBS K5-50-2 metaG... | ecosystem: Host-associated > Plants > Roots >...
GGGGGCGCTGATCAACAGCCGTCAGATAAGGTGCCGGCTCCCCGGAATAACGCGCCAGGCGCGCGGGTTCCTCAGGCGAGGGCGACATCATCGCCGAGGAGGGCCTATGAGAGGGTGGAGCCGGGTCGGGGCACTGGTGGGGGCGTTCTTGGTTGTGATCGCAACGGGCGCGGCAGCGCAGGCGCCCAAAGGGAAGCCGGCGACTGTGACGGGCCGGGTCGTCGACAACATCTGCATGCTGGGCATGGGGCTCAAAGGGGAAGGCCACCGGGAATGCGCCATGGGCTGCGACAAGGCCGGCGTGCGGATGGCCCTACTCGACGAGAAGGCGAACGTGCTCTACACGCTCATGGCCGACAAGCCATTCGTGGATCCCAACACGCAGATCCGCGAGCACCTGGAACGTGTCGTGACGATCAAGGGCGATCTCTACGAGGCACCGGGCGGCCAGAAGGTTCTCGCCATCAAGGAGGTCCAGCCCGCGAAGTAGCGGAGACCCCGGTCGCCACCGTGGCGCCCCCGTTCTCTCTCGCAGCCGGCGACCTCGCCGACCTTCACCGTCCGCCGAGACCACCATGACGGTCGTGTAGTCGGCACGCGGGAGGCGGCGGCTCAACCGCTTAGCCGGGCTTGCGACCGATGACGACGCTGTAGTAGCCGAACGTCGGCGTCACCTCGATATCGGAGAAGCCGGCTTCCTCGAGCATTGCGGAGAACTCTCGCCCCGAGTACTGCCGACCCGCGTCGTACCAAGAGCATATTGATATTCATCGCCGCCGTAGCGAACGGCCCGGCCTTGCGGTCGTCGTACAGCATCTCGTGGAGGATTAGGCGACCGCCTGGCTTCAAGGCCTCGAAGCTCTTACGCGAGAGGAGTCGGCACCGGTCCGGCGGCCAATCGTGGTAGATCTGGCTATAGAAGTGCAGATCGGCGGGCGGGAAGGTGTCGGCCCACATGTCGCCCACCTGCGTCCTGACGCGGTCCTGCAGGCCGTGTCGCGAGATGAACTCGTCGGCCAAGCCGCAGACGGGGGCGAGGTCGAAGACGATCACCTGCAGCTTGCCCCACTGCTGCGCCGCGCCGATAGCGTGAGCGCCCGAGCCGCCGCCGATATCGAGCATCAGCCGATGGCCGGAGAGGTCAATCCGCTCCGGCCAAGCCAGGGCGGCGGCCATGCTCGTGCCATGCATCGCCCGGGTGTAGGTGCGAACGCGGTCGGCGCGCTCCTAGTGGGAGGTGAAGACTTCTTCGCCTCCGTAGAGCTGCGGGGGCGTCAGTGAGCACGGCCCGCCTCAGGCTCTCGAAGGAGTACACCGCGTAGTTCTGAATGATCATGTCGAAGTAGCCGCCGAAGTAAGTGGCGCTTCCCTCGAGCAGGTAGTCCTCCGCCACCGGCGTGAGCGAGTAGTGGCCGTCCCGCTCCTCCAGCAGCCCCAGGGCGGAGCTCACTGACACCAACGCCTCGGCAGGGCGGCGGGCGATGTTCAGGGCATCACAGACCTCCTGCAACGTGCGCGGCCGCTCGGCAAAGGACAACTGTGCCAGCGGTGGCAACCGGAGCGATGGGGTTGGACCCTTGATGCGCCGGAGCCGGTTAGCGCAGCCACGACGAGCGACTCCAAGGCGACACCACGCAACCTCATCAAACGCCCCCGTGTCCCATCACCCAAGGTCTTTACGTCGGCCGCTGTTTACTCGCTGAAGAAGCGGGAGGACGCGGGCCGCGACGGTTCTCCTCGTTCTCGATCTCGCTTAGCATGAACGCCTGCCGTCCCGCGTCCTTGGACAAACAGCCGACATGCCAGCAAGAAGCGTTGTCGAGAACGATGAAGCGGTGGTGAAACTCCCGCGTGGTGCGAACCGCTAGTGCACACCGGCTGTGCTGAGCGAGCCCCTTTGGGCTTCGAGGAGTTTGGGAATGCCTATCGCTACAACGTGGCTCGCGCGCAATTACGGGCGAGACGCCGCTTTCGCCAGAAACTGCACTTTAGGCCGAAAACTGCGGCCGCACGACTGTCACTGGTGCACACCCTAAATCGCTGGAATTCGGCCTTTGGCCGCGAGGTAGACGAAAGGACGAAGCGGGCCGCAGGCCCAGAAACTGCACTTTAGACCGAAAGTGCGCCGTAGCCGCCGAGCTCGAGGAACCTTACACGACCGCCGGGACTCAGCTCAGCTACGCGGGAATTTCGCGGCGCCACGAAATAACGTGAGCTCGGGCGAGAGCCCCGCCAGCGGAGAGCAGCGATCCTGGGGACAGACGTTTCAGCCTAAAGTGCAGATTTTGGCAGGCTACTGCATGAGCGTGGATGAGGAAGGCGAAGCGAGACGACGCCCTGCACAGGTTGAGAGTTCGGGCCAAAGTGCAGCTAGCTGATCCGCTCGGCTGGATCGAGTTGTCGGCGTCCGCCCGGGCCCACCGGCGCGTTCTTGAATTCATCGATCGACAAGCGTAGGGTTGGCGGACCAATCACAGCTGACGGGAGCGACGGTGGAAATTCCTCCCCACGGCGGGCGGTTGATCGATCGGGTCCTTCGCGGCGACGCCCTCACGGAAGCGCGGGAGCGCGCCCTCTCGCTCAAGCGGATCTCGTTCAACGCCCGCATGATGTCCGACCTCGAGCTCCTCGCCGTCGGCGCGTACAGTCCGCTCGATGGGTTCATGGGCAGGGCCGATTATCGGGCCGTCCTGCACGACATGCGTCTGGCCAGCGGGCTCCGCTGGACGCTGCCAATCACGCTCGCCGTCGCGCGAGCCGCCGCTGATCAGCTGCGCGAGGGCGACGACATCGCGCTGGTCACGCCGTGGGAGGAGCCGCTCGGCATCCTCCACCTCGAAGAGCGCTTTCCCTACGATGGCCGCGAGGAGGCCCGGCTCGTCTACGGCACGGACGACCCGCGCCATCCGGGCGCGCGGTATCAGCTCACGCGCGGCGACGTGCTGCTGGCGGGCCCGGTCGATTTGATCGCGCGGCCACCGCTCGCGGGCTTCGACGCGTACCGACTCGATCCCGCCGACGCCCGGGCGCGATTCCGACAGCTCGGCTGGCGCACCGTGGTGGGCTTCCAGAGCCAGCAGCCGATACATCGCGCGCACGAGTACATCCAGAAGTGCGCGCTGGAGCCGCTCGACGGGCTGTTCATCCATCCGCTCGTCGGCCAGACCAAGCTCGACGAGCTCCCATCCGAGGTGCGCGTCCGCTGCTACCAGGTGCTCGTCGAGCAGTACTACCCGAAGAACCGCGTCGTGCTCGCGGTCTTCCCGGGTGCCATGCGCTACGCGGGGCCACGGGAGACGGTGTTCCACGCTCTCGTGAGGAAGAACTACGGATGCACGCATTTCATCGTGGGGCGCGAGTACGCCGGGATCGAGAGCGCCTTCACGCCGATCACGGTCGATCAGATCTTCCGCGAGTTCACGCCGGAGGAGCTGGGGATCGTCCCGCTCTTCTTCGACGAGACGTTCTACTGCCGCCGCTGTGAAACGGTCACATCGCCCAAGACCTGCCCACACGGATCCCAGGATCGCGTCGGCTTGAGCGGCGCGGTGGTGCGCGAGCTGCTGGGCCGCGGTGAGCTGGTGCCGACGGAGTTCGCCCGTCCCGAGGTCGCGGAAATCCTGAGGAGCTGGGTCCGCGAAGCCGACATCGCGGCCGTCGCGCCCGCGGCCGCCGAGACGAAGAAAGAAACCAAAGCGCAGCGGGTCGAGCGGCTCAAGCGAGAGCTGAATCCCTGGGAGCAGCTCGAGGCGATCCGTCGCTTCGCCCGCGAGGGCTATCAGTCCATTCCCGCGGCGTGGCTCAACACCTACTTCCGCTGGTGGGGCGTGTACACCCAGGGCGATGGTATCGGCGCCGTCGGGGGCAAGGGCGGCGAAGGCAAGGCCGTGCCGTATTTCATGGTGCGGATCCGAATCCCGAACGGCCAGCTCTTCTCGCACCAGCTGCGCATGATCGCCGGCTTTGCCGATCGCGCGCGCGGGCAAGCCGACATCACGGTCCGCGAGAACATCCAGCTCCACTGGGTGCCGATCGAGGACCTTCCGGATATCCTCGAGGGTCTCTGGCGCTCGGGACTCACGACGATGGGCACGTGCGGCGACGTGACGCGTAACGTCACCGGCTGTCCCGTCGCCGGCGTGGATGCCGACGAGCTGGTGGACGCGTCGCCGCTCGTGCAGGCCGCGACGCGGATGCTGAACGGCAACCCCGACTTCTACAACCTGCCCCGAAAGTACAAGATCACGATCACGGGCTGCCGTGCCTGGTGCTCGTATCCCGAGATCAACGACATCGGGATGACGGCCGTCCGCCACCCGGCCAGCGGTGAGATCGGCTTCTCGGTCCGCGTCGGCGGCGGCCTTTCCACCAATCCTCAGCTCGCCGTCCGCCTCGGTGCATTCGTCCGCTGCAACCAGGTGCTGCCCGTCGTCCGCGGGATCACGGAGATCTTCCGCGACAGCGACGTGCTTCGCCAGGACCGCGAGAAAGCGCGGCTGAAGTTCCTCTTCCTGCAGCACGGCTGGACCGCCGAGCGCTTTCGGGAGGAGCTCGAGCGGCGCCTGGGATTTTCGCTCGAGCCCGCCGTGGCCGAGGAGCCGCCGGAGGACGTCTATCGCGACCACGTCGGCATCCACGCGCAGAAGCAGGACGGCTACGTCTACGCCGGCGCCGCCGTGCTGCGCGGGCGCCTCACCGCAGACCAGATGCGGATGGTGGCCGACCTCGCCGACCGTTACGGCACCGGCGAGCTGCGCACGACCACCATGCAGAATCTCCTGATCCTCAACGTGCGCCGTGACCGCGCGGAGGCCCTGACCACGGAGATTGAGGCGACGGGTCTGCGGCTCGCCGCCTCACCGTTCTGGCGGGGCACGATCGCGTGCACGGGCACGGAGTTCTGCAAGCTCGCCCTCACTGAAACGAAGGGATTCGCGCGCTGGCTGGTGGAAGAGATGGAAGCGCGGATGCCGGGCTTCGATCAGCATGTGAAGATCCACGTAACAGGATGCCCCAACAGCTGCGGGCAGCACTGGATCGCGGACCTCGGGATCGAGGGCAAGAAGACGAAGGTGGAAGGCACGATGGTCGACGCCTACTATTTCTGCGTCGGCGGCGCTGTCGGCAGGCACCAGCGCACGGCGCGTCCTATCGGCTACCGCGTCCCCGCAACCGAGGTGCCGGACGCGATCGAACGGCTGCTCAGGGCGTACCTCGCCGAGCGGCGTGACGGCGAGAGCTTCCGCCACTTCACGGCCGGGCACACCGACGAGGAGGTGCGCCAGTTTCTGGCGGGGCGGACGGTGGAGGCCGTGGGGCGTGACGCCTCTCCGGGGCGCCCGCCCCACGGCGTGGACGGCTGAGCGTCACCCGCCGAGATACCCCGAATCTTTAGCGCACATCGTGTAAGGTTCCTCGAGCTGGGCGGCTACGGCGAACTTTCGGTCCAAAGTGCAATTTTCTGGCTCATCCGGCTCGCTTCCTCCTCTATTGCATCCTTAATTGCGCGAAACGGCCTTCTACTGTTGCCAGGACACCGCCCGCGCGGCCTGCGCCGCCTCCGCCAGCAGCACCAACTGCCGCGCGTTGCCGCGCATCAGCATCACGTCGGGCGGCACCGGCGCGGCGGCGAGCGGCGCATAGACCGCCACCTGCAGCGCCGTCTTGCGCGTCGGGACCTGGCTGTCCTTGCGTGGACGTCAACGCCAATATGGTCCATGGCTGGCTCCTCTCTGCGGCGTTGACCGCGTGTGTGCTCTTATGGGGATGAAGCGGCTGGCCTCTCGCTCGACGTGGTGGCGTACGCTGCCCTCATCTAGGCTCTCTCGCCGCTGGGACGAAGCCCAGACCGGAACTGGCGGCGGGGGTGGAGCGCGCCTTGGCGGCCTTGCAACCAAAGAAGGCGCAGGTCATTCGCCACCGGTTCGGGTCAGCGTCGACCACAGACGCTGAATAAGATCGGGGCGGTCTTCGGGCTGACCAGGGAGCGGATCCGTCAGCTGGAGGCCGCGGTCCTGAGCCGGCTCGCGGGCGGTCGGCTTGCAAACTCGAGGAACTGAGTCATGGGCGCCTGAAGAGAGGGCGGAGCGGAAGAGGGGGAGATCACCATGACGTACGTGATCGTCGAGCCGTGCATCGACGTCAAGGACAAGGCCTGCGTCGAGGTCTGCCCGGTGGACTGCATCTATGAGGGGCCGAACCAGCTCTTCATCCACCCCGACGAGTGTATCGACTGCGGGGCGTGCGAGCCGGTGTGCCCGGTGAAGGCGATCTTCACCGAGGACGAGACGCCGGAGCAGTCGAAACACTTCATCGCGCTGAACAAGCAGTTCTTCGTCGACAACCCCGGGGTCAAGCCTTGCACGACGAAGAACTGAGGCCTGGTGAACCCTGGGGGAAAGGCGGCTGAAGGAAGGAGCGATCGAAGGCTGAACCGACCCAGAGGAGGAAGGGGCGATGCCCAAATTCATGAAGGTGGCCACGACCGATGAGTTGGAAGACCAGCAGGCCAAGCTGGTCGAAGTGGAAGGCCAGAAGATCGCCCTCTTTCGGGTGGGAGAAGCGTTTCATGCGCTGAGCGATACATGCACCCATCGAGGAGGGCCGCTGTCCGAAGGGACGGTCGAGGGAGCCGAAGTGACCTGCCCCTGGCACGGGGCGAGGTTCGACATCAAGACCGGGGCTGTCATGGGACCGCCGGCGGGACGAGAAGTCAGGAGCTACCCGGTGCGGGTCACCGGCGCCGACATCGAGATCGAAGTGTGAGGCCTGGACTCCCTTCCGATCCGGAGGGCGAGGATCCTTTGCATTTCAGCGGGTCGAGGATGGCACCTTGGTGCTCGTCGGGCTCGGTGAGTTTTAGACTGGTGCCATGCCTCACGCGTTGAACGGGCTGCGGGTCGTGAGCTTCGAGAGCCGCCGTTCGGCCGAGATGGCCGAATTGATCCGCAACTACGGCGGCGAGCCGATACAAGCGCCGTCTATGCGCGAGGTCCCGTTGTCCGACCAACACGAAGCGCTCGTGTTTGGCGAGTCACTCCTCGCGGGCGAGTTGGACGTCCTGATCCTCCTGACGGGCGTGGGCACCCGACTGCTGATCGCCACGCTGTCAAAGCGGTGGCCGAGGGAGGAAGTGGTCGCAGCGCTGGGCCGCCTCACGCTGGTGTGCCGCGGGCCCAAACCGATCGCTGCGCTCAAGGAGGTCGGGCTCGTCCCCTCGCTTGCGGTGCCCGAGCCGAACACGTGGCGCGACCTGCTATCGGAGCTGGACCGGAAGCTGCCGATCGGGGGAAAACGCGTGGCGGTTCAGGAGTATGGAGCGCGCAATCAAGAGCTCCTGGGCGGACTACGACAACGGGGCGGCCGCGTCGCGGCGGTGCCGGTCTATGGGTGGGCGCTGCCGGACGACACCGCGCCGCTCCGTGAGGCGATCGACCGGGTCGTGTCGAGGGAGGTGGAGATAGCGCTCTTCACTAGTGCGACGCAGGTTGAGAACGTGTTTCGCGTGGCGACCGACATGGGGCGGTCGGACGCGTTGCGGAAGGCGTTCCGAGAGGGAACGGTCGTCGCCTCGATCGGGCCAATCACGACCGTGGCGCTTCAGGAATACGGGGTCGAGCCGGACCTGCACCCCGAACACCCCAAGATGGGACACCTCATAGCACAGGTCGCGCGGCAAGCGGCCGACCTCCTGGAGCGAAAACGACGCAAGTAGGCGTGGCTTCGGGGGGCAGACGCCCGTTGGGGGCGACTACGCCACGAGCGGCACGAAGTCCTCAATGACAAAGCTCCACGCACGGGCGTTTCCCGTTGGGGCCACCATTCCTTCGGTAACACCGCGCCGCACACGACCTCCGAGATCGATCCTTGGCCGACGAATTCGTAGTGGCGTCCGGTTTCATCTCGTTTTGGCGTGAACACGAGCCGCCCGACCAGTAGTTGCCCGACGTGATCATTCCCGGGCACATGCTCCGAGAGTGGGAGTATGAGCCGTTTCAACCATCTTAAGTGGTCGGACTGAGCGATGAGGTTGCACTCGGCGATGGTGGTCATCGGGTATCCGCATCTCAATATAGGCTGTCAAGGCCGTTGACATCGTTCCGCGGGCGGCCCTAGCATCCCCGGCACGCGGATCGAGAGGAGGTGAGGCTCCGGCAAGCCGTCGACCACTCCACCAGCAGTGACCCCACGGAGAACGGTATGAGCTCACTAGCGCGATTCGTGCTCGCCGTGCTCGCTCTCCTGCCGCTGTTGCCGGCGTCGTCGCCGGCCGCGGAATGGCGTGACGTGACCGAGGACCGCCTGCTCAAGGCGGAGGGTGACGCCGCCAACTGGCTCATGTACAACCGGACGTATTCCGGCTGGCGCTACAGTCCGCTCGATCAGGTCAACGCCGGTAACGTCAAGAAGCTCGTGCCGAAGTGGATCTTCGCCGGCGGCACGCTGGGCGATCAGCAAATGACGCCGATCGTGAACGACGGCGTGATGTTCACGACGTCTACGTCGCTCTCGCTCAATCGCGTCCAGGCCGTGAACGCGGTGACGGGCGCCCTGCTCTGGAAGCACGATCGCAAGATCCCCGAGGACGTCAGCGCGCTCATCCGCGTCATCCCGCACAATCGCGGCGTCGCCCTCTACAAGGACAAGGTTATCTTCGGGACGCTGGATGCGTACCTCGTCGCCCTCGACGCGAGGACTGGCAAGCAGGCGTGGGAGACAAAGATCGCTGACTACGGCGACGGGTATTTCGTATCGGCGGCGCCGCTGATCGCCAAGGGCAAGATCGTCGTCGGTATCGCGGGGCCCGGCGAGATGGGGCCGCGCGGATTCGTCGAGGCCTTCGACGCAGAGACGGGAAAGAGCCAGTGGCGCTGGTACTCGATCCCGGCCGCCGGCGAGCCGGGAAGCGAGACCTGGCCCGCGGACACGTGGAAGATCGGCGGCGGCCCGGTGTGGCACGCCGGTACCTACGACCCCGCAACAAATCTGCTGTACTACGGTACCGGTAATCCCGCGCCGTGGATCGCCGACATGCGCAAGGGCGACAACCTGTACACGATGTCGGCGGTCGCCCTCGACGTCGACAGCGGCAAGCTCAAGTGGCACTTCCAGTATCTGCCGAACGATGCCTGGGACTACGACACGACGGCGGAACATCACATCATCGACGTGGTGCGCAACGGACAGACGCACAAGGCGGTGGTTCAGGCCAACAAGCTCGGCTACGTCTACACGCTCGACCGCGTCACTGGGCAGTTCCTGTCAGCGGTGCCATTCATCAAGTCGCTGAACTGGGGTGCGCCCGATCCGTCGACGGGCAAGGTCAGTGAGAATGCCGGCCGCCGGCCGACGATGGGCGGGCCGCCCGTCGAGGTCTGCCCGTCACTGCTTGGCGGAACGGGCTGGCAGCCGAAGGTCTTCAATCCGAAGACGGGCTACCTGTACATTCCGGCAAACGAGTTCTGCATGCGGTACGCCTACGTGGCCGATCTCACGTACAAGCGCGGCCAGCTCTTCACCGGGGTCACCGCCGAGCACTTCAGCCGGGCCGAGCAGGCCGGCGTCCTGCGCGCGTTCGACGTGAACCAGAACAAGGTCGTCTGGGAATGGTCGAATCGCACCCCGCTCATCAGCCATACGTTGTCCACCGCCGGAAACCTCGTATTTCAGGGCACGGCGGAGGGCAGAGTGGTGGCGGTGGACGCGAAGGACGGCAAGGAGCTGTGGTCGTTCAATCTCGGCACGCCGCAGTCCGGCGGCATCATCAGCTATGCGGTCGACGGCAAGCAGTACATCGCCGTCGCCGCCGGCGGGACGTTACGCTCGCAGGTCTGGTTCGGGAAGGAGCCGAAGTGGGCAGATGCGGCCCGCGTGAACTACGGCGACATCATCGTCGTATTCGGACTCACCGACTGATCGCGTTCGCGCTCGCGGTCGCGACGTTCCTGGTCGCGACCGCGAGCGGCAACGGTGAGGCTCGGCGGATTCGGCTGTGTGCGGATCCCTCGAATCCGCCGTTCTCGAGCCAGCAGGCGACCGAGCCCGGCTTCGAAGTCGAGATCGCACGCGCGATCGCGGACGCCGTCGGCGCCGAGTTCAGCGTCTACTGGTTTCCGACCACGCGCGAGATCGTCGCGCTCCGCCAGCTCTACGAAGGCCACTGCGACCTCTTGATGGGTGTTCCGGTGACCGGCCGGTACACGGACGACAAGCCACGGCTGCTCTTCACGGCGCCATACT
>Ga0207646_10008551_pt1 | contig 10238 bp, 11 predicted proteins | sample KBSK5502metaG_FD_184343 | JGI IMG/M metagenome (GOLD analysis project Ga0207646, IMG submission 184343) | Corn, switchgrass and miscanthus rhizosphere microbial communities from Kellogg Biological Station, Michigan, USA - KBS K5-50-2 metaG... | ecosystem: Host-associated > Plants > Roots >...
CGTGATCGGGCCCGAGCCGCTGGTGCCGCTGCTGGCGCTGGCCGCCGGCTTCCTCTCCTTCTCCTCGCCCTGCGTGCTGCCCCTGGTGCCCGGCTACCTGGGCTTCATGTCCGGGGTCAGCGCCGGCCGCGGGCGCACCCTGCTGGCGGCCACTCTGTTCGTGCTCGGGTTCGCGTTCGTCTTCACCGGGCTGGGCTGGGCGGCGGCCTCCGCCAGCTCGCTCCTCAGCGGCGGCGCGCACGAGCTGCTCGGCCGCCTGGCCGGGATCCTGATCATCGTCCTCGGACTGTTCGTGATCGGCCTGGTGCGCGTCCCTGTGCTCATGCGCGAGGGCCGGCCGCTGCTGGGCCGGGTCCGGCCGGGGCCGGCGGGCGCGCTCTTCCTGGGCGTGGCCTTCGCCTTCGGATGGACGCCGTGCATCGGACCGGTGCTGGGCGCCATCCTGTCCATGGCCAGCGTCCAGGGCACCGCCCTGCGGGGCGCGCTCCTGCTCCTGATCTACTCGCTTGGCCTGGGCATCCCCTTCCTGCTCGCCGCGGCCTCGCTGGAGCGCTTCGGCGGGGTGGCCGCCTGGCTGCGCCGCCACGCCACCCCCATCGACCTCGTAGGGGGCGCGCTGCTGATCGCGATGGGGCTGCTGGTCTTCAGCGGCGACCTGAATCGAGTCCTGGCGCCCGCGCTGGATCTCTACGCGCGCCTGAATTGGCCGCCGATCTGACAAAACCTTAACAACCGGGGTGAAACCCAGCCGGTCCCAACCCGTGTAATGCCTTGCGTGGGTGGGACCGTCGCCGTGCTCGACCGCCTGGCGCTTCCGGTCGAGGACGCGAGCCAGGCGCTGGCGCGGCGGGCGACCGGCGGCGACGACGACGCTTTCGAAGCCCTGGTCCGGCGCTACCAGCGCCGCGTCCATGGCTTCGCCTACCAGCACCTGCACGACCCCGACGAAGCCCAGGACCTGGCCCAGGAGATCTTCGTCCGCCTCTACCGGGCGCTCGCCCGCTACGACAGCGCCCGCCCCTTCGACCCCTGGTTCTGGAAGCTGGCCACCAACGTCAGCCTCAACTACCTGCGCCGCAACGCCAACACTCCCGCCCCGGATCCCGGGGAGGGCTGGAGCGGGGACGCGCCGCAGCCGGAAGCCGCGCAGCTCCAAGACGCCCTATCCGACCTGGAGCCGCGCAGCCGGCTCGCGCTCCTCCTCCACTACTACTCCGGCCTCTCCCTGGAGGAGGTCGCCAGCACGCTCGGCCTGAGCGTCCCCGCCCTCAAGTCGCGCATGCACCGCGCCCGCGCCACCCTGCGCCGGGCCCTGGTGGAGGCCGCGCCGTGACCTGCGCCACCGTCCGCCGCCGCCTGGAGAGCCTGGTCGACGGCCGCCTCGATCCGGGCCTGGCCGAGGCCGTCCGCGCGCACGTCGCCGGCTGTCCGGAGTGCGCCCGCCACCAGCGCGCCGCGGCGTCGATGCCGGCGCGCCTGGGCGCGCTGCCCATGCCTCCACAGGTCGACCTGGCACCGCTGGTCATGGCGCGGGTGGCGGCCGGCCGCCAGCGCCCGGAGCTGAACGCCGCCCTCGCCACCCTGGAGCTGGTCCTCGGGAGCCTGGTGCTGATCCAGATCTCCGGGTTCGCGGGCCTGGCCGGCGCCGCCACCGGCGCGCTGCGCGACGCCGGCTGGCTGCTCGGCTCGAGCGGCTCCACGCCGGTTCCGGTGCCGGCCGACCTGTTCCTCTTCCTGGCGCTGGTGGGGCTGGTCGCCTGCAGCGCCGCGCACCTTGCCCTGCTCTCCCGCGGCTCCCGCCGCCGACTCACCTAGAGAAGATGTCGACTCGCTGGGCCTGGACCGTGGTGATCGCCTGCCTGCTGGTGGCCGGCGCCCTGCTGGCGATCGCCGACGCCGCGCTGATCAGGCCCTTGCTTCCGCACCCGGAGCCGGAGCGATTCCTCGGCGGCCGCCCGTCGGGAGGCCTGCCCAGGGTCGGGCTGGGCCCGGGCTTCCTGCTCGGCTTCGGCTTTCGCGCCGACCAGCTGAACTTCGGCTACGGGACCGTGGTCGCCACCGCGGTGGTGGTGCTCATTCTCTGCCTGGCCACGCTGGTCGCGGTTCCGGCCCGGGTGCGGGTTGCGGTGGAGCGCCTGGAAGCCCCGCGCGGCCTGCTCCGCGCCTACGCCGCCGGGGCCGCCGCCGCCCTGCTGGTGGCCGCGCTGAGCCTGCTCTTCCGCTACACCCTGCTCCTGATCGGGATCGCGCCCCTGATCTGGCTGGCGGCCGCGGTGGGTGTGGCCTTCGGGCTGGCCAGCCTGGGCCTGTTCCTCGGCCGCCGGCTGGGCTTCCGGCTGGGCGCCGCCCACCCCGTCCTGGCCGCGCTGGCCGGGATCCTGCTCATCCTCGACGCCGCCCTGGTGCCCTACCTGGGCTGGCTCTTCGGCGCCGCCGCCGCCCTGGTCGGTCTGGGGTTGGCCGCAGTCACCCGTTTCGGCTCGCCCCGGGCCTGGAGCCTGGACGAGCTGCGCTGGGAAACCCCCACCACACCCCCTGAGGAGGCCTGACGAAGTGATTCAGCCGCGCGACAACGTGATCCGGGCGTTCGGCTCGCCCAACCGCAGCCAGTACGTGGCGGTGGTGGGGCTGGGCCTGATCGCCCTCGCTCTGGCGGCCCTGATCGGGCGCGACGTCTTCTTCCCGCCCAGCGCCGCGGCCGCCGCCGTGCGCACGGCGACCGTGAGCCGGGGCACCGTGCGCTCGGCGGTCACCGGCACGGGTTCTGTGGTGCCCGCCCAGCAGGTCAACGTGGGCTTCCGATCCGCCGGGCAGCTGACCGAGGTCGACGTCAAGGTCGGCGACCACGTGAGCAAGGGCCAGGTCCTGGCCAAGATCGACACCCGCGCCCTGCAGATCGCGCTCGACCAGGCCGACGCCAACCTGCAGACCGCCCAGGCCAACCTCGCCAACACGGTGAACGGCACCGCGCTCCTGCAGGCCCAGCACGCGCTCGACATCGCGCGCAGCTCCTACAACGACACCCAGAACCAGGTCAACCTGACCAACTCGCAGGACCAGGCCACACTGGCCGCCGACCAGGCCCAGCTGAACAGCGACACGGCCCAGTTCAACGTGGACAACACCGCGCTCCAGAACAACGCGAACTACAAGTTCGACCAGCAGCAGCTGACAACTGACCAGAACAACCTGGCAGCCGCCGAAACGAAGTACACCAACGACGGGTGTTTCAACACACCTCAACCGCCGGTCTGTGGGAGCGATGGCACCGCAGTCACCAACGATCGCGCCGCGGTGAGCGCAGACCAGGGCCGCGTCAACGCGGACACAGCCGCGGTCAACGCCGACCAGGCCAAGGTCAGCGCCGACCAGGCCAAGGTCAACGCCGACAACACCAAAGTCGCGCTCGACCAGCTGAACGGCCAGCGCTCGCTCAACCAGGCGGCCAACTCCATCACCAGCGCCCAGGACTCGCTGAACTCGCAGACGGCGTCCCGCCCCAGCACGATCGCCTCGCAGCAGGCGGCGGTCCAGAACGCCCAATCCGCGGTCGACACCGCCCAGCTCAACCTCGACGGGGCCACCTTGAGCGCGCCGATGGAGGGCGTCATCAACAGCCTCAGCGGCCAGGTCGGCGAGTTCGTCAGCGCCTCCGGCGGCACCACCGCGCAGGCCCCCGGCACCACCGCTCCGGTGCCCTCGACCTCCAGCGGCAGCAGCAGCAGCGCCGGGTCGGCTTTTGCGGTGATCAGCAACGACCAAGCCTTCCAGGTCGTGGTGCCCTTCGCCGAGGCCGACGCCGGGCGGGTCGCGGCCGGTCAGGTGGCGACCGTGAGCTTCGATGCCGTGCAGGGGCTGACCATCCAGTCCCACGTGCTGGCCACCGCGGCCACTGCGACCGTGGTTTCCAACGTCGTCAACTACAACGCGACCATGACCCTCGAGCAGAGCGACCGCCGGGTCAAGTCGGGCCAGACCGCCAACGTCACAGTGGTGGTGGCCCAGGCCAGCAACGTGCTGGTGGTGCCCAACTCGGCCATCACGCGCATCGGCAGCCGGGCCTTCGTGACCCTCCTGGAGGCTGGTGGCAAGCAGGTGCGCACACCGGTCACGCTGGGCGTCGCGGGCGACACCAACACCGAGGTGACCAACGGTGTCAAGGAGGGCGACAAGGTGGTCCTCCCGCAGCTGAGGGCCAGCACCACCGTGGGTGGCACCCGCGGCGGCGGCAACGTGCGCATCGGCGGCGGCCTGGGAGGATGACCCCGACAGCCGATGTGATGATCTCGCTGCGCGGGATCACCAAGGTCTACCGGATGGGCAGCATCGAGGTCCACGCGCTGCGCGGCATCGACCTCGAGGTGCGGGCGGGCGAGTTCGTCGCCATCATGGGCGCCTCCGGGTCGGGCAAGTCGACGCTGATGAACCTGGTCGGCTGCCTGGACCTGCCCACGACCGGCACCTACATCCTCGACGGCGTCGACGTGCGCGACCTCAGCGATTCCCAGCTGGCGGCGGTGCGCAACCGCAAGATCGGGTTCGTCTTCCAGTCCTTCAACCTGATCCCGCGCTCGACGGCGCTGCACAACGTCGAGATGCCGCTGATCTACGCCAACCAGAACCAGGGCCGCCGCCAGCGCGCCCTGGAGGCGCTGGCCATGGTGGGCCTGGCCGACCGGGCCGCCCACCAACCCACCGAGCTCTCCGGGGGCCAGCAGCAGCGCGTGGCGATCGCCCGCGCGCTGGTCACCGAACCGGCCATCCTGCTCGCCGACGAGCCCACCGGCAACCTGGACACCGAGTCCAGCAGCGAGATCATGCGGCTGCTGACGAGCCTCAACCAGGAGGGGCGCACGATCGTGCTGATCACGCACGAGGCCGAGATCGCCGCCGCCGCCAGGCGGGTGGTCCGGCTGCGCGACGGCCTCGTCGTCAGCGACGAGCTGCAGCAGGTGGAGGCGGCGCGATGAACATCTACGAGGCGCTGCGCCTGGCCTGGTCCGGCCTGCTTTCCAACCGCCTGCGCTCGGGGTTGACCATGCTCGGCATCCTGATCGGCGTCAGCGCCGTGATCCTGCTCGTGGCCTTCGGCAACGGGGCCTCGGTCCAGGTGCAGAACCAGGTCCAGGCGCTGGGCTCCAACATCGTCTACATCTACCCGGCCTCGGCCAGGGGCGCGGGCGGGGTCTCCCAGGGCTTCGGCAGCGGTTCCACCCTGACCCAGGCCGACGTCGACGCGCTCAATAACAAGGCCCAGGCGCCCGACATCGTGACCGCGATCCCGGTCACCAACGCCGCCGGCAACATGACCTGGCAGAACCAGAACTGGTTCGCGCAGACCACGGGCAGCAACCAGGACTTCGCCCAGGTCCGCAACTACCAGATCGCGACCGGCTCCATGTTCAGCGCCGACGACGTGCGCAACGACGCCAAGGTGGTCGTGGTCGGCCAGACCGTGATCGACAACCTCTTCAACGGCCAGGACCCGGTCGGCCAGAGCATCAAGATCAACCGCCAGTCCTTCCGGGTGGTGGGCACCTTCGCGCCCAAGGGCTCCCAGGGGCTGGGCAACCAGGACAACGTGGCGGTCGTCCCGATCAGCGCGGCCTGGGCCTACCTGGCCGGCGGAAGGGGCAAGAACATCAGCCAGATCGTGATCCAGGCCACCGATTCCAGCACCGTGCAGGCGGCCCAGCAGGAGGCGACGCAGATCCTCCTCAACCGCCACAACATCGGCGACCCCGCCCAGGCCGACTTCACGACTCAGAGCCAGCAGGACATCCTCAACACGGTCGGCCAGATCACCCAGACCCTGACCATCCTGCTGGGGTCGATCGCCGCCATCTCGCTGGTGGTCGGCGGCATCGGGATCATGAACATCATGCTGGTGACGGTCACCGAGCGGACTCGGGAGATCGGGATCCGGAAGGCGATCGGCGCCCGCCGCGCCGACATCCTGCTCCAGTTCCTGATCGAGTCCATGTTCCTGTCCGGCCTGGGCGGCCTGCTCGGGATCGCGGTCGGCGTCGGCCTCTCCCTGTGGGTCAGCTCGATCTCGCTGGGCAGCAGCGGCCTGCTCAGCAGCCTTCCCGCGCCGGTCGTCTCCGGTCCCTCCGTCCTGCTCGCCTTCGGCGTCTCGGTGGGGATCGGTCTCTTCTTCGGCATCTACCCCGCCAACCGGGCCGCCGCCCTGCACCCGATCGAAGCTCTGAGGTACGAATGAGATGAGGAACCTGACCATCGCCCTGGTGATCGCCATCGCCGTCCTGGGCGGCTTCTACAGCGGCTGGAAGTACTCCCAGTCGAAGATCTCGAGCGGCGGCTCGCCGACGGCCGCGATCACCTTCGCCACCCCGGCGCCCACCTCGTCGGCGGGCGGGCAGGGCGGGCTTTCCGGCGGGTTCGGAGGTCGCGGCACCGCCGGCCAGGTGACCGCGGTTAACGGCAATGTGCTCACCGTCCACAACCCGCAGACCGGCCAGGACACCAAGGTCCAGCTCAGTGCGGACACCACCATCACCAGGACCGTCGCCGGCTCGGCGGCCGACCTCCAGCCCGGCGTCAATGTGACCGTGGTCGGCCAGGCCGGCGCCGACGGGATCGTCAGCGCGACGGCCGTGAGCATCGTGGCCGCGCTTGGCGGTGGTGGCCGAGTGCGCCCCAGCGCGTCCCCTTCCCCCTAGGGAGGGGCAGGGGTGGGGGCGGTGCCCTGAGCATGGTGCGCCTGATCTGGCTGATCGTGGCCGCCATCCTGGGCCTGCTCGGCTACGACCTGCTGCTGCGCGAGCTCCTCGGCTGGACCGGCTACTTCGTGGCCGGGGTCGGGATCGGGATCGCCAGCGCCGTGGTGGGCAGTTATGCCCACGACGCCCTGACCCGCGGCGTGAGGTAGGCCCCCCGCTAGGCTTTCCCTCGTGGACCGGATCCTCATGGAGGGCATGGCCTTCTTCGGGCGCCACGGCGTCTTCCCCGCCGAGCGCGAGCTTGGCGCCCGCTTCACGGTGGACGTGGAGCTGGAGGCCGACCTGCGCACGGCCGGCCGCAGCGACCGCCTGGATGACACCGTGAACTACGCGCGCGCCTACGAGCTGGTGAAGGAGGTCGTCGAGGGCGAGCCCTGCCATCTGCTGGAGGCGGTGGCCGAGCGCATCGCCGGCCGCCTGCTCGAGCTGCCGCGCGTCGACCGGGCCACGGTGCGGGTGCACAAGCGCCCGCCGCTGGAGGGTGAGTTCCGGGCCTTCGGCGTCGAGCTCACAAGGACGCGCGCGTGACCATCGCCTATTTCGACTGCTTCAGCGGGATCTCTGGCGACATGGCGCTGGGCGCCCTGCTCGACGCCGGCGGCGAGCTGGCGATCCTGGAAAGGACCGTCACCGCCCTCGGCCTCGACGCCGAGGTGAAGGTCAAGGCCCGGCAGGAGGAGCGGGGCCACCTGGGCGGCACGCGAGTGCTGGTCGAGGTCGGCGACGGCGGCTCGCGCACGGTGCCCGACCTGGTCGCCGCCGTCGAGCGGGCCACGGACGTCCCGGAGCGCGCCCGCCAGCTGGCGGCTGACGCCATCCGCCGCCTCGGCGCGGCCGAGTCCCGCATCCACGGCCAGGCCGTAGAGGACCTGCACCTACACGAGCTGGGCGGCGCCGACACCCTGGTCGACCTGGTCGGCGCCTTCTGGCTGCTGGAGTCCCTGGGCGTGGAGACGGTGTACGCCGGGCCGCTGCCGGCACCGCACGGCCTGGCCGGCGACCTGCCGCTGCCGCCGCCGGCCGCCCTGCGCGTGCTCGAGGGGACGGGCGCGGTGCTGCAGCCGGACTCCCGCCAGGTCGAGCTGGTGACGCCGACCGGCGCCGCCCTGCTCGCGGCCGCGGCCCGCTTCGAGCGGCCGGCGATGCGCGTGGACCGCGTCGGCTACGGGATCGGCAGCCGCCCGGAGCCCGGCAACGCGCTCGGGGTCTGGCTCGGCCAGCCGGTGCGGGAGGCCGCCACCGTGGCAGTGCTGGAGACCAACCTGGACGACATGTCGCCGGTGCTGGTGGCCGCCCTGCTCGAGGACCTGATGGCGGAGGGCGCGCTCGACGTGAGCGTGGCGCCGATCCTGATGAAGAAGGGCCGCCCCGGCCATGCGCTGACCTTGATCTGCGAACCCGAGCGCCAGTACGCCATGGCCTCGGCGCTGCTGGAGCGCAGCACCACCCTGGGCCTGCGCATCAGCCAGGTCGAGCGCGTCATCTCCGGCCGCCGCGTCATGACGGTCATGACGCGCTGGGGGCAGGCGCGCGTCAAGGTCAAGGAGACCGCGGGCCACCCGATCGACGTCACGGCGGAGTACGAGGACGTGCGCAAGCTGGCGCATGACGCGGGGGCGGACGTGCGCCTGGTCGCGCGCTCGGCCGAGGCCGCCGCGCGCAAAGAGCTCGGCATCGAATGACCACGTTGTGAGCGCGATCGTCATCCGCGGCCGTGAGGTCGCCAACCAGGTTCTCGACGAAGTCGCCTCGCGCGTGCGCGCCCGCCTGGAGTCCGGGCTCAGCCGGCCCCAGCTGGCGGTGGTCCTGGTCGGCCACAACCCGTCTTCGGAGATCTACGTGCGCGGCAAGCACCAGGACGCCGAGCGGGTGGGCATCGCCAGCTCCGACCACCGCCTGCCCGAGAGCGCGACCACCGCTGACGTTGTCGAGCTGGTGCGCTCACTCAACGCGCGTTCTGAGGTGAGCGGGATCCTGGTCCAGCAGCCGCTGCCGCCCCAGGTCGACGTACCCGCGGTGGTCGAGGCCGTCGACCCGGCGCGGGACGTCGACGGCTTCCACCCGGTCAACGCGGGCCGCCTCCTGCTCGGCCAGCCCGGGCTGCGGCCCTGCACGCCGGCCGGCGTGCTGCGCATGCTCGACCACGCGGGCATCGAGCTCGCCGGCAAGCGCGCCCTGGTGGTGGGGCGCAGCAACATCGTGGGCAAGCCGGTGGCGCTGATGCTGCTGCAGCGGCACGCCACCGTCACCATCGCCCACAGCCGCACGCTCGACCTGGCCGATCGCATCCGGGAGGCCGAGGTGCTGGTGGCGGCGCTGGGCCGCCCCCACTTCGTCAAGCCGGAGATGGTGCACGCGGGCGCGGCGGTGGTCGACGTGGGCGCGACCCCGGTGGAGGGCAGGCTGCGCGGCGACGTCGACCCGGCCGTGGCCGACGTCGCGGGCTGGATCACACCAGTGCCCGGCGGGGTCGGCCTGATGACGCGCGCGATGCTGATGGCCAACACGCTGGCCGCGGAGGAAACGCGAAGGCCATGATTGGGGGGACTCCCCCCTTGGCCGGGCCGGGCAAGCCCTTCCCCCCGGCCACCCCCCTGACCCCGTTCCAGGCCGCGGTGGCCCGGATCTCGGCCCCGGGCCGGTTCCGGGTCAAGATGGGGCTGGAGCGCACCCAGGCCCTGCTCGCCGAGCTCGGCCATCCCGAGGCCGGGCTCCGGGGCGCGCTGGTCACCGGGACCAACGGCAAGGGCTCGACCTGCGCGTTCCTGGCCTCCATCCTGGCCGCCGCCGGGCTGCGCGCGGGGACCATGCCCAGCCCTCACCTCAAGTCTTACACCGAGCGCGTGCAGGTCGACGGCGTCCCCATCGACGAGGACGAGTTCGCGGAAGCGCTGGACGCCATCGAGCCGGCGCTGGCCGCGGTTGCGACCCGGCTGGGAGAAGCCACCGAGTTCGAGGTTCTGACCGCCCTGGCGCTCAACTGGCTGGGGCCGCGCGTGGACCGGCTGGTGATCGAGGTCGGCATGGGCGGCCGCCTGGACACCACCAACGTCCTCGACCTTGGCGTCGCCGTGGTCACCAACGTGGCGCTCGACCACACCCGCCACCTGGGCGCCACGGTGGAGGCGATCGCGGCCGAAAAGGCCGCCATCGTCAAGCCCGGCGACGCCTGCCTCACGGCGGCCGAAGGCCCGGCGCTGGCCGTGGTGGAGGCCCGCTGCCGGGAGGTGGGCGCCTCGCTCTGGCGGCTGGGCAAGGAGCTGGAGCTGCAGTGGCGCTGGCGGGGCTGGGAGGGTTCCGAGATCGACCTCCGCGGGCCGGGCTTCGAGCACCGCGGGCTGCGGGTGCCGCTGGCCGGTTCCTTCCAGCCCGCCAACGCGGCCCTGGCCGTGGCCGCCGCCCACGCCCTCGGCGACGCCACTTCGGAGGCCGTGCGGAAGGGCATCGCGGCAACCCGCTGGCCGGGCCGCCTGGAAGTGGTCGCGGGCTCGCCCC
>Ga0207646_10008552_pt1 | contig 10238 bp, 9 predicted proteins | sample KBSK5502metaG_FD_184343 | JGI IMG/M metagenome (GOLD analysis project Ga0207646, IMG submission 184343) | Corn, switchgrass and miscanthus rhizosphere microbial communities from Kellogg Biological Station, Michigan, USA - KBS K5-50-2 metaG... | ecosystem: Host-associated > Plants > Roots >...
GTGCGCGGCAAAGTCTCTTCCTTTCAACTCGATGAAGCGGAAGTGCCGCCCGCCCAGCGTGAAATAGCGTGCCAGCAGGCGGCAGCGTTGTTTGCGCTGGCCGCCTGCTACACCGGTGGGCCAACCCGGCCTACGCTGCTGCTGATTGGAGGGCTGATGGGGACAGGCAAAAGCACACTGGCGCTGGCGCTCCAGCGCGAACTGGGCTGGGCGCTCTTCTCCTCGGATTCCACTCGTAAGCGCCTTGCCCGGCTGAATCCTACGCAGCCACAGGCCGAGGCTTTCGGCCAGGGGATCTACAATTGGGAATGGACGGCTCGTACCTACGATGCCTTAGTGATGGAAGCGGGTAGAGCGCTTGCTGATGGACGTTCTGTACTGCTTGACGCCACCTTCCTGAGACGGGCAGAACGGCAAGCTGCAGACCGGCAGGCCGCAACGTTTGGGGGCAGACCCGTATTCGTCGAATGCGTCTGCCCGCGAGAAGTGGCCCTGGAACGCCTGGCGCGGCGTTGGAAAGCGCGCGTGGAGGGGAAACAGGAAGCAGCTTCGTACGCCTCGGACGCGCGCCCTGATCTCTACGACGCGCAATCTTCCGCCTGGGAAGACTTTGCTCCAGGCGAGGAGCCGGACAGCGAGCATGTGGTGATTACCACCACACAACCATCCGCGGTCTGTGTCGAGCAAGTACTTGATGCCCTCCATAGAGCGCATTGTGCCTGATAGTGTCAGCACTCTCTATCTTGTGACGTAGCCGTGATGCGTGGCCTTCCCGTAGTGAGAGCATTGTGATACCCACGATCTATACTCGAAGGGGAGAAAGTAGAGATGTTCTCACGTTCGAAATGAGATAGCGTCGTAACGCTTGTGCTCGTGAATAGAAAGGAGCACGTTCATGTTCAGGCGCATCCTCGTCCCTCTCGATGGATCAGCCCGTGCAGAGCAAGCGCTTCCCATTGCGGCACGTATCGCGCGGGCTTCTGGTGGCTCTGTCATGCTCCTGCATGTGTTCACGGCCACTCGCGCGTTCGGGCCTTCCCTGGGACAAGCGGCGTTGCAGCACGAGGTGATCGACGCCGCACTTGCCGACGCGACTACCTATCTGTCACAAGCCGCACAAGCGCACAGCCTGGCCGGAGTCGAAACGAAGGGAGCAGTGCTTTCCGGTCCAGAAGCCTTGACCATCCTCGCTACGGCAAAGGAGCAGCAGAGCGATCTCATTCTCATCGCAAGTCATGGAGCTACCGGCTTCAAGCGTTGGGCGTTGGGAAGTGTGGCACAGCAGGTAGCGCGAGAGAGCCCTGTGCCTGTACTCGTCCTCCGCGAGAACGGGACTGTCCCCTCAAGTGCGTATCCAGATAAGACGCGTCCTCTGCATACCGTTGCAGCAGTGGTGGCACTCGATGGCTCCGCGCTGGCTGAGGCTGCGATCCTGCCCGCTGCCCACCTGGTTGCTGCACTGGCGGCTCCGGCACCGGGCTCATTGCATCTCACGCGGGTCGTGCAACGACCGAGTGTTGATGCCATACTGAGCGGTCGCGAGCACATGGGTCCGCAGCAGAGAGACCAGACGAGCAGTGAAGCAATAGCGTATCTGTGTCAGCTCGCCGACGACCTACACGCCAGCCTTGGAGGAGCTCTCAACCTCGCGATCACCTGGTCGATCGCACGAGACACCAATGTGGCAAATGCACTCATCAAGGTGGCAGAACAAGGAAGAGTTGACGGGGGTACCTGCATCTTCGGCGGCTGCGATATCCTGGCCCTGGCAACGCACGGGCGTAGCGGTCTACAGCGTTGGGCCCTTGGAAGCGTTACAGAGCATATCCTTGGCCGCACGAAACTGCCGCTCCTCATTGTGCGACCGCAACAAGAACAGCTTACGCTTGCATCAGCCACGAGCGAGCCGGTTGAACGAGAGGCCGAGGTGGGATGAGAGGATAAAAGGTAATACCAGGTGTATCAGGAAGATACGAAACAGGAGGGATGACTCATGAAAACACTATCTGCAAGCGAATTGAGGGTCTTGATGGAGCAACAGCAAGGCCCCTGCATTTCACTGTTCCTGCCTACACACCGGGCAGGTGGAGACACACAGCAGGACCCCTTGAGGCTCAGGCATCAACTCCGAGCGGTGGAGAATCGCCTGCTGCTGAAGGATCTTCGTTCCACCCAGGTGCAAGCTCTCCTGGAGCCGATCCAGGCGCTTTTAGACGATGTGCAATGCTGGCTGCATCGAAGCTCCGGACTGGCCGTGTTCCGCTCCCCTGAGCTTCTCCGCGCCTATTGGCTGCCCTACCCGTTCAAAGAGCAGGTGATCGTCACCAATCATTTCTATCTCAAGCCGCTGCTGCCACTCGCGACCAATGATGGGCGTTTCTATATCCTGGCTCTCTCGCAAAAAGAGATACGGCTGCTTGAGAGCACCCACTACAACGTCAACGAAGTCGAATTACCTGAAGGTGTCCCTCACCGTCTTGCCGATGCGATGAAGTACAAAGAACCTGAAAACGAGTTACAGTACCACAGCAGTTCATCAGGCGCAGTGCTCGGCAAAGGCGGACGGCGAGCAACCATTTTTCATGGACAGGGAGTGGGCACTGATGATGAGAAGCAGCACATCCTGCGCTACTTCCAGCAGGTTGATCGAGGGCTGCATGCCAGGCTCGGAGATGAGCAAGTGCCGCTGGTGCTGGCCGGGGTGGAATATCTTTTCCCGATCTACCGGGAGGCGAATACGTACCCCCACTTGTTGGATGAGGGAGTAGCAGGGAACCCGGACAGGGAGAGCGCGGAGGCCTTGCGCACCAGGGCCTGGGCTGTCGTGGAGCCGTACTTTCTGAGAGCGCGAGAAGAGGCGGTTGCAAGCTATAGAGCCTATGCCGGCAGCGAGCGAGCCTCCAACGACCTGCGAGTGATCATTCCGGCGGCCTATTACGGGCAGATTGCGTGTTTGTTTGTCGCGGCCGACCAGGAGCAGTGGGGGACCTTTAACCCGGCAACCACGATGCTGCATGTGCACCGGGAGCCACGCTTTCAAGACGACGAGCTGCTGGATATGGCGGCTACCCAGACGCTGCTGCATGGGGGGGCGGTCTACGTAGTCGAGCAAGCACAGATGCCAGATGAAGAGCTGTTGGCGGCAGTGTTTCGTTACTGAACCATACAGCGTAGTCAAAAGGAGAACAAAGATGTTTAAGAAAATGCTCGTTCCGCTTGATGGATCAACCAGAGCGGAACAGGCGATTCCCGTCGCCGCACGCCTTGCATGCTTCTCTGGGGGGACGGTCGTGTTGCTGCGAGTCGTGAGCCCTCACGCAGAGTTTCTGCCGTATCCAGTAGAGCCAGGACTCATCGAGGCGCTCATCGATGCTGATCTCGAAAAGGCCAGGAACTACCTGGACTGCATGAGCCGTGCCAGCAGCCTGGTCGAGGCCCACACAGCAACCGCAGTGTGCTTCGGCGAGATAGCCACCGTCATCCTCTCCGAGGTGGAGGCACAGCATAGTGATCTGATCGTGATGTGCAGCCATGGGTATACAGGCATGAAACGCTGGGTTCTGGGCAGCGTAGCGGAGAAAGTCATACATGATGCGCCCGTCCCGGTGCTCCTGCTGCGCGAAGGTGGCCCTGCACTTGTTGGTACGCCTCCCCACGCGGAGGGCCCCTTGCGTGCGCTCATTCCTCTCGACGGTTCTGCACGAGCAAAGGCGGCGCTTGTCCCTGCAGCACAACTCATCGCGGCTTTGTCGGCTCCTGGGCCAGGTGCGCTCCATCTCACACGTGTGGTGGCGTTTCCCGATGCAGCCAAGACCAGTCAGAGCGAGCGAGAAGCGATCATGCACAAAGCGAAGCAGTATCTGAGCGCCACCGCAGCGCACATGCGCGAGGGGTTAGTCGCCACGCCAATCGCTGACTTCAAACTCGCCATTACCTGGTCCGTCCTGCATGATGATGATAGTGCCGCAGGCATTCTCCGGGCGGCAGCCGGTGGCGAGGACGTGGAAGAGCCAGGGGTGTTCGGCAGCTCGCAGGTAATCGCGATGGCAACGCATGGGTATAGTGGCCTGCGACGCTGGGCCCTGGGCAGCATCACCGAGCGTGTCCTGCATGCCACCAGGCTTCCTCTCCTGGTCGTGCGGCCACAAGCTAAGATGGACGGCCAGGCGCAGGAACACGGAGCCATGGCTGCAAGAGAGGGGTGAGAGGTAGGCTGCGATCCCAGCAGTAAACCGGGCGCTTGCCCCACCCGTAACCCCGAGCGTGAGGGCTGTTCCCGGGAGCGCGAGCAGGAGGGCTCCCGGGTCAAGTGCTCTTTGCGGCAGCATCCCTGCTAGAAAACGATGAGCGGCTTGAGGACGCCATCGAGCTTTTTGTCCATGATCTCGAAGGCTCTCTCCATCTCGTCAAACGGGAAGGTATGGGTCGTCAGCAGCGTGGGATCGACGCGCTTCATCTCCAGCACGCGCAGCAGGCGTTCCATGCGCAACCGGCCACCGGGACACAGGCCGGTCGTAATGGTCTTTTCCGCCATACCCACTCCCCCCTCGACGCGTGGGATAGGCACGAACTCACCGTGACCATGGTACCCAACATTGGAGATGGTGCCGCCTGCTTTTGTGACCTCGATCGCTGTGTCCACGCCCTGTCCCTCGGTCAGGTCGAGGATGCGCTGCACAACGTCCTCCTTGGAGAAATCAGCGATCACATCCGCACCGTAGAGACGCGCAAGGTCCTGCCTGCGCGGGACCGCTTCTACTCCGATGATCAGCCCGGCCCCACGCAACTTCGCCCCGACGGTTGCCATCAGTCTCACCGGGCCCTCGGCGAAGACGCGGCTGTAACCAAATTGTGAGATGGTTTCTCTGTACAGTGATGCGATTGTGAGCATACAGGGATATACTTGTTCCAGAAAGCAGACAGCGTAGCTGTAGATATCGACAAGGATGTCGAAAGGAGTACAAGCAGATGTTTAAGCGGATTCTGGTACCTCTGGATGGCTCGAAACGATCCGAGAGGGCCATCCCTGTGGCTGCGCGCATTGCGCGTGCCACCGGCGGAACGATCGTCTTTGTAGAAGTCGTCCTTCCCCCCGTCGAGTTTGGGACATACACCGGAGACCGGACTGTTGAGCTCAAGCCGAGCGCTTTCGCAAGGCGCGAGGAGGCGGGAGCCGGCTACCTGGAGAGTATTCGCGAAACCTATGCAAGCGAACTGGCGGGCATCAACACGGAATTGGACCTGTCAGCCGGTGCTGCGGCGCCGGAAATTTACGAGGCGGCGCGCCTGGAGGGGGTTGACCTGATCGTCCTGTGCAGCCGCGGTGAGACGGGCCTGAAACGCTGGGCCTTCGGGAGCATTGCCCAGGAGGCGGTTCGCCACAGTCCCGTCCCGGTGCTGGCCCTCAACGAACACGGGATAATTCCCCCAATGCCGGATGTCACTCATCCCCTGCGCGTGCTGGTGCCCCTGGATGGGTCGCCGCTTGCGGAAGCCGCGATCCTGCCAGCTGCATACCTCGTGACGGCGCTTTCCGCCTCACCGCAGGGTGAGTTACACCTCTTGCGCGTGGTGGCTCTGCCGTCGGCTTATGGGGCAATGAAGAGCCAGGCGCATATTAGCGATCTTGTGCATGAGGAAGCCAAACAAGAGGCAGAAAAGTATGTAACGTCCGTTGCTGAGCGTACTGCGAAGGAACTGGAGGCATTCAATCTCCAGGTGACTTCGTCCATGGTGGACAGCGCTGATGTGGCCGGGGCCATCGTTCATGAAGCGGCGCAAGCCAGAGACGTTGCAACGTCCACCGGCTATGATCTGATCGCCATGGCGACGCACGGACGGGGTGGCCTGCTGCGGCTGGTGATGGGCAGCGTCACGGAACACGTCATTGGTGCCACGACGCTCCCTGTGTTTATCGTGCGACCGCGGCAGGCGCAAGCGGAAACGGCGGGTGAGGAGAAGGATGAAACTGTGCAAGTTGAGGTAACAGAGGTCGAAGTTCAAAGCTGAGTGGGATTGCTCTAGGGCGATCAGTGGGTACGCCCGTTCAAGTGCGTATCCACGAATTTTTGAAGAGGATTGCCGGATTGTCCCGCTAAGGATTAGCCTGGCAAAAAAGAAGGAGGAGCACGATGTTTTCGCGCATTCTCGTTCCGCTGGATGGATCGGACAGGGCAGAGCAGGCCATCCCAGTCGCTGCTCGCATTGCGCGTGCTGCCAACGGCACCGTGATCCTGGTGCAGGTCACCACGTTCCCCAGCAACTTTTTTACAGAGGGAAAGTATCCCTCGCAAATCTACTCCGAAGATCTGATCGAGGAGGGCAAAGCACTGGCAGCCAACTACCTGGAGAACGTCAGCAAGAAGCCAGAACTGGTCGACTTGAAAACCGAGACCAGGGTAGAGTATGGCGATGCCGCGCAATCCATTCTTGCGGCAGTTGAGCCGCTCGAGGTCGATTTAATCGTGATGTGCAGCCATGGTTATACTGGTTTCAAACGCTGGGCGCTGGGAAGCGTCGCGCGCAAGATTATCCCGCATAGTTCAGTGCCAGTTCTCGTCTTACGCGATGGCGGCTCGACGCTCGTGGCGAAGCCGGTATATGCCCTGGTAGCGCTCGATGGCTCGCCGGTGTCAGAGGAGGTGTTAGCCCCGGTCATCCAGTTGATGGCCGCGCTTGCTCCCTCAGAGGAGAAGACGCTGCATCTCACTCACGTGGTTGAACTGCCGCTGACCTATGGCAGGATCGGGATACACGCCTATGTCAACCAGATGAGGGAAGAGGCAAAACACCTGTCCCAGGGGTACCTGGCAGCCGTTGCGGAACGGCTCACACATGGGGATGTTTCCGGTCTCACCGTCACGACTTCTCTTGCGGTCAATGTCGATGTAGCCGAGGCCCTGGTGCAGGTGGTGCAACAGCAACTGCTCGCCGGCGGCCATTTTGACCTGGTGGCGATGGCAACGCATGGGCGAAGCGGTCTACAGCGCTTGCTCATGGGAAGCGTGACCGAACACGTGATGAATGCCACGAAACTGCCCATGCTCGTTGTTCACCCATCCGGGCAAAGCAAACAAGCGCACGTGAGCAATGAGCAGGTCGGGGCTACCAGTTAGCCTGGCCAGAAACGAGAGGGGAGAGAAACAAGCGAATGAGAATAGGCATTCCTAAGGAAGTACAGGCCGGTGAGACGAGGGTAGCGCTGATTCCCAGCCTGATTCCTCTTCTCATAAAGGACCGGCATGAAGTCCTGGTTGAAGCAGGTGCTGGAGTCGGGGCATGCTTCTCCGATACACAGTATCTCCAGGCAGGAGCCTCCCTGATCGAGGGTGCCCCAGCCTTATACGAGCAAGTCGATATGATTTTAAAGGTACAACCACCGCAGATGCACCCCGCCACTCATCTGCCTGAAGCCGGGATGGTGCGTGAGGGGTCCGCCTATATCGGGTTTCTTTCCCCGTTAACGCATCTGGATGTGATGGAGACATTTGCCAGGCGCAAGATTACCGCATTCGCCATGGACTTCGTTCCACGCCTCACACGCGCCCAAAGTATGGATGCCCTGAGTTCCATGTCTACCGTAGCGGGCTATAAAGCCGTTTTACTGGCGACAGAACACCTGGGCAAAATGTTCCCCCTTTTGATGACCGCCGCAGGCACGATCACGCCTGCCACAGTGCTGGTGCTGGGCGCAGGCGTGGCAGGATTACAAGCCATTGCTACGGCAAAACGGCTTGGCGCCAGAGTAGAAGCCTTTGATGCCCGTCCGGCTGTGCGCGAACAGATTCAGAGTCTGGGCGCAACCTTCATTGAGATGGAACTGCCGCAGGATGCGGAAACAGCAGGCGGCTATGCCAAAGAGCAATCTGCCGAGTTTCTCAAGCGCGAACAGGAAGTCATCTGCGCCCGGTTCCCCAAGGTGGATGTGGTCATCAGCACAGCGCAGGTCTTTGGTAAACGCGCCCCATTGCTCATTACGACCGAGATGGTCAAGTCCCTTCGCAAAGGCGCGGTGATCGTTGATCTGGCCGCCGAGCAGGGCGGTAATTGCGAGCTGACCCAGGCAGGCCAAACCATTGAACACGAGGGAGTCACCGTCGTTGGTGCAACGAATGTGCCTGCCATGCTTCCCATTGATGCTAGCCAGTTATACGCTCACAATGTCGTCAATCTGTTCCGCTATCTCTATCCAGCAACAGGGGCTCAGCCTGAGGGCACCGATGAACTGGTGAAAGGCGTCTGCGTGACACGCAACGGGGAAATCGTTCATGAACTGCTCCAATCGTTGGTGAGAGAAGAGGTGTCCAGATGAATAGCCTGCTTTTCGAGTCGCTCTACATCCTCGTCCTGGCAGGGTTTCTGGGGTTTGAGGTCATCCGCAAGGTGCCGCCCTTGCTGCATACCCCGCTCATGTCCACCACCAATGCGATCTCCGGCATCTCCCTGGTAGGATCGCTCGTCGCGGCTGGAAGCGGCCAGGGTATAGTCAGCACCGTGCTTGGGACCATTGCCGTGACTGCTGCTACCATTAACGTCGTCGGTGGCTTCATGATCACCGATCGGATGCTCAAAATGTTTCGACGAAAGGAGAGTAAATCAAAATGAAAGACATACTCCTTGGCGTCGCATACCTTGCAGCGTCAATCCTGTTTATCCTGGGATTGAGGGGGTTAAATTCCCCGCAGACGGCCCGAAGAGGTATCCTCCTGGCCGAGATCGGGATGCTGCTCGCGGTTGTGGGTACTCTCCTGCGAAACGAGATCATCCAATATCAATGGATTCTTATTGGTCTTGTTGTAGGCTCAACCATCGGTGCACTCATGGCGATCTTTATGCCGATGACTGCCATGCCTCAACGGATTGCGATCTCCCACTCTTTTGGAGCGCTGGCGGCCACCCTGGTCGGCATTGTTGACTATTACGAACATGGCCTGACCATTGATCACGGCACGATGGCCGCATTAGGGTTTGAGGTGTTGTTCGGCTCGCTCACCATCACCGGCAGTCTGATGGCCTTTAGCAAGTTGCAGGAACTCGTGAAGAGCGCGCCCGTCACCTATCGCTTCCAGAATGTCTCGAACATCCTCCTCTTTTTTGCTACGGTGGGTGTCTTTGTTTTTCTCATTTTTCGGCCTGATACAAGTGTGTTGTTCTATGGCATGATCGCGGTAGGACTGTTTCTCGGTATCCTGATCGTGTTGCCAATTGGAGGAGCAGATATGCCAGTGGTCCTGTCGCTGCTCAACTCCTATGCAGGTTTGGCTTCCGCTGCGACAGGGATAGTCATCTCCAATAACGTGCTGCTGATCGCGGGTGCGCTGGATGGGACCTCTGGCTTTTTCCTCTCTATGATGATGAGCCGGGCGATGAACCGCTCCTTCACCAATGTGCTCTTTGGCGCGGTGGGAGCGGTGAAACGGGGAGCACAGGTGCAGGAAGAGGCGAGAACGGTCATGCGCTATACCCCAGAAGATGCCGCCTATGTTCTGGAGAACGCCCAGTCCGTGATTATCATTCCCGGCTACGGCATGGCAGTAGCGCAGGCCCAGCATGCGGTACAGGAATTGGCCGAGCTATTGATTGAGGGGGGGGCGACCGTTCGCTATGCCATCCACCCTGTTGCAGGACGCATGCCTGGGCACATGAACGTGCTGTTGGCTGATGCGAACGTGCCGTATGATTTACTCTACGAGGCTGAACAAATCAATGATGATTTTCAGAGTACAGACGTGGCCCTGGTCATCGGTGCCAACGATGTGGTGAACCCCGCCGCGCGGTATAAGAAAGATAGCCCGCTCTACGGTATGCCCATTCTCAACGCCGATCAGGCACACACCGTCATGATCCTGAAGCGCAGTTTGTCTCCAGGCTTTGCTGGCGAAGACAACGAACTCTTCTATGATAAGAAGACCATGATGATCTTCGGCGATGCGAAAGCGACACTGACGAGCCTGATCCAGCTGTTAAAGAAAACAGCACCAGCACAGGCTGGCGAAGCCCAGGCTATTGAGGGAATTCATTCATGACACATGACAGGATAGCGCCCCATTAACTGGTGGCAAAGAAGTCCCAAGCCATGGGGAAAATGAACAAGACAGTAGAACACAAGTGCAGTGTGCTGTCAGGGAGAGGGGACGCTGTAGGGGTCATGAGGACTCCACGTTCCAGCTTCGTGCAGCAATCAACATATATTCCTGGATGAAACACATCGCTTCCACGCATACAAATAAATATATCGG
>Ga0207646_10008554_pt1 | contig 10238 bp, 9 predicted proteins | sample KBSK5502metaG_FD_184343 | JGI IMG/M metagenome (GOLD analysis project Ga0207646, IMG submission 184343) | Corn, switchgrass and miscanthus rhizosphere microbial communities from Kellogg Biological Station, Michigan, USA - KBS K5-50-2 metaG... | ecosystem: Host-associated > Plants > Roots >...
GGCGAGCGCCTTGGCGGCGCGTTTTTGGTCGCCGAAAAACGCACGGTCAGGATGGGTTGGCTCTGCATGCGCTTCGGTAATAACGCGTTCAAAAATGGAACGAACCGCTCGCATATGTTGTCGCAGCACGGCAGTAAAGTCTTGCTCGGATGAAAACCGGAGGCTGAGCGCGAGTCGCCGCAAAGCATTCGGTTCTTGCGGGACGGTGTGAGTCTGTTGTTCGGCCTCAATTTGCAAACGATGTTCGACGCGCCGGAGAAAGCGGTATGCTTTGTCGAGCGTCAGCACTTCTTCGCGCGGCAGGAGATCCAATTGACGCAATCCGCGCAGCGCTTTGAATGTGCTCGATTCTTGCAAAAACGGGTGATGCGCGCCGTGGATGAGCTGAAGCGCTTGCACGACAAACTCGATCTCGCGAATGCCACCAGTGCCAAGTTTGACGTCGCGCTTAAGCTTGTCCGCGCCGACTACGTCGCGCTCAATGCGTCGTTTGATCCTGGCAATCTCGTCGAGCAAATCCGGCGTTGGACTCTTCGGGTAAATGAACGGTTGATGCTGACGCAAAAATTCGTAAGCCAACTCGCGACTCCCGCCGATCCCGCGCGCTTTGATCAGCGCAAGGCGCTCCCAGGTTTCGCCGAAGCCGGCGTAATAATTTTCCATACTCTCGAGGGATCGGGCGAGCGGCCCAGCCGAACCCTCCGGACGAAGGCGAAGATCGACGCGAAAGAGTGAGCCTTCCGGATGAGGTGTCGAAAACGCTTCCAGAATTTTTTTCCCGAGCCGGTTGAAGAATTCATGATAGGAGAGGTGCGGTGAGAGCTGGCCTTCATCGCTGTAGAGAAAAAGGAGATCGACATCCGAGCTGTGATTCAGCTCGCAACCTCCGAGCTTGCCGAGCGCGAGAACGGCAAATTCAGCATCGGGTGAGCCGTGGCGCCGCCGGAATTCCCCATTCCAATGTTCGAACACACGGCGGATGCAAATCTCCGCTATTTGCGAAAGCTCACTCGTGGTTTCCTCAAGCGGCGCTACGTTCGCCAGTTCACGAAGCGCGATTCGCGTCATCTCGCGGCCTTTCCAAAAGCGAAGAAGCGCGAAGTTTTCGGCGGCGATCGAATTACCTGCGGGAGTAAGGAGATCGTTGAACATTTCTCCATAACCGCGCGCCGCGAGACACACCTCGGGCCGACCAAGCCAAAGAACGGTTTCAGGATTTCGGATCAATCTCGTCGCGCAAACATTGGAGACGGCGAGGAGATGAAGGAGGGCAGCTTCGCCGAGTGGAAATTCTTCGACAACATCGACGAATGCTGGAGCGCTTGCGGCCCATTTTTCGCTAAGCTGAACCAGCGTAGTTTCAACCTGCGATGGATTTAACGATGCCGCTGCCTTTTCTCGAATCCACCGATTACCGCGATCCATCCGGCCGAACATCACGCGGATTTAGCGCAAAGACCAGGTCTCGCAACGTCGTCGATCACGGCGGGGCTGCAGGCGTCAACACCCGAAGCGCTTTTTCGCGGATTTGGAAATCAACGGGACAAATCCCAACCAATTCGCCGTCGAGTTCGACGGGAACGTCCTGGTCGCTCGTTATGCGCAAATGCGGGGTCTGAAAATATTCAACCTCGGGGACGCGTATGTCAGAACTGAAGACAACATCCTGCAAATATTTGATGATCTCGAGATAACCGAGGCGTTTAAAGGCGACGACGTCGAACAAGCCATCATCGAGAACTGCATGTTTAAAAAACGGAAAAGGCCCTCCGTAATGCCGTCCATTTCCGACCAGAACGAAGGACGCCTCATCGACCGAAGCATTCTTTGATTGAATGAAAAGCCTCGGCGGCTCCCGAGCCGCGATCTGCGCGGCTGAAATGAGGTAACTAAGTGGACCGAAGCTGCGCTTGAAAGCGAGGCTGGTTTCCTTCACGACTTGCGCATCGAGCCCTACCCCGGCGAGCTGGACGAAGTATTTCCCATTCGCGCTCGGGAGATCGACAAAACGCATGTTGTCGCCCTGAATCACTTCCCAGCAGAACTCGAGATTGTTCGCGGGCAGGCCGAGTTCCATCGCGAACACGTTCACTGTCCCCAGCGGAAGCAGACCCAACGCAGCATTACTTCCGGCCAGCCCGTTAACGACTTCATTGATTGTTCCATCACCGCCGGCCGCCACGATTTTTTCGACCCCCTTCTCGGCGACGTGACGAGCCAGCGCTTCCGCTTCACCGGAACGCGAAGTCGTGAACAAGGCGCAGCCGTGCACGATCGATTCGATGCGTTCGCGCCAACGTTCCGCTTGTTCGCTTCCTGCGGCCGGGTTGAGAATGATGGCTGTGTTACTCACGCGAAAAAATGGGAGCGGGCTTTGACCTTTTCTTCAAACTGGGACTGCGTAGCGTCTCCGCGTGCGAAAGTTGCGCTTGGTTGTGTTGACTGCCTTTGGAACCGCGATTGCACTCGGGGCGATTGTCTTAATCGGCGTGAACTTGTATGTGCAATCGCAAGCGGCACAAGCAAAGATTCAGCAGGACCTGAGTCGGCGACTTGGCGCCGCAATCCAAATTCATCGTATCAGCGTGACGCCTTGGGACGGGCTCAAATTAAGCGGTATTACGATTGCGCAGAAGGCTGCTTCAGGCTCGACTCATTTTCTTGAGGCAAGAACGTTCCGCCTTCGTGTTCGTTTTCTCTCGCTTTTTTCAAAACGGCTGGTGATCAAGGAAGTGTCACTCGTCAATCCGACCGTAGTTTGGCCGCAGGACGCGGCTGGGAAATGGCGATTGCCCGGTTCACGAGAAGAAGAGACGCCAACTGTTTCAGCGGAACAGACTCCAGCTACCCCAGAAGCCCGAACGGCAGCCGTGCCACCCAATTTGCCCGGATCTCCTCTTGCGACATTTACGCCGGTGCCACTTCTGACGCCAGCGAAAGGGGCAATTGCCAAATCCTCGAGTTCAGAGGGCCGCTTAGGTCCACAGGTTCAACGAGTCAACATCGAGGGCGGCAATTTCAGTTTTCTCGATCGCGCGGGGAACATGGTTGGGACATTCACAGGCGTGAATTTTCGCTCCAGCATGCGCAATGGTCTCGCCCTTCGCGGCAACACAAAGGTCGCGAAGATTTCAGTGCGCGATCGCTTCTTTCTCGAACAGTTGGAATCACCCTTCCGCTACGACCCAAATGTGCTGGAGCTTTCGAAAATATCCGCGCATGCAGGGAATGGCGAACTCAGTGGTCAGTTTACCATGCAGCCGGAAGCAGAGGATTCCCCGTTCACGGCGAGCGTGACATTTCGTGATGTCGAGGCCGATCGGATTGTTACAGATGCCGGCGGCCCGAAAGGAACGGTGCAAGGCAAATTAGAGGGAAGATTTGAAGCGTCAGGAAAAACTGCTGATCCGGAAGGGCTGACCGGCGACGGCGAGATTTTTCTGCGGGATGGAAGAGTGCAGCAGTACAGCCTGCTAGTCGCGATTGGGCAAATCCTCCAGATCGAAGAGTTGACTCAGCTTCGTCTCGAGCAAGCCGAGGCAAAATACCACATCAGCCCCGGATTCATTACCATCGACGAACTGGTCTTGCGCTCGCCCAACATGCGGCTTTCCGCGACCGGTACGGTCACGTTCGACGGCAAGCTCAAGCTCGATTCTCAGCTCGCGATCAACGAAAAAATGCGCGCTCAGCTCTTCAAGGCGATTCGCAACAATTTTCAACCAATCAGCGAGCCCGGCTATTTTGCCCTCAATTTTGAGGTTGCCGGCAGCATTGACCGGCCAAAAACAAATTTGATGGATAAGCTGGTCGGGCGCGACCTGAAAGATCTTGGCAACGTGATCAACAGCTTGTTTGGCGGTGGAAAGCGAGAACGACAAAAAAAGAAAAAGCGGGCCGATGCGGTAACGCCGGTCGCGCCTTCACCTTCTGTTGCCCCGGAAACAGCACCACCACAAATCACAGCAACACCCGTCTCATCACCATGAGAGTGATCGCCGGCAGCGCCGGCGGCATCCGCCTGGCCGTACCAAAGAGCGGTGTTCGACCAACCATGGATCGCGTGAAAGCTGCGATCTTTTCCAGTTTGGGCGACGCGATCACCGATGCGCGGGTCCTCGACCTTTTCGCCGGAAGCGGTGCGCTTGGGATTGAAGCGCTCAGCCGCGGCGCGGCATCTGTGCTTTTCGTCGAGGAAGATCGACAATTAACTGAAGCAATCGAAAAGAATCTCGCGAAAGCAAAACTCGACGGACGCGTGCGCCGGCAGGAAGTCTTCGAATTCCTCCAGCGATCCTCCCGGACTGAAAGATTTCAAATCATTTTTGCAGATCCGCCCTACGAAAAAACAAAATCGGGCGAGCGCTTCATTGAAAAACTCCTGAAAAATGAAGCACTGGCGCAACTGCTCGAACCGAATGGTGTCTTCGTTTTGGAGAAACGATCGACCGAGCAAACTCCAACGGCAAGGTTTTGGGATATCGTCCGGGCGCGCAAATATGGTACGACCGAAGTCTTGTTCCTGCGGCGCGTCTCAGCGACCATCACATGATCCGCATCATCTACAATTTGCTTTGGCCGCTCGGGCTTCTGTTCTTTTTGCCGGGCTATTTACTGAAGATGTTCCGGCGTGGCGGTTATCGCGAAAAATTTGGGCAGCGCCTGGGAATTTACGGGGCCGATGTGCGCACAGGGCTGGCGAGGCAAACATCGACATGGCTGCATGCGGTGAGCGTGGGCGAAGTCGCGGTCGCGCTCAAGCTGGCGAGCGCGCTACGTGCTCTCCAACCCGATCTGCATTGCGTGTTGACCACGACGACCACGACCGGGTTTGCTTTGGCAAACAAGAATGCCTCTCCCTGGATCGAGGTAATGTACACCCCGCTCGATTTTTGGCCGATAATTCGCCGCGCGTTTGCGGTCATCCGTCCGGCGAGAATCCTTTTAATTGAGGCGGAGGTCTGGCCCAACCTCGTCGCGGAAGCTCACGCGCGCCGAATCCCAATTGCGCTTGTGAACGCGCGCCTATCCCCGAGATCGGAAAAGAGATTTCGACTGTTTCGCTTGTTTGTGGCACCAACATTTCGACTTCTCGACCTTGTTTGCGTGCAAGAGCCGACGGATGTCGATCGATGGCGCCGGGTCGGCGTCGAGCGCGACCGGATTCGGCACACAGGCAGCATCAAATACGACCCCGCTGGATTTTATGAGCGGATTCACGCTCAAACAATCGGCGTTTCCGATTTGGATGCGTTCGCGGAGCGGCCCGTGCTTTTCGGCGGCAGCACTCATCGCGGCGAAGAGGAAATTCTTGCAAAGGCTTTTCTGAAGTTGCGCCAAAGATTTTCGTTGCTGTGCTTGTTTATTGCGCCACGCCATGTGGAACGGTTGCGGGAAATTCGAGCACAACTGGAGGCTTTCTCGCTGCATGTCCGGCTGGCAACCGAAGTGGCAACGCTTGGTAACGCGAAACCAGAATGCGTGCTTCTCGATACAACCGGTGAGCTTCGAAATTGGTACCCGATAGCGACTGTCGTCTTCATCGGAAAAAGTTTGATGGCGCACGGTGGGCAAAATCCCGTGGAACCCATTATAGGGGGCAAACCGGTCATCTTTGGACCGCACATGGAGAATTTTGCGACGCTTGCGATGTCTCTGGTTGCGAATAATGGCGCGATTCAGGTGAACGATGCGAGTGAGCTTGAACGTGCGGCCGAAAGACTTCTACGCGACGGCGAGACGCGGCGATTACTCGTGCAAAACGCCGCGGAAGTTTTGGCGCAGCATCGCGGTGCTACTGCTCGTACGGCACAGTTGATTGTCGACCTTGATTGAGCCTGCCCCTGAGCTTGCCGAATGCTGAGGCGCGCATACGGGTGATGACTTCTAGAGTAGGAGCAAGACAGCGTTGCCAATTTGCCTTGCGTGCCGCGAACTCAATTCGATATTGCCCGGCTTTTGCGACCCTATCGTCTAGAGGCCCAGGACACCGCCCTTTCACGGCGGTAACACGGGTTCGAATCCCGTTAGGGTCGCCTCCACCGTAAACCGACGTGATAGCGCCGATTGCATAACAGTCTGGCATAACAAATGCGCTGAAATTCGCCATTGTCCGCCGACGTGCAGATACGAGAGATTCAGACTTGCCGGTTCATCCATGCTCTTTGCGGTCGGGCTGTTTCCTCGCGCGCGCGTGGAAAGATCCCTTAGGCGGCAGACCCCTTCTGACTGCGCATGCAAGCGACGTGGCAATGAGTGTCGAACAGATCGCGGGGATCAAGTGCTAGCGATCAAGCACAAAGGCCTAGCACCGGTCTTTTGGGCGGATGTCGTTCTCTCCGCCTCACGACATGAGCTGGTTGTCGCCACCCAGCTGCTAACAATACTCCGTCTGTCCGCTACCGACTATCTTGGTATTTCCATTCGGGGAAAGGGCCCCAGTCGTGCCAGATCTGTATGTTTCTGGGGTCGGATTTGTTCTCTAGATGTGTCGGTAACACAAATACGCCCCGCGCCCGTAGCTGCTTGTCTTTGAAGTATCGCTGATACGCGCGATAGGCATTCTGATCGCCCGCGTACAAGCGATTATCTTTTTTGTCGGGATACAGATAATAGGTGTCGCCGTTCTGCTTTACCACCGTAAACTCGTTATCCGGCAGTGCACGAACTTCCGCACGTTGCCCCGCCGTACTCGCCGATTTGACCTTGAACCCGGAGGACAACAGCACCTGCTCTTGTTCGGTATCCGCGGCAGCGGCGTTGATTTGATTCGCGCCGCCGACCCCAAATCCAATTAGCGCGAGTAACGCCAGAGACAGAACTGGATAATTGAATCGTTCTACTCTCATGTTTGCTCTCCCTTCTGTTAACTCTTAATGGAAGACGGTACGCCGCAAATACTTAAGTTCAACGGAATTGGCTGCTGCAACAGCGTAAGGCTTGGAACTACGCGGAAGTTGGCACGAAAAGGCGAACCTTTCCGGTTTCCCGCTGCGCAATAGCTATCCCCGCCGGAAGGCCTCATGCGTGAGCACGGATGCAGTTAACGCGCTGATTGTCGCAGGTTTCCGTCGAGATCGCGTGATTTGCGAAATGTTGAAAGCGGTTTCGAATCCCGTTAGGGTCGCGGCTACTTTACACAGCTAAACTCGAGTAAATGAAACTTTCCGCTCCTGCTGAAACACGGGACGAGGCATGAATCCATCCATCACCGGACTCCATCACGTGACTGCGATTGCGAGCGATTCGCAGCGCATTCTTGACTTTTATGTCGGGCTTCTCGGACTGCGTTTCGTTAAACGCACGGTCAACTTCGATGATCCAACTTCGTATCACTTCTACTTTGGCGACGCGCGCGGCACCCCGGGAACAATCCTGACCTTTTTCGCGTGGCCGGGGGCGCGCCGCGGGATTCGTGGCACCGGTCAAATCGAAGCGCCGGCTTTCGCCATTCCACCAAATTCGGTCAGCTACTGGCTTGACCGTTTCAAAGAACACCATGTTCCGGCTGAAAAAACACCGGCTCGTTTCGGGGAAGAAGTTCTCCGGGTCGCTGATCCTGACGGACTCTTGATTGAATTAATCGCTTCGATTTCCACAAGCGGCTTCGAATCGTGGTCGGATAGCACTGTGCCGGTCGAGCATTCACTTCGCGGGTTTCACGGCGTGTCAATCGCATTGGAAGGCTATGAACAGACAGCCAAGCTACTGACCGAAACGTTTGGTTACCGGTTGGTGGAGCAATTGAATAATCGCTTTCGATTGGCGGCACCGAGCGAAGCAGGAGCCGGTAGGATTGTCGATCTGCTGTGCAGGCCCGATAGTTCGCCCGGGCGCGTAGCGGCCGGTTCTGTCCATCACATCGCATTTCGCGCCCGCGATGACGCCGAGCAGCTCGTGTGGCGCGAACGTCTCGTCGATCTCGGTTACAACGTAACTCCGGTGATCGATCGAACTTACTTTCACTCGATTTACTTCCGCGAGCCGGGCGGCGTGCTCTTTGAGATCGCGACCGATCCGCCGGGTTTCACATTGGACGAGAGCCTCGATGAATTGGGCAACCATTTGCGCCTTCCGCCATGGCTGGAGCCGACGCGTTCGCAGATCGAAAAAGTTCTGCCGGCCATTAAAGTTCCAGCCAAGCAATGAAACCGGGACTCGACTTTGTTCACGAATTCGTGCCTGGCAGTTCGAAGCGAACCCTGCTGCTTTTGCACGGCACTGGCGGAAACGAGCGTGATCTTATTCCGCTCGGACACGAGATTGATCCGACTGCCGCGATTCTCAGTCCGCGCGGCAAGATTCTCGAAAACGGTATGCCGCGATTCTTCCGCAGATTCGCCGAGGGGATTTTCGACGAAGAAGATTTGAAGAAGCAGACGCATGAGTTAGCGGACTTCGTCGGCGCGGCAGTGGAGCAATACGAATTGGCAGCCGATCAGATCGTTGCCGTCGGCTATTCCAACGGCGCGAACATCGCCGCAAGCTTGTTGTTACTTCGGCCGGGAACACTTCGCGCCGCTATTCTATTTCGGGCAATGGTGCCCCTTTTGCCTGAAAAACTGCCCGACCTTTCCCTTCTGCGCGTTTGGATTGGCGCGGGAAACCAAGACCCGATTATTCCGACATCCGAGACTCAGCGCCTTGTCGAACTCCTTCGTAACGCGCGAGCGGACGTCACAATTCGATTTTTCACCGCCGGCCACAACTTAACGAACAATGAAATTGAAATTGCGCGCGACTGGCTGATGAGTTGAGCATGATTAAGGGAAGCGAAATTCGGAAGGCAGATTTTCCTATCGAACCGCCGCTTCTCGACCGCTGGTCACCACGAGCCATGTCCGGCGAGGAAATCTCACGGGAGGAATTGATGCAGCTCTTTGAAGCGGCTCGATGGGCCCCATCGTCGTTCAACGCCCAACAGTGGCGAGCTCTTTATGGGCGCCGCGGCACCGAGCATTGGACAACATTCTTCGAGCTACTGGTCGAAGCGAACAAGTCATGGGCGAAGAATGCCGCCGTCCTGGTCCTGTTCATTTCGCGAAAGACATTCGAACACAATAACGAACCATCCATCACCCATTCCTACGACACTGGCGCGGCGTGGGAAAATTTCGCTCTGCAAGGTTTCCAGCAAAACCTCGTGGTGCACGGAATGGAAGGCTTCGATTATGAACGCGCGAGAGTCGAGCTGCGCATTCCGGATGAATTTCAAGTGGAGGCGATGGCGGCAGTCGGCAGACCCGGCGCAAAGGAGCTGCTCCCGGAGAAACTCCAAAAGCGCGAGAGCCCAAATGATCGCCGCAAAGTAACCGAGAGCATTTTCGAAGGACCGTTCGTCTCTCGATCGAAGTGAAGAATTCGCAGGTCGAATCACGAAGATCGACAAATACCTCTCGCTTCGCTCAATATTCTGTAAAGGCGTCGTCAGGATAGCAGTATAGCCAGCGCTCGCCCGGCTGCGCCGACGCAATCACGGGATGCCCGCTCTGGTGCGCATGCTTGCTGGCATGGCGGTTCGGCGAGCTGTCGCAACATAGGGTGACGCCGCAGGTCTGACATGTTCGCAGGTGAACCCAGTAGTCGCCGATCTTCACGCATTCTTCGCATTCGCGACGTTGCGGATCTTTAATTGACGCGATTACGTCGATGTGGACGCAGGAAGGCATAAATGCTATTCGCGCAGCACCTGGTGAACCGAGGCAACTGCGATCGATCCTTCCCCGACTGCTGAGGCGACGCGTTTCACATTGCCGGAACGCACGTCGCCAACGGCGAACACTCCGGGCAAGCTTGTTTCGAGAAGATACGGAGATCGAGTAAGCGGCCAATGAGCAGTCATCAGGTCGTCGCGCGACAGGTCCGTGCCCGTTTTGATGAATCCCTTCGCGTCGAGCAAAACGCAACCGCCGAGCCAGGCTGTATTCGGAACAGCACCGGTCATGACGAAAATGTGACGGATGTTGCGCATGTCGATCTTTCCGGTGCGATTGTCGCGCCAAGCGACACCCTCGAGAGCTTTGTCCCCTTCCAGGGAGACAATCTCTGTGCACGTTCGCAAATTGATCGCCGGATTTTCTTCGATCCGTCGAATCAAATACCGGGACATGCTCGCGGCCAATCCGTCCGAGCGCACCAGCATGTGGACGCATTTGGATGTCTCCGCGAGAAACACGGCCGCTTGACCTGCGGAATTTCCACCGCCCACGACAATCACTTCTTCAGCCCGGCACAGCTGC
>Ga0207646_10008555_pt1 | contig 10237 bp, 9 predicted proteins | sample KBSK5502metaG_FD_184343 | JGI IMG/M metagenome (GOLD analysis project Ga0207646, IMG submission 184343) | Corn, switchgrass and miscanthus rhizosphere microbial communities from Kellogg Biological Station, Michigan, USA - KBS K5-50-2 metaG... | ecosystem: Host-associated > Plants > Roots >...
GCAGAGACGGACATAGAAGAAGTCAGAAAGTATAAGGCCCAGCATTATTGGGGCAAGGGCGGGCGTAAGAAGCGAAAGAAAAGAGCAGAGTGAAACTGCGGGACGCGCCAGTGCTAGAACACCGAGCGCGCCCCTAACCACAATCGCACGGTTAAGGTGCAACGATGGCTGCAAGAGAAGTTATCTATTTCTCGTCTTGGGCGCAACTCGCTGCGCGCCCTATGTTTCCGGCTCAACTCCTACCTGATCCGGTCGCTGAGTCACCACCATAACTGAAACATGCCCTGAGTCTCCTTGTTGGTCGGACTTCCGACCATATGGTCGATCTTTCAACCATATAGCTATCAGTGTGCCTCGACGAACTTGTGAGTCCGCATCAAATCCGCTCGCACACTTCCCGATCGCATGCACAAGGCGCTCTTCAAGAGGGAAACGGTGTGAATCCCGACCACCGCGTCAGTGAAAGGAACTCGTGCAAATGAAAGTGGATGCATGTGCCGAAATGTATTTGTGGAATCGCAATTTTGACCGGCTCGTTCGTGTTCTCCAGCGCCTGGAGAGCTTCTCGATCCTTTCGAAGAAGGAGATGAAAGCATACAAAGTGCGGTTGGAAGAAATTCGCGCCGGGCTCAATGCCGATTTCGCAGAAGCCATGGCCATACTCGAACGGGACGACGAAAACCGTCTTAGGAGACAGCGAATCGCCTGGGAAGAGAGAAACGCAGACAGCGAACTAAAAACAACGAATCAGTGAAAACCGGATGTGTTTGCAGGGCAAGCAATGTGAGCACCTATTGTTTCTGTTGTTTTCCGTTGTGCATCGATTGCTCCGGCTGTAAGTAAGAAGGCCAGTCCCCATGGGCGAATGGAAAGCTTGCGTGAGTTTGCGAATCCGGCCAGCTCTGCGAATTGAAATGGAGGAGTTCGCTGTCCGAGAGCAGCGAACACTCGGAAATATGGGATCCCTACTTTTGGAATGGGCCTTCGAACAACTCAAGGCCGCTGGTTCCACGGACGGTTTACGCAAGAGCAAAATTCGCATTCCTGGCGCTCCTTCTCGTCGGCGGGAGCCCAAGAAATGATGGATCGGGGCAAGGATGCGCTGCGACGCTTAAGGGCAAATCCCACAGACCCAATTGCGCTAATCCTCTTCTATGAAGCATTTGGTCGAGAACTTCAGAAGGTTGCCGCCCGGCACTTCGGCAAAAACCAGCTGGCAAACAAAGCCGTCCTCAATCTTCTTGTCGCTGTGGCTTCGCAGGCACGGACTTGCAATCTACAAACAATGCAAACGAGGCAGTGGCTCCTCCAATCCGCCGATATCGAAGCGAGGAGACTGCGCGAGGCGCTTGATGCTGCCGTGGTCCGAGGGCCTGGCGCTCGGAGCGCCAGGTGAGTCCCGGGGTCCCGCATAAACTGCTTCCTTTTTCGCCGCTTGGGGCGAGTCGCGAAGACAAATCACCTCGTTGCCAATCTGTCGATTTGGTTTGTTTTCCGACCAGGACTTCAAAGAGGTACGTGGTTGGAGAAGAGTTCGCGCCGCTTTTATCGGGCCAACATTCTTATCTTTATAGTCCGACTGGCAGTCTGAGGTTCGTGACGTTGGTCCTGCGAGCCGCGTGGTGCTCAGTTTTATGAAAGGTTGCCACCGCGTGCGGCCTTGTAACCACGCCCCGTAAGTTATTCGGCTGTATTGACTTGTCACGTGATGTGTGCAGCAGGGAATTGACAAATGCATTCTTTGGGGATAAAGGGTCACCTAAGATGGTCGAGAAGTGGTGGCTCGGCGAAATGCACATGGGGCTGTCCCCGGATCCCCTCTGGAAAGGTCAGGGAACAGGCGTTGACCTCGGTTACTAAAGGTCTATATCTCGACGTTTCGATTGGAGCAAATGGTCGGTTTTCCGACCACGCGTGTTCGCACCATTCTGCCCTTCCTTATTTAGTAGGGCAGGCAACGGGATCCTTCTCTCGGTTGCGCTCCCGTCCATATGAGGCCGAATTCAGTCCACCACAAGATGCCTTGGCGACGGAGGCTCGCAGCCTATGAGCTCCCATTCGCTCTCCGTCTCGCTACGGCACTTGTTGCGGAATTCCGCCGGCGTCGCTGATCCTGCAGCCGAAAAAGACACTCCAATTGCCTCCGACGACGAACTAATGGTTCTGATCAAGCACGGGGACCATGGGGCTTTCGAGCAGCTGTTTGCTCGCTACTATATCGCCGTCCGAAGCGTTGCCAGGAAGATACTAAGGAATCCCGAAGACGTAGCTGATGTTGTTCAGGAGACTTTTTTAGACGCCTATCAACATTCGGCCACCTTCGATGAGTCGAAAGGTACCTTGAAATCTTGGATTTCCTGTTTGGCGTATCATCGGAGTTTGAAAAGGATACGGGTTCTGAAAAGAGGGGCCTGGCAGTCGGGTGATTCGGACGAACTACCTTTTGTCTTGGATTCAAAGGTTACACCGGACCGCTGGATACGTTCATTAGACTTTCGGAAAGTGTTGAATGCTGTCCTTTGCAGTCTTGATGAGAGACAGCGGCAAACGATGTTGCTCTATTTCTTTGAGGGGCTGGATCTGAATGTAATTGCTGTGCAGCTTGGCGAAACGCTTGGCAACACACGCAATCACTTGTACCGAGGGCTTGCGAAGCTCCGTGGCGAACTGATGCAAAGTGGCTTGTTGAAAGGCTATACAGAATTCGACAAGGATGAAAACAGAGAGAGGTAGCATGTTGGGCTTCGTGGATTCCACACACGAATACTTTGACCGCCTTTGCGCAATGACGGCAGCTAATCAAACGTCTTCTGAAGAAGATCGGCGACTGGCCGCGCACGTGCAATCGTGTCTTGTCTGCAAGGAGGCCCTGGAGCAGTACAAGCAACTTGTGGGGCAGATATATGGGGAGACTCTGGCCGTCCAAACTTCTCCCGAGTCGGCCCACGTTGCTGCAGACGCAGCTTCGGAACAATCGAGAGCGAAGGAAAGATTGCTGAGGACACTCAGGAGAACGATCGACTCGCCTTTGCCTGAAGACCAGCCGATTACCGTGGAGAGAGAGAAGACTGCGAATCGATTATTTGCTCTTCCTCGCGTGCCCACATGGGCGAGCTGGACCATCGCGACTGCGCTTCTGGTTGCCGTGTCTGCAGATGTGACCCAGTACTTGGTATCTAAGAGACACACGCGAGATGCTCAGGCGCAATCGGCTAGTTTCCAGAAGAAACTCGAAGAACTCCGCGGCGAGCTATCTCGCCTACAGCCAAACCGCGACGAAACAACAGCGAAAGTTCAGCCGCACGAGGGAAGCGCTGAAGCACGAAGACTTCAGCAAGAAAACGATGCGTTAAACCGGCGTTTGGCGGACAACGAAGTGGCTCGTCATCGTGAAAGCGACGAACACTCAGAACTACAGGACCGCTTCAGATTGCTGCAGAGTTCGCTTGAGGTTCTGCAAAGGTCGAACTCCAGCCTGGATGATGAGAAATCTGGGCTGGCTGAAAAGGTGTCGACCATGACCGCCGATCTGCGGAAGTCTCATGACGAGATTGCAAGGCTGGCTGCACGCAATGGTGAACTCTCCCAGGAATCGCTCGCGCGGGTGCGATCTGCGGAGCGGCAACAAAAGCTGCTCGCTACCGATCACGATATTCGCGACATCCTCGGGGCTCGCAGTCTGCATATTATCGATGTATATGACGTGAGCAGCCAGGGCGAATTCGAGCGTCCATTCGGGAGGATCTTCTATACCGAAGGGAAATCGCTAATCTTTTACGCCTTCGACTTGGACCAGCAGAAAGGACTGAAACGTGGCGTAGTCTTTCAAGCCTGGGGGCAAAAGGGCGAAGGGAAAGAAGACCCCCGAAACCTTGGATCGTTCTACATGGACGACGCATCCCAAAACCGCTGGATTCTAAAAGTGGATGACAGCAAACTGCTGTCTCATGTCGACTTCGTTTTCGTAACTGATAGCTCTCGCAAAGAGGGCCCAAGACCAAAAGGCAAACCGCTCCTTTCGGCATTTCTCACCAGCACCGCGAACCATCCATGAAGTGAACCTTCGCGACACATTCGGAACCTTCGCTTCTTCTCCCGTGAAGTCATCCGCCAAATTCATTTGCGTCTGAAATGATTTGCTACCGGTGTTTGTTGATGCCGTCGAGCGGAAGATATGATCAGAACGAAATCCTCAGGATTGATACAACCCGTGCCCGCTGAAGATAAAGAGAAAGTAACAGGGATCTCACAATCTCGAAAACGAGGTAATGAGTTTCATGAAAAAGCAGTGGGCAGGGTGTTTCTTGATCGGCGCAATTTTGTACATGCTGGCGCTCTGTGGTTCGGTAACTGCTCAGAGCACCGTGGCGAGTGTGACGGGACGAGTCTTTGATCCGAATGCTGCAGTCATTGTCGAAGCGACGGTGGCCGCGAAGAATGTGGATACGGGAATTGAAACAACGTCGCAGACAAACGAGGATGGAATCTACCACTTCGCGGATCTCGGTCCCGGAAATTATGAGTTTTCTGTCTCGAAGCGGGGCTTCAAAGTCATCGTGAAGCCCGGAGTCACGCTTCATGTTGCTGACACAATTTCGATGAACTTCAACATGCAGGTCGGCGATGCACAAGAAACCATCGTCGTGGAGAGCAGCGCGACCACGATAAATACGCAAAACGCCGCAGTCAGCACAGTGATTGACCGCACTTCTGTGGAGAGCCTGCCGCTCAATGGTCGTAGCTTTAATACTCTCTTGCAGTTAACGCCAGGCGTCGTTATCGCTCCGGCAAATGCGAACTCGCCAGGCCAATTCAGCATCAGCGGTCAACGTACCAATGCTAATTACTTTTCGATTGATGGAGTCAGCGCAAATTTTGGTATTAACGCTAACAACGGCCTGCAGCAAGCAGGAGCGGGAGGGGCACAAGCAGTTAACGCCTACGGAGGCACAAACAGCCTGGTGTCGGTCGATGCGATGCAGGAGTTCCGCATTCAGACTTCAACATTCGCTCCAGAATTCGGGCGCACACCCGGGGGACAAGTGATAATAAGCACGCGCTCTGGAACAAACGCCTTTCATGGCGCTGTGTTCGATTATTTCCGTAATGATGTGTTAGACGCAAACGATTGGTTCGCCAATAAGGCCGGGCTGGCTCGGGCTACTGATCGCCAAAACGATTTCGGTGGCGTTGTAGGTGGACCAATCGCGCACGATAGAACTTTTTTCTTTTTCTCATACGAGGGGCTCCGCCTTCGACAGCCGCGAACAGTCACGAATACCGTGCCGTCTCTGGGAGTACGAAGCGGGACCATCGCCGCTGTGGCGCCGTTTATTGATGCGTATCCAATTCCAAATGGAACTGATTTCGGAGATGGTACGGCGCAATTCACTGGCAATTTCTCCAGTAGAATAACTGGCGACACCACGAGCCTGAGACTTGACCATCAAATTAGCAAGAAACTTTCCATCTTTGGACGATACAACTATGCGCCATCGACGGTCGTCAGTCGGTCAGCATTTCAAACCGAGAGAGATATCGAGGATTTCAGCACAAAGACCCTGACAGTAGGGGCTGATTGGTTTCCGAGATTCACTTTATCAAATTCCTTCCGATTCAATTACTCGACGCAAGAGGCTGGACAAAACAGCGTCTTGGATTCCTTCGGGGGTGGAACTCCACCGCCTTCCCCCACTCTTCTTCCAACGCCCCTTTCTCCGTCAACGAGTGGCGGGGCATTCTTCCCTAATGACATAGATACTTACGGGTTTGGCCACATCTCGAAAAATCATGTGACTCAGTTTAATGTTATTGAAAACGTAGCGCTCACTTTGGGAACGCATCACCTGAAGTTTGGCTTTGATTACAACGCCCTCCGATTGCAGCAGCGGAACCCGCAAGCAGATGTTCTGTATTCACTTCCCGGTACGATTCAAGATTTTGCGAGCGACGGAATGGCCGACGTGGAAGTGATCGCGAATCGAGCACCAAAGGCGTTGTTTCAAGCCTCGTCCATTTACGCCCAGGATACATGGAACATTGGACGGCGTGCAGCGATTACTTATGGAGTGCGATGGGAACTTGACCCGGCGCCAATCGGGCTGGACGGGACGGTGTTGACCTCGTGGACGAATGTTGACGATCCCGCTGCAATTACACTTGCTCCAGCAGGATCTTCTCCGTGGAGGACGCGGTATGGCAATTTCGCGCCAAGAATCGGACTAGCCTATCAGCTCACTGCAAATGGGGATCTAGTTCTTCGCAGTGGTTGGGGAATTTTCTACGATCTGGGCACGGGCTTGGCGCCAAGCCTGATGAACCAATTTCCGAATACAGCGACGAGCTTCACGTTTTCTCAGAGTCTACCTTTAAGCAATATAGAGCCCCTGATTCCTCCGTTCTCTGTTCAACCTCCGTACACAGGTAATGTCATAGATGGATTTTCTGAAGACCTCCGACTTCCCCGTTCCTACCAATGGAACGTTGCGTTGGAGAAGTCTTTCGGCGCGAAACAAGCAGTCTCAGTTACGTACTTGGCTCAGATAGGAAGAGCCCTGTTGAGACAGGAAGTCATACCGAAACCAAATCCGAACTTCACGGGCGTCTTCGACCTCACTGTAAATGGGGATACCTCGGACTATAGCGCATTGCAGGTCCAATATCGTCGGCCCTTGTTAAGGGGATTACAAGCCCTACTGAATTACACCTGGTCACATTCGATCGACACAAACTCATCGGATTCAGGTTTCGTCTTGGTAGATAGTATTTTGCCCAAAAACCAGGACCGCGGCTCTTCCACATTCGATGTTCGCCATAATTTTAGTGGAGCGCTGACATACAACATGCCTTCCATCACCAGGAAAGGATTCATGTCACAGCTGTCAAGAGATTGGTCCGTCTCTTCCGTCATTCAGACAAGGACTGGATTCCCGATCAATGTTACCACTCGCAGAGCTCCCATTCCTGGACTGGGGATCGCCGTTTTCTTGGCCGCTGAACGTCCAGACATTGTCCCTGGACAGCCTATTTGGATTGCTGACTCAAACGCACCTGGTGGAAAGCGGCTAAACATCAATGCTTTCGTAGTACAAACACAACCACGTCAAGGAGACTTGGGGCGCAATTCAATCCGTGGTTTTGGTGCCTCGCAAGTGGATTTCTCCCTCGCTCGGCGAATCCGCTTCACAGAAGCTATTAATCTTAAATTCCAAGCTGATTTCTTCAACATTTTCAATCACCCGAACTTCGCAAATCCACGCAGCAGCATCGATTCGCGCGGCTCCTTTGGCGTCGCGAATCAAATGCTTAACCAAGGTTTGAGCGGGGGAGGATTCGGCTTGAGCCCGCTCTATCAGTTCGGCGGTCCCCGGTCAATACAACTCGCACTCAAATTAGCCTTCTAGGACCCGATGTCCGTTCAGATTGCTGTACCAACGTCCGTTGAGATGCACATATCTAGACCACTCCTACTCTTCCTCACAGGCATGATTGTCTTCAGCGCCCGGATGAACTGCGCCGAGGGGAGACAGATTACAGTTGAAGACTGCGTGCAAACTCGTCATGTTGTTCGACACGAAGTCAGAATTGCTCCAGACGGGCGAACAGTAGCTTATCTCGTCAAGATAGCTAATTGGCGGACCAATAGGAACAAATATCAGTTGTATGTCAGAGGACTAGACGCTTCAAGTCGTCGCCGGAATGGCAGGCTGCTCCTCGAAGGTCAAGGATTATCAGGGTTGGTATGGACTGCCGATAGCAAATCTCTAATGATCCTGGAGCAGCAAAACCGAAGGAGCGTCATCCTAAGAGTCAATTCTGAAGGCCACGGATCCCAGGTAGTTGTCACGAGTCCGAGACCGATTGAGGGATACGCGACAGATGCTAAGGGTGAAATCGTTGCATTTTCACGTTCTCTGATCGAAGACCAGCGAAAAAGATTTGATAAGGAAATGACGCTCGGGTTCCCTGTGACTTTCGGAGATCCCGTATTCTCCCACTTCAGTAGCTTCTTCGTTTCAACATCACAATACGAGGTCCTCGTAGTCCACAGGATTGAAAACAGAACTCGGACCCTAGCGAGAATTACGCGCATCGAATCTCTCATCTCAGAAGAACAATTGCCACTATTAGGAGTTCGGTTTCTCAGTGTGTCTCCGGACGGCAGATTCCTTACATTTACTCATCTTGTGAAAGAGATTCCGGAAGGTTGGAAATCAAATCCGTTTGTGAAGTATCTTCTCGAAAATCACACGCCTGCGACGGCTCTCGGTTTCTACGATGTGCGAGGGAAGACTTTCCGCAAACACGTTTTCCCATCGCCCTGCTTTTCGGGTGCGGCCCGCTGGTCGGACGACGGCAGGTCGTTTGCAGTGGTCGCCGGCCCTCCAATACCGAGCCCTTGGGAGGAAGAGCTTGAGCGCGAAAAGCCAGTGTATCTATTCACTGTAGGACTTTGGGAAGACATGAACCCATTTGTTGTGGACACTGAAAGCGGCCACATTTCGCGACTTGTCGCAGCAACTGATTCCGGTCCATCTACCCTGAACCAGGGTAGCGCCCCGTTAGCGTGGAAGCGAGCCCACGGGGAGCTGACCTTGACCGTCGATGGCAATACCTTTTTTCGGCTATTGCCTGACGGGCCTGCCTGGAGGGTGGTCGCTAAATTCACAAGCCCTCTGAAGCAATCTGCTCACGATGTCACAGCTGCCAGTGATGGCGAAAAGGCCGTCACTCTTTTCGAAACGACCATGGATCCCCCAGACCTAGCCATGTTCGATTTCCGCTCTGGCTCAAGCAGTTTACTAACAGACTTGAATCCAGAATTTCAAAAGATCGCCTTCGGCCACGTCGAAAAAGTGCATTGGACGAACAAGTATGGGGCAGAGTGCAGCGGCTACTTGATTAAGCCTGTGGGATATGTCCCAGGGAAGACATACCCGCTCGTTATCATGGCCAAGGATTGGGACAGCACTTTTATCAGCGACACTCGTTTCCACACCGCATTTCCTCCTCAGCCGCTTGCTGGTGCAGGGTTCCTGGTCCTTATGGCCAATGACCCCAGCAGGGATCAGGAACCGATGACACATCCAGGACAAATCGGCGAGGCCTACAACTGGGTGGAAATGGTGCGGAGCGCAATCAACCTTCTTGTCGGGGCCGGCCTCGCAGAGAAGGACCTTATAGGCATCATCGGCTTCAGCAGAACTAGCTGGAAATTAGACTTCATGCTAACGCATGCTGACCTTTCTTTCGCAGCGGCCTCGTCGGCAGACGGTGGAAACTACAATTACAGCGTGTACTCGATCCAGAACTCGGATGGTCGATTCAAAGTCGACGAAAACATGTATGGTGGACCCCCGTACGGTGCCACTCTCGCTAACTGGCTAAAGTACGCACCCGCCTTCAACGCAGACAAAGTCACTTCGCCCCTCCTCATGGAATATATTGGTGAAGGTTCGCTGACTTGGTTCTCTGGAATCGAGTTCTTCACAGCGCTCAACAAGCAGGGTAAGACGGTCGAATTTTACTATTATCCGAGCGGAGAGCATACACTGGATACTCCGCTAGAGCGGGTAGCCTCTCTCAGGAGAAACCTCGATTGGTTTCGCTTCTGGATGCAGGGCTGCGAGTCCGCCCCGCCTGAATATGATTCCCACCAGTACGATCGTTGGCGCACCCTTCGGAAACAATATGCATTACACCTTGACCCGGTCGGTCACCAAGCTCGTGACGCGAAGCAGCAGTCGTGCCCACCCTGACCCATGAGTCCACCCAAGTTTCGCCCGGCTGAGTTCGAATAGAATTGGTGATGGAAATGCCAGAGCGCCAGACTGTGCTGGCGCTCTGGCTTGCCTTTACTCGTCGTCTTCATAGGCCGCTGTGGCTTCGACCTTGTTGCTGTCGACCGCCGTGATCGTGCTCTTGGGCGTACTTTGAATCGCCTTGATGGCATCGCCCAAGCTCTTTACTTCCGGCTTTGAATAGGTCATGAGTCTCACCTCCCTTCGTTCTCGGATTTCCCTTCTCAGCTGAGATGGATCTCTTTAAGCCGCGAAGCCCCAGTCACAGCGTCCGACAGAGTGCGGCTTCGGTGGATTAGCATTTCATCTGACTTCGGCGTCGCGAACCCACACTCCAAGATATTGTTAAGCCAGACCTCGAGCTTGAGCGCACGCAACAGAAATAAAAGATCGCGACTTACTCCCTTCGACGCTTCTGCGAATCCTTCGTAGTAGGA
>Ga0207646_10008556_pt1 | contig 10235 bp, 8 predicted proteins | sample KBSK5502metaG_FD_184343 | JGI IMG/M metagenome (GOLD analysis project Ga0207646, IMG submission 184343) | Corn, switchgrass and miscanthus rhizosphere microbial communities from Kellogg Biological Station, Michigan, USA - KBS K5-50-2 metaG... | ecosystem: Host-associated > Plants > Roots >...
CTAAAGGGGCGAGGGGCGGCGGTGACGCCCGGCCCGGCCGACCTGGACGGCGCGGGCCTGCGCTGCGACCTTGACCTGCCCCTGCCGGGGGCGGTCACCGTAACGCTGTCGCGGCCCAGCCGGCGAAACGCCATGACGCCCCGGATGTGGCGAGGGCTGGCCGCCATCGGCAAGTCGCTGCCGCCCGAGGTGCGGGTGGTCGTCATCCGCGGCGAGGGACCGTCGTTCTCATCGGGCATCGACCTGCGGCTGCTGTCCGGGGACGGGGCGGCGGGCGACGACGCCATCCCGAGCCCCGCCGATCCCGGGTTCGAGGACTGGATCGCCTCCTGCCAGGAGGGGTTCAGCTGGCTCCGGCACCCCTCCCTGCTCTCGGTCGCGGCGGTCCGGGGCCACGCCATCGGCGCCGGTTTCCAGCTGGCGCTCGGCTGCGATCTGCGGATCCTCGCCGACGACGCGATGCTGTCCATCAAGGAGCCCTCGCTGGGGCTGGTCCCAGACCTCATGGGCACAAAACCACTTGTCGACATTGTTGGGCTGCCGCGGGCGCTTGAGCTGTGCCTCACCGGGCGGGCCGTGACCGCCGCGGAGGCGGTCCAGCTGGGCCTGGCGGAGCTCATGGTGCCCGTCACGGCGCTGGATGGCGCCGTCGCCGACCTGGCCGCGGCGCTGCTAGCGGTGGATCCGGCGACGGCCAGGGCGACGAAGGAACTCCTGGCCCGGGCGGCCGGCAACACGCTGGAGGAGCAGGCGGCCGCGGAGCGACGGGCGCAGGCCGCGCTGCTGCGCGGCCGGTTGTCCGGTCAGCCGGGGCTGGGCACCGCGTAGCAGGTGACTTCGCCGTTCCCCGAGCTGGCCAGCCGGCCCTGGGCCACCAGCAGTTCGAGGTGGGCACGGGTCTCGATCACGGCGAGCATCTGGTTGACCGGGTCGAGCTCGGCAAGCTGACGGTCCCGGCGGGTCCACCGCAGCGCACGCGCCACCTCGTACGCGGTCGCGGCGCCGGCCGCCACGGCCGCTGCGCACTTGCCCAGCCGGTCGTCGTGGTGGGCGAGCAACTCGTCGATGCGGGCGTGGGCGCTCTTTGTGACCGGGCCGTGCGCCGGGAGCAGCCGCAGGTCCGGCAGGCCCCGGACCAGTCGCAGCGACTGCAGGTAGTCGCGGAGCGGGTGGGGGGCCGCCACGGGCTCAAAACCGATTGAGGGGGTGATGTGCGGCAGCACATGGTCGCCCGCGAACAGCAGACCCGCTGCGGCATCGGTGAAGACCACATGGCCCTGCGTATGACCGGGGGTGGCGAGAACGCGCAGGGTCCGGGAGCCCAGGCCGATCTCCTGGTCCGGGGCGAGCCACTCGTCCGGGGCCTCGTAGCCGGCCATGCCAACGGGGGGCGCCCGGTCCAGCTTGCCGAGCAGGTCCAGGACGGCTCCCGCACCGCTGGCCCGTAGCTCCGCCAGCTGCGGCTGGAACGGGCGGAGGCCGCCGGCCAGCACGGCCGCGATGGCCGCCTGCTCGCCGAGCCCGAGGCACACCTTGCTGCCGAACGTCCTGCGCAGCTCGACCCCCAGCGTGTAGTGGTCCCGGTGCACGTGGGTGACCAGGAACGACCGCACGTCGCCAAGCGCCGCGCCGAGGATGGCCAGCGCCGCGGTCAGGGCCTCGCGGGCCTGCGCGAGCGCCCAGCCGCTGTCGATCAGGGTGAGGCCGTCGTCCTGCTCGATGACGTAAACGTTCACCGCCTTCAGGCCGTCGGCCGGAAGCGGGAGTGGCACGCGGTGCACTCCGGGAGCCACCGGGTAGGCGCCCGGCTCGGTCCAGTCCTGGGTGATGGCCCTGGTGTCGGCGGTCACGTATCCGTCTTCTCCTCGCGTCGAGATCCGCATCCATTGTTACCAGGCAGTTGGATTTCGCCCTCAGCGCACCCGGGAAGAGCGACGGCGGAGCCGGTGTTGCCTGAGCATGTACCAGGCTCAGTGGCACGCGATGCGCTCGTTCACCCGGGACCAGTCGGTGACCCAGCAGCGGCTGAGCCGGGGCATCGTCCGGCGGATAGCGTCGTACGCCCGGCCCTACCGGCTCGACCTGGTCATCTTCCTGACCCTGACGGCACTGTCCGCCGTGATCGCGGTCGCCGTGCCGTTGTTGCTGCAGACCATCATCGACCGGGGCATCCTGCCGAAGGACATGTCCGTCGTCGTGTGGGTCGCCGGGGCGGTGGCCGGGCTCGCCGTGCTCGGTGCGGCGCTTTCGGTCGCTACCCGCTGGTTCTCGGCGCGCATCGGGGAAGGGCTCATCTACGACCTGCGCACCCAGGTGTACGAGCACGTCCAGCGGCAGCCGCTGGCGTTCTTCACCAGGGCCCAGACGGGCTCGCTGGTCAGCAGGCTGAACAGCGACGTGATCGGCGCACAGCAGGCGATCACCTCGACGCTGTCGTCGGTGATCTCCAACGTGATCGGCCTGATTCTGGTGCTCGCGGCGATGCTCTACCTGTCCTGGCTGGTCACCGTCGTCACCCTGGTGATGATGCCGTTCTTCGTCATCCCGGCCCGCCTGGTCGGCCGCAGGCTGCAGCGGCTCACCAGGGAGTCGATGCAGCTCGACGCCGAGATGGGCTCCACCATGACGGAGCGGTTCAACGTCGCCGGGGCGATGCTGGTCAAGCTGTTCGGGAAGCCGGCGAACGAGGCGCGGGTGTTCGCGGGCCGGGCGGCCCGGGTCAGGGACATCGGCGTGACCACCGCCATGTACGGCAGCACGCTGTTCATCGCCCTCAGCCTGCTCGCGTCCATGGCCACCGCGGTCGTCTACGGGCTCGGCGGCGGGCTGGTCATTCACGGCGCCATCCAGCTGGGCACGCTGGTCGCGCTGGCGGCCCTGCTCAGCAGGCTCTACGGGCCGATCACCTCGCTGTCCAACGTGCAGGTGGACGTAATGACCGCCCTGGTGAGCTTCGACCGGGTGTTCGAGGTGCTTGACCTGCGGCCGCTGATCGCCGAGCGGCCGGGAGCGATCGCGCTGCCCCGGGCCGGCCAGGGGAACGGGAGCGCGCCCGCAGCCGGTCTGGCGGTCCAGTTCGAGCACGTCTCGTTCCGGTACCCCACCGCCAGCGAGGTGTCGCTGGCCTCGCTCGAGTCGATCGCGCTGCCGGCGCCCGAGCGGACCACCGCCACCGAAGACGTGCTCCACGACGTCAGCTTCACCGCCCCGGCCGGGCAGCTCACCGCGCTGGTCGGGCCCTCGGGGGCCGGCAAGACCACGATCACCCACCTGGTGTCCCGGCTCTACGACCCGCGCGAGGGCCTGGTCCGCATCGGCGGGTACGACATCGCCGACCTGACGCTGGACTCGCTACACGACGCGGTGGGCGTGGTCACCCAGGACGCGCATATGTTCCACGACACCATCCGGGCCAACCTGCTCTACGCCCGGCCGTCGGCCACCGAGGCGGAGCTGATCGAGGCGTGCCAGAGGGCGCAGATCTGGAACCTCATCGCGACGCTCCCCGACGGGCTGGACACCGTGGTCGGCGACCGTGGCTACCGGCTTTCCGGCGGGGAGAAGCAGCGGCTGGCGATCGCCCGGCTGCTGCTCAAGGGGCCGGCCGTGGTGGTGCTGGACGAGGCCACCGCGCACCTGGACTCCGAGTCCGAGGTCGCCGTGCAGCACGCGCTCAAGACCGCGCTGGCCGGGCGGACCTCCCTGGTGATCGCCCACCGGCTGTCCACGATCAGGGAGGCCGACCAGATCCTCGTCATCGACGGCGGCCAGGTGATCGAGCGCGGGCAGCACGAGGAGCTGCTGGCCGCGGGCGGCCTCTACGCCGAGCTCTACCACACCCAGTTCGCCGACCAGGAGCCGCTCGCGCCGCGTGGTCAGAACACGTCCAGCGCCCCGCCGTCGACGGGGATCATCACGCCAGTGAGGTAGGACGCGGCGGGGGAGAGGACGAACGCCGCGACCCTGCCGAACTCGGCGGGTTCCCCGTACCGGCGCAGCGGGATGGCCTGGGACGACGCCGCGCGCACCTCGTCCGGGTCGCCGCGGCTGGCGTCGAGCTCGCGGATCCTGCCGGTGGCCATCTTCCCCGGCAGCAGGCCGACGACCCGGATGCCTCGAGGGCCCAGCTCGTCGGCGAGCATCTTCGCCCACCCGGCCAGCCCCGGTCGCAGGCCATTGGACAGCGCGAGCGCTGGGATGGGGACCCGCACCGATGAGGACAACACGAACGCCAGCGCGCCGCCGTCGCGCAGTTCCGCGCCGAGCACCCGGGACAGCCGGACGGCCCCGAGGAACACGCTCTCGAACGCGGCCCGCCAGGCGTCGTCTCCAGTGGCCATCGCCGTGCCGCCGGGCGGCCCGCCCACGCTGATCAGCGCGCCGTCAAGCCGCCCGAACTCCGCTCGCGCGGCGGCGGCCAGCCGCTCCGGCGTGCCGGGGTCGGCGTTGTCCGCAGCCGCCCAGGCCGCCCGCCCGGTGCCGAGGCCGGCCGCCGCGCGCCGCAGCGCGGTTTCGTCCCGGGCGCTCAGCACCACCCGCGCGCCCTCGGCCACGAGCTCCGCGGCGGCGGCAAGGCCCAGCCCCCGGCTGCCGCCGGTGACCACGAAGACCTTGTCACGCAGTCCGAGATCCATGTCGTTCCTCCGGGACTCAGGCGCCGTAGCCGACCCGGCGCAGCTCCTCGCCCGCCATCCGCTCCACCTCGGCCGCCTGAGCCTGCGTCAGCAGCCTGCGCCAGGCCCCCGGCTCCATCGGCGTCCCCGCCACCTGCGCCTCCACGGGACCGACCTCGGTTTCGGTAAAAGCGGCCAGGGCGGCGGCCGCCGCGGCCGGCCGCCCGACCATCTCCTCGTAGCGCAGGGTGATGAGCTGCTCGGGGGAGAGCCTCATCCGCAGCCTGGCCATCATGCGCACGGTGCCGCGCCAGCGCATCGCGCACTTCCCGGCCGCGGTCGCCTCCGCCCACTGGCTCCGGTCCGCCGGGCCGTCCACGCCCAGCAGCGGATGAGTGAGCTCGGCGTCCAGGTTCACTAGGCCCGGCCGGAACCACGCCAGCGCCGGCCAGTCGGCGAGCATGGCCGCCACCACGTCCCGGCCATCGCGGACGACCTGCACCAGCCGCGCGTCGGGGAAGGCGTCGAGCAGCGAGTCGGCGCAGTAGAGCAGCTCCGGGCTGGCATCGCCGTACCTGACTATCCCCCGTTCGGTCACGCAGGGACCGGTGCCAGACGTCCCGGCGGCATCCCGGCAGGCCTGCGCGCACCCCAGGCAGCAGCCCGGGCCGACCTGCCACCCCTGCGCGAAGGCGTCCCGCAGCACGGTGGCCGCCGCCTCGGGGCGGCCACGCGCCAGCGAGGGCGTGCGCGCGAAGGCCTGCACGACCGGCAGGACCCAGCGCTGCCCGAGGGTCATGTGGAACCCCGGCGTGCGCTTGAACGCCCGCGCCAGCATCTCCGTGCCCGCGCAGGGGGCCCCGATTACGAACACGGGGTTACGCACCTTGCGGCCGTTGACCACGAGGATGTGCGGCCGGGACTGGGGCGGCCGCGGATCGTCCGCCAGGGTGTCCGCCCCGGGAGGCTGGAGCGCGCTCGATCCCTCGGCGGGGCGGGGGAGCGTGGTCACCGCTGGCCGCGCCCGCCGGGGTGCGGCGCGCGGCCTGACGGGCGGCGGCAGTGAGCAGGCTCGTGTGCGTGCAGGTTGAGCGCGGCCTGAACCAGCGGGACATGGCTGAACGCCTGCGGCGTGTTGCCGACCTGGCGGCCGTACCGGGGGTCGTACTCCTCGCTCAGCAGGCCGACGTCATTGCGGAGGGAGAGCAGCCGCTCGAACAGCTCGTGCGCGTCGTCGGCCCTGCCGATCAAATGGAGGGCGTTCACCATCCAGAAGCTGCAGGCCAGAAAGGCGCCCTCGCTGCCGACCAGGCCGTCGACCGCCGACTGGCCGGTAGCGAGCTCGTAGCGGCGGACCAGGCCGTCCGAGGTGAGGTCCCGCCAGATCACCTCCACGGTGGAGACCACCCGCGGGTCGTCCGGGGGCAGGAAGCCGACCTCGGGGATGAGGAGCACGGAGGCGTCCAGCTCGGTGGAGCCGTAGGCCTGGGTGAACGCGCCGCGTGCCGCATCGTACCCGCGGTCGGACACCTGGGCGTGGATGCGGTCCCTGATCTGGAGCCAGCGGTCGCCGAGGCCGGGCAGGCCGTGGACGGCGGTGGCGTGGCAGGCGCGGTCGAAGGCGACCCAGGCCATCACCTTGGAATGCACGAAGTGCCGGCGTGGCCCGCGCACCTCCCAGATTCCCTCGTCCGGCTGTTCCCAGTTCTTTTCCAGGAAGTCGAGCAGCGCCCGCTGCAGCGACCAGGCGTGCCGGTCGAAGCTGATCCCGGCCTCGCGGCCGAGCGACAGCGCGTCGATCACCTCCCCGTAGACGTCGAGCTGGCGCTGGTTGACGGCGGCGTTGCCGATCCTGACCGGGGCCGAGCCCTCGTACCCGGGCAGCCAGTCGGCCTCCCACTCGGCCAGGCGGCGCTCGCCCGCCACCCCGTACATGATCTGGACGTCGCGCGCGTCGCCGGCCACCGCCCGGCACAGCCACGAGCGCCACGCAGCCGCCTCCTCGGTGTACCCGGTCCGAAGCAGCGCCTCCAGCGTGATGGTGGCGTCGCGGAGCCAGCAGTAGCGGTAGTCCCAGTTGCGGACCCCGCCGATGTCCTCCGGCAGGGACGTGGTCGCTGCAGCCACGATCCCGCCGGTCGGCGCGTAGGTGAGCGCCTTGAGCGTGATGAGGGAGCGCACCACGGCGTCTTTGTGCGGCCCCTCATAGGTGCAGCGGGACACCCAGTCCCGCCAGAAGCGGCTGGTCAGGCTCAGCTCGGCGAAGGGGTCGGGCCGCTCGGGCGCGCTCTCGTGCGAGGGCTGCCAGGTCAGCGCGAACGGAACCCGGTCGCCCGCGGCCACCCGGAAGGCGGCGTGGTGGGTCATGTTGCGGCCGGTGAGGGTGACCGGCGTGTCCAGCCACAGCGAGTCCGGCCCGGCGACCGCGGCGACCCTGCCGTCGATCCGCCGCACCCACGGGACGACGTCGCCGTAGCCGAGCCTGATCCGCAGCTCGCACTCCATGTCCACGTGCCCGTGCACGCCCTCCACGATCCGGGTCAGCACCGGTGACTTGCCGTCGCGCGGCGGCATGAAGTCGATGAGGCGCACCGTTCCCGTGGCCGTCCGCCACTCCGTCTGGAGGATGAGCGAGTCGCCCTGGTAGCGGCGCGTCACGCCCGCCTTGCTGGCCGCGGCGGGCCCCGCGCCGTCCGCATGGGGTGGGGTGGCGGGGTCAGGGCGAGCAGCGGGTGGGGTGGCGGGGCCAGGGCTAGCGGAGGCAGGGGTGCCGCCCACGCCGGCCGGCGCGATCCGCCAGTAGCCGTGGTCGTCGGTGCCCAGCAGCCTGGTGAAGCACGCGGGCGAGTCGAACCGGGGCAGGCACAGCCAGTCGATCGAACCGTCCTGGCCGACCAGCGCCGCCGTCTGCATGTCGCCGATGAGCGCGTAGTCCTCGATCAGTCCGGCCACCGGTGCCCTCCAGGTCGCGACCGCGCCGCCGCGCCCCGGGCCGGGGCCCATGCGCGGGCGCGTTGCTCCTTCTGCCGGTCAACCGTACCGGGCAGGCCGCCCCTACGCGCCCCGGAACGCCCGGCGCCCTAAGCTGGCAGCCGTGCCAGCCCTCCGCCTGATCGCCGCCGCCCTGGCGGCCGCGGCCGCGCTCAGCCTGGCGGCCGGCTGTGCTTCCTTCGACGCCGCGTTCGGCAAGCGGGAGGCGGTGGTGCAGTTCCAGCCGCAAACCCCGGTGTCGGTCATGCTGAGGGTGCGCGCCTCGTGCTCCCACGTGCCGTCCGCCATACCGGAGCGGGTCCCGCCCCACGCCCCGAGCGTGGACATGCAGTACGCCATCAGGTACCAGATCGGCGGTGCGAGCGACGCGGACCTGGCCCGGCTCACGCAGTGCCTGAACCGCTTCCCCGCGGTGGCCGGCGTCGAGTTCTCCAGCCCGGACGGAAGCTGACCGGCCAAGGCGCCAGTGACGTTGTCACTGGGACCTTCAGGCCATCGGGGGGTTCCAGGGGGGTCGCCCCCCCGGGCCAGCACTGCGGTTGCCGCCCCGGAACCAGCGCCGCGGTCCGTATGCTGAGCAGCCGTGACGCTCCGTTCGGCAATAAAGGTGGTTTCGCGGGGCTGTGCGGCGGCTTTGGGGGCTGCCGCGCTGGGCGGATGCGGCCTGCTGTCATCCACGGGCGTCAACTCGCAGGGGCCGGCGCCGGCGCCCGCGCCGTCGGCCTCCGCCGGCGTCACCCCGCGGGCGCCCGCGTGCCCCGCGGCCCCGGTCAGGTTCTCCTGCACCATGCGGGGACGGATAGCGGCGGTGCAGGCCTACCTGAAGCACCGGCCCGGGGTGGTCGGCATCGTGCTGCGCGACCGGGTCACCGGGGCGGTCTGGGAGAACCGTTTCGCGCACACCCAGATCTACATGGCCTCCACCAGCAAGCTGGCCATGGCGATCACCCTGCTGCTGCAGAACCAGGCCGGGGTGATCCGCCTGTCCGGCGGCGACTGGGCGGTGCTGCACCACATGCTCCACGTCAGCTCCGACGCCGACGCGGACACGCTGTGGTTCAGGTTCGGGGCGCCGTTCTACACCAGCTTCTTCCCCCGGATCGGGCTGGCCTCGGCGCGGTACGTGCCGGCGCCGGGGATCAGGCCGCCGTACTGGGGGGAGATGACCTGCCCGGCCACCAGCCTGAGCCGGCTCATCTCCTACGTGCTCGACGACCTGCCCGCCACGCTGCGCCACTATCTGGTGACCACGCTGAGCCACGTCGCTCCCGACCAGCACTTCGGCGTCTGGGGCGCGGGCAGCGCCAACCGCCCGGGCAACAAGGACGGCTGGTCGGTGGAGAAGCCGGGGTGGATCATCGACTCGGTCGGCTTCGCCGGGCGCGGGCAGCGGTACACGCTGGCCATGATGAACAGCCTCAACGGGCACGGCGGCTATCACGCGGGCACGGACACGGTGACCCAGGTGGCGGCGCTGCTGTTCCAGGGGCACCCGGTCCCGGCACCCAAGGTCAGCGCCACGCCCTAAGGCGGGTTATGTGGGTTGATCTACGCGGGGGTCAGGCAGACGCGTATGAGGGTGTGGGCGGCGATGGTTGCTGCGGTGCGGGTGAGCAGGCCCCAGAAGGTGCAGGCGCCGTGGCGGGCCAGTTCCATCAAGTCGGTGATCTCGCCGAAGGTGGTTTCGATCCGGTTGCGCCATTCGGCGATGATCGTGCGCAGGATCGGCGGCATGGCGCGGCGCTGGCCCTTGGCGGGCGGGATGAGCACGGCGGTGCCGCGGGCGGCCTGCCCGGCGGCGAACGCCGCGCCGGCGAATCCCTTGTCCAGCAGCAGGTCGCGGGGCGGCGGCCCGGTGTGCAGCAGGTCGTCGGCCACGTCGCGCTCGTTGACGGCGGCCGGCACGATGCCCCAGGCCCGGACGACCCGGCTGCCCAGGTCCGCCTTGATCGCCAGCCGGAAGCCGTAGAACCACTCGCCGTGCGCAGCGTCGCGGCCGAACCGGGCGGCCAGGTCGTTGCCCGGGCCGGTCCAGCCGTCGCTGCCGCGGACCCGGGAGGTGTGCTTGACCGGCAGCGCGGAGGTATCGACCTGCTGGCAGTCATCTTCGGGCAGCCGGGCCGCCAGCATCGCCCGCAGCTGCTCGAAGGCCCCCCACAGCCAGCGGATCCGCCGGTTCGCCTCGCTTTGGTGCGGCAGCCGCGGGAACAGGTGGCCCCAGTCGCGGGCCACCTCGGCCAAAAACCCGGCCTCGCTGCGGCGGCCCAGCAGATGCCGCACCAGCGCGATGGCCAGCAACTCGGCGTCGCTGCAGCCAGGCGCCGGGCCCGGCCGGGGCGCAATCGCGATAGCCCGGGCGCCGATCGCGTCATCGACCAGCACGTACACGTAGACGAACAGATCCTCGGTTGGCAGCATGGGAAGGGGCCTCTGCAGGACAAGGGACTCGACACCCACTTGTCTCTCGCAGAGGCCACCTCACGTCAAGACCGCAGGAACCAACCCACATAACGCGCCTTAGGGGGTCGACCACGCTCTGCGATCAGAGCCACCTGCTGATCCGTGTGAACGCGAGCGCCCGTGACGGCGTGGCTCGCGGCTGAAGACTCGCTTCGGGCTCCTTGAAGGCGG
>Ga0207646_10008557_pt1 | contig 10233 bp, 9 predicted proteins | sample KBSK5502metaG_FD_184343 | JGI IMG/M metagenome (GOLD analysis project Ga0207646, IMG submission 184343) | Corn, switchgrass and miscanthus rhizosphere microbial communities from Kellogg Biological Station, Michigan, USA - KBS K5-50-2 metaG... | ecosystem: Host-associated > Plants > Roots >...
GTCCACCACACGCAGGACAATCTTGCCTCGCGTGTGCCCTCTGGCTCCTTGCTCGTATGCCTGGCGTGCTTGAGAAAGGGGGAACACGGTGTCGATGATGGGCCGAAGGTGTCCCGCATCAATCAAGGTGCCAATCTGGATCAGTTCATCACGATTGGGTTCAACCACAAACCAGAAAGGGCGTATGCCATGCGCCTTCACGTTCTCAAAAGAGGGTGGGGGACTGACAATGGTGACAAGCACCCCTCCTGGTTTGATCACCTGCCAGGATCGCTGCAAGGTGTCGCCACCAACGGTATCGAAGACGAGATCGACATCATGAACCCCATCCTCGAAGCGCGTGGTGGTATAGTCAATGACCTCGTTCGCACCCAGTTCGTGGAGGAAGTCGCGATTGCGTGCGGAGGCGGTTGCGATGACATGCGCCCCTGCCCAATGAGCAAGTTGGACGGCAAAGACTCCAACGCCCCCTGCGGCTCCGTGGATTAAGACGGTTTGTCCTGCAACGAGGCTCGCGTGCTCAAAGAGGGCCTGCCAGGCCGTCAAAGCTGTCAGGGGAACGGCTGCTGCCTGCACATAGTCGAGCGTGCGTGGCTTGGGAGCCAGCTCGCTGGGGAGAGCAATGGTAAATTCTGCCTCAGCACCGTCGCGGCCATAGTCCGTCATGGCATACACCTGCGAGCCTTTGGTGAGAGTAGGAGTACCAGGACCTACCTCCTCCACCACGCCTGAGAGGTCGCGTCCGGGAATTGGGAGAACACGCTTGCTTCCCGCTTTGGTCTCATAGGTCTCGTCCCATCTCAACTCGTTTGCAATCACCCCTGTCGCATAGACGCGAACCACTACTTCTCCCTGGCCAGGATGTGGTTGTGGCACGTCTTCATAGACGAGCCGCTCTGGACCACCACGACCATGTATACGGATGGCTTTCATGTTGTTGTATCGTTCCTTTCGTTTCGGCCTCTCTGTGATAAAGCTGGTTCGACATCAGCATATACTCGCCGAAGAGCAACAGGCAAGCTCTGCTCAAGAGAAAAGTGGCTCCGCTCAAAATCTTGACCTTGCTCCCAACCCATGAGTAGGGCCCCTCCCCTCTGCGCCGTCATTGATCGAGCAACGGGTGCTGAACACAAGCCTCATCTGCTACTTCTTCCCAGAGGACATACTCTCAGGAGGAAGCCAACCTCAAGAACGCCTTATGGGAAAGGAGAAAGATATGAAGCAACTCCAACACATCACCCCAGTGGGTGCGCAAATCACCTTTGTTGAAGTCTGGAAGTGGGGGCAGGAACTCAAATGCCTGCATGCTCGCACCGCCCCTCGCTTTGCTCGACCGGAACCCCGTCGGAGAGCATTGGCCTATCTGCAAGGGATCGTGAGCGCCATCGAGCGCAAAAACGGCTGGCATTTGGCTGAATATGCCGGAGAAGCCCGGCCTGATGGAATACAACGATTACTTAACAGTGCGGTCTGGGATGCCGAACTGGTGCGCGACGATCTACGTGCCTACATCTTGGAGCGCCTGGGTGATCCGCAGGCGGTCCTGGTGATCGACGAAACGAGTTTTCGCAAACGCGGCAAAAAATCAGCAGGGGTCGCCACGCAACATTGCAGCACAACGGGTCAACTCGAAAATTGTCAGGTCGGCGTCTTTCTGGCCTATGCCAGCCCGAAAGGCCACACCTTGCTGGACCCTTGATCGGGAGTGCTGCCGAGAGGCAGGCATTCCTGACGGTGTGGGCTTTCAGACAAAGTGTGAACTGGCCCAACAGATGGTTGAGCGGCTCTGGAACGCGCAGGTTCCCTTTGCCTGGGTGGTCGCCGATACGGTGTATGGGGAGAACTTGGATCTGCGTACCTGGCTGGAAGAGCATCAGTACTCGTATGTGCTGGCGGTGGCTTGCACAGAAGCGGTAGGAATTCCCACTCCAGAGGGGCGTAAACGCGTGACCGTGGCCGAGGCAGAAGCGCTCTCCTTTCGTACCGACGATTGGCAACGGATCTCGATGAGCCAGAGAACCAAGGGGCCACGATGGTTTGATTGGGCGGTGATTCCCATGCTGCATCGGTGGGAGGATGATGGTCAGCACTTCTTGCTGGTTCGCCGTTGCCTGGATGATCCAAGCGAAAAAGCCTACTACTTCGTTTTTGCTCCACCGGGCACCACGCTTGCGGAGATGGTCAAGGCCATTGGAGCGAGGTGGTCAATTGAGGAATGTTTTGAAACAGGGAAAGAGATGGGCCTGGAAGATTACGAAGTCAGATGCTGGACCAGTTGGTACCAGCACGTCACACTCGTCATGATCGTCGAGGCCTGCCTTGAACGCTGCCACCAGAGCCGTGCCAGTTACTTCCACACGAAACGTCGCTGCGCTGCAGAGTGAGATTCGTTCAGCCCAGCCATACAGAACTCTTTTCTCTGAGGCTCAGCACTCCAGGGAGTTTTCCCTGGACTTTTCCCTCTACTCCAGGGAGTTTTCCCTCGATCTCACAATGAGTCGTATCACTGTTACTCAAAAAGGAGTCTCTTTCATGACCCGTTTTTCTTTCATCGAGTGTTGTCACTGGCTTGCCATTGATCCTAAAACGCTGCGCCAGTGGCTGGCGCAGGCCCAGATCTCTCTGCACCCCCATCCTCATGATGCACGGATCAAATGCTTGACCCGCGAACAAGTCCAGACGTTGGCCCGCCTGCATGGCCGCGTTCTTCAGGCTCCTGTCGAGGGACTTGCAACGGCATCTGCCAGTGCCGGGTCCAACGAAGTCCCAAGCCGGGTGGATATTTCCGAGGCCGATCTGCGGGCGAGGCTAGCGCAGATGGAGGCCCAGGTGGCCACCCTGCAAACACAACTCACCGATCTGGCGCTCCAACTGCTCAAAGAGCGGCAACAGCACACCGAACAGCTGGTTCTGGCTCTACAAGCTCAACAGACCGTAACGGACGAGCACGCTTTTGCTTCTCGGGCTGGCTCTGCACTCTCCGTGCCATTCCAGCCAGCGGTGTCTCCATTGGTGTGCCATCCCACCGAGAAACGAAACCGTCTGATCCCACTGATCGAATATGGAGCCAGAGGTCGCTACGTACTCATGTGTCCAGAGGAAGGAGAAGTTCCTATCGTTCCTGATTCTCCCGAATGGTTTGCCTGGCTGGCGTCGCTTTCCTCGTTTCGCTTTGGCGGCGGCTACAGCTTCATGCACCGCCTCCTGCTCGATTACTTTGCTGACTTGGACCATGGAATGCCTTCCCCATCGACAACGTAATCGACGGAATATGGCCCTTTTTGTAGGAATCGTTGTCATGGGCCTAGAGACTGGTCCCTTGATGTTTAAAGCATCTCGACCACCGTGGCTATGCCCTGGCCAACGCCCATGCACATGGTGGCCAGGGCATAGCGTCCTCCACGATGACGCAATTCATACAGCAATGTCCCCAGAATGCGCGCCCCTGAGGCTCCCAGCGGGTGACCCAGGGCAATGGCCCCACCGTTGACGTTGAGCTTGTCCTGATCGATCTCCAGTTCCCGCACACACTGAAGCACTTGTGAAGCAAAGGCTTCGTTGAGCTCAATCAGATCCATGTCGGCGATGGTCAGTCCAGCGCGCTGCAGCGCCTTCCGGCTCGCCCGGATCGGCCCCAGCCCCATATACGCGGGATCCACTCCCGCCACCGCGGTCGAGAGAATGCGTGCCCATGGCTTGATACCCAGCTGCTGTGTCCGCTCTGTGGACGTGAGCACCAGGGCCGCCTCGCCATCGTTGATGCCGGCGGAGTTGCCCGCTGTCACGGTACCGCCCTGCTGAAAGGCAGGCTTGAGCTTGCTCAAGGCTTCCAGTGTCGTCTCGGGGCGCGGATGCTCATCACGGGCAACCATGATGGGCTCCCCTTTCTTCTGAGGCACTGGCACGCCGACGATCTCTTCGGCAAAGCGACCCGCTTCGATGGCGGCGGCGGCACGTTGCTGGCTCCGCAGGGCAAAGACGTCTTGATCGTGACGGCTGACCTCGTACGTGCTCGCCACATTTTCTGCTGTCTCGCCCATGCTATAGGGCGGGTGCATGGCCGCCAGCCGCGGATTGACGAAGCGCCAGCTGAGCGTTGTGTCGTAGAGGGTGATATTGCCACGTGGGAAGGCGCTCTCGGCTTTGCCTGTCACGAAGGGAGCGCGCGTCATGCTCTCGACGCCTGCAGCTACGAACACGTCTCCGGCACCGAACACAATGGCCTGTGCCGCCGAGTTGACTGCTTGCAGGCTTGAGCCACAGAGCCGGTTCACGGTCTGGCCGCCAACTTCAATGGGCAAACCGGCCAGCAAGACGGCCATGCGGGCCACGTTCCGATTATCCTCACCGGCCTGGTTGGCGCAGCCCAGGATCACATCTTCAATCTCATGGGGGTCAACTCCGGCGCGCTTGACCGCTTCGCCAATGACCAGGGCAGCCAGGTCATCGGGGCGCACATCTTTCAAAATGCCGTTATAGCGTCCAAAGGGCGTTCGGACTGCTGAGAGAATTACTGCCTCGCGTGTCATGGATTGCTCCTTTCGCTCAGAATTGTCGAGGCTCAACTCATTGACCTATGCTTTGTTGGGTGCGCTGCCGATCAAGCCTCACTCGCTATCTGTGATTGAGACATGCTGCCTGAACTGAGCCTTCCTCGCACTATGGCTAACTCATCAGCCGTGGGAGGTGGTGTCTCGCTAAGGGTCTCGGCCATTCGCACCTGCCACCCCATCTCAGCAGAAATGATATCGAGCGTTACACCGGGATGAAGCGAGACGAGTTGCATTTCACGCTCCGCATTCGCAAAATCAAAGAGCGCTTTGTCGGTGATCACGAGTTGCGGCCCCCTGCCAGGTATACCTAGCTGCTGGGCGGTCGTGCCCCCACGCAGGTGGCCTGGAGTGGTGAGGAAGTCGAGCCGCTCGACAAAGGCCCGCTTTTTGAGGTGCATAATGATGTAGACTCGCTGGGCGTTGATGGCAATCTCGCAGGCACCACCGCTCCCCGGCAAACGCACTTTCGGATCGGTATAGCTGCCGATCACGGTGGTGTTCAGGTTCCCATAGCGATCGATTTGCGCCCCACCTAATAAGGCCACGCCTACCAGACCGCCCTGCAGGTACAGGCTGAACAGGTCGGCCATCGAGATGACCGAGGTGGCCCCGGTCACCAGCGTCGGATCACCAATGGAGAGCGGTTGACGAGCGGGCTGGGCACCATACACGCCCGATTCATAAATCAGTTCGAGATCGGGCGCAACCGTATAGCGGGCTAAATTGCAGGCGATATTCGGTAAGCCGACACCGACAAAGACGGTACGGACGCCAGCGAGCGCTCGTGCGGCCGAAACGACCATGATCTCGGCGGGTGTATACTCTTTGGCGTTGGATATATTGAGGTCAGTCATCGATAGGCTCCATAATCTACGTTAGCGGCGGGTGCAACGCCGGGTTTGATGCGTTCTAACGTCTCTGTCCCGAGCTTACGCACATACTCAGCATGATCCGACAGGCCAAAGACCCATTCATCGAGCCAGGCCTGGACACGCTCTGGATCACGCGAGAGCGCATCCCACTTCAGATAAAATACATTGTCCCGATCATAGTATCCCTGGACATAGGAAGGATGGGCCCCATACGGGACATGTACCACTGCGTCAACGATGAGACCGGGGATGAGTGTACGGTTGGGGTCGGCACGAATGACTGACTCATCCACGATCTCTTCCACGACGACGATCACCTTGTGGGCGGCAAAAGCTACTTCTTTTTGCACGCCTAAGAGACCCCACACGTGTGTGTTACCTTGCTTATCGGCGCGCTGAGCATGAATGATCGCCACATCAGGATTGAGCGGCGGAACGACGGCCACGACGTCATCTCCATACGGACTGTTCACCATTTTGATCTGCTCATTCACACGCAGCATCTCAGAGCCGAGGTAGCTGCGCATGGGAAAGAACGGGAGGTGCGATGCGCCAGCAAGGTAACGCCCCACCATCCCATAATGGGAGTATTCTTCAATTTCAAGGGGTGCCGGTATGCTCTTTTCGATGGCGCGGCGCAGGCAGTGTAACGGGCCAACACCCGGGTTGCCCAAATAGCTGAACACCAATTTGCGTGCCACGCCCGCCGCAACCATCTGATCGTAAATCACGTCGGGCGTCATGCGAATGAGCGTCAGGTTGAGCCGCTGCTGGCGGATGATCTCATGCCCAGCAGCAAAGCAGATGAAGGCGGTAAAACCCTCAATGGCCACCGACAGGTCATCCTGTACATACTCAGCAATGGCTTCTTTCAAAGAACGACGTTTATCTACCATGTCTACCTCTTTCTGTGCACAAAGCATATTCCTTAGCCAGACGTTTGTCACCGGTCATTGCCCTGGAGACCCTTCATGATAGCTACTGTGGCTCCAGGCCACCAGGGGAATGCTCACTACCACTGAAAAGGCAAGCCGACGTAATTTTCTGCGAGGCTGGTGGCTGCTGCACGTGAACTGACCGTATAGTCAAGCTGAGCCCGCTGCATGCGCTGTCCAAACGCGTCGTCCTCAGGGAAGCGATGCAGCATAGAGGTCATCCACCAGGAAAAATGCTCTGCTCGCCAGACGCGCCGTAAACACGTCGATGAATAGGCCTCTAACAGATCCGTTCGGTTTTCTTTATAGAACAGGGTGAGCGCGCGAGCAAGATGCCGGACATCAGCGACGGCCAGATTCAGGCCCTTCGCTCCGGTCGGTGGAACGATATGGGCTGCATCCCCTGCTAGAAACAGCCTGCCATACTGCATCGGTTCGATGACGAAGCTGCGCATGGCCACGATGCTTTTCTGGATGATGGGCCCCACGAGCAACTGCCAGTTGTCTGTGGTCGTTAAGCGCACCTGCAGCTCTTCGAGGATCATCGCATCTGACCAGTTGGCAAGATCATCCTGCGGATCGCACTGGAGATACAGGCGCTGGAGTTCCGGCGAGCGCGTGCTGACCAGGGCGAAGCCACGTTCGTGATAGGCATAAATCAATTCGTTGGTAGACGAAGGAGCCTGCATCAAGATGCCGAGCCAGCCAAAGGGATAGGAGCGGGTAAACACGGTGTGGCTCGCCGCTGGAATAGACGAGCGAGCCACGCCATGAAAGCCATCGCAGCCAGCGATGAAATCGCATTGCAGCTCGATCTGCTCTTGCTCGTGGACAAAGCGGATGTGCGGCTGAGAAGAAGTTACACCAGTTAACTGGACGTCCTTGACGTTGAAAAGAATGGATCCACCCTGGTTGAGGCGCGCGGCAACAAAATCCTTCAGGACTTCATGCTGCGGGTAGATTGTGATGGCGCGCCCGTTCGTCAGTTCATACAAGTGAATGCGATGACCAGAGCCATCAAAGCGAAGCTCAATGCCATGATGAACGGCTCCTTCGCGCTTCATCCGTTCATCAAGACCCATTTCCGTCAGCAGATCGACCGTGCCCTGCTCGAGCACACCGGCACGAATCGTCGCTTCGATCTCTTCTCTGCTCCGGCTTTCGAGCACGAGAGAATCAATCCCTTCCATGGATAAGAGGAGCGACAGCAGCAAACCAGCCGGGCCAGCCCCGATGATTCCGATGCGTGTGCGCATGTTCATAACGAACCTCCTCGCAAGTTATGTGCATCTATGAGTAGACTAGCGTGCCAACAATGAGGTTTGTATCATTTGTATCACTTGTATCACTTGTGTCTGTTGTATCGCTGTGTAATCTCGTGCAGCAACAGGAGAGAATTCGGGGAATGCCTCTCATTCCCGACAAAGTTTCTTGATTCTGCTGAGCCACCATGACCACGACAGTCGAACCTGACGACGCGCAGGCTGCGGCTGAGCAGCGCTATCTGGGGGTCCCACATCCGCAAGTCCGTCCCCAGCGAGTTCACCAGCACTATCGCCGGGACGTCGTGCGACCCATCGACGCGGTAGGCGAGACGCACCCCATCGGAAACAAAAACGTTCGTACTCCCCCTCTCGACGACTGGACTTCGCGGTAGGATGCAAGGGCGCGGTCGATGAATGCATCTGTACTGCCCAGATATGCGCCGGGGTCGAGGGCCCGGTCGATCTCTTCTGGCGAGAGGATGGCGCGCACCTGCACCTCCTCCAGGGCAGCCTGATGGAGATGCACGCCTGACCTCGTGGCCCGATCGCAGAGCGTCTTGACGATACGCTGCGCCTCGGGTCTTCCCAGGTGTGGGGCGAGTGCCATCGCAAGCGACTCGGCCATGATCAGTCCTCCGGTCAGGTCGAGGTTCGCTCGCATGCGCGCGGGATCGACCTCGAGGCCGCCAACCGCTCCCTGCACTCGCTCGACTGCACGCGCGGTGAAGCGGAACAGGTCGGGGATGGCGGCCCATTCCGCCTGCCATCCCCCGACTGCCCGCTCGTGCTCTTGCGCCATCGCAGACAAGATCACCGGCACTTCTCCGATCGCCAACCGTGCTGACGCGATCGCACTGGTCGCGTCAACCGGATTGTGCTTCTGCGGCAGGGCGGATGACCCGCCCTTGCCTGGCGCAGCACCCTCGGACGCCTCCCCGACCTCGGTCTGCGCGAGATGTGCCACGTCGCCCGCGACCTTCGCCATCGCGCCAGCGACGACGCCGAGAGTCCCGGCAATCTCGGCGACGCGGTCGCGCTCGGTATGCCAGGGCAGATCCGGGACTGGAAGCCCGAGTTCTGCGGCGAGGAGTTCTACCACTCGCGGGCCCTCGTCCCCGAGGGAGGCAAGCGTTCCGGCGGCACCGCCCAGTTGCACGGCCAGGGTTCGCTCCCGGCGCTCACGAAGTGCCTGCGCCTGGCGCAGCGCGAGGGCCAGCCACCGCGCCGCCTTGAGGCCGAAGGTGATCGGCAGCGCTTGCTGCAGGAGTGTCCGCCCGGCCATCAGCGTGTGCCGGTGCTCCGTGGCGAGCGTCGCGCACGCTGCGCACACTGCGCACACGCCATACAGCCCGTCCACGAGGAGGTCCAGTCCGTCCCGCATCTGCAGCATTAGCGCGGTGTCAAGGGCGTCCTGGCTCGTGGCGCCCCAATGGACGAACTTCTGCGCATCACCCCCGACGCGTGCCGAGAGCCTCCGTACCAGGGGTATCGCGGGAGTGCCAGCTAGCGCGGCCTCACGGTACAACGCTGCGGCATCGAACAGCTCCACCCTGCACGTGGCCGCGATGGCGTCTGCGGCCTCCCGCGGGATGATCCCGGCGCGAGCTTCCGCGCGCGCGAGTGCGGCCTCAAAGGCGAGCATCCCCCGCACCTGTGCCTCGGGGGAGAAAGTTGTAGACATCTTCGGCGTGCCGAACAAAAGATCAATCGGCTCAGCCATACGGTGCTGCTCCCTCACAGGTTGAAAAACGCGGTCTCGCCCGCGCCTTGCAGGACGATATCCCAGCGGTACACGACCGCCGTGTCACCAGACTCGCGCCTGGCCAAGAGCGTCGCCCGCCGGTCGGCGGGGACACGTTGCAGCACCGGGTCCCCGGCGTTGGTTGGCTCGTCTTCAAAGTACAGGCGCGTCACGAGGTGATTGAGCAGCCCACGGGCAAACACGGTGACGCAGATGTGCGGAGCCTGCAGCCGCTCTCCAGCGAATGGGACCGGACCGGGTTTGATCGTCTCGAACCAGTAACTCCCGTCCTCTGCTGTCCCAGAGCGGCCAAACCCGCAGAAGGACGGGTCCAGCGGCGCTGGGCCCTGATCCGCAGCATGGTGGTAGCGGCCATGCGCATTGGCCTGCCAGATCTCGACCAGCGCGTCTGGGACAGGCACCCCGTCGCCGTCGAGGACGCGCCCCGCGATGCGTATGCGCTCACCGGCCGTCTCCGGCCGGGTCAGCACGTTGCGACGGGCGTCTTCTCGCAAGAGAGCAGGTGCGAAGAATGGGCCCACCGTCTGCGAACTGGTCAGGGGAGATGTGTTCATCGCCCGCCCTCCTTCGACTCGAACGGCGTGGCGTATGGTCCGCGCACCACGATATCCCAGCGATACCCGAGCGCCCACTCCGGCTCGGTCACGCTATGGTCATACGCAGCGATCAGACGCGCGCGTGCGGCCTCTGCCGGCACCGCGTTCATGATGGGATCGAGGTGATGCAGCGGGTCGTCGGGAAAGTACATCTGCGTCACCAGGCGTGACAGCAGGGACGGGCCGAACACCGAGAAATGAATGTGGGCCGGGCGCCAGGCATTGGGGTGGTTCAGCCAGGGATACGCCC
>Ga0207646_10008558_pt1 | contig 10232 bp, 10 predicted proteins | sample KBSK5502metaG_FD_184343 | JGI IMG/M metagenome (GOLD analysis project Ga0207646, IMG submission 184343) | Corn, switchgrass and miscanthus rhizosphere microbial communities from Kellogg Biological Station, Michigan, USA - KBS K5-50-2 metaG... | ecosystem: Host-associated > Plants > Roots >...
GACGATTTTTGCGACGTCGGTCGTCGGTCGAATGCAGTGGGTGAAAGTCGTCTCTGACCCTACTTATTGCTACTGCGGCCGCAGATTCTCCGGCGTCTCGCTCCAGTGCAGCTTCCGCCGCAGCATCGCGAAGTGGTCGTGATCCTTCGGGTGCAGCAACCGTACCCGGTGCGCGGCCCGGCGGACGACGACGCGATCGCCTTCGGACAGGGGAAAGTTCGCCTGCCCGTCGCAATGCAGGCCGGCGTCCTTGCCACGCAGCAGCGCGATCTCGATCACGACGGAATCGCGCACCGCGATGGGCCGATTGGTCAGCGCGTGCGGCGCGACCGGTACGAGGAGAAATGCGGCGACGCCGGGATCGACGATCGGTCCCTGCGCGGACAGCGCGTAGGCTGTGGAGCCGGTGGGTGTCGCAACGATCAGGCCGTCGGCGCGCATCGCGTAGACGAAGCGTCCGTCGATGGTCACCGCGCATTCGATCATGCCGCCCACCGCGCCGCGGTTAACGAAGACGTCGTTGAGCGCCAGCGCGCGCTCGCTGCCGCCGGCGCCGCGCGCCAGCGTCGCATCGAGCAGTGTGCGCGTCTGTTCGGCATACGCGCCCGCGAGCATCGCCGCGAGCGCGCTCTCCATGTCGGAGACAGCGACGTCGGTCAAGAATCCCAGGCGGCCCTGATTGATGCCGATCAGCGGCACGTCGTATGGGGCGAGCTGGCGCGCGATGGAGAGCATCGTGCCATCGCCGCCGATGACGATCGCAAGCTGGGCCTCGTGGCCGAGTTGCGCCATAGGCGCGGCGGGATATCCGGGGAGCGGCGTGAGCCGCGCCGTTTCTGCGTCGATGAGCACGCGATGGCCGCGGCCGGTGAGGAACGCGGCGAGCCGGTTCAAAGGCTCCGCAATCCCGGGACTCGCGTAGCGTCCGACCAGCGCGATCGTCGGAAAGGGCTGGGCGGCGCTCATGGCAGCGATTAAAGCATAAAATAAGGGGCATGCTTGACTCCCGCGCGCAACACCTTTTGAAGACGCTGATCGAGCGCTACATCGCCGACGGGCAGCCGGTCGGGTCGCGAGTCCTGTCGCGGCAATCCGGACTCGAGCTTTCGCCCGCGACGATCCGCAACGTAATGGCCGACCTCGAAGAGATGGGGTTCATCGCGAGCCCGCACACGTCAGCCGGACGCGTTCCGACACCCAGGGGTTACCGCTTTTTTGTCGACAGTCTGCTCGTGGTCAAGCCGCTCGAGGAAGGCGAGATCAGCGAGCTGCAGGGCCAGCTGCAAGCGGACCGGCCGCAACTGCTGGTCGGCGCCGCGGCGCAGATGCTCTCGCAGCTCACGCATTTCGCCGGCGTCGTTGCGACGCCGCGCCGACGCGAGGCGTCTTTCCGCCACATCGAGTTCCTGCGGCTGTCCGACCGGCGGGTGCTCCTGATCATCGTCACGCCCGAAGGCGACGTGCAGAACCGGATCCTGCACACCGACCGGCCCTACTCGCAGCATCAGCTCCTCGAGGCATCGAATTTTTTCAATCAGCACTACGCGGGCCAGCCATTCCACGCCATCCGGGCATTGCTCGCCGACGAGCTGCGACAGTTGCGCGAGGACGTGGTCGGGCTGATGAGTGCCGCGGTCGAGGCGGGCGACGCCGCGCTTGCCGAGAGTGGCGACGACCTGGTGGTGTCCGGCGAAAAGAATCTCCTCCAGGCCGAGGATCTCGCGTCGAACATGGATCGCCTGCGGCTTCTGTTCGATGTGTTCGAGCAGAAGACATCCCTGCTGCATCTGCTCGACGTCAGCCAGCGTGCCCAGGGCGTTCATCTTTTCATCGGCGGCGAATCCGGCTTGGCACCGCTCGACGAGTGCAGCGTCATCACCGCGCCGTACGAAGTCGACGGCAAGGTCCTGGGCACGCTGGGCGTGATCGGCCCGACGCGGATGGCCTACGAGCGCATCATTCCGATCGTCGACGTCACTGCCAAGCTGCTGTCGAATGCGTTGACGCAGCAACTCAACGACGCGTGAGGATCGCTGCAGTGGCAGATGCAGCGAGGGCAAACGCGGCGCTGATCGAACGCTTCTACTCGGCCTTCGCGCGCAGGGACATCGAGACGATGCTGTCGTGCTATCGGCCCGACGTCGTCTTCCGCGATCCCGTGTTCGGCGCGCTGAGCGGGCCGCGCGTGCTCGCGATGTGGCGCATGCTGAGTGCCCGCGCCGTCGACCTCGCCATCGAGTTCGACAAGGTTGCCGCGACCGGGGGCCGTGGCAGCGCACACTGGGAAGCGCGCTACACCTACACGGCGACAGGACGGCCGGTGCACAATCGCATCGACGCGTCTTTCGAGTTTCGCGACGGGTCGATCGCACGCCACGTCGACCGGTTCAGCCTGTGGCGCTGGGCGGCGATGGCGCTGGGCATTCAGGGTGCGCTGCTGGGGTGGTTGCCGCCGGTGCGCTCCGCCATTCGCGCTCGCGCAGCCAAGACGCTTGCCGCGTACATGGCAGCCAACCCATGAGCGGCGCTCTCGCTCCACCCCGAGTGAAACGCTGTCTGCCCGAACCGAAGTTTTCCCACGACCGCACAGGCCGGCTCGGCGTCCTGCTGATCAATCTCGGTACGCCGGACGCACCGACGGCAAGCGCCGTGCGCCGCTACCTCGCCGAATTTCTTTCGGATCCGCGGGTCGTCGAGATTCCGCGCGTGGTTTGGAAGCCGCTGCTGCACGGGCTGATACTGCGCACCCGTCCGGCACGGTCGGCGCAGCGCTATGGCACGATCTGGACCAAGGACGGATCGCCATTGCTCGTCCACAGCTTGCGGCAGCGGACCCTCCTGCATGGCTATCTCGGCCAGCGGTTGAAGATCCTGGGGCTGCCGTCGGACTACGCCCAGGTGGAGCTCGGCATGCGCTACGGCGCCCCGTCGGTCGCGGAAGCGCTCATGAAGCTGCGCGAAAGCGGCTGCGAGCGCGTGCTGGTGCTGCCGCTGTATCCGCAATATGCCGCGAGCACGACCGCTTCCGCGCTCGATGCGGTGTTCGCCGCCGTAAGCAGGATGCGGCGGATGCCCGCGCTGCGCGTGGTCGACGCCTATCATGACGCCACCGGCTACATCGGCGCGCTGGCGCAGAACATCAACGACTATTGGGTGAAGAACGGGCGGCCGAACAAGCTCGTGCTGTCATTCCACGGCGTGCCGCGACGTACGCTCGATCTCGGCGATCCCTACCATTGCCATTGCCACAAGACGGCGCGGCTGCTCGCGACCGAGCTGGGACTCAAGCCCGAACAATACACGGTCGCGTTCCAATCGCGGTTCGGCCGCGGCGAATGGCTCAAGCCGTATACGGGAGCCACGCTGGTCGCCCTGGCGAGGGAGGGCATGCGGCGCGTGGACGTCGCCTGCCCGGGCTTTGTCAGCGATTGCCTCGAGACTTTGGAGGAGATTGCGCTCGACGGCCGGGCCGCATTCCTCAAGGCCGGAGGCGCCGAATTTCACGCCATTCCCTGCCTCAACGAGCGGCCGGCGTGGATTGCCGCGCTCGCGGACCTTGCGTTGAAAAACCTCGGGGGGTGGCTGGATCCGCCGCCCGACGCCGCTGCTCGCGAGCTGACCCAGGCGCGTGCGAAAGCGCGCGGGGCCGAGGCGTGATTTCACCCCCTGTGGGCGATTGAAACACGCGGAAATGCCCTCAATGTAGGACCGTCGATGCGAGGAGCAGGAATGAGCAACAATCCCGATCAGAACACTCAAGTTTCGGCCGAGGTCGAGGGCGGCCTGCCGGCCCCGACCGATGCGGCGCCGGAGCGTCCGAGCGAGGGTCCCGAGCCGACCGCCCACCTGGCAGAGCTGCTCAAGGAGGCCGAAGACGAGGCCGCGCGACTGAAAGACGCGTGGCTGCGCGCCAAGGCGGAGACCGACAACGTCCGCAAGCAGGCTCAGAACGACCTGGCCAAGGCGCACAAGTACGCGATCGAGCGCTTTGCGCAGGATCTCTTGACCGTGAAGGATGCGCTGGAGCTCTCGCTCGCGACACCGAACGCTACGACCGAAGCTTTGAAGGATGGCGTCGAGCTGACGCTCAAGAACTTGAACGCTGCGTTCGACAAGGCGCGGATCGTCGAAATCGACCCCACCGGCGAGAAGTACGACCCGCACCGCCACCAGGCGATGACCATGATCGATTCCGCAGAGCCTCCCGGTACCGTCGTGCAGGTCTTCCAGAAGGGCTACCTGCTCAACGACCGGGTGCTGCGTCCGGCGCTCGTCGCCGTGGCGAAAGCGAAGGACGGTTCTGCTTAAGGGGCCGGCATGAGCCATGCAACCGCCGAGCAAGCCAGGTCGTACGCGGCTATTGGCTTGAATCCGATCACAAAAACCCCATCTAGCGCACAGGTAAGCAATCTCGGATAAGGAAGGAACGGACATGGCCAAGATCATCGGTATCGACCTCGGCACGACCAACAGCTGTGTGGCCATCATGGAAGGCGGGCAGCCGAAGGTTATCGAAAATTCAGAAGGCGCGCGTACTACGCCGTCGATCGTCGCCTACCTGGAGGACGGCGAGACCCTCGTCGGGGCGCCGGCGAAGCGGCAGGCGGTCACCAATGCGAAGAACACGATCTTCGCGGTCAAGCGGCTGATAGGCCGGCGCTTCGAGGAAAAGGAAGTGCAAAAGGACATCGGCCTGATGCCCTACAAGATCGTCAGGGCCGACAACGGCGACGCGTGGGTCGAGGTGCGCGGCAAGAAGGTCGCACCGCAACAGGTGTCGGCGGAAATCCTGCGTAAGATGAAAAAGACGGCCGAAGATTATCTCGGTGAGGAAGTGACCGAGGCCGTCATCACCGTTCCGGCATATTTCAACGACTCGCAGCGGCAGGCGACCAAGGACGCGGGCAAGATCGCCGGACTCGAGGTCAAACGGATCATCAACGAGCCCACCGCCGCGGCGCTCGCGTTCGGGCTCGATAAGAAGGAAGGCGACCGCAAGATCGCGGTCTACGACCTGGGCGGCGGGACGTTCGATATCTCGATCATTGAAATCGCGGTCGTCGACAAGGAACACCAGTTCGAGGTGCTGTCGACCAACGGCGACACGTTCCTGGGCGGCGAGGACTTCGACCAGAGGATGATCGACTACGTCGTCACCGAATTCAAGAAGGACCAGGGCGTCGACCTCAAGAACGACGTGCTGGCGTTGCAGCGGCTCAAGGAAGCGGCCGAGAAGGCCAAGATCGAGCTGTCCTCGTCGCAGCAGACCGAGATCAACCTGCCGTACATCACGGCCGACCAGTCGGGGCCCAAGCACCTGTCGATAAAGATCACGCGGGCGAAGTTCGAGTCGCTCGTGGAAGACTTGATCGAGAAGACGATCGAGCCCTGCCGCATCGCGATCAAGGACGCGGGCGTGAAGCTCTCCGACATCGGCGACGTGATCCTGGTCGGCGGCATGACGCGCATGCCCAAGGTGCAAGAGAAGGTCAAGGAATTCTTCGGCAAGGAACCGCGCAAAGACGTCAACCCCGACGAGGCAGTCGCGGTCGGCGCAGCGATACAGGGCGGCGTGCTCAGGGGCGACGTGAAGGATGTACTCCTTCTCGACGTAACCCCGCTGTCGCTCGGCATCGAAACCCTGGGCGGCGTCATGACCAAGCTGATCCAGAAGAACACGACGATCCCGACCAAGGCGCAGCAGGTGTTCTCGACCGCTGACGACAACCAGTCGGCGGTGACGATCCACGTGCTGCAGGGCGAGCGCGACGTGGCTTCGGGCAACAAGAGCCTCGGCCAGTTCAACCTGGAAGGGATTCCGCCGGCGCCGCGAGGCCTGCCGCAGATCGAGGTCACGTTCGACATCGACGCCAACGGCATTCTCCACGTGTCGGCCAAGGACAAGGCGACCGGCAAGGAGAACAAGATCACGATCAAGGCATCGTCGGGGCTGTCCGAAGCCGAGATCGAGCGCATGGTGAAGGATGCGGAGTCGCATGCCGAGGAGGACCGCAAGCAGCTCGAGATCGTGCAGGCGCGCAATCACCTCGATGCGCTGGTGCACAGCGTGAAGAAATCCCTCGGCGAATACGGCGAGAAGGTCGGCAGCGACGAGAAGGGCAAGATCGAGGCGGCGCTGAAAGATGCCGAGGAGCTCCTCAAGCAGCACGATGCCGGCAAGGATGCGCTGGAAGCCAAGGCGCAGGCGCTGATGACCGCCTCGCAGAAGCTGGGCGAGGCGATGTACGCGAAGTCGCAGGCCGAAGCGCAGGCGAATGCGGGCGACTCTGGCGCAGCGGGTGGCGGCAAGGATGCCGACGAGAAGGTGGTCGACGCGGAGTTTACGGAAGTCAAAGACAAGAAATGATATTGCGTCACGCCGGACCGACGCTGGCGTCAGGTCGAGACGCTGCGTCGGCGTGACGCAATATCTGGCCGAGTTGAAGCGGGCGCCTCCGGCGCCCCTTAACTCGGCCGTTTGTCGTCGGCGCGAATTGCACTGACGTCGACACAAACGAATCAGGGCTGCGGGTTCGGAAGGGACGAATGGCAAAGCGCGATTACTACACGGTGCTCGGGGTCAACCGCGACGCTTCCGAAGAGGACATCAAGAAAGCGTATCGGAAGCTGGCGATGAAGCATCATCCGGACCGCAATCCGGACGACAAGACCTCCGAGGAAAAATTCAAGGAAGCGAAAGCCGCGTACGAGATTCTCTCGGACGCCAAGAAGCGCGCCGCGTACGATCAGTTCGGTCATGCGGGTGTCGATGCTTCCGCAGGGTTCGGCGCGGCCGGTGCGCGCGGCTTCGGCGGCGGACCCGAAGGCTTCGGCGGATTTGCCGACGCGTTCGGCGACATCTTCGGTGAAATTTTCGGCGGCGCGGGCGCGGGCGGTGGTCGGGGCCGCGGCAACGGCGTGTATCGCGGCGCCGATCTGCGCTACAACCTCGAGCTGTCACTGGAAGAGGCAGCACGCGGCACGGAAGCCAAGATCCGCATCCCCGCGCTGGAGCAATGCGCGACCTGCCACGGCTCGGGCGCCAAACCGGGAACGCAGCCCAAGACCTGCCCGACGTGCCACGGTCAGGGCCAGGTGCGCGTGTCGCAGGGCTTTTTCTCCATCCAGCAGACCTGTCCGCAATGCCATGGCACCGGCAAGATCATTCCCGAACCATGCCCCACCTGCGGCGGCGTTGGCCGTATCAAGAGGCACAAAACGCTGTCGGTGAAAATTCCCGCAGGGGTCGATAAGGACGATCGCATTCGCCTGGCCGGTGAGGGCGAGGCGGGGCTGAACGGCGGACCTTCCGGCGATCTCTATGTCGTCGTCGGACTGAAGCCGCACCCGGTGTTCCAGCGCGACAACAGCGACCTGCATTGCGAGATGCCGATCTCTTTCACCACAGCTGCGATGGGAGGCGAGATCGAGATTCCGACGCTCGAGGGCCACGCCAACCTCAAGATTCCGCCCGAGACGCAGACCGGTCAGGTGTTCCGGTTGCGCAACAAGGGGATCAAGGGCGTGCGCAGCAGCGTCCACGGCGACCTCTACTGCCATGTCTCCATCGAGACGCCGGTAAAGCTTACGCCGCGGCAGAAGGAACTGTTACGCGAGCTCGAGGCGATCAATGCCGAAAATCCGGGCGCGCACAACCCGCGTGCGAAGAACTGGTTCGACCGCGTGCGCGAGTTCTTCGGCCCGTAGCCTGGGCTGAGCGCGAAGCGCGATGCCCGGGAGCAACGCGACAATGTGACGCCGCCCCGGGCTTCGGCTCCGCCCAGGCTACGGAAAGACGTGCGGGTCCAGCCCGCCGCGAGCGATCCTCGGGGCGCCTTGTCGCGCTGCGGCCTTCGGCTTAGCATTCGGCTCTTTCCTAGTGTCTGCATCGAGGGAGAGCGCTGTGCTCCGGAGATTCACCGGTATCCTCCTGTTTGCCCTGTTGCCACTCGCGAGCGCATCGGCACAGGTGAAAATCGGTCTCATGGTGTCCGCCACGGGGCCGACCTCTGCCATCGGCATTCCGCAACGTAACACCGCCGCGCTGCTGCCGACGCGAATCGGGGACGCGACGGTCGAATACTTCCAGCTCGAGGACGGCGGCGACACGACCCGGGCCGTGCAGAACGCCAAGAAGCTCATCGGCGAGAACAACGTCGACGCGTTGATCGGACCATCGACCACACCCAATGCGTTCGCGATCCTAGACATCATTGCCGAGGCGAAAGTGCCGCTGCTCGCCACAGTCGGCACGCAGTCCGTGGTCGAGCCGGTCGACGCCAAGAAGCGCTGGGTATTCAAGACGACGCAAAACGACGATTTAATCGCCGCGGCTCTGCTCAAGCACATGGTGAAGAGCAACGTCAAAACGGTGGGTTTCATCGGCTTCAACGATCCCTACGGCGAGAACTGGTACAAGGTGTTCGGCGCACTATCGGAAAGGGCGGGCATTCGCATCATCGCCAGCGAGCGCTACGCGCGGGCCGACCAGAGCGTGATGGGGCAGGTGCTGAAGCTGATCGCAGCGAAGCCCGACGCGATTTTGATCGCCGCCGTCGGCGGTCCCGCGGTGTTGCCGCAGGCGACGCTGTTCGACCAGGGATACAAGGGGCGTATCTACCAGACGCACGCAGTGGCGACCGACGATTTCATCAAGCTCGGCAAGGAGAAAGTCGAAGGGACGGTGCTCGCCGCGGGCTCGATGCTGGTCATCGACGACATCGCCGACGCCGACCCGATAAAGAAGGTCGCGCTGACCTACATCGGCGCGTACGAGAAACAGTTCGGCCAGAAGCCGGCAACGTTCGGCGCCAACACTTACGATTCGGGATTGATCCTGCAGCGCGCGATTCCCTCGGCATTGAAGGTCGCTAGGCCGGGAAGCGAGGCGTTTCGCAGCGCATTGCGCGACGCGATCGAGCAGGAGCGCGACGTCGTCGGCTGCCAGGGCGTGTTCAACATGAGTCCGACCAATCACAACGGCATGGACGAGCGCGCTCGCGTGCTCGTGACGGTCAAGGACGGCAGGTTTCGATTGCTGCCCGAGTAGCAAAGGTTCCCTAATGCGCGACGGCCCGATCGTCGGCATCCTGCTCGCCGCCGGCAGCGCGACGCGCTTCGGCAGCGACAAGCTCCTCGCGAAAATGCACGATGACACGCCGATCGGCGTCGCCGCGCTCAAGAATCTTGCCGCCGCCGTCGATACCGTCGTCGCGGTCGTGCGCATTGGTGACGACGCGCTCGCAACCGTGCTTGCCGCGCATGGCGCGCGCGTTACCGCGTGTCCGCGAGCGGCGGAAGGCATGGGTGAGAGCCTCGCGTGGGGCGTGCGCGCCGCGCCGGCGGCGGCCGCGTGGCTGATCGCGCTCGCCGATATGCCTTGGGTGCAGCCGGCCACCATCGTTCGCGTTGGCGACGCGCTGCGCCAGGGCGCATTGATCGCGGCGCCGACCTGGCAGGACGCACGAGGGCATCCGGTGGGTTTCGCGGCGAGTCTTTATGCGGAACTCATCGCCCTGACGGGTGACGAAGGCGCGAAATCCGTCGTCGCCCGCCGCGGTGCGTCGCCGGTGGCGACCGAAGACGCCGGCGTTGTGCGCGACGTCGACACGCCGCAGGATCTCGAGGCCTGAGCGTTATTTTGCCCGCGCGCGCCACATGTCGGGCTGGCGCCCGACGCTCCGGTTCTCTTCTTCCTGCATCATCCACCACGAGCGGAGCTCGGGCTCCTCGAGCGGGCGCGAGATCAGATAACCCTGCGCTTCCTCGCAACCGTGAGTCTTCAGGAACTCGTACTGCGCCACGGTCTCGACGCCCTCGGCGATTACGCGCAGACCGATGCTGTGCGACAGCGCGATGATCGCCAGCGTGATCGCCTCGTCGCTGCGGTTCTGCTCGAGGCCGTGGACGAAGCGCTGGTCGATCTTCACGCCCTGGATCGGCAACCGGGTCAGATACGACAGGCTCGAGTAGCCGGTGCCGAAGTCGTCGACCGTGATCGATACGCCCATCTGCTTGAGCTTCTCGAGCGTCGCGACGGCCTTTTCGGGATGGGTGATGATCACGCTTTCGGTGATCTCGAGATCGAGGTATCGCGCTGGCAAGCCGCTCGCCTTGAGCGCCTCCTCGACCACGGACAGCCAGCTATCGTGCTGCAACTGCTGCACCGACAGGTTCACCGACAGGCGCAACATCATGTTCTGGCGGTGCCAGGCCATCAGCTGTCGGCAGGC
>Ga0207646_10008559_pt1 | contig 10232 bp, 8 predicted proteins | sample KBSK5502metaG_FD_184343 | JGI IMG/M metagenome (GOLD analysis project Ga0207646, IMG submission 184343) | Corn, switchgrass and miscanthus rhizosphere microbial communities from Kellogg Biological Station, Michigan, USA - KBS K5-50-2 metaG... | ecosystem: Host-associated > Plants > Roots >...
GCGGCTCTCATCCCAGCTCTTCGTTATGCGTTTCTGCTCATGATCATCTTGATCCCTTGGATCATTTACGTCAATATTCGTAGATATGCGGGTCGTCTGTGGTGGTTCATTCAATCGCCTCTCGACGCTCAACGCTTAGTTCTGATATAATGACATAAGTTTTGCGCAGAGTGCGCAAGTATGCCAGCAAAGGGAGGAACATCGATTATGGATAAATGCCCTTATTGTGGAGCCGAAACCCGGCCCGGGGACAATTTTTGCTTGAACTGTGGCAACCGCCTGCAACCATCAACTCCCTCACCACAGCAGGCTCAACCGGTAATGGGTGATGCCACGCTCCCAGCTTCAGAAGAATGGGTTCAACCCAACGCGGACTCTTCGCCTCCTGCGCAGGGCAGTAATTGGGCAGACGCAAACCTCTTGACCGTCGCAAATACCAGCCCTGAGCCAGCTACGCTCCGCGCCGATGGACCGGACGCCAACAGCTCTGCCGCTCCTGTTGCACAGGCCACACTTGACAAAATTGAAAACCCGGCTCACCTGATTCTTCGCGCAGATACTGGTGAAGTTCTGCAGGATTACACCTTGGAGAAGCCTGAAATCAGCATTGGCCGTGCGCCCAACAGTGATGTTTTGCTCTCAAAAGACAAGCTCACCTCGCGCCGTCATGCGACTATCCGCTACGAGAACGGTAACTACGTGTTACGTGACGAGCGCAGCGCCAACGGTACGTTTGTCAATGGCCAGCAGATCGAAGAAATGACACCGCGTATCCTTCAGGAAGGCGACCATATCGGCATTGGGGAACATGAACTGATTTTCCAGCCTTACAATTCCCCCACGTCTGGCGTAGATATAGAAAGTATGCCGACGATCACTGTCAACTCCTCTGCTGCTGCAGATGTGACCTACCGCACCCGCGAAGATGAGTTGCTAACGGCAGCAACCAGTGATGATTTTAGCACCCGCTCAATGAACGGCGGAGCCGAGCCCTCAGCGCCAGAGGCAGCTGCCACACCCGCAGCTGCTCAGGAAGCTGCACCTCCTTCAGAGGAGGTCGCGCCAGCTCAGACCGTTTCAACCAGGCCCGCACCTGAGGCACCGGGCAGTCCGGCGGTTCCTACACCAACCGATACAGGCGTTACATTTAACCGCCTCACCAGCGTGCCGCAGCCCTCACTTCCAGATGTAGCCCCCTTGATGGCGGCCCTGGCAACCCTGGACGGGCAGGTCGCATCACTGCAGGAGCAACTGAATTCAACCCAGGATGCTATGCGCAATCACGAAGCGGAAATTGCTCAGACCACCGGCCAGCTTCGCACAGGGGTACGGCGCGTAGCAGAACGTATGGATAACACCATTGCCGGTGTGGCCCGCAGCCGCGAGCAATTAGCCTGGGCCGAGCTAACGCAATTGCTGGAAGACGTGATGAACAACCCGCGTGACATTGAGTATGCTACCAAGCTCACGCGCAAAGCACGTGAGTTGAACAAGGTCTTCCAGATTCACCAGAATGTTCTGAACACGCTAGCAGAATGCACAAGTCTTCTGCGCAGCATGATCGGAGAAGATAAATAGCCAGGAGAGCCACTTACCTTGTAAGTGGCTCCCAATTTCTATCCCACGCGCACTACACCGGACAATTCCATGCACGAACAACAATATGACGCAATCATCATTGGCGCAGGGCTAGGCGGCTTGCTCAGCGCCGCGCAGCTACTTCAACGTGGCAAGCAGGTAATTATTTTAGAGCGTTTACCCCATTGTGGTGGACGATTCACGGCAAAAACATTTCAAGGAGTGCAGGTCAGTACAGGCGCTGTACACATGATTCCTTTCGGCAGCAGTGGCGTGCTGGCACGTATGTTACGTCGCCTGCGCATACCACACCGCTTCTTCGATGCCGATGTTTTCGCCTCATTACATGTACACGGCGAGCAAATTCGCGCTCGCGGCTTGTTGGGCCTCTTCAAGGTGCTAGGGCCACGCCAGTTCTTCTGGTTCGCCCGCATGGGCTATTTAATGTTCCTTCGTCCTCTCCGCGCCAGTGAACGCGACCTTCCTTTCGATCAATGGCTGGCACGTCACATCGATGTGAAGCGAAATCGTGAGCTTACTGCTTTCTTTGAGCGTATCTCCCGTTTCGCTCTCAGCCTCGAACTCCATCAAGTGAGCACAGCAGAAGTTATCAAGACCACAAAGAATATGTTGCGCTTCGGCGCTCCCGGCATTGTAGAAGGGGGCTGCGGCGCACTAACTGCAGCGTTAGAGCGTTGGGTCCTTGATCGAGGGGCCGACGTGTACCTGCGTCACGATGTATTGCAAATCTTACAAGCAGGCGGGCAGGTAACCGGCGTGCGTGCGCGTAATAAGACGAATGGCGAAGAACTGGTATTGCTTGCGCCCCTGGTAGTCAGCGATATAGGGCCGCGTGCCACCAACGCACTGCTCCACAACCAACAGATTACGCAGCACGAGGTGCTGAAAATGCAAGCACAACCTGTAGAAGCCCGATTTAGCGCGCTCGATTCACCGCAAGAAGCCGTTGGCCTCAAGGTACACCTCTTGAGCGACGTTTCACTGATTCCCCACAAAGGAATCATGTACTGTCTCGACACACAGCGCATCGCCGGTATAGTGCAGCCGACCAATTGTGATCCGCGCCTGGCCCCGCCAGGTAAACACCTGCTCATCAGCCACCAGGTCATCCAAAGCGACAATATCGAAGAAGAGAAACAATTGGCGCTCGCCGATTTACGTATGCTGTTCGGTGAAGCATTTGAGAAGCATTGTCGCATTCTTACTATGAGCGTCTATCGCGGCGAATGGCCTGTGAATCGCGTTGCGCAGGGGGCAGATGTCACCCCTGATACTTCTACACAAGGCCTGTACTTAGTTGGTGACGCTGTAAAACCCTCTGGCTATCTCATGGTTGAGGGCGTGGCCCAGAGCGTCAATCTGTTTCTTGATCTGCTCGATGCGGCCCCTGCTCGTGCCCGCCGCCCTCGCAATGTTATCCCTCCACCATCACGTCTCAAGGCATTGCGTTGGTTGTGGGAGGCCCCTGGAAATTCCCAAGGAGGTTCATGAAGCATTCCGTTCCCCATTATTTGATAGAAGGCGGTGTATCGCTGCGAGGAATAAGGCCAAATCAGGAACTCGCTCCCGCTGCACTGTTCAATGAAGAAATTATTACCATTTCTTCATACCGACCTTCTTTCATAAAAGTAAATGCATTTATGCATTTTTCCGTTGTAAATTGGTAAAAACGATGTTATACTCCTTGCAACACATATTGGGTTAAGGGGGATAACATACATGACCGAGGACGAACAAAAAGCTCTACGGCTGCTACTGCGTGAAGAGGTCAATGCTGCTGTGTATGCCAGCGAGCAACGGATAGGTGTGCGACTAGGACGAATCGACGAACATCTGGACCAACTTGACACACGTATGCATCGATTTGAGGATCGGCTGGGCCGATTTGATGAGCGTCTGAACAATCTTGAAGCTGCGCAACGGAAGATGCAGGTCGATCTCTCAGAGATTACAAGTATTCTGAATGTGGCAACCAGGGTCATCAATGAGATTCAAGCTGCCCAGGTCGCTTTAGAGTTGAAGGTGGAAGATAACTCCCGTTCCCTCAAGCGGGATATGCAGGGCTTAACCGATACTGTTCACAACTTTACACGCCAACTCATCGAAGTCAACAGGCAAACGGTCGAACGTATTCTCTTGCACGAAAGAACGCCTATTGACGAAGCACACCCGCGACCAAATTCAGCAGCATAAATCTTCACTCGAGATATATACCATACAAAAAGGCTGGACCCCTTCGCGGTTGCCCAGCCTACGTTTCTTCAGTCAATCGAGTCTATTTACCCGGACCAGCTCGCCCTCACCTCGCGCAACTGCTCAGGCGTAAGAATGCGAAAGAGCACTAGCAGGCTCTCTAAATCATATTCCAGGCCGATGGAATGCACCTCCTGCCGGATTCGACCCAGAGCGCTAATCTGCGCTGTTGAAATCAAACCGTAACTAACAAGACTCGCAGCCAATAGCTGATCGGGTGTCAGGAGTTTGAACATAAGCAAGATCTCACCAAGCTGATAGTTCATATCTACACCACGCAGCATACGCTGTATGCGCTGGGCGACCTCCAGGCGTTCCTGCGGGACGAGATGGCCTTCAAGTAGTACACTGCCTAAAGCACGTGTTGCTCGTCCACTGAGTACAGGTGGTGGGGTCTGCGGTGGTGGAGTCGGAAGCGAGGACATTGGCGGAAGACTCTGGACGATATTCAGAAGCGTATCATCCGATGTAACGCTTGTTGATGAAAGGCGGGTCAGTGCATGCTTTATATTTTGATGCGGCTGTTCAGCAAGAGTACGAGTAAAATCGCTCGCATTCTCTTCCTCAGTGGTAACATCCTCTTGCTTATCAGTCTTCAAATCTGCCTCTACTGGTGAGGATGACATTGCATTTACAGGTGTCGACATCGTTTTCGACGATGGAGAAACAGCAGGCGGTGTCGAAGCAGCACTTGAGTTCACTGACGGCCTGACCGGTGTCTGGGCTCCGGTTTGTCCACTTCGATGCTCGTGCTCGAGTTCAATTGGTATATCCTCGATGGGTGATGCACGCAAAGGGAGGCCACTGATTGTAGTAGCATCAACCGGACGGGCCTGCTGCGCTATCGTTCTCAATTCTTCTCCATAGCCCTGGGGCTCTGACATTTGAGATCGACTCTGTAGTGTGCCCTGTCGTTGAACAGGTGGAGTACCGGAGTAACCTCTCGTTCTGTTACTCGATCCACCCACCTCACTTTGGTCAGTGGCATGATTTTCGCGAATCATCCTTGACAACTGCGCCAATCCAGATTCTTCTTGTCCAGGCGCACCTTGCGGCACAATACCTGGCGGCGATTGAAGATTCTGACGTTGAGTTGAAGCCGGGTTCTGCGGATTATGTGGAACCCAACTCGTCTCTGGCAGCGGCGAGAAACTGCGACTGCTCGGATAAATCACAGCCCGAATCTTCTCCGCAAATCCAGGTAGAGGATTCCCCGGCCTGTTCATTCTCGCAGCTTCGACGGGGCCTGTCTGCGTAGGGCTCGGAGCAGGATCGGGTGACAGCGTCGAAAAGGGTATAGCCGTCTGAGATACACCCTGTGGTGTTACCGCTGGCTCCGTCCTTTCCGCCCGCCATTTGGAAGTATCTGGACTAACAGGCTCCTGAGCATTGGTCGTAGTAGGTATGGCCGTCTGAGATACACCCTGTGGTGTTACCGCTGGCTCCGTCCTTTCCGCCCGCCATTTGGAAGTATCTGGACTAACAGGCTCTTGAGCATTGGTCGTAGTAGGTATGGCCGAGATTTGTGAGAACGAACCTGCAGCAGGCCCTGGGATGCGCGAGCGTACTGCATTGACCAGGTTCATCACGCCCAGCATCCCATCTACTTGCAGGTCGGTGAGCACAGTGCTAACAGCTTCATCAGAATCATCCTCGCCATATCCCGCAATATTCATACAGCGGTAGGTAAATACCTGTACTCGACGCCCCCGCCGCTGTGTATCCAACGCCACCCAGAACTCACGTCTGCTCGTCGCCGCTTGCGCCAGGTTTACTAGTACCAATCGTATGGGATAACGCGCAATGGCATCGAAAACTTCCACAGCTGTGCGTGCAGGATGACATTCATAGCCGGCAAGCTGAAACTGGCTTATCAGCAAAGCCGTAAGTTGCTGGTCACGCTCAAAAAGTAAAATATGAGGTCCGCCACTATTAACGTTCATACCAGCACTACCTCCAATTACTGCTCGCATGCTGGCTGAGTCCGCGAGCCTGTCCTGCGAGATTTGTCCATTTGACCCTGGCTCGACTCGTTGATACCTCGCTTCACTATACTCCGTCATACATCGACACTCCAAAACATAGGGCGCCCATGAGGGCATCTACAATTGACATTGGCGCTAGTATAGCACACAAATGTACCAGAGAATAGCTCTTAAGACTTTTGAGTTTTGCAATGTAAAATTACCTGGAAAGAAAGGCAGCACAAATAAACCATGTCTCAACCGATTCCCTCCCATCACCATCCCGTTATCGCCCTGATGACTGACTTTGGCCAGGGCGATGGCGATGTAGGTGTGATGAAAGGCGTTATTGCCGGTATTGCCCCGGATGCCCACATCATCGATATCACTCATCACGTCGCACCTCAAAACGTCGCATCCGGCGCATGGATACTGGCCTCAGCTTACCGCTACTTCCCCAAAAACACGGTCTTTGTATGTGTCGTTGACCCGGGCGTCGGCAGCGCCCGTGGGGCTATCGCCGTTCATGCAGGAGAATGGTTCTTTGTCGGCCCCGACAATGGGCTTTTCAGCTATATCTACTCAGAACAGGCGGTCCATGCAGCCGTTCTTCTTACAAACCCAACGTATCATCTGCCACATGTCAGTTCAACCTTTCATGGCCGTGATATCTTTGCCCCGGTTGGCGCTTACCTGGCGCGTGGGCTGGCTCGCACCTTCCATGAACTTGGGACACCGGTGGACCCAACTACACTGCAGCGCCTGGAGTTCGGGTCTACCAGCCGCCGGGGAACAGGCATTGATGCGCATATCGTTCACGTCGATAACTTCGGAAACCTGATTACGAGTATCCCCCTTACCATAGTACCTGACCTGTTCACTGCCCCGCAGGTACGGGTTGTCTTTCCGAAAGAGAGTTTAGTGATAGAGGAACGCAGGCGCTTCTTCGCCGGTGGTCCCAATGATGGCCAACCATTCATCTATGGCGATAGTTCGGGATACGTAGGTATTGCGATACGTAATGGCAATGCCGCTAAAACGCTCGGTGTAGGGTCTGGCGCCACAATTACGCTCGAAATGACAGGCAAATAAATCTTTCCTCTAGCGAATCCAGCGGTTTGATAATATTGCTTTCGTTATATTTGACAATAGATCATCCTGATAACTACACTCACAGGAAAAGTGACCGGTTCTTCAGCACACCCGTTCTATCTTTTAGCAGCAGCGACTTACGTTACAACCGGACTTAGCTCTCATTCGTATTCATATTTGAACGGATGTATAAGCAGTTGAAACTCTTGACATGGGTCTATCTGTACTGTATGCTACCATTACCGGATTGTTTTTAGCGTACCCTTGTAGGTTTCGTTTCCCGCCTGGAATGGAACATGGGACCGAAATTGAAACTGAAAATACAAAGTCAAGGAGTTCATCTCCACCTTGGAATTGATAAGGAAAAGGTTGGTTCCCCGCCTCGACTTGCCCAGCAGTTCGTCTCCATCTTGGAATTGATAAGGAAAGGGCTGGTTCTCCGCCTCGATCTGACGAGCAAGAAACCAGCCCTTTTAAATCAATATCTATCCCCCAGCAGGGGAGGCCTACATTATTGTAATTATTCTTAATCCATTCACTAGTGCGTTATCTCAGCAGTTAGCCAAAACAGTCTAACAGCATAGAACAGAGAGGGTGACCAATGGATCTGGTTAAGCGGTTAGAGGAATATAGAGATCGGGAACGTGATTTACAGTGGGAAGGAACCTTTGCTCAGTACTTTGAGATTGCCACCAAAAAGCCGGAAGTAACGCGCCTTGCTCATGAGCACATTTATCATATGATTATGGATACGGGCGTCGAGACTTCTAGAACAGGCGAACCTCGCTATAATTTCTTCAGCCAGGAAATCTTCGGTATCGAAAAGCCCCTGCAGCAGATCGTTGAGTATTTCGACTCTGCTGCAAAGCGTCTGGAAGTACGTAAACGCATCATGCTGCTCATGGGACCTGTCGGCGGTGGTAAGTCTACTATCGTTTATCTGATCAAGCGCGGATTGGAAGCATACACACGCACGGAAGCCGGTGCGCTCTATGCTATTAAAGATTGCCCCATGCACGAGGAACCTCTCCACTTGATCCCGTACGACCTACGGCCAGATGTGGAGAAAGAGTTTGGGCTGTACATCGAGGGTGACCTCTGCCCTCACTGCCGCTTTATGGTAGATACACGATACAAGGGGCATATTGAAGAGGTACCGGTCAAACGCCTGGCTTTCAGTGAGAAATATCGTTTGGGCATCGGCACGTTCACGCCGTCCGATCCAAAAAGCCAGGATATCAGCGAGCTTGTTGGCGGTATCGACCTCTCCACCATTGGAGAAGTGGGTGTGGAAAGCGATCCGCGAGCCTATCGCTTCGATGGTGAGCTGAACATCGCCAACCGTGGCATCATGGAATTTGTCGAAATGCTCAAAACCGACGAGAAGTTCCTCTATGTCTTGCTCACACTCAGCCAGGAACAGAACATCAAAACCGGGCGTTTCAGCATGATCTACGCCGACGAAGTGGTCGTCAGCCATACCAATGAGCATGAATACCAGGCATTCGTGGGCAACAAAAAGTCGGAAGCTTTGCAAGACCGCATCATTCTTGTCAAGGTACCTTACAACCTGCGTGTCTCCGACGAGATCAAAATTTATGAAAAGCTGCTCAAGCAGAGTTCCTTACAGAACGTCCATATCGCACCATATACACTACATGTTGCCAGTATGTTCGCTGTCCTTACGCGTCTTGAACCTTCAAAGAAGGCAGGCATGAGCATAATGAAGAAATTGAAGCTCTATGACGGTGAGGACATCGAGGATTTCAAGCAGAAAGATGTCCGAGAATTGCAGGAGGAAGCGGTACGCGAGGGTATGGATGGCATTTCGCCACGCTATGTCATCAATCGCCTCTCAAGTGCGCTGGTCAAACAGAACACCACCTGCATCAATCCCATCGACGCGCTGCGGGCTCTGCGTGATGGCCTGGATCAGCATACCAGCATCACGCGTGAAGAACGCGAACGTTATCTGAACTTCATTAACGAAGCGCGTAAAGAATACGATGAGATTGCCAGAAAAGAGGTCCAGCGAGCCTTCGTCTACTCCTACGAGGAATCGGCAAAGACCCTGCTGAATAACTACCTGGATAACGTAGAAGCCTATTGTAATAAGACCAAGCTGCGCGACCCTATCACCGATGAAGAGATGGAGCCTGATGAGCAGTTGATGCGCTCGATTGAAGAGCAGATCGGCATCACCGAAAACGCCAAGAAATCCTTCCGCGAGGAAATCCTCATTCGCATCTCGTCGCTGGCTCGTAAGGGCATGACCTTCGACTACACCAGCCACGAACGCTTGAAGGAGGCCATTGAGAAGAAACTCTTCGCTGACCTGCGCGACGTGGTCAAGATCACTACATCCACGCGCACTCCAGACAAAGATCAACTTCGCAAGATTAACGAAGTCGTTAACCGCCTGATGGCGGAGCATGGATACTGCCATATATGCGCTAACGAGATCTTGCGCTATACAGGTAGTTTGTTGAATCGATAGCATTTGGAGCGCTGCAAATCGCAGCATTTGCGCTCTAAAACGTAACTAAATCGGCATGAGGGGCGCGATAACTCGCGCCCCAACCGTTTCGCGGCTGAAAGGAGTGTGCTCCATGTCTGTCTCCCAGCATGACTGGTCTTTGCACCGTAAGGGGCAGGCCGACCAGGAACGTCACAAAGAGAAGATTCGCGAAGCAATCAAGAAAAACTTGGGCGATATCGTCAGCGAGGAAAGCATCATTCTCTCCGATGGCAAGAAGATGGTGCGCGTACCCATTCGCTCTCTAGATGAATATCGTTTTCGCTATGACCCCGGCCGCCAGCAACACGCCGGCCAGGGCGACGGAAAAAGCAGAGTCGGCGACGTAGTTGCCCAGGAGCCCAGGCCCGGTAAAGGCAAAAAGGGTGATGCAGGTAAAGAGGCTGGCTACGACTACTACGAAGCCGAAATTACCATGGAAGAACTGGCGGCCATGATCTTTGAGGACCTGGGCCTGCCCAACCTCGAACAGAAACGCCAGCAGGAACTCCAGACCGAGGCCGTGCGTTTTACCGATGTGCGCAAGAAAGGCCCCCTGACAAACCTGGATAAGAAACGCACCATCATGGAGAATATGAAGCGCAACGCCGCCAAAGGTGAGGCAAAGTTCAAGGATATTAAATCTGAGGACCTGCGCTATAAGGTCTGGGAGCCGACGATTCGCTATCAGTCCAATGCTGTGGTGATAGCCATGATGGATGTTTCAGGATCCATGGGTGAATTCGAGAAGTACATCGCGCGCAGCTTCTACTTCTGGATGGTGCGCTTCCTACGCACGAAGTACAACA
>Ga0207646_10008560_pt1 | contig 10230 bp, 8 predicted proteins | sample KBSK5502metaG_FD_184343 | JGI IMG/M metagenome (GOLD analysis project Ga0207646, IMG submission 184343) | Corn, switchgrass and miscanthus rhizosphere microbial communities from Kellogg Biological Station, Michigan, USA - KBS K5-50-2 metaG... | ecosystem: Host-associated > Plants > Roots >...
GCGAGGAGCGCCTTCGAGCGCGACGCGGACGGCCGGGTCCTTCGAATCGAAGAGCCGCAGCGGGTTCTCCGTCAACTTGCGGCGGTCGTCTTCGCCGAACGCGCCGGACCGCGGAAGGACGTGCGCTCGCAACGCCTCGCCGAACGAAATGCGGGTCGCGGCGGTGCCCACGGAATTCAAAGACACCGACAGCGCCCGGAAGCCGAGGGCGCGAAGGAAGTCGAAGAGCATTTCGAGGACCTCCGCCTCCGCGGCCGGACCGGGAACCCCGAGGAGCTCGACGCCGATCTGCGAAAACTCGCGAAAGCGCCCCGCTTGCGGCCGCTCGTATCGGAACTGGGGCCCGATGTAGTAGAGGCGCAGGGGCATCGGCCCGGCGGCGAGCCCGTTCTCGATCACGGCGCGGACGACGCCGGCCGTGTTCTCCGGACGCATCGTCAGCGATCGTCCCTTGCGATCGGGGAACGTGTACATCTCCTTGTGGACGAGGTCGGTGGTCTCGCCGACCGACCGCGCGAAGAGCGCGGTGTCTTCGAGCACCGGCGTGCGGATCTCGCCGTATCCCCGGGAGCGGAAGATCTCCCGGGCGATTCGCTCCGCCTCGTTCCAGCGTTCGCTCTCCGGCGGGAGCAGATCGCGCGTCCCTTTGACCGACCGGTAGCGCGGAGTCACGGGGCGATCGCCCAGCGCCCGTCGAGGCGGAAGTACTCCTCCTTGTACCGCAGGTAGTTCGAATGAAAGTGCTTCAGGTCGTCCACCTCGGCGTCGGACAGCTCCCGGACCTGCCGCGCGGGCGCTCCGAGCCAGAGCGTGCGCGGGGGGACGAGCGTTCGGGGCGTGACGAGCGCGCCCGCCCCGACGAACGCGGACTCGCCGACTTGCGCTCCGTCGAGCACCGTCGCCCGAATGCCGATAGCGCGCCGCGCCGGACGACCGCGCCGTGGACGATCGCGCCGTGGCCCAGGGTGACCTCCTCTTCGAGGATCGTCGGGTACTTCTCCTGCGTCACGTGGACCGCGCAGTTGTCCTGGATGTTGGTCCGCGCGCCCACTCGGATGAAGTGGCAGTCGCCGCGGACGACCGAGTTGTACCAGACCGACACGTCGTCGCCGAGCACGACGTCGCCGATGACCGCAGCGGTCTCGGCGAGATACACGCGCTCGCCCAGGGTCGGCGCCTTTCCGGCGTATTCTCGAACGGTGCCCATGAAAACGGGCAATCTAGCACGCCGCTGCCGCGGTCACTCCTTCGTTTCGGGCCATCGAAACGCCCCGCGCCGCAGCACCCGCGGCGGCTCCCCCGTCGCGTCGATCAGGGTCGACGGGTCGCCTCCCGTGGTCGGACCATCGTCGACCACGAGCTCGAGATCGGAGCCGAACGCTCGCGCCACCGCGTCCGGATCGGCGAGAGGGGGATCGCCGGAGCGGTTGGCGCTCGTGCCCGTGAGAGGACCGACCGCCGAAAGGAGCTCCCGCAGCCGGGGCGCGGCCGGCATGCGGACGGCGAGGGTCGCGCCGCCTCGCGACGCGGCGATTGGCGAGCGGAGAGGCAGGACGACGGTCAGCGGCGCCGGCCAGATCCGGAGGAACCGATCGAGGCGCGGCGGCTCCACCGCGACGCCGAGAGCGTCGAGTTGCGCGCGATCCGAGAACAGCACGAGAAGCGGCTTGCCGTCGTCCCGCCCCTTGATCTCGAAGACGCGGGAGACGCCGCGCTCGTTCGTCGGATCCGCGGCGAGACCGTAAAAGGTCTCGGTCGGGACTGCCGCGACGCCCCCGCGGGCGAGGACGACCGAGAAGCGCGAGAGCTCCTCGGCCGACGCGAGCAGGTCGGGAAGGCGGACGCGCCGCACTTCACCGCCCGACGTAGCGGTCGTAGAGGGCGACGGCCCGGGCGGCGTCCTCGGTGCCGCGCACGACACAACGCCCGTCGGAAAATATGGTCAGCGAGACCCCGTCCAGGTCGGCGTTCAGGAGCTGCGGCGACCGCCGCACCTCTCCGACGCGAGCGAGGCGCTCTTCCAGCGCGTCGAAGTCGGGCCGTTCCCGGCCCGACGGCGCGACCTGAACGGAGCGGCGGCCGCAGAGCTTGACGACTTCCGCGGCGCCGTCTCCTTCGAGCGCCGGAAAACGCGTTCCGGAACAGACCGGACAGGATGGCGAAGGTCGGGCGGCCTCGAACGAACGGTGCGATCGAAAACCGCCGTCCCATACCGAGAGCGAAAGGATGCCCCGGGACGGCTCGCTTCCGACCGCGAGGCGCAGCGCTTCCGTGACCGCGACGGAGGCCACGAGGGGCGGGAGAGTCGGGACGATTCCCACTGTGTCGCAGGTCGGGCTCGACCCCGCCGGCGGGAGGGCCTCGAGGTAGCAGCGCAGACAGGGCGTCGAGCCGGGCACCGAGACGGTCACCCGCCCTTCGTCGCCGACGCATGCCGCGTAGATCGACGGCAGTCCGAGGGCACGCGCGGCGTCCGAGACGAGAAGGCGCGTCTCGAAGTTGTCCGAGCCGTCGAGGACGACGCCGTGAGACCCGAGAATCTCCCGGGCATTTTCGAAATCGAGATCGGCGACGACGGCGCGAACGTCGACCGCCGGCGCGATCCGGCGAAGCCGTTCGGCTCCCGCGGTCGCCTTCGGGACGACCCGCGCCGCGTCCTCTGCGTCGAAGAGGAACTGTCGCGCGAGGTTCGACTCCTCGACGACGTCGCGGTCCACGAGCGTCAGCCGCTGGACGCCGGCGCGGGCCGACATCTCCGCCGCTGCGGCGCCCACTGCGCCGACCCCGACGATCGCGATCGAAAAGCGCGCGATCTTCTCCTGGCCGGCCTCCCCGATCCCGGAAAAAAGGACGGAGCGCGAGTGCCGATCGTCTTTTCTCACGCGTTCCCCGCCTGCGCGAGCAGCTCCCGGGCGTGCCGGAGCGCGGTCTCCGGAACCTTTTCCCTGCACAGAACCTCAGGCTGGTGCCGTCTTATCTGTCGTTGACCTACGCTCACATATCCTTGGCCATTCTCGCCAGCTCTTTTCGGAGCTTTTCGCGGTTCCGCGCATCATAAAATTCAACCGGGTTATAGTCGTCGATCAGAACGCGCCCGTGTTCGGGCGGAACCTCCACCCGACGGGTCATTGCCGCCTCCGTGTAAGCGAGCGCATCCGGATGCACACCGGCCAGATCCGGCGGGTGCACGAATTCAGGATCCGCGTGGTCAGTCGCGACAAAGAGGACGGATCCGTCCGCCCAATTACTATGCAGTCGCACACCCGCAAAAACCTGTTTCAATGTTCTCCCGATCGATGCCGCAAGAAAGTCCCGGTCCGCCTCCAGACTGGCGAACACATTGATGACGAGGGTTCCGCCAGGGCGCAACACGTGGGCAATGGAATCAAAGGCCTCTCGCGTCATCAGGTGCGACGGCGAGGAATCGCCCAGAAAGGCATCGAGAACAACCACGTCATACTTCCTCCGGCAGCGATTGAGAAAGTGGCGGCCATCATCGATTGACAGGTGGACTTGCCCGGGTTGGAAATCGAAGAAACGTGCCGCGACCTTCACCACAGCGGGGTTGATCTCGACCACATCCACGCGTGCTCCGTGGCTGGCGAAATCACTTGGAACGGTTCCGATGCCAAGCCCGATACAAAGCACGTCATGAATGCCCATGGTGTAAGCCCGCGCCAACCCCGCCAGCAGAAAGGTGAAAGCGGCCGTGCTTTGTTTCCGCCCCGGGTCGTACGCACCCTGGAAAAGATTATCGTTCAGAAGATAACGACGGGAACCGTCGGGCACCGCGACCACCTGCAGTCCCCCGAAGTGTGAATTGCCGCGGAACTCCTCGACGACATTCTTGTAGTGGCCCTTCAGGCCCAGATGATCTTTGAAGCCATCACCGGCGCCCAGGCCCAGCAAAAGAAGGAGAGCGGGCGCTGCTTTTCGGCGATAGATTGTCAGGTAACCGATGGAAACCACCATCAGAGCCAGCGAGGTCCCATACATGGTGATCGAGTTCGGAGACAAGGGAATCAAGAGGTAGCCGATGAGGATCGTGCCCGCCAGACTTCCCAGGGTGCCGATCGAGATAAGCCGGCCTACGTTCCCACCCAAGCTGGAAATGGAGGAAGTGATCACGGGCGCCAGAAACGGCCCGGTCATCGCCAGCAGCGCTAATGGGACGAAGAACAAGATGCCGGAAGCCAGCAAGGCGCCGAAGGCCAGGTTGAAATCGAGGCACCAATAAGCCACCGGTTCGCAGATGAATACGGTCACCGCCAAATACACTGCCGCGCCGAGGATGGCCCAGTACAGCCGCCCCAGCTGCTGCGACCGATCCGCGAGTCGGCCTCCCGCGTAGTACCCGCATGCGAGCGCCACAAGGGTGACGGCAATCTGCGCCGTCCAAACGAAATGCGACAGGCCGAGATACGGCGAGAGCATTTTGGCGCCGAGAATCTCGACAATCATGATCGCCGCCCCGGTCATAGCCGCCGTGACATAAAGATAGACGCGCAAACCTCTCGACAGAGCAAATGCCGGGATGGGCGGCGGTTGCTTCTTCACGGCTCTCACGCGTTCCCGGCCTGCGCGAGCAGCTCCCGGGCGTGCCGGAGCGCGGTCTCCGGGACCTTTTCTCCGGCGAGCATCCGGGCGATCTCGCCCACCCGTTCCCTGCCTTCCAGGAGCCGAACGGCTGCGATCGTGCGTCCCTTGAACTCCTTCTTCTCGGCGCAGAAGTGACGGTCGGCCAGCGCCGCGATTTGCGGCACGTGGGTCACGCAGAGGACCTGTCCGCGCTGCGCCAGCGCGCGGAGCTTCTTTCCCACGGACTCCGCCGTGCGACCCCCGATCCCCGCGTCCACCTCGTCGAAGACGAGGGTCCGCCGCCGGCCGCCCCGCGCCGCCGCGACCGACTGCACGGCGAGCTGGAGGCGCGAGAGCTCTCCGCCCGACGCGATTCGGTCGAGCGGCCTCTCCGGCTCTCCCGGGTTTGGCTGGAAGAGGAGCGTTGCGCGCTCCAGTCCCGATCGGCGGGGCGCGTCGCCGTCGACGGGCGTGACCTCGACACGGAACCGCGCCTTCTCGAGCGCGAGGCCGCCGAGCTCCTTCTCGACCGCCGCGGAAAACCGGGGGGCCGCGCCCCGCCTCTTCGCGGACAGGGCGATAGCGGCCTTCCCGTAGGCGTCCCGCGCCCCGTTTTCCTCTCGCTGCCGCCGATCGAGAGCGTCTTCGATGTTCGCGAGCTCATCCCGTTCGGCGGTCGCCTTCTCCAGATGTGCGCGCACGTCGGCGAGCGTCGGTCCGTACTTGCGCCGCACGCGGGAAAGCTTCTCCAGGCGTGACTCGACCGCGGTCAGCCGGTCCGGATCCGACTCGATTCCGGCGGCGGAGTCCCGCGCCGCCGCCGCGAGATCCGAGACCCGGCGTTTGACTTCCTCGATCTCCTCGACGCGGCTCCCTTCGCGCGGATCGATCGCCGCGAGGTCGGCGAACGCGCGCGCGGCCTCTCCGAGCCGGTCGGCAGCCGACGCCTCCCCTTCCGAGAGCGCGGCGAGCGCGGTCTCCCCCGCGAGTCGGATCCGGTCGGCGTGAAGAAGCCGTTCGCGCTCGAACGACAGCTCTTCCGCCTCCTTCTCGTCGGGAGCCGCCGCCTCGATGTCGCGGATCTGAAACTCGATCGTTTCGAGCCGCGCGGAGCGGTCCCGTCTCGAGGCCTCGAGCTTCTCCAGGGTTTCGCGCGCCGCCGACCAGGCTGCGGCCGCGTCCGCGACCTCTTCGCGCTCCGCGGACGCTGCCGCGAACGCATCGAGGAGATCCAGGGGCGCGTCGGCATCGACCAGCTCCCGTTCCGAGTTCTGTCCCTGGATCGAGACGAGACGGTCCCCCAGCCGGGCGAGAGTGCGAACCGCAGCCGGTTCGTCCTCGACGAAGGCGCGGCCGCGGCCGTCGGGTGAAAGCTCGCGGCGAACGAGGAGCACCTCCGCGGAAGGGAGCCCCGCGTCCTCGAGGATTTCCCGCACCGTGCGATCGCACTCGAACTCCCCCGCGACCACGAGCCGCTCGGCTCCCTGGCGAACCAGATCGGCGGAGCCCCGGCCTCCCGCGAGAAGAGCCAGGGCATCCACCAGGATGGATTTCCCGGCTCCCGTCTCGCCGCTGATGACGGTCAAACCCGGTCCGAGCTCGATGTCGAGGTCCTCGACGATCGCGAGGTTCTTGACCGTCAGACGGCGCAGCACGAGGGAAGAATAGTCCCAGGTCCCAGGTGCCGCGTCCGGAGTCGGACTGAGGACTTCGAACCTAGGACTTCGTTTTCTTCTGTCCGATCGGCTTGGCCGGAATCCCGGCCGCGATCACGCCGGCGGCGACCGGCTTCGAGACCACTCCCATCGAGCCGATCAGCGCGTCCGCCTGGATTTCGACCCCCGACAGCACGACGGCATGGTAGGTGATGCGAACCCGGTCGCCGATCACGGTGCGACCGAGCGAGACGTCATGGATGTCCTCGACGGCGTGCGAGTGCGAGTAGATGTTCGCGTAGTCGGAAATCGACGCGTCGTCGCCGATCACAACCTCGCCGCGGTCGTCGATCAGGACGTTTCGATGAATCGTCACCCCGTTGCCGACCGACAGGTTGTACCCGAACGAAAACTCCACCTCGTGGAAAATTCGGACGTCCCGTCCGCAGCGACGAAAAACCCGTTCCGCGAGCATCGCCCGGACCTTCGTGCCGAGCCGGACGTTCCGACCCACGGGGGAGTGGTCGAACATCTGCCAGAACCAGAGAAGGGGTTTCACCCGGGCCCATTTGGTCAGATCGATCTCCCGGTAGTACTCCGCCTCGAGGGTCGCGTTGCGCGGATCGAACGAAGCGAGGAGCGCGCGGATGGCGAGCGGAGACGACGGATCTCCGACCGCCTCCTCCCAGTTCACGTCGCGGCCCAGATAAAGCCGCGTCAACGCTTCGCGGGCGACGACGTTTCGGTCGAGCGCGGAATCGTCGAGCTTCTCTGCCAGCTCCTCGACGAAGCGGGGATAAACTTCTTCCCCCGCCGGACCGATCGAAAACCTGCGGAGGGGCATGTGGCGGCGACGCTAGCAGAGCGATTTCGGCCAGTCAAACTCGTGATCGCGACGGTCATCGTCGTGCTCTTCGAGATGCCGCTTTGCGCTCAGCCGACCGCGGCTCGCGATCCGCAGGAGCCGCCCGGAGGGAAGCGAGCGCCGAATCCAATCTCGCCTCCCGCCGGATCGATCGCGCGAAAAGAAATCGACGAGCGCGCGCTTCGCGAAACGATCGAGGAGCTCGTGTCCTGCGGGACGAGACAGTCTCTTTCCTCCTGGGACGATCGCAAGCGCGGCATCGGGTGCGGGCGCGACCAGGTCGTCGCGCGCTTCCGTAAAATCGCGCAGTCGAGCGGCGGACGTCTGGAAGTCCTGGTCGATCGTTTCGAGGCGACCGGGCCCCGCACGCGGGACGTGCCGACGCGGCTCGAAAACGTCCTCGCGTTCCTCCCGGGAAGCGATCCGGCTCTGGCGAAGCGCGTGTTCCTGGTGTCCGGCCACTTCGACTCGATGCCCTCCTCCGTGATGGATTCCGATTCCGACGCTCCGGGCGCGGACGACGACGCCTCCGGCGTGGCGGTCGCGGTCGAGTGCGCGCGGCTGCTCGCGCCGCGGACCTTCCGCTCGACGCTCCTTTTCGCCGCGGTGTCCGGCGAGGAGCAGGGCCTCCTGGGATCCACGCATCTTCTCGCCTACCTGAAGGAAAAAGGCTACGAGGTCGGCGGCTACCTCGACAACGACATCGTCGGAGCGGACTTCGCGCCCGGTGGCCCGCATCGCGTGAGAGTTTTCTCGGGCGGCGGACCCGACGGGGTCGACTCCCCTTCCCGCGATCTCGCCCGCACCATCGAAGAAGTCGCGGGGCGCGACGCGGTCCGGATGATCTTTCGCCTCGACCGGCTCGGGCGCGGCGGGGACCACCGGCCTTTCGTCGAGGCGAACCTGCCGGCGGTCCGCTTCACCGAGCCGCTCGAAAACTACGATCACGAGCACCAGACCCCCCGAATCGAAAACGGCCGCGAGTACGGGGACAAGATCCAGTTTCTGAATTTCCGCTTTCTGGGCGACGTCGCGCGCGCGAACGCCGAGACGCTCCGTCGGCTCGCGCAGGCTCCGGCCGCACCGGGGGCGGTCGAGGTCTCCGGGGGCGTCACGCCGAACGCGAAGATCGACTGGACCGGCGCGGAGGACCCGGAGCGCGCGGGATTCGAGATCCTGTGGAGGGAGACGACCGACCCGCGCTGGACCGTCTACGACTTCACGACTTCGGCCGGCGAGACCGTGCTCACCGGTGTCTCGACGGACAACCACTTTTTCGCCGTCCGCGCGGTCGGAAAGAACGGTGCCCGCTCGATCCCCGTCGCCGCGCAGGGCAAGCCGCCGCCTCCGAAAAAGTAACCGCTCGCCGCGATTATTTCGCGCGCCGCGTTCCTCGCGATCGTTCGGACTCTCCGAACCGTCTTCTCAGGAAATCTATCGTCAGCGCCACGCCGAAGCCGGTCGCCCCCGCCGCGTATCCGGCGTGCTCCTTTTCGAAGTGCGCGACGCCGGCGATGTCCATGTGCGCCCAGGCGACGCCCTTCGGGACGAACTCCTTCAGGAAGACGGCGGCGGCGATCGATCCTCCATTGCGGCCCCCCGTGTTCTTCATGTCCGCCCACTCGGACCGGAGGTTCTCGCGATAGTCGTCCCAGAGCGGGAGGCGCCAGAGACGTTCCCCGCTCGCTTCCCCCGACGCGAGAAGCTGGGTCGCGAGCGTCTCGTCGTCCGTGAAGAGGGCGGCGCACTCGTGTCCGAGGGCGACGAGAACCGCCCCGGTCAGCGTCGCGAAGTCGAGGATCACGTCGGGCCGGAACTTCCCGGCGTAGGAAAGAGCATCCGCCAGCACGAGACGGCCCTCCGCGTCCGTGTTGTCCACTTCGACCGTCTTTCCGTTGCGGAACCGCAGGATGTCGCCGGGGCGCGTGGCCGAACCGCTCGGCAGGTTCTCGGTCACCGGCGCGAGCGCGACGACCTTGACCGGCAACCGGAGCGCCTTCGCAGCCCGCGCGCACGCGAGGACCGTGGCTGCTCCCATCATGTCGTACTTCATCTCCCCCATCGAGGCGGCCGGCTTGATCGAGATCCCTCCGGAATCGAACGTGATCCCCTTTCCGACGAGGACGGCGGTGCCGCGAGGCTTCGCGGGCCGATACTCGGCGATCACGAACGCCGGCGGTCGAGCGCTGCCCGCGTTGACGGCGAGGAGGCCCGCCATCCGTTCCGCCATGATCCGCCTCTTCCCGAAGACGCGCACCGTCAGACCGTCGCGACGGCCCGCGTCGATCGTCGCCCGCGCGAGCTCGGCCGGCCCCAGGTCGTTGGCCGGCGTGTTTCCGAGATCGCGCGCCCAGGAGACGGCTTCCGCGACGACCTGAGCTTCTAAGACGGCCGACGAGAGAGGCGTCGTCGCGACACCCTCGGCAGGCACGACGACGGCGCTCGTCTGCCCGCGAGGCCGAACCTTCTTTCCGGCCGACTTGTAGCGCTCGAAGGCATAATCGGCGAGAGCGAGATGCGGCAGGAGCGCGGAGAGCGTCGCGCCATCCACACCGGCCCCGAAAACGAGCAGAAGATGGGAGCGCGAGCGCGACGCACTCTCGCCCACGGCGCGGCGCAGAGCCCGGCGCATCCGCGCGAGCGACGCCGGGGCGCGCCCGAGGCCGACGAGTAGCCACGCGCCGTCCCGGCCCGAGGCCGCCGCGGTCTCCCGGTCCCGGCCGCGGAAGCCCGCATTGCGCGCCGCCGAGCGGATCGAGTCCGCCAGCGGCCGCGGAACGCCGCGTCCCGGATCGCGCCCTTCGTGCAGGAAGGCGACGCGCCAGCGCGACGCCGACCGGGGGACGGATTTCGCGATCTCGAGCCGCACGAAAAAACCATAGCAGAACGTGGACGCGACCGCTTCCCCGAACTGCGGTTCCCGATCTCTCCTTGAAGTGCTAGTGTTGCGCGCCATGCCGCCGGCCGCGGTCACCGAGACGCACCTGTCGGGCGCGCGGTTGTCCCGGCGCGGCAAAGTCCGTGAGCTCTACGACCTGGGCGACGCTCTCCTGCTCGTTGCGAGCGACCGCATCTCCGCGTACGACTGCGTGCTCACCCCCGGCATACCCGACAAGGGAAAGATCCTGACGC
>Ga0207646_10008561_pt1 | contig 10227 bp, 8 predicted proteins | sample KBSK5502metaG_FD_184343 | JGI IMG/M metagenome (GOLD analysis project Ga0207646, IMG submission 184343) | Corn, switchgrass and miscanthus rhizosphere microbial communities from Kellogg Biological Station, Michigan, USA - KBS K5-50-2 metaG... | ecosystem: Host-associated > Plants > Roots >...
CGATCGACCGACGACAGTCTCGTCTCGGAGCGGATAGTTGGAACGGCACTAGGCTGGACGCCATCACCCTCGACCGCGTCCTGGCCGAGGTCCGCGACCGCGTGCTCGGCCGGCTGGTCACGCGGGTGAGGCCCGCCGGGGCCGACGCCGTGGCGCTGGAGCTCGCGGGAGAGCGGCACGAGCTGTGGCTCGACGCGGCACCCGGAACGGCGGGCGCCTACCTCCTCACGCGCGCCGAGCGCCGGGCGATACCGGTTGACGAGCCATCCGGCGGCCGCCCGCACCAAGCGCTCCTGCACATCCGCAAGCGGCTCGGAGGCGAGCGGCTCGCCGCCGTCGACCGTATCCCCGGCGAGCGTGCGCTGACGCTGACGGCAGGACCCACCGTCGTGGCGCTCCGCCTCTGGGGTCCGGCGCCCTCGCTCACACTCGCCGTGGACGGAGAGCCGCTGGCCAGCCTCGGAGCGGGAGCTCCGGCGTGGCCGCCGCCCTCTCCCGCTCCGGACCGCGAATGGGCCCGCGTGGACCCGGCTCACATCCAGGCGGCGATGGGCGAGGCCTCACCGGCTCGCGCCATCCTCGCCGCGTGCCCCGGCCTCGGACCCGATCTCGCCCGCGCGCTCGCGCGAGACGCCGTCTCCTGGGAGGAGCTGAAGCAGCGCCTGGGCGATCCGCAACCGGTCCTCGTCTTGCCCGCCCCGCTCGAGTCGCTGCGCGACGCCGACCTGGCCGCGCCCGGCGCGGTGACCCTGCTGCCCGCGATGCTCCCCGGCCTCCAGGGCGCGGTGCTCCGGCCGGCGTCCTGGCGCGACGCCACGGCGACGTTCCTCTCCCTGCGCAGACGCGGCGGCCGCTTCCGCGCGCGGCGCGCGGCCGTAATGGACGAAGTGCGGCGCGAAGCACGACGGCTTCGCGCGCTGGAGGAGCATCTCGCCCGCGACCTCGCCGGCCTTCCGCCGCCGGACGAGCTGCGCCGGCAGGCGGAGGCCCTGCTCGCTTCGGCTACCGCACCTACCCCCCCGCTCGATGAGCGAGCGCGGATTCGTTCCGCGCGAGCGGACGACGTCGAGCTTGCCGACCCGTACGACTCCGGCCGGCGCGTGCGTGTCCGCGTGGACCCGCGCCTGAGCCTTCCGGCCAACGCGGACCGGCTCTTCGAGAAGGCGCGCCGCCTGGAGCGGGCGCGGAGGCAGGTCGACGCCCGGCGGGCGGATGCGCGCGAGAAGCTGCAGCGCGCGCGGGCGCGCGAGGCGGGCGCGCTCGCCGCCCGCGATCTCGCCGATCTGGACGCCGCGGCGGGTCGTTCGCGCGCGCGACCGGAAGAAAAGGCCGCGGGCGCGGCCCCGCGCCACTACCTGACCACCCGCGGCCTGTCGGTGCTGGTGGGGCGCGGGGCGCGGGAGAACCACCGGCTCACCTTCGCCGTCGCCGGCCCCGAGGACTTCTGGCTCCACGCCCGCGACGTGCCCGGCGCGCACGTGATCCTGCGCGATCCCGAAGGGCGGGCCGGGGCCGAGGACGTGCGGGAGGCCGCGGAGCTGGCGGCCTTCTTCAGCGACGCGCGCGCGCAGCCCCAGGCCGACGTCCACGTCACGCGGCGGAAGCACGTGCGGGCGGCGCGCGGAGGCCATGGCCGCGTGCGCGTCGCCCATTCCGACACGCTGCGCGTGGCCCCGCGCGACCCGGAGGGCCGACTGAGACGTAGGCTATGATCGGTCGGTGTCGCATCGCGGGATGAAAGACGTTCTCGCCACCGTGGTGGCCACCGGCCTCGGATCCGGCTATGCGCCCTTCGCTCCCGGCACCGCGGGCTCGCTCGTGGGCCTCGCGCTCTTCTGGCCCGTCCATCACCTTCCCCTGGCTGGCCAGGCCGTCGCGACCGCGCTCGTGTTCGCGCTGGGTGTCGCCGCCGCCGGGCACGTCGCGCGCCGCCTGGGCATCGAGGACCCCGGCCTGGTGGTCGCCGACGAGGTGGTCGGCATGTGGGTGTCGCTTCTCGGCTTGCCCCTGACGGGCGTCACCGCCGCCGCCGGCTTCGTGCTGTTCCGCGTCTTCGACGTGTTCAAGCCCTATCCGGCGCGGGACCTGGAGCGGCTGCCCGGCGGTTGGGGCATCATGTGCGACGACGTCATGGCCGGCGTCTACGCCAACCTGCTGTTGCGCGCGGGCCTGCTCGCCTGGCCGCCGTCATGAGAGCAGAGATCGTTGCCGTGGGGAGCGAGCTGCTCGTCCCCGGGCGTTCGGAGACCAATGCTCTCTACATCACCGGCAAGCTGCGCGAGGTCGGGGTCACGGTGACGTCGCGGGTCACCGTCGCCGACGACCTCGGGCTTCTCGCCTCCGCGTTTCGGGGCGCGCTCTCTCGGGTCGACCTCGTCATCGCCACCGGCGGGCTCGGCCCCACCGAGGACGACCTCACCCGCGAGGCGGCGGCGGCGGCCATCGGGCGCGGCCTCCGGCGCGATCCCTCGCTGCTGGAGGGGCTGCGCGCGCGCTTCGCGCGGTACAACCGGGTGATGGCGCCCGTGAACGAGAAGCAGGCCGACGTGATCGAGGGAGCCGTCGTCCTGCCCAACGCGCGCGGGACCGCGGCGGGGCAGTACGTGGAGACGGAGGGCCGCCTGCTCTTCCTGCTCCCGGGCCCGCCCGTCGAGATGCAGCCGATGTTCGACGGCCAGGTCCTGCCCGTGGTGGCCGGGCGCGCCGCCGGCGCCGTGCTCCGCACGCGAGTTCTCAGGATCGCGTCGATGTCGGAGAGCGACGTCGAGCAGGCCGTGGCTCCGCTCTACAAGACCTTCACCAACCCGGGCACGACGATCCTCAGCAACCCCGGGCACGTCGAGCTGCACCTCACCGCCGAGGGGGCCTCGGCCGAGGAGTGCGAGGCGCGCATCGAGGAGCTGGCCCGCGGGATGCGGGAGCGGCTCCCCGGCCGCATCTACAGCGAAGACGGCCGCGATCTCCCGACGGTCGTGGGCGCTCTCCTGCGCGAGCGGAGGCTGACCCTCGCCCTCGCCGAGTCGTGCACGGGCGGGCTCGTCGCGGCCCGCCTCACCGAGGCGCCGGGAGCGAGCGACTTCCTCGAGCGCGGCTACGTCACCTACAGCAACCGGTCCAAGGTCGAGCTGCTGGGAGTGGACCCGGCGCTCGTCGAGCGCGCGGGCGCCGTCTCCGAGGAGGTCGCGCGGGCGATGGCGGAGGGGGCGCGCCGCGCGGCGGGCGTCGACGTCGCGCTGGCCATCACCGGCATCGCCGGTCCGGGCGGCGCGACGCCGGACAAGCCGGTCGGCCTCGTCTACCTGGCGATGGCCGGCACCCTGGGCGACCGCGTCCGCAGGGCGCACTTCCCGGGTGATCGCGAGCGCATACGTCATCAAGCGTCCCAGGCGTCCCTGGAGATGCTGCGGCGCGCGCTGCTCGGCCTGTCCGCCGCGTGACGGGGGGTCCGGCGGGGACCGGAGGGTCCCCCCCGCTCGATGAGCGAGCGCGGATTCATTCCGCGCGAGCGGAAGACGGCGACGTTCGCGCCTTCCTCGCCATCGCCTTCGACGAGCCCATGCGCGCGCGGCTCGCCGCGGCGCTCGAGCGCCTGCGGCGCGAAGTCGCGGGCGTGCGCTGGCTCTCGCCGGAGACGATCCACCTCACGCTCCGCTTCCTGGGCGCCTCCTCGCCGGAGGCCCTCGATCGGCTCGCCCCCGACGTGGAGCGCGCGGCGCGCGCGTGCCCGCCGTGCGAGGCACGGGTCGAAGGCGCCGGCTTCTTTCCCCCGCACGGTCCGCCCAACGTGATCTGGGCCGGTCTCGTCCTGCCTCCCTCGGTGATGGAGCTGCAGGCGGCGTGCGAGCGGGCGGCGGTGGCCGCGGGCTTCCCGTCCGAGGGCCGCCCCTTCCGTCCCCACGTGACGCTGGGGCGGTGGCGCGAGCGGGTCCGGCGTCCGGCCCCTCCGGCCCTCGATCTCGGCGCCACCCGGCTCGGGCCGGTGGTCCTCTTCAAGAGCGACCTGCGCCCCCAGGGGGCGGTGCATACCCCGTTGCGCACGTTTCCATTGGGCTAAACTCAGCTCCGTGCTCCGAGCCGTCGTCCTTCTGGCCGCGTACCTGCTCGGCTCCATCCCCTTCAGCTACATCGTCGCCCGCCGCCGCGGCGTCGACGTGCGCACGGTCGGCAGCGGCAACGTGGGGGCGACGAACGTCATGCGCAGCGTCGGCCGCGGCGCCGGCCTCGCCGCCTTCGCCCTCGACTTCCTCAAGGGGACGGCGGCGACCCTCGTCGCGATGTCGATCGAGCGCGGGGGAGCGCTGCCCGCTCTCGCGGCGGCCAGCGCCGTCCTGGGCCACATGTATCCGGTCTGGCTCCGCTTCCGCGGGGGCAAGGGCGTCGCCACCGGCGCGGGGGCGTTCCTGCCCATCGCGCCGGTGCCGACGGCCGCCGCGCTCGTCGCCTTCGGCCTCGCCCTCGCGGCGACGCGCTACGTCTCGGTCAGCTCGCTCGTCGGGTGCGCGACGCTCGCGGCGCTCGCCTTCGTTCTCCGCGGCCCGTCGGCGGTCGCCTTCGCGGCCGCGGCCACCGCCCTGCTCGTCCTCTGGAAGCACCGCGCGAACCTCGCGCGGATCGCTCGCGGCACGGAGAATCGCCTGGGGGCCCGGCCGTGAGCCTGGCCGTCCTCGGCGGCGGCTCGTGGGGGACGGCCCTCGCCGGGCATCTCTGCCGTGCCGGCCGCCGCGTCCGCCTGTGGCTTCGCGCGCCCGAGGTGGCGGAGGAGATCAACCGTCGGCACCGCAATCGAGCGTACCTGCCCGGGATCGAGCTTCCGCCGGAGCTGAACGCCACCACCGATCTCGCGGAAGCCGTGTCGGCGGCCGAAGCCGTCTTCGTCGTCATCCCGTCCGAGTTCTGCCGCGGCGTCTACCGCCAGCTCCGAGGTCAGGTCGGCCCGAAGGCGGCGATCGTCTCCTGCACGAAGGGCATCGAGATCGGCACGCTGCGGCGGATGACCGAGGTCGCCGCGGAGGAGGCGCCCGGCCATTCCCTGGCCGTGCTGTCCGGGCCCTCGTTCGCCCTGGAGGTGGCCCGCGAGCAGCCGACGACCGTCGTGGTGGCGTCGGCGGACCTGACGGTGGCGGAGACGGTGCAGCGCCTGGTGTCGACGCGAACCTTCCGCGCCTATTCGAGCGACGACGTCGTGGGCGTGGAGCTGGCGGGCTCGCTCAAGAACGTGATCGCGATCGCGGCGGGCATCGTCGACGGCCTCGGCTACGGGCACAACACGGTCGCCGCCCTCGTCACCCGCGGCCTGGCCGAGATCGCGCGGCTGGCCGTCGCCGCCGGCGCGCGCGCGGACACGCTGTCGGGCCTGGCCGGCCTCGGCGACCTCGTCCTCACGTGCACCGGGACCTTGTCGCGGAACCGCCGCGTCGGCCAGGCGCTCGGCGCGGGAAAGAGCCTCGCCGAGGCGATGGCGGAGACGCGGATGGTGGCCGAGGGCGTGCGCACCACGCTCGCCGCCTGCGCGCTGGCCGAGCGCGCCGGCACCGAGATGCCCATCGCGACCCAGATGAGAGAGGTCCTCTACCGCGGCCGCCCGCCGCGCGAGGCGGTCGAGGCGCTCATGCTGCGCACGTTGAAAAGAGAGTAAACTAGGGGGCCGTGTACCGCCTCATCTACCAGGACGGCGATACTCCCCAGAGCTTTACCTTCGCCACCGGGGAGGTCGTGATCGGGCGGTCGCCCGAGTGCAACGTCGTCCTGAAGGACTTCGGGATCTCCCGCCAGCACGCCAAGATCGTCGTCGACGAGGAAGGGCCGCGCATCGTCGACCTCAAATCGAAGAACGGCACCCAGGTCAACGGCGTGCCCATCGTCGAGGCGCCCCTCAAGGACAGCGACCGCATCCTCCTCGGCAAGTTCCAGCTCACCTTCAGCAAGAGCCTGGAAGGCAAGGTCGTCCTCGACGAGGCCAAGCCGCTGTCCGAAGAAGCGGGCACGATCATCCGCAGCGTGGGCGAGCTGTCGAAGCTGCTCTCGGCCAGCGACACCGGCGCCGCCGCCCCCGCTCTCGCCGACAAGAGGGCGCCCGCCGACCTGCTGGAGATCGAGAAGTCCAACCGGATCCTGAAGGTGCTGACCAAGTTCTCCGAGACGCTGATCGCGGTGCGCCCCGTGGAAGAGGTCCTCCAGCAGGTGATGGACATCGTCTTCGACCACGTGCCGGCCGACCGCGGCTTCCTGATGCTCCACGAGGACGGCTCGGACAAGCTGGTGCCGATGGTCGTGAGGCACCGCAGCACGCCGTCGAGCGGCGACCAGGCGCGGATCAGCATCTCGAAGACGATCGCCGACCGCGTCATCAAGGACCGCGTCTCGATCCTGACCTCCGACGCCCTCGTGGACCCGCGCTTCGGGGCCGGGGACTCGATCCGCTTCCACGGCATCCGCAGCGCGATGTGCGCCCCGCTCTGGAACAAGGAGCAGGTGATCGGGATCATCCACGTCGACTCCCCGATGCTCACAAACTGCTTCAACCTGAACGACCTCGACCTGCTGACCGCCCTCGCCAACTACGCGGCGGTGGCGGTGGAGCGCGCCCGGCTCAACGCGAAGATCGTGGCCGAGGAGAAGAAGAGGGAGCGCCTCGGGCGCTTCCTCTCCCCGCAGGTGACCGCCCGGATCATCGCCACCTCCGAGTCGCAGAGCGCCGCCCTCGGGGTGCCCGAGGAGCGGGAGGTCACCGTGATCTTCGCCGACATCGTGGGCTTCACCCGCATGTCGGAGAGCATGAGCGCGCCCGCGGTAGCCCTCATCCTGAACGACTACCTCTCCCGGATGACGGACGTCATCTTCAAGTACGAGGGCACGCTCGACAAGTACATCGGGGATGCGATCATGGCCGTCTTCGGCGCGCCTCTCGACATGCCCGACCACGCGACCCGCGCCATCAAGACCGCCCTCGAGATGCGCGAGCGGCTCGAGGAGTTCAACACGGAGCGCAAGGAGGGGCCGCACCTGAGGATCCGGATCGGGATCAACAGCGGCAAGGCGGTGGCGGGCGAGATCGGCAGCATCAACAAGAAGGAGTACACCGTCCTCGGCGACACCGTGAACATCGCCAGCCGGCTCGAGAGCTCGGTGGCGACGCCCATGACCATCGTCATCGGTGAGAACACGCGCGAGATGATCAAGGACGAGTTCGAGTGCCGTTCCCTGGGCGCCAAGGAGCTGAAGGGCAAGGAAAAGGTGGTGTCCGCCTACGAGGTGCTGGGGCCGCTGCGGGCTTCCCGGTCCGGAGCCGCCTCCCGGGGGGCGTAGGGAGTGCCCGCCTCTCCTCCCCGGCGCCGCCGCGGGCGCATCCTCGTCTCGTTGCTGCTCCTCCTGCTCGGCGTCGGCGTCGTCCCTCTGGTCGCGACGTCGTACCGCCTCGTCTCGCGCAGCCGCGAGATCCTGGAGCTGGACCAGAAGGCGATGCAGCTCGACAAGGCGCGCAGCCTGTCGCAGCAGGTCAGCGTCTACGTCAAGAGCCTCCAGTCCCAGGTGGTGGCGATCGCGCGCACCCTGGAGGTGGACGTCGCCCCTTCCGCCTTCGCCGCGCGCGTGGCCCGTATCCGCGACGACGACGGCCTGCGGCGCTACGTCGAGGACGCGACCAGCCGGTTCCACTACGTGAGCGTCGTCGACGCCAGCGGCTCCGGCGCCCGCTCGGGGGTGCAGCTCTCCGAGCCCGCCATCGAGCAGCTTCTCCGCGAGGGCGTCACGCGCGGGCTCCAGGGCAAGTCGATGATGAGCCATCCCATCATATCGAGCTCGCTCCAGGAGCCCGTGATGGTGCTCGCGGAGCCGGTGATCCCCGGCGGCGCGAGGGCCGCGGGCGCCGCGTCGTCCGCCCCGGGCGCGGGCGCGAGCCCGCCCGCGGCGGAGGGAGCGCGGGAAGAGGCCGGGTCCCCGCCGAGCAGCGTGCAAGGCGTGGTGCTGGTCGTGGGAAGCCTGGGGCCGCTATGGAACATGACGCGCGACCTGGGCCAGGGCGGGGTCTTCGACGTGTACGTCGTCGACGGCCGCGGCCGCCTCGTCGCCCACTCCGATCCGCGGAAGCTCGAGGGGAACCTCGACGTCTCGGACGTCGAGATCGTCAAGCAGTTCCTCGCCTCCCAGGGCCGGACGGCCGCCACCGTCCCGTTCACGATCAGCACCCCCGGCGGATCCGTGGACATGCTCGGCACGTACACCGGCATCCCGGACACGGGCTGGGGCGTCATCGTCCAGATCCCGCAGGACAAGGCCTACTACAGCGCCATCCAGATGGGGTACCAGTCGCTGGCCCTCGTGGCCGTCGTGACCATCGGCGCGCTCTTCTTCGGGACGCTCTTCGCGGGCCATATCAGCCGGCCGATCCAGCTCCTGGCCCACGGGGCCCGTCGCCTGGCCAGCGGCGATTACGGCACGCGCGTGCCGATCAAGACGAACAACGAGGTGGGGGTCCTCGCCGAGAGCTTCAACCACATGGGCGAGGAGATCCAGAAGGCGATCGAGCAGATCCGCCAGGCGGCCCATCGCAACAAGGAGTTGTTCATGGGCGCGATCCGGATGCTCGCCAACGCCATCGACGAGAAGGACCCCTACACCCGCGGCCACTCGGAGCGCGTGGCCTTCTACTCGTCCCTCATCGCCAAGCACCTGGGCATGACGGAAGAAGAGGTCGAGCGCGTGCACCTCTCGGGCATCATCCACGACGTCGGCAAGATCGGCATCGAGGACAAGATCCTGCGCAAGCCCGCCGCCCTCACCGAGGAGGAGTACGAGATCATGAAGCAGCACCCGCGCAAGGGGGAGAAGATCCTCGACGCGGTGCCGCTGCTCAAGCAGATGGCGGGGGCCGGGCTCATGCACCACGAGAACGTGGACGGCAGCGGCTATCCCGACGGGCTCAAGGGGGACCAGATCCCCCTGCTCGGCCGCATCGTGAGCGTGGCCGACGCGTTCGACGCCATGACGACCGATCGTCCCTATTCGAAGGCCATGACGTTCGAGGCGGCGCTGTCGCGGCTGCGGTTCCTGGCCGGCAAGAAGTTCGATGGCACCTGCGTCGATGCCATCGAGAAGGCGGCCGCCACCGGCGACCTGACGCCGGCCAAGGCCCGCCGGGCGTCGGTGACGGCGCGGCGCCAGGCGGACCCCGTCCTGACCCACTAAGGCTTATGGTGAGGGCATGAAGGAATTCTTCGCCGTCCGTATCGCCGCCGGGGGGCTGATTCTGGCCCTCGGAGCGTCCATCGCGCTGGCCCAGAACAAGATGACCGACTCCGAGGCCAGCTTCAACGCCGGGCTCGCCCACCTGCGCGAGAACCGGCCCGCCCTCGCCCTCGAGCAGTTCAAGAAGGCGATCAAGGAGGACCCCAAGAACGCTTACGCGTACAAGGGTCTGGGACTGACCTACGCCCAGCTCGGCAAGCTCCCCGACGCCGTGGCCTCCTTCCGGAAGGCGCTGGAACTGAACCCCTACTACGTCGACGTGCGCAACGACCTCGGCACCGCGCTCGTGCTCTCCGGCAAGCGGGCGGAGGGCAAAGCGGAGTTCCTGGCCGCGTTCAACGACCCCACCAACCCGACGCCGGAGATCTCCGCCCGCAACCTCGGACAGGCCTACCTCGAAGAGAAGAACTATCGCGAGGCCGTCAACTGGTTCCGGACGAGCTTCACGCGCAACAAGTCCTATCCCGACCCCTACCTCGGCTTCACGGACGCGGTCCTCGCCCTGGGACACCCGGACGAAGCGGTGGCGCCGCTGGAGGGCGCGCTCAAGGAGGTGCCGGGCCAGCCCGACCTGCTCGTGGCTCTCGGCCAGGCGTACTACAAGACGGGCCGCTTCACCGAGGCGCGGAGCCGGCTGGAGGAGGCGGCGCGCCGCGACCCGGCGGGCCCCGCGGGCCGGCGCGCGACGGAGCTGATCAAGAACTTCCCCAAGTGAGGCGTCCCGGCTGCCCTTCCAGTCCCTGCTCGACGGCCTGATCCACGACTTCCCCGGCGCGCGCGCCGCCCTGCTTCTCGATGCCACCGGCGAGGTGGTGATGGAGTCGGGGACGCGCGACGAGCGATACCGGCTCGTGGGCGCCTACCAGGGCATCGCCCTCGGCGAAGCGCAGCGGGCCGCCGCCCGTCACGGCGGCGGACGCGTCCGGGAGCTGGTCTCCCGTTACGAGCGGGGCTACGTCATCCTGCAGCCCCTGAAGGACGGCT
>Ga0207646_10008562_pt1 | contig 10226 bp, 10 predicted proteins | sample KBSK5502metaG_FD_184343 | JGI IMG/M metagenome (GOLD analysis project Ga0207646, IMG submission 184343) | Corn, switchgrass and miscanthus rhizosphere microbial communities from Kellogg Biological Station, Michigan, USA - KBS K5-50-2 metaG... | ecosystem: Host-associated > Plants > Roots >...
GCCGTGCCTTTTTTCATTTCGCACAGATCGTCGCGCCGCTGCTGCTGCTCGCGTCGGTCTACCTCGCCGCGTTTCTTTTCCTGGCGTTCGTGCACACGCCGCAGAAGCTCGCTTCGCTGCTGAGCATCGCTTTCGCCACCGCGGTGACGGTGCTGACGTACGAGGGCGGGCGGTGGCGGCTCGGCTTCTTCGTCCCGCCGCGCATCGCGCTTCGCGACCTCGCCGGCGGCATGGCGCTGGCGACGCTGCTGGTGTTGATTGCCGACGCTTTCATCGTGATGACGACGAGCGTCCGGCACGGTCGCGGGAACGGTTTCCCCTGGAGCGAGCTCGCGCTCGTCTTCATCCCGGCCGTGCTGCACGAAGAGCTGCTCTTCCGCGGCTACGCGTATCAAAAGTTGCGCGCGGAGAGCCACGCGCTCGCCGTGAGCCTGACGTCGATCGTCTTCGCGGCGTTGCACGGCAACAACGCCGGGATGACCGCGATGGCGATGGCGAATCTTCTCCTCGCCGGCGTGCTCCTCGCGTTCGCGTACGAGGCGACGCAGCGCCTTTGGTTTCCGATCGGCATCCACCTCGCCTGGAACGTCGTCTCCGGCCCGATCCTCGGCTACGACGTGAGCGGCTACGTGCCCGCCGCGAGCGTGCTCACGGTGCGGGGCGGAGGGGCGGGGTGGGTGAGCGGGGGGACGTTTGGGATCGAGGGGTCGGTATGGGCGGTCGTGGTAGAAGTGGCCGGCATCGTCTGGTTGTTGTTTCGAATGAATTCAGAACGCAGAACGCAGAATGAAGAATTGAGAAGATGACGATTCTGAATTCTTCCTTCTGCGTTCTGCGTTCTCAATTCATCTGAGGAGTCATTGAATGAAAGACATCGTCATCGTCGACGGCGCGCGCACCCCGATGGCCGAGTACAACGGCCACTTCAGCGACATCAGCGCCATCGACCTCGCCGTGGTGGCATCGAAGGAAGCGCTCTCGCGCGCGAAGGTCGCGCCGGAGGAGATCGACCACGTCATCGTCGGCAACGCGCTGCAGACCTCGGGCGACGCCATCTACGGCGCGCGCCACGTCGGCCTCAAGGCGGGCGTGCCGAAGAGCGTTCCCGCGCTCACCCTCAATCGCCTCTGCGGCTCCGGCATCCAGTCGGTGATCAGCGCGGCCGAGCAGATCGAGCTCGGCGAAGCGAAGACCATCCTCGCCGGCGGCATGGAGAACATGTCGCAGGCGCCGCACGTCGTGCGCGGCGCGCGCAAGGGACTCAAGCTCGGGCAGGGTGCGCTCGAAGACTCGCTGATGGTCGCGCTCTTCGACACCTACGCCGGCTACTACATGGCCCAGACGGCCGAGAATCTCGTGCGGAAGTACGACATCTCGCGCGAGGAGCAGGACCGCTTCGCGCTCTGCTCGCAGAAACGCGCGGTGGAAGCGCACGGAAAGTTGCGCGAAGAGATCGTCCCGGTGACGGTTGGCAAGAAAGAGGTCACCGAGGACGATCACGTCCGCTCCGACGCCACGATCGAAGGGCTGGCGAAACTGCGTCCTGCGTTTTCGAAAGACGGCTTCGTCACCGCGGGCAACGCCAGCGGCATCGTCGACGGCGCGGCGATGCTCGTCGTCACCACCGCCGGCAACGCCAAGACCAAGCCTCTCGGCCGCATCGTCTCGTGGGGCATCGCCGGATGCGATCCCGAGATCATGGGCATCGGTCCCGTGCCGGCGACGAAGATCGCCCTCGACCGCGCCGGCATGAAGCTCGCCGACCTCGACCTCATCGAGATCAACGAAGCCTTCGCCGGTCAGGTCCTCGCCGTGGTGAAAGAGCTCGGTATCGACATGGAGAAGCTCAACGTCAACGGCGGCGCGATCGCCCTCGGACACCCGCTCGCCGCATCAGGCACGCGCCTCCTCCTCACCGTCCTCTACGAACTGCGCCGTCGCCAAAAGCGCTACGGCCTCGCATCGGCGTGCATCGGAGGAGGGCAGGGGATCGCCATGATCGTGGAGAGCGTGGCGTAGCAGGAAATCGGCGAACGGAGTAACTAGGCTCCACCCGCGCCGGCACGCTGCTCGATCCGCGCGATCGCCTGCTTCGCCTCCTCGCGAGCGCCCTCGAACGAATCAGTGAGTCGAGCGCGTAGTGGCTCCAGTGCCCGCGCATCTCCGATCCCGCCCAGCGCCTTCGCGATCGCTCGCCGCATGTCCGCATCCTGATGGGAGAGGCGCGCCAGAAGCGGCTCAACGGCCTTCGAGCCGAACCTGGCCAGAGCCGGGACAACGCCGACCCGCGTGTACTGGTAATAGGCATTGAGCTGCTGCGCCAGCGGCGCCACCGCGCGTTCGTCCCCGATCTCCCCCAGAAGATGCGCCACCGCTACGCAGGGATTCGGTGTGCTGCTCAGTTCCCCGAGCGCCTCGAGCAAGGGGGGGACAATCGCCGCGCCCGACGCGACAATCTTGCGGTCGAGCGTCTCCTTCGACTCGCCGATGCTGCCGAAGAAGCGGCCAAACACGAGTTGCAGCATGCGATCGCTCTCGCTCGCCGGCTTCCAGCCGAGCGCGGTGAGCGTCTCGACGAGCGCCATGCGCTCCTTGAACGACTTCGTATGCGTTAGCGCGGCGTGCACGGCAGGGACGGCACGCGCGTCTTTCATTTCGCGCAGCAATGCGACGACGCGCGACGGCGGATCTGGCTTCGCCATCGCGTCGATCAGCGCATCCACCGCCGCCGGACCAAGTTGCTTGAGCGCTTCTTCGGCCGCGCCGCGAACATCGCTGTCCCAGTTTCCGAGCGACGCGACGAGTGCGGCAATCGCATCGGGGTGATTGAAGCTGCCGAGCGCGGAAACTGCCAACCTTCGCGACCGCGGGTTCTTGATATCGCTTGCGAGCAGATCGAGAAGAGGTCGGATCGCACGCGGGTCGCCGATTCTGCCGAGCGCTTGCGCGGCCACGCCCGGAATCGAGTTCGCCTTCGTCCGTTTTGCGACAAGCGCGATCAGTGGCTCCACGGCCATCGAGTCGCCGAGCTCGCCCAGCGCCTCGGCTGCGCCGCACGCCGGCGCGTCGTACTCGTTGCACTCGTCGAGTAGCTTGATGAGCGGCGCAACGGCGCGCTTGTCGCCGATGGCGCCGAGGATCGGCATGACCTTGTGCCGCTGGCGCTCCGAGGTGTCGTGCAGGGTCGCGAGCAACCTCTCCACGGCGGGCGGCCCGATGTTCACCAGGCCGGCGGCCGCCACTTCACTGACGGACGGGTCATCGTGGAGGTACGTGCGAAGGAGCGGCTCGACGGCCCGCACGTTCTTTGAATTGGCGAGCTTGACCGCGGCCTTGAGCCGCTGCGCCTTTTCGCCGTCCTTGAGGCGCGAAACATGCCAGCCAAAGAAGAGCATCACCCCTCCATGTGCCGTTGTCGTCCGCCGATCCTGTCGAACGTAATGTGCCCCGACAGGATACCTTCTTCCAGCGGCTCGCCACCAGGCGTCGGCCGTCTATGGAGTCGTCATGATGACAATCTGCGGTTACTTCGTGAATTCGGCGAGCTTGCGCAGGCGGAGGTTCGGGTTGCTGGCGAAGTCGTTTCGTAGCCAGCCGAGGTGGCCCGCGCCGAAGATCACCAGCACGCGTTCGTTCGGAGAATCGGCGAGCTGCATGACGTTGCTGTAGATCCTCATGTTGCGCCGGAACCACTCGGCCACCAGATCGGCCCCGGCCCAATCCCACGGCTCGCCGAACTGCGCCTCGCGGTAGTAGAAGCCGACGTCCTGCGCCACTTTTTCGTCGGCGTTCATGTAGAGCAACGTCTCGAGAATGGTGTGAGAGCCGAGGTACGCGTCCTGCGCTTTCACCATCTCGCCGACCTCGCCCATCATCGTCTCGAGCTCCTTCGAACGGCCGCTCGCCTTCGCGTAGTTCATGAGGTGCTGGAACGGGAACTCGCCGTCGACGTCCACCGGATAGACGGTCTTGTGGCCCAGCTCCTTCGCGACGCGGAAGCCGATCTGTTCGACTTCGTTACGCGTCAGCTCGTGCTTCCCGGCGAGGTATTCGGCGTAGCGCTTCGGATAGCGGTCGTCGCCGACCGTGTCTTCGATCGCGACTTTCGTCGGATGGAATCGGGTGAGAGCGGCGACGACATGCGCGATCTCCGCCTGGCGCTTCGGCGCGAGCACGTCGTCCGCCTGCATGTTGAAGATGTCCCGCCCCGGGTTGTTCATGTGGTAGACGCCGAGCACCAACACCTCGGCACGCGCCGGCGGAGCGGGCTGCTGCGCGAGTGCGGAGAGCGCGCTGAAGACGGACAAAGTGAGAGCGAGAGCGCCAATTCGCGTTCCGGATACCATCTCGAACCTCCGATTCAAGAGCTGAATACGCCGGCCCGAGGGAAAGGTTGACGCCCCCTGGAGAGCGGACCTCCCGGTCCGCAGTTGCCGGACGTCCCGTCCGGCAACTGTAGTCGTCGGACGGGACGTCCGACGACGGCGGATCAGGAGATCCGCTCTCCGGAAGGTTTGGGGGTGAAATGCCGTTTCCCAGCGCGTGAAGCCCCTCTCCCTGGCGTTCCTCTCGCTCCTCATCGTCAACGTCGCCTCCGCAACGATCTCTGTCGCGCGCTCGCAGGACAAACCAAAAACGCTGAACGTCGCGATCATCGCGGAGCCGTTCTCCGAGGCAGTCAAGTCGCTCGAGCTCTATCTGCCGCGGCCGGTCGAGATCGTCGCGGAGAGGGATCCGCAGGTGACGTTCCGCGCGAAGAATGTGAGCGCAGAGGGGACGCTGCGGGCCATCGCGCTGGAGGCGGGGGTGATCGTCGAGGTCGCGAGCGACCGTTACCTCATCCGCGACGCGCATGCGCCCGGCGTCACCATCGACGTCAAAGACGAAGACATCCACGCCATCCTGAAAACGATGCAGCAGCAGTGCGGCATCAAGAACCTCGTCATCGACCCCGACGTGCAGGGACGCGGCACATTTCTCTTCCGCGACCTTCCCTGCCGCATCGCCTTCGACACCGTCTTCCGCACCATGGGATTGAGCTCGGTGATCTACCCCAACTCCGTCATCACAGTGTCGTCGAAGCATTGAGGTAGACTGTCCCGCCCATGAAAATCGGTACCGCGATTCGTGTCGCGATGGTTGTGCTGATCGTCGCGGCCGTGGCGGCGGTTCTCATCTCCCCGATCCGGCAGCAGCTCACCATCGCCAACGCGCGCGGGTGGGTGACGCACGAGCGCGACCACGTGCAAAGCCTTTGGTGGGCGCCGTTTGCGCTCATCGGCGCGTATGGCGTCGGCTGCATCTTCGCCATCCCGGCGACTCTCTTCATCGCCGTCGCCGGCGCGATGTGGGGGTGGAAATTCGGCCTCAGCTACGCGATGGCCGGCGGCATGCTCGGCGCGAGTCTTTCCTACTTCATGGGACGCTATCTCGGCGAGGGATTGCTCGACCGTTTCGGCCGTCCCGGCGCCGCGGTGAAGCGGCAGATCGAGCGCGCCGGCTTCAAGACCATGCTGATCGTCCGCGTTATCCCCGGCCCGCCGTTCGCGGTCTGGAACTACGCCGCCGGCGTGGCGCGATTCCCGTTCGGTATCTACTTCCTCGCCACGCTGCTGGGCACGCTGCCGGCGCATTTCGTCTTCGCCTACTCCGCCGACGCGCTCTTCCGCGGCACGATGACGGAAGGGGACGCCGTGAAGCGCCTCGGCGTCGTGGCGTTGCTCGTCATCGCGCTCATCCTCCTGCCGATGATCGTGAAGAGAATCGTGAAAAAGCGCGGCGACACCTTCGACGACACTGCCTCCCGGGTGCACTGATCCTTGAGCAGTGCTATAGTGGCTGACCCCCGCGCTGTCCATGCGGGAGCAGCGCCATGATCGAGATCCAGATCGTCCCGAGCGACATCCGTCGCAGCGTGCGGTACGTTTTCCTCGACCGCCGGCGCGTCGTTCTGGCGATCGGCCTGCTGACGATCATCCTCCTCGGCCTGATCGGATCGATGACCGCTGCCCCCACCGTCATCCGCCGCGTCTACAAAGACAACTTCCTCAAGATGATGCGCGTTGAGAGCGACATCCAGCGCGAGCGCCTCCGCGAAAACGTGCAGCAGATGACCTCGCTGGAGCGCAGCCTGGAAGAGCATCGCATCCGCGTGGAGAAGCTGATCACGATCTACGGCCTCGATCGCAACCTCGGCCAGGGCGGCTTCTCCATTCCGCTGATGAAGTCGAATCCTGACGAGGTGCAGGTCGACGACGCCCGCCGCCGCGAGCTGGCGCTGCGCAACGCCATGCGCCGCTTGCAGGAACAGCTCGACCTGCTTCAGCGGTACGAGCGGGCCAACTCCGACATGGTGCGGCACACGCCGTCGATCCTCCCCCTGCCGAACGATCAGTTCGTCCTGACCTCGCCGTTCGGCAACCGCATCTCGCCGTTCACGCGCTCGTCTGATTTCCACAAAGGCCTCGACCTCTCCGCGCCGGCCGGCACGCCGGTCTACGCCACGGCAGACGGCGTGGTGAGCTTCGCCGGCCGCTATCCGATCCGCGAGAGCGTGGCGTGGTGGCGCTTCGGCAACGTCATCACCATCAACCACGCCGATCGCTTCATCACCATCTACGGCCACCTCGACACGATCAAGGTCAAAGTCGGGCAGACCATACGGCAGGGGCAGACGATCGCCACGGTCGGCTCCACCGGCTGGAGCACGAACCCCCATCTGCACTACGAGGTGCGCAGCAATCTCGAGAATCCCGAGACCTACGTGGCCATCGATCCGCGCATTTACATCCTCAATTACCAGTGGAACAATGAAGCATCCCTGTTGATCCGCGCCCGTTCGACGAAAGACTACAAAGACTTTGATCCGCTGCCTCCGGCGTTTGTTGGGAGAAGGAGAGGGTGATGAGCGCAGCCGCCGACCAGTCGAATTTCCCCACCATGATCATCCCGCGCGGGACGGAGATCCGCGTCAACACGCACGGGCAGCTCTCGATCAAGACGCCGGGAAACCTCGTCATTCAGAACTCCGGGAACTACTCGGAGATCGAGTCGACGAACGGCTCGATCCGCATCGAGGAGAACGTCAACGTCGAAGCGGTGAGCATCCGCGCCGGACAGGCCTGCTTCATCCAGGGGACGCTGACCGCGTGGCGCGTGCACGCCAAGCGCATCACGCTCGAGGACCGCGCCAAGGCGTTCATCATGCTGCAGGAATCGGAGCAGCTCGAGCTGGCCAAGACGGCGAGGCTGGTCGGCAACTTCTCCAGCGAGAAAGAGCTCTTCTTCATGATGGGGAAGTTCAGCCCGCAACTGAAAGAGCTTCCCGGCTCGGTGGAAGTCTCCACGCCGATGCCGAGTCAGATCGAGTCGCAGACGCGGCCGATGCCGGCCATCAAGCTGCCCCCGGGTGATGCGTCCGAGCATCTCCGCGTCGCGCAGTCGCTGCTGGAGCACGAGATCGGCCGCACCGACCTCGCTCCCCCCGAGGCCGAGGCACTGCGCGAGCTGCTGTACGCGATCCGCGAGCGCAACCTGCCGCGCGTGGCGAACATCTACCGCGACGCGTTCTCGGAGCTGAAGGCACCGAGCGAATCGTTGCGGCAGGCATTCGAGCACCTCGATCGCTACTTCCAGCGCTAGCCGCGACTGGAGAGCGGATCTCCAGATCCGCAGTCGCCGGACGTCCACGTCCGGCGACCATGCGCAGCAGGATGATCCGCTCTCCCGATGACACACTGCCGTGCGAGCTTGCTTGGCCCAGCCTCGGCCACGAGATGCAGCTGGCGGCGTTTGGAGTGCGGCGGCGCCAGCCGCCGCTTTGGAACACGCCCGTGATGCGAAAGCGGTGGCTTGAGCCACCGCACTCCAAACAGCAACCCGTAGAATGGGGCGGAACAGTGCTTCCGCTTTACGACAACAACCCCCGTACCACCACACCGTTCATCACGATCCTGCTGATCGCGGTGAACATCTACATGTTTTTCTGGGAGCTGTCGCTCGGCCCGAACGTCGAGCGCGCGCTCTACCACGCCGCGTTCATCCCGGCGCGCTTCTGGGTGTCGCCGCACGTCACGCCGATCTTCCTCTCGATGTTCCTGCATGGCGGCTGGCTGCATCTCGCCGGGAACATGCTCTATCTCTGGATTTTCGGCGACAACATCGAGGACCGTCTCGGCCACGTTCGCTATCTGATCTTCTACCTGCTTTGCGGCATCCTGGCGACGCTCGCCCACGCATTTTTCTCGCCGCACTCGGGCGTGCCGTCGATCGGCGCCTCGGGGGCAATCGCCGGCGTCCTCGGCGCGTACGTGCTGCTCTTCCCGAGTGCGCGCGTGACGACGCTGATCCCGATCTTCTTCTTCATCGTCATCCGCGAGATCCCCGCGGTGGTGATCCTCGGTCTCTGGTTCGTGCTGCAGCTTTTCGTCGGCGTGACCTCGCTCCACGCGGTTGACGAATCGATGCGCGGCGGCGTCGCCTACTTCGCGCACATCGGCGGGTTCGTCTCCGGCATGGTCCTGGTGGCGTTGATGGGCGGGTTCCGGCGGCGGCGTCAGCTTCGTCCCGAGTATTGGCGCTGAAGACGCGCGACCGCTTCGTCCGCGTCGACGATGTTCACCGCGCCGCCGCCGCCGATCTCGTATCCGGCGATCCCGCCGAGTCGCGGCGTGATTGCGACGTACCAGTGCGCGCTCGGCTCCTGCGGGAAGTTGATGAACGCCCAGTTGAACGCGCCGGCGACCTCGCGTGATGCACGCGCGGCGGGGCGGAGCAGCGTGGCGAGGTCGTGCGGCTCGTGCATCACCGGCGCGTGCGCCTTCGGCACGATCCACTGTTCAAACGCGTACGCAGCGCCGCGCGGCGCGACGACGAGATAGTGCTCACTCTCGGCGATTAGCGGCTCGTCGTCGAGCGCGCAGAGAGGGCAGCGCGTCGCGCAGGCGAATGCGTAGCCCTCGCGCGCCATGCGCGGCGGCACGAAGGGAGTGCCGAGGATCTGTGAGTGGAGATGCTCAATCGAGGCGCCGGCGGCGCGCCCTTCGTTCTTGAAGATCGTCACCGCCGCCGCGGAGGAGGCGAGATGCCGGTAGCGCGCGAACCAGACGTCGACGACGGCGGCGGCGTGATCGCCGGCGAGATCTTCGAAGCGCGCATTGTGCGCGGCGGCCTCGACGACGATCTCGTGCTGCGGCGTGGCTGGATATTTGTTTGGGAACACGCGCACGCGCCACGGGTCGCCGTCGCGCGCGACCTCGGGCGGCGTCTCGTGCTCGTGCCCGGGACAGAACGGACACGACGCCGGCGCATCGCCGCCGAACGCGTTCGGCCGCTGCGCACGCTCCGGCGCGACGATCACCGGATCGCCGGTGATGCGGTTGCGGCGGATCACGAGCGGTCGAGCCTCCGCGCGAGCGTGATCCGTTGCGCGATGCCGAGGAGCGCGAAGACGATCATCAGCACCGTCATCCACTCCGCGACCGTGAATCCGGCGAAGTGCAGCCAGTACCAGTCATTCGTGTAGAGGATGTACGAGACGATCGGATAGACGATCAGCGCCAGAACGAACTCGCCGCGTCCAACGACGTCGTAGTTTCGCTCGTGCCACGTCGCTTCGATCTGCGTGCCGACGTAGCCGTTGAGCATGACCAGGATGACCGCGGCGACGAGCAGCGGTTCCCACACCTGATTCCCGCCGAGCCACCCCGCCACGACGACCGTGTCGGAGACCCGATCGGCCGCGTGATCGAGGAAATCGCCGAAGCGGCTCGTGCGCTCCTGCGCGCGCGCGACGATCCCGTCGAGTGCATCCGCCAATCCGCCGATCGCGATCAAGGCAACGCCGGCGAGAAACAGCGATGGCCGTCGCCCGCCGAAGACAAAACAGACCGCACCGCCGATGTTGATGAGGAGGGCGAGGATGGTGATGGCGTTGGGAGAGAGCGGCGTGCGGCGCGCCATCGGCGTCATCCAGCGGGAGAGGCGGTCGCGCCAGGGGTTCATGCGTGCGCGATTGTAGTTTGCTGGTTGTGGGGTTGGTTGCGGTTGCGGGGTCACGAGGTTGCGGGGTCGCAGTAACCCAGCAACCAATACCCCGCAACCTCGCAACCCCGAAACCCGCAACTTGCAATATCAACCGTCCCCATCCGGTTCTGTCGCGCTCATGCCATTTACCGCACTGGGCCTCGGCTTGCCCATCACCAAAGCCGTACGAGAGGCGGGCTATA
>Ga0207646_10008564_pt1 | contig 10225 bp, 7 predicted proteins | sample KBSK5502metaG_FD_184343 | JGI IMG/M metagenome (GOLD analysis project Ga0207646, IMG submission 184343) | Corn, switchgrass and miscanthus rhizosphere microbial communities from Kellogg Biological Station, Michigan, USA - KBS K5-50-2 metaG... | ecosystem: Host-associated > Plants > Roots >...
CTCGTCGAGGGGACCTACTACATGACGGTCTCGGCGGAGGCTTCCAGGCAGAAGGGGGCCGAGCCCGACACCGTGCTGTCGCGGAAACGCGTCGCCAAGGTGTGGGCGCTGATGGCGGCCGCCGGCGTCTCCGACCAGAAGGTCATCGCGGTGAATGAGCTTCCGGCCTCGATGAGCGCCGGGCGTAAACTGCCCAAGCCGGGCGGCACGCGAGTCGAGATCATCAAGTTCGAAAAGCCGTAGACATGTCGCGACGACGTCGTTGCTTCGGGCTGGTGCTCTCGCTGAACGTTCTTGTCTTCGGGATCGCCGGCGCGCAGACCGGATGGGAGGTCACCATCGCGCCCCCGCTGGCGCCGGTGGCCATCGGCTCCTGCAACGCAGTGGAATTGAGGGTGTTCGATCCGGCCATCCGAGGGACACCCCGAGACCCGACCGGTACCCTGATCTCCATGGCCGATTTCGACATGACCGCCACGAGCCCGGACGGAAAGTCCCTGTCCGGATTCTATCGTGACGCCTACCACTGGTCGGTCTGCGGCTGCCAGGGTGCGACGGCCGGCACCGTCGGCACCATCACCGCCAAGTATCCCGGGAAATTGCTCACGGCGAAGAAGACCGTTGCCGGCGTCACCTCCGAAACCACAGCGACCTTCGTCCTCGGCAAGGCGGTGAACCTGTGGTGGAATCCCCCCGGTTGTCCGGCGCCGCCCACTCAGGCTTCGACCGCGGGCCCGACACCCCTCCCGACGACGGTGCCGACTCCGTCCGGCCGCGGTGCAGCCATTCCCGCACTTCCACCCGGGCCTGCGCCGACTAACCTCGCCATCGCGGGGACCGCCGTGGATGTTGACCTGGTCTGGAGCGCGCCGACCGGGTCACCGGCTCCGACCAGCTACGTGGTCGAACGTTGGAAGACCGCGGATCCTGCGTGCTGCCGGGCGACTTCGCCTTCGCTCTCCACCACCCGGTGGAGCGAAGTGATGATGTGGCCGGGGCCGTGGACCTATCAGGTCACGGCGGTTTTTGCCGACGGTCGTCGTGGCTCCACGCTCGGCAGCTACACCTATCTGGAGCCGGAGGCACCAAAGGGCCTCACCGCACACCAGTCCGCCAGAAACACGGTCGTGCTCACCTGGCAGCCGGTGCAGGACGCGGCGTACTATGTTGTCGCCGGCCCTCCCAGCAACGTCGCCATCAAGGTGACCACGACCACTCTCACGCAAATCGGCGTGCCCGTGGGCAACACCACGTGGAAAGTCGCCGCGATGTACCAGGGAAAGTCCCTCAGTTCTCCCCAGCAGGCGAGCCCCTTTGCGACGACCACGCTCGCCGTGGTGAACCCGCACTATCGTCTCATCGCCGAAGCCATCCGCGTGACGTCGGAGACCGCCGACATGCCGTTGTCCGAGGATGGCATGTACGACGAGGTCTACGTTGCCGCGCTCGCCGAGGTTCACGACCGGCAAACCAGAACACTCAAGTTCGAACCGGTCGTGATGAGCCATGTCCACGGCGATGTCACCCACTGGCTGCCCGGGGAACGGGTCAAGGCCGGGACGGCATCAGTGGAAGGGGGCATTCGAGCGGGAGACGTCGTCAGTCCGATCTGGGCGGCGCCAAGTGGCACGCTGCTGGGCGGAGCGCCGCTCTTCGTCCTTTGGGATGGCGAGCTCCTGCCTGGAAGGCATGAGCTCCTCCTGCATCCGACGCTCTGGGAGCTGGATGTTTTCGACAAAATGATGAGAGACGTGACCCGCCAATATTGCGGGGCCCCGTGCGCCTGGAGGGACTTTCTCACCCTGAGCGGGGGGCGGGCGGCCCAGCTCGCGCAGGTGCAGGCCGCCATCGCCGCGCCGCAGATCAGCGTGGTCCCAGGGGACCGGGTGTGGCTCTTTGGCAACGGAGAGCTGGTCCACCTCGAAAACCACGACAAGGACAGACCCATCGGGCTGGAGAACAGCGACAACGCGCCCGGACTCATGGGACTCACCGGCTGGATGCGGGACAGGGTCGTCGTCCTCAACAGCGAAAAAATCGAGGCAGCGCTTGCGTCCGGCCAGGACAAGATCGAGGTGCGCTTCTGGGATCACTGGACCATCCCGAACACCCCTGCATCCACCATCAACTACCTGAATGGTGACTACACCCTCGTGATTCGGATCGAGCGGATGCCTTGAGACACCGTGCGAACGCCATCACGCCGGTCCTGGTCGCGATGGTTCTTCTGGTGATCACCCTTGCATGGACTCCGGGACTCGGGACCGTTTCTGCGGCGACGACCGGGCTCTCGAGGGGACAAGCGGCAAACTCATGTCCGCTCCCTCTCGGGGACCAGGTCAAGGCAGTCGCGGCGTTTGCGAAGATGATTCCGGTCTTCCGTCACCCGCGATGCAGCAACTGTCACGGTGGAGTGGACCCCTTTACCGATCCCCAGACCGGCAAGCACGGTGGGGGAGTGAGGGATGCGGACGATTTCGAGACCGGCATCTGCGAGAGTTGTCACTCCGAAATGGACGGAGGGATGAAGGACGCACAATGGAGAATGGCTCCCCCGCCGATGTTCTGGGTCAAGAAGTCCGACGAGCAGTTGTGCATGCAGGTTCGGGAGATGGAGCCGGATGCCGCGCGATACGTGGGGCATATCAGAGACGACAACGGTAAGGAGCCGTTTACCCTCATCGCGTTTCAGGGGATGCGCGCGCTCCCTGCAGGGACGGAATCTCAGATCACGAAACGCGTGATCACCTCGGAGCCTCCGCCGGGAAGTTTGGACACGATGACGGCGCAGGCGCAGGCCTACGTGGACGCGATGGGGGGCTCGCTCGTTGGATCGTCGGACTGCGGCTGCAAGTTGAAGCCGGTCGAGGTCCGTTTCCGATCCACGCTCACGATCGCCGATGCCAGGATCACCAGCACCATCACCGGCGAGGGGAAGGTCCTTCTCGAGATCAAGCCGGATCCATCTTCCCCCGGGTGGGATGTCGCGAGCGATTTTCGGGTCGGCACTGCGGATATCACCTGGTCGGCGGTGACGATTTCGGCGCCGGCCGGCTGCGACGGCCAGGTCATCGTGCAGTCGAGCCCTCCCACCAAGTTCAAGTTCTGGCTCGGCATTTCCGCCTCGCCGGAGCTCAAGCTCTCCCTCGAAGTTCTTCCAGGCGCCGACCTGCACAAGGTCCTCAATCGGTGCCGCATCCCCACCGGCGCCCTGATGGACAGCCCGATGAACGACCCGGTTTCGCTCTTCAGCGGAGCTTGGAACGCCCTGCACGGACAGAGCGCCGCGGCGGTAGCGATGAAGGCGACATCCGCCATGGACATGAACAAGATTATGGCGATGGATCCGAAGAAGCTTCAGGCCATGGCGGATGCGATGAAAAACAATCCGGACCCCGCCGCCGCAGCGGCACAATTGAAGAGCTTTTTGAACCAGATGGTACCGGGAGCGAGTCAGCTGGCGGCCGAGGCCAGGAACAACTACAAGCTGGCAATGCCGGACAGGAAATGGTGTACGGTAGGAACCGCAACCGGGCTCCTCGCCCAGTGCGACATCAGCCAGACCATCACGACGGCCCTGGGTTTGGGCGCAGTGCAGACGATCACCGAGAAGACCACCATCACGATTGGGAGGCCGAGGCCGTAATGGAGGGAGTGTGCGTCTGACTCGAGAGCCGGGCCCTGGACTCAGCGGTTCGCCCTACTCTGGAGGCGGACCAGGCTGGATCGGGCATCTGCCAGGACGCGCAAATCCTGGTCGGCGTTCTGCCAGCGGTCCAGCAGGGTTTGCAGGGCTGCGCGGGCGGTCGCCGGATCTCCCAGTGCCTCGGCGATGCGGGCGACCTCGAGCGGCGCCAGCGCCCACTCCGTTTGAGTGTCCCACCCAAAGCCCTGACTTCGGTTGAACTCCGCCGTCACGACCAGCGCGGAATCGAGTACACCGCGAGCCGCGAGCGCCCTCCCGAGCACCGCCGAGCGCCACCCCGCCAGGACGGGATCGATGTCGCTCCGGATGGCCTCGAAGGCCGCCGGAGCGTCACCACGGGCCAGAGCCAGCTCAGCCACCATGAGCCCCCTCGCGCTCCGATCGGTCGGATCGCCAGGCCTCATTTCCCCTTCGATCCGCGCCAGCACGGAGCGGGCGTCACGTAACCGATTGGCCCGCACCAGGACCCGTCCGAGCAGTGCGAGAAAACCCGGTTCCACGTACTGGGCACCGGCGACCTTGAGGGCGTCGTCGAGCTCCCGCCCCGCCAGCGCTCCCGAACCGCGAACCAGGTACGCCTCCGCAAGCAGCGCCTCGTTCCGGATCAGGGAGGTTCCGGCCCCCGTCGCCCGGGAGTGGACTACGGCGGCGGTGAGATGGTCTATCGCGGCACGATACCTCCCGCGCAGCATGTCCAGGTAAGCCAGCGAGCGATGCCCCCGGGCCTGGTCATTGCGATCGGGCTTCGCAAGCATCCGCCGAAAGGCGGCTTCGGCTTCGGCATACCGCCCCAGTCTCACCAGGACCCCGCCCCATTCATGATTGATATTGAAAGTCGTCAGGGCAGTGGAATCGAGTCGTTCAGCGGCGGCGTATGCATCCAGGGCAAGCCGGTTTTCCCCCGTGATTTTATAGCACGTCGCAATGTTGATGTGAGTATTGGGAATGGTCGAGTCGAACGCGAGGGCCTTTCGCAAGGCCGGTAACGCTTCGGCGCAGCGATCCTGCCGCATCAACGAGGAGCCATAGTCGTACCAGGTGTCCCGGGAGGGAAACCGCTCGGCAATCATCTTGCCGATCCGGGTCTGCTCGGTGCGGTCGCCGCGAATCCCTGCGATGCGGCTATCGAGGGTGAGTTGTTCCCGGAAGGTGAGCCGGTCTCGCAACCGTTGGGCAGCAGCGAAGTGAACATCTCCCGCGGGACGATTGTTCATGATGTAGTGATAGGAGCCCAGCGCGGCGTGCGCGAGGGCAAAACCGGAATCCACCGCCACGGCCCGCTCGAAAAGCTGTCGAGCCTGCTCGTACCCGGCCCGATTCCAGAATTGTGTCGCCTCGGCGTAGAGCTTGAGGGCCTCGAGGGAGCGAGTCGTCACCTGGGGGAGCGGCGCGATGCTGTCCCGGTAGCTGCGGGAATCTCCTGCGGTGGCGAGCATCGCCCGAATCAGCCGGTCGAGTGCCTGGATCACGCCGTCGAGCCCATCGACGGACTCCCGATGGACCGCGAGATCGGCCCCGTCCAGAGGCGAGCTCAAACGGCCGGTCAGCACGTATTCCCCACCCACATTCGCGACGGTGAGAGCAAGTACAGCGCGGGCATTTTCCCGGGCCGCCACCTCGAGCGCCAGCGAGTCGGTCAGGACACTGTCTCCGCTGCGGCCCATGCGCCGCAGCGCATCGGCGATGCGTTGACGGGAAAGCAGGGTCAGGTGGCGCGACTGCTGGAGGCCGACCGCCGCGGCCGCCGCGAGTGCCCGGCCCAGACCTGGCTCTCCGCTCAAGTCGATCGGGTCCGCCATCACGACGACGCTTCCGGCCGGGAATGCGGTCCGTCCGGAGAGCACTGAAGGCAGGAGCCAGAGGGCCAGAACCGTTACCACGAGAGCGCCGACTCCGATTACCCATCGGCGATTCGCCCGGACAGCACCCGGTCGGCGGATAGGTTGAACCTCGGTGGGCGCCGGGGTCGCAACAGCGGTCGGGGCGGCGGCGTCGGGCTTTGAAGGTTCGTCGACGGCCGGCGTGGCGGACGGGCGCCAAGGCCCGCTGGTGAGCCGGGTTAGGAGGGCGGCGATCGAGGGGTCCGGTTGGGCGCCGACTTCCTTCCGCCTGGCCAGCTCGTGCGCCCGGCCGTATTGAATCGCGCCCGCCACGTCTCCGCCATCGGCGAGTGACGTCATGTACCCCAGGGCGACCCTCGAATTATGAGGTGCCAGGACGCTCACCCGCCGCCAGTGGCCGAGCGCTGCTTCGTGCCGGCCGGCGCTTGCCTGGCGTCGGGCTGCCCCCTCGAGCACCTGGATCGCGGCCTCGCGCAGCCGAGTCCGCTCGACCTCGACCCAGCGTTCGAACTCATCGGCCTCCGGAACGTAGAAACCATCGAGAAAAGGCCCCGCATAAAGCTCGGCCGCCCGATCGAAGTCTCCCCGGCTCCTGGCATCGAGGAACTCGGTGAGATCGCTGGTCAATTGGGAGGGATTAACGAGAAGATCGACCGATTCGGACTGTATGAGCTCGTCCCCAAGCTCTCGCCGGAGATTGTAAAGCGTTTGGGCGAGGGAGTGGCGTGCCTTGGTCTCGGTCGAGTCGGGCCAGAGGAGCAGCAGCAATCGATCGCGACTGATGCCACTGGCACCTGCGGCTACTACGGCGGCCAGGAGTCCCAGCCGGCGAGGGCTGACTCCAGCGATTCGCTGCTGGTCCCGCTCCAGCCAGAGCCCGCCAAAAGTCCTTAATCGGAACAATGCGCACCAATTGATCGGCGTGTGATCCGGGACTGATTCGATGGTGACGCCGGTGCGGTACCGTCTAATCGCAAGGTAGCAAAGCCGATCCGATCACGCCAAGCGGATCGAAATGCTTCAGCACTCCCAGGAGGAGTCCGCCGGTGCCGCATCGAGTCCTATTGTGTGCCGTGCTTCTGGCGGCGGGAGGCTCTCTCGGATGGCGGGCGGACCGTGCGGCTCGTGTACCCCCGGCCGGGCCATTCGAGTGCCCCGGTACGCAGCCCAGGGTGCTGTTCGGACTTCTGGCTCGTCCGCTCACTCTCGAGGAAATGGTGCACAATCTCGAACGAGGCTGTCTGACGCTGGACGATGTCCGGTTCCGGCCGGGGGAGGACACCATCGAGATGATTTCCCCCGCCCAATTCGTCCAAGTGGCACGGGCCCTTGGGCTGGCCGAAGGATTCTACCGGGTCAGTGTTCCTCCCGAGGCGGTTCCGGGTTGGCCTCCCGATACGGTTCAGGCCCGCCGTCGCGGCACACGGCTGCGGGACGAGCTGGTGCATTACGGAGCGTCATTGGAGCGAGTGCGGGAGGATCCGGGCGGGCCATGGCCGGCATTCTCGGTCGCCCCGGGGACGGCCAGACCGATGCTGATTCGCATTCTCTACACCCCTGCGCCGTAGTCGGCAGCGCAAATGACAATCGTACGCAGTCGCAAGTTCGGCAACTTCGCCGAGCGAACCCGTTGGTAGAACCGTGAGGTCCATATGTCGCGTCCTGTTGCCTGCCTGATGCTGGTGGTCGCCGCTGCGGTCCCGGCCGCCGGACAAACGAAGCCGAAGAGCACCGCCGCCAAGGTCGTCGGCAAACTGGCCGACTCACTGGCTTCGGGAGTCGCGGCGGGTGCCATCGACAGCCTGCTCGGGCACAAGCTCCTGGGGATACTGGGAACGGGCGGCTCCCCCTGCGTCACCCGGCATCCGACCAGTGGTGCGATCACGGGGGTGGTCGGCTCGGCGTCGTCGGGACCAGGAGCGGCCATTGTGGACGCGGCAAAACTGGCGGCTGGGGCAAAGAAACCTGGAACCGCCCCCACTGCGGCGAAGCCGGGCGGCTGCCCTCCGGGAAGCGCCGCTATCAGCCCGGTCGAGCTGCAGGCGCTCACGATGATGCAGGGAGCCGGGGGGGCGATGCCGTCCGGAATGGGCATGCCGGGCATGCCCGCAGGTATTCCCGGTGGCGGCATGCCTCCTGGAATGCCCGGGCTCGGCGCGTTGGCTGCGGCAACGCCGGTGGGAATGGCGGCCTCGGTCGCCCCAGGTGCGTTCAAGGGGGCCAAGAAGCTCTTTGGCGGCGGGCCCATGAGCGCCGATGACATGGCGAAGGGTCTGGCGCGCGGTCGCCTCGAGCTCAAGGGGGTGAAGTTCCTCGCGGGAAGCGACGACCTGGTGGAGGGCGCGGATGTGGTGTTCCAGCAGCTCGCCGATGTGCTGGGAGGATTCAAGGCGACGTTCGAGCTTGCCATCGCCCCCGAGGCGGAGAAAGGGGTGGAGCCCGATGTCGAGCTGGCTCAGCGCCGCGTCGAGAAGGCGATGGCGCTGCTCATGACTTCGGGAATTCCCGAAGGCAGCATCGTCTCGGGCGGCGCCATTCCAAAGGACAAGCTCAAGGACGGGAAGTATCCCAAGCTGGGCGACGCCAAGCTCGAGTTGATCAAGGTTGTCAAGACGCCATGACGCAACAACGCATGGTCCTGGTACTGGCGCTCGTCGGTGCCGCGCCGATCACGGCCCAATCGGTCGGAGTGGCGCCGACGTCCGCCAAGCTGCGCGTGGGGGTTCTCGACCTCTCGGGGAGCGCGCTCCGCATACAGACCGCGCAATCGGGGATGATGACACCGCCGGGCATGGGACCGCCTCCGCAGATGGGGCCGCCCGGCGGCTACCAGCCGACGCCGGGCAATTACCAGCAGCAGAGCACCACCACGGTCGCGATTCCGCCGCCGCAGGAATTCGCCCGCGGCCTCACCGAGATGCTCACGACGGTGCTGGTCAACACCAACCGGTTCGTGGTGCTGGAGCGGGCTCAGCTCCAGGCGATTCAGCAGGAGCAGGACCTTGGCGCTTCGGGTCGGGTGAACAAGGAGACTGCTGCAGCACAGGGATCGCTGATGGGCGCCCAGGCCATGATCACGGGCGACATCTCGGGCTTCAGCTATTCGGCGGAGGCTCTGGGCGGGAACATCCTCAACATCATCAAGGGCCTGAGCGTGGGTTCGACCCGGGTCAAGGCGCAGGTGAATATCGACCTGCGCCTGGTGGACGCTGCGACCGGCGAGGTGCTCGCAGCGGCAAAAGGGAAGGGCACCGCCACTCAGACCGGGGTGTTCACCGACCTCGTCAAGGACGAAAAGAAGATCAATCTCAACGCGTCCATCGCCACGCCGCTGGGCCAGGCCTCGCGCGGGGCGCTCCAGGAGGCGGTCGCGGACCTGCTGCTCCTCCTGCCGAAGGTGGCTTGGGCCCGGCGGGTGATCGATGTGCGCGAGGGCAGGGTCTACATCAACGCCGGAAGATCCGACGGTATCAAGGCGGGCGATGTCTTCGACGTGTTCCAGCCCGGCGAGGCGTTGATCGATCCGGAATCCGGCCGCAACCTCGGCGCGCCGGAGCGGCGGGTCGGCGAGGTCGAGGTAGACGTGGTAGAAGAGCGCTATGCCATTGCCAAAATCAAGAGCGGCGAGGGCTTCGCGCGAAACTATGTAATTCGGCGCAAGGGATAAAGCACTCGGAGGAATTGAGGGATGTTCACGGCAATTCGCCATTCGCAGCAGGGCATGATCGGAGGATTCATGTACGCGCATTCGACCGGTGCTGGTTGCCGCACGCTGGCGCTCCTGGTGGTTTCGATGCTTGTCACCGCCAAGTCGGCCGAGGCCCAGCTCTCGCCGACCCGAACCAAGACCTTTCTTACCATTCCCGCGCCGCAATCGGTCACCGCGACCTATGACCCTCTGGGGGTGGTGATCGCCTGGCAGCCCGTCGCCGAGGCGGGCCAGTACCTGATATTGCGGGCGCCAGACGTGTACACCGCGGGGGCCCAGATCGGCTCCGTCCTGGCGGGCACGGTGCGTTTCAGGACCGGGGTTTCTTGTCGGCGGCGGCGTACCAGGTGGTTGCCGTTGCGCCGGACGGTCGGCTGGGTACCAGTGCCGTGGTGTCGTATGCTCCTCCGGCCCCGCTGGCGATCGACAAGACCCAGTTCAGTGGAATGACGCGCACCACCCTCGCGACGGCGCTACCGATATCGCCGACCTATCAGCCCCCGGGCGCCTACGCTCCGCCCGTCGGTGCCGCCATCAAGCCCTGGAATCCGTCGTTGCACCAGGTCACCTGGAGTACCGACGGCGTGCACGGGTATACCTACTGGCAGGTGTATAAACTCGATCCCGCCAGTCCCTCAGGGCGCCTGGTGCGAGACCGGCTGCAATACCGGGAGTTCTGGGATTCTTCCTTCGTGGCCCCGAACTCCACCACCTATCGTATCGTCGGGTACAGCACGGACGGCACCTGGGGCAGCGCGGATGTCTTGTATCCTAACCCGCCGCAACCGGCCCCGCCGGCTCCGTTCAGTGGAATCCAGGTTTCGACCGGAGCGGTCAAAGTCAGCTGGCAGACTCTGCCGGGCGCGCTGCGCTACCGGCTGTTCGGCGCCACCCTCCCCGCGGCCGGCCTTCCGGTCGGAAGCGCAGGCGTCTCCAACCTGCAGGGGACCTATGTGGTCACCGGCCTTC
>Ga0207646_10008565_pt1 | contig 10225 bp, 13 predicted proteins | sample KBSK5502metaG_FD_184343 | JGI IMG/M metagenome (GOLD analysis project Ga0207646, IMG submission 184343) | Corn, switchgrass and miscanthus rhizosphere microbial communities from Kellogg Biological Station, Michigan, USA - KBS K5-50-2 metaG... | ecosystem: Host-associated > Plants > Roots >...
AACATCAGGTGGTCCTGGTCGGCCGATGCACTCTGCGAATAGCTCATTCCATAGCCTGACGAAAGAAAAACCCATTTGCGGTACCCCTCCGGCCGAACCAACTTCCCGTCGGCCGTGAATTCAGGACTGCCCAGCGGCTTCGGCGAGCCGGAAGCCGCTACCCGTGGCGACTTCTCAATCGCAAACACTGCTAACGCAGCGAATAGCACAGCGAAGTAAATCGATCTCGGCATAGGTGTTCCTCCGGCAGCTGATTGCTTGCCACTCAGCGAGCGCAAGTGTGACTTTCTTCTCAGCGGGCGTATAGAACAAAACAAACATCTCAATTCACGATTTAGAGCACAGCAAGTTGCGAATGGAAAAAGCTGCGGAATTTTCCCGGCGTTTGTCCGGTGCAGGATTTGAAAATGCGACCCAAGTGGCTCTGATCCGCAAAGCCAGCCTCGCTTGCAACAATTGCGAGATCTGCCCAGCCCGACGCCAGGGCCCGGCATGTATATTGCACGCGCAGGCGGTTTATAAATTCCGCCATGGTGCAGCCATAGTGTTTTCGAAAAACGCGCGAGAGGTGAATCGGATGCACGCCAACACTCGCGGCGATTTCTTCGAGCGTCAACGATTCCCGGAAGGATTCGTGGAGCAATTCGAAAGCGCGATTGAGCCAAGCAGGCCGCGCCGTTTCTTCGCTCAGCTTCGATCCGCTGATGCGCTCCAGCATGTCGCCACACAGCTCTTCCAATTCCAGCGCGCCGAGCGTTTCGCTGGCAAACGAACGGTAAAGCCGCAGCCCGAGCCAGGTAACGTCTGATGCGCAGAGATCGGGGACGAATTGCGGAGCGGTCAAAAAGGGCCGGGTCTGCAAGAGGTAAGCATCGCGTAACTCCACGCAAAACATGCGTGAGCCGCAGCTTCCCACCTCGTCTGAATGCGTGAGCGAAGGCGGATGAAATCCCATCGTGAACGGAGCATACTCCGCAGCCCGCTGCGCGCATTTTTCGGCATAGCTACCCGCGAGCAGCAAACCGAAATAAGCCGACTCATGCGTGTGGCACGGAAGTTTTCGGCCGCAGGCATGCGAGACTTCGGTTAAGACGACACCGCCCAACTCGAACCGGCGTTGCGTCTTGCCGTAGAACTTTCCGGTTTGGAGAGAATCACTCATTGTGCCTCAACTGCGAAGAATGTCATCACGTTAGACGCCAAGATGTAGCGATCGTCTCACGAAGCGGTCTCAGGGCTCTCGCACTCACCGAATCCGGCGTTTGCCTCTTCTTCCGGGCGGCCGAGCCGATTCGCTAGGCCAACACCCACCAAAACGAGTGCACCGCCTGCGATCTGATAAACACTCAGTGGTTCGCCGAGCAACAGCGCAGCCAGCACCGCAGTGAGCGGTCCTTGCGACAACAGGCTCGCCGAAGTGACCGTCGCGGGAAGATGCCCAAGTGCGTAGGTCAGCGCCAAGTATCCTCCGAGTTGGGAAACCAAACCAAGCCCCAACAGTGCCACAAACGTCCGGCGGTCAGGGATGCCCAGAGGCACGCGCAAAATCAGCGTGAACGCAAACATGAAAATTGTGCTGGAAAGAATTGCGAGGCGCAGAAATTCCAGCGTACTTGTGTGCGCGCGAACCTGTTCGGTTGCCAGAAGATAGACAGCGAAGCACGCCGCGGCGGCAAGCGCCATCGCGTCTCCCAGTCCAAACTTTGCGTGTCTTGCGAGGTCAGCGCCCATGATCACCAGCGATCCGGCAACGGCCAGGGCCAGACCAATCCAAAACGAAGCGTTCGGCCGCCGACGAAAAACGAGCCATGTCAAAAGTCCAACGACAATCGGAGTGTTGTTGCCGAGCAGCGTGGCGTTTGCCGCGTTTGTCTGAAGGATGGAAGTGTTATAAAACGCGAGATCGAGCGCAAAGAAAAATCCACCGATGGCGATGATCGCGTAGCTGCGCAGGCTGAGTTTCTGGCGTCGTCCGGGGAGCAGCCAAGTCGGGAGCAGCACAATCGCCGGAATCAGCAAGCGATAGAATGCCGATGTGGCCCCGGGCATCGAGGTCCACCGCACAAAAATTGCGGACCAAGCGATGCAGGCGATTCCGACGATGAGAGCGGCATACGGCCACTTTTTGCTGCGAGCGAATTTGTCCATGAAAAATTGTTTTCGGCCTGACCTGAGACTGCGCAATGATAATGCGATTGAAAGTATGACACACGAGCGGGAATTTCCTTCTTCGAGGGAAAGTGCGACGGACAATTTTCTCATCCAAATTGGATTGAGCTACGAGATGAACTAACGCCCAACCAGCAAATCGTCGTATTCGGGGTGCTTTTGCATGAAATAGGCGGCGTAGGAGCAGCGCGGTTCTACTTGAAGATTTTCGGAGCGCGCGAAGTCGAGCGCGGCTCGCGTCATGCGCTCGGCAAGTCCGCGACCTTCAAATGGTTGCGGAACTTCCGTGTGGTAAATGACAAGTTTTCCAGCTCTCCGTCGATAATTGAGCAGACAGAGTTCGCCTCCGATGCGCAACTCGAAACGCTCTTCCGCAGCATTATGCACAACATCCGATATTTTGAGCTCTTCCGAGACTATTCTTTCCTTTCTTTCGGCAATGTTTGGGAAAACAGGCGCGCCAGCTCGGCATGTTCCATTACGACGGCGGGATCGCGCTGAATGGCCGCGAAGTATTGCTTCTGGAACGCGTCGCCGCTTTCGGTAGGCGTAAACATTTTTCGCGCAAGGTCGAACGCGGTGTCTGAGTCCGACGGACCAATGGGAGCCTTGCCCGTAAGCGCCTCGTCGATGCGAACCACAAATTCCGAAATGTTGTGAAGCCAGCTGAACTGCGGATCGTCCACGACCAAGCGAAAAAGCTCGCCGACGTTTACGACCCCGTGCTCGCGTTCGTAGTCTCGCCGTTCCATTTCAAGCAGCGCTTTGTGCAAGCGAAGGAGCGCGCCCCGAAGCGCAACCATCTTTTCGCGGGCGCCGGTATCATCGCCGTCGCGATGCAGCGCATTTGGAGACCCTGATGACATATTTATTTATGGTACCGCTGTTCTCCCACGGGCAGAGCGATCGCCAGGCGGTTGCCTGCGGGCGGGAGCGGGCACGTGGCGTAGGGCGTGTACGCGCAGGGTGGATTTTCCAGGTGATTAAAGTCCAGAACCAATTCGCCCGGCTGGTCGACTCCGTGGCTCGGCAAAGCCGTGTAAAGGAAGCGGCACGCCGGGTAAGTGGACTCCGTGCTGGTAGTGTCCTTGAGAATAAAAAACAGCTTTGTGCCTTTCGGGTCTTCCAGCACAGGTTCGAGACGGAATGTTTTTCCCTGCAGTGTGAATTCCGCAAAACCGGGAACCGGCTGCGAATAGCTGGTGCCTACGAGAGTCACAAGTGAAACACTCTTTGGTGGAACATAGGGCGTCCAGTTCGCAGTGACGCGATATGTCGAATCCGGATCAAACCACTTCAATCCATGAAATTCGAGGAGGGAAGGCGACTTCGCATCCTTGATGCGCAAGGCGAATTTTTCCGCGCGTTTGATCACGTAGAAATTTAGCGTCCCAATCGTCACATGCGAGTTGAGCTTGTCTTTGTCTTGATCCGCACGCAAGACCTGTTCTTTCGCAGGCGATCCTTCAATTTGAAGTCCGGAAGCAAAACCCTCTTTTGGTGCGATTAATTTGACCGAGTCGTTCTCTAATTTAAGAACGGCGAGGTGAGCAGGAGCCGTGTTCGGCAAGTGAATCTTGTTGTCGCCGGCAGAGCCGATGGATGTCTCTCCGGGTTCGAGCCACTCAAGCCCGATCAAGGATAGCCAGCCATCGGGCTTCTGCAAATCCGAAGCATGTTGGGTGCGCCAGGCAAGTTCGTCACTTTGGGAGTACGGCTCTTGTGCCGGCAGCAAAAGCGGTAAGAATGCAATTAGGGCTAGAATCAGCAACGGGAAAGAATGGGACCCGCGAAGGCGCATAGAAAATTATAACGTGAATCGGGTTGTTCGCGAAAACGAGCTCAATTGCGGTCTATCCCGCTGGCAGTAGCTGAAAACTGGAGAGAGCCGGATGAAAATTATAGTGATTGGCGCGAGCGGCGCACTGGGGAAGGCGGTCTCCGCAGAACTCTCGGCGCGACATGAAACCGTAGCCATAGGGCGTACAAGCGGTGATTTTCACGCGGATATGCGCAAGCTCACGAGCTTGCGGACTATATTTCAAAAAGTGGGCAAGGTGGATGCGATCGTCTGCACGGCGGGCAGCGTGCATTTTGGACCCTGGTCCGAACTGACGCCGGAAAAGTTCGAACTTGGACTGCGCGACAAGCTGATGGGCCAAGTGAACGTGGTTTTGGCGGGCCAGGAGTTTCTACACGATGGCGGTTCGTTTACTTTGACGAGTGGCATTCTGAGCGAAGATCCGATTCGATATGGCGCAGCGGCTTCGCTCGTCAATGGCGCACTTGAAAGCTTTGTTCGAGGTGCGGCCATTGAATTGGCCCGTGGATTGCGGATAAACGCCGTCAGTCCGACCGTCATCGAAGAGTCGATGAGTTCCTTCGGCCCGTACTTTCGTGGTTATAAGCCGGTGCCTGCCAGCGACGCGGCTCTCGCCTACAGCAAGAGCGTCGAAGGCAAACAAACCGGCCAGGTTTACAAAGTTTGGCGATAGTTGCGCCAGACTTTATTTAAGGCTGCTACTTCTTGTTGTCGGAAGAACCTACAGTCAGATTGTTCGTGACCGAGAATACGTTAGGAACGGCGCTGGCCCTCAGGTTCGCAAGATTCTTGTCCGACTCCGAATCGACCACGCCTTCGAGGGTCACGTTTCCATTTTTCACGATGATGTGGATGGAAGGAAGCGCGGACATTCCATAGCGGGACAATACGGCGTCGCCATAAATTGCGCGATAGACCGCTCGGCGCAACTGATCGTCCATCGGCGAGACGGGGAGGACTTCAATTTGATTGTTGACCGAGGCCACGCCCTCGATACCTTTTACCGCGTTTTCAGCATCGCTTTTCAGCGTCGGGCGCACGACCTGGCCGAGCAGTGTCACTTTGTCGCCTTCGACCTTAAAGAGGAGATTATCGAATACGGAATAGTAGGGAAGCAGGAGCAACTGGTGACGCACTTCTTTGACCAGATTCTCTTGCATCTTTCTTTCGTTGCGCTGGTGAGAAGTATTCTGGACCCTGGCTTGAATTGTGGTGGCGGCGATCAGCGCCGCAAGAAGTGGAATCGAGGATCCGGCAAGACCGAAAATCCTTCGCATGGAGTGGCTCCTTTTTGAGGCGGCGGCAGGTGACGTCTGAAGAGTATAAGCCGATATGCCAGGACGGACGCGTAGGGTAATTCCCCTACCTTCAAGGAGAACGTTGACGATCTGCCGAGGAATGACTGCCAGCCGAGGGTGGTAGGATTGGTTCGGTGAAAGGCAGGTGGCTACCAGTAATTCAACGGCTTTGTGGAGATGCGTGATTGCTAGCGATTGCACATCGAGGGGCCTCAGGCTACGCCCCAGAGAACACATTTGCTGCGTTTCGTAAGGCGCTGGCCATGGGTGCCGGATTTATTGAGACGGACCTGCAGCTTTCGCGCGACGCACGTTTTGTTGCCATTCATGACGCGACGGTAAACCGCACCACGAATGGGCAGGGTGCGGTGCACGATTTGACGCTCGCGGACCTGCGCAAGCTGGACGCTGGGTCCTGGTTCGGCAGCGAGTTTGCCGGAGAGCGGATTCCTACCATCGAAGAGATCCTGGAGTTTGCGAAAAAGCATGACGTCGTTTTCTATTTGGAGCTGAAGCCATCGGGCTCGTGGGGCGGCGAGCACGCCTTGATCAGCGCGCTACGCGAATCGGGAGAGATCGCGCGAACGGTGGTGATTTCGTTCGACTCGGTTATTCTCGCCGGGGTTCGCAAGATCGAACCCACTTTGATGACAGGACTTCTGTTTGACGGGCAAATTGCCGACCCCCTCGAAAGAGCGATTGAAATCGGTGCGCGGCAAGTCGCGGCGCGCGGGGATCTGGTGACTCCGCGATTGTTGAAGGAGGCGCGGCAGCGCGATTTGCAAGTTGTTTGCTGGACGGTAAATCATCCCGGGCATATGCGGTTGCTTATGGAAGCGGGAGTGGACGGGATTATTTCAGATTATCCGGACCGGCTGCTGGAACTTGCGCGGAGTAAAGATGGAGCCCTGAAGGGGTTGTAAGGATGGCGTGATCTGCTAAGAGAGTCTTTTAAATAACGCTGCCAGTTGGGCGACTGGCAATTCTTCGGCGCGCGCTGGGGCGCTCAATCCTAATTCTTCGAGTAGTTTTTTTACTTCTGTTGGCTCGGCCAATTCACGCAAATTGTTGACCAGCGTCTTTCGCTTTTGCGCGAAGCATAGTTTTATGAAATCCATGAACGCTGCTTCCCCGGAAATTCCAAGGTGCGCATTCTCTCCCGGCAACTTTAGTGAAACGAGGGCGGAGCCGACTTCTGGTGGAGGACGGAATGCTCCTGGCGGCAGCTTCAGCGCGATCGACGGCTTGGAAAAATATTGGGTCAGCACGGAAAGGTAGCCGTAGTCTCTTGTCCCTGGACGCGCCGCGAGTCGGAGCGCAACTTCAAGCTGAATGACGACGTGAATTTCGTCGATCAAGGTAGCGCTTTCAAAAAAACGATGCAGGATGGGCGACGTGATGTAATACGGCAAATTGCCGTAGAGGCGAATGCGACGGCCGTCGGCGATCGCAGCAAGATCGGTTTCAAGGACATCGCCCGGCACAACCGTGAGGTTGGGAATCTTCGCGGCGAGTTGTTGCAGTCGTGCGATCAACGGCGGGTCCAACTCCACGGCATACACCGGCGCGCCGGTTGCCACGAGAAATTGCGTCATCTCGCCGTGGCCTGCGCCGACTTCAATCCAGCAATACGGTTTCTCTATTGTTTCGGGGCGTTCATGCGAGTGGCGAGAAACGCGAATCGCGCGCGCGATTTTCTCGCGCCAGTCTGCGTCGTACAAAAAATGCTGGCCTAGCTTTTGTCGCGCCATGAAGCCGCAAGTGTAGCAGAGCTATTCGGCTCGCTCGCTCGAGAGAGGAAGTCCGAGCCCTTCCACGATTTGTACCGCGGCCTCGCGCGGCGATTGCTGAGTGGTGTACGCACGCATTTGAGGCGCGGGCATTACGGGAAACGTAAAGACGTTGCGATGAGTTCACGATAATCGGTGACCGAAAGCATCTTCTTGTAAGCGCGCCGTTCCGGTGTGTCCAGGCGATTCTCAAGCGTAGATTTTTCGCAGAGCATCTTTACGAATTCGACCCGAACGCGGTGTTTTGAAGTGAGGCTCAACGTTTGGTCGATGAAGCTTTGGCGCACCGTGTTTTCGGGATTGAACGTGAAAATCAAGCCAGGCATTTCGCTCCCCGCGGCAGCCGCAAACATCGAGAGCGGATCTGTTCGCGAAGCTCGATGAACTCCTTGCAGCCGAAAGGGAAGACTGCCAAAAGCAGGTCCACGGTCAAATGATTGTGGAAGAGTTTCCACCCGGTCAGCGCGGAGGGCTCCCTCGCTACGGTCAGTTTTCCGCTTCCAGGCAAGCCGAACAGAAAAACCAGTCTCATGTTTTGCCGCGCTCCTTGCTCGTTTTCGATGAGTGCGAATCTGCGCTAAACTTAATGCGTCCCCGCCGTTTAGGTATTGACCGCTCAGCGGTCGTCGGTAAAAGCGTACAAGAATTGCGAACGAAATCATGAGAATCCTGTTTGTGGCTTCCGAAGGACTGCCATTTTCCAAGACCGGTGGCCTTGCCGATGTCGTGGAGGCGCTTCCTAAAGCTCTTGTGGCGCGCGGTCACGAAGTGGCGGTAGTCCTCCCGCGGTACCGGGGAACCCAGGCCAGCACCGTCGTCATTCCCAGTCTTACGGTGCCATTGGGGGTCAGGTTGCGGTTCCCGGCGATTGTTGACGGAACGCTGCTGAATGGTGTGCGCTACTTTTTCGTGGATGACCCGGCATACTTCGATCGCGACGGCATTTACGGAAATTCCGTTGGCGATTTCGCGGATAACGCGGAGCGCTACAGCGAATTCTGCCGCGCCGCGATTGAAGTCGCCAAGCACGTGTGGCCGACGGATGTGTTCCACTGCCATGACTGGCAGACCGCGCTTCTTCCGGTGCTGCTACGAACGTCGTACAGTGATGATCCGGTGGTCAAAGATCTCCCCGTAGTTTTCACGGTTCACAATATGGGGTACCACGGTCAGTTCCGGCGCGAGGTGCTCGCGCGCGTGGGGATACCGGAGACGGTATTCAATCCTGGCGCGCTGGAATTTTACGGTGAGGTGAATTTCTTGAAGGGCGGGCTGGTGTTTTCTGATTACCTCACGACGGTGAGCCGCCGTTACGCAGAGGAAATCCGCACGCCTGAGTACGGATATGGCCTGGACGGAGTCGTGCGCGGCCGCGGCGATCGCGTGGTGGGGATTCTGAACGGCGTGGACTATACGTCGTGGAATCCGGCCAAGGATCCGTTCATTGCCGCAAAATATTCGGCGAAAGACCTTGCGGGCAAGCAAGTCTGCAAGCAGGACTTGCTACAGACCTTCGGATTGGCGAACGATCATCCACATCGTGCGGTAATGGGCATTGTGTCGCGCTTCGCAGACCAAAAAGGGTTCGACCTGATTGCCGATCGCGCGCACGAAATGTTACGCGAAGACGTTATGCTCGTGGTGCTGGGCACGGGAGATCGTCGCTACGAAGAGCTTTTCCGCGCGCTGGCAAACGCATATCCCGACCGGGTCGGATACAAATTCGCCTACGACAATGCGGTCGCGCACAAAGTTGAGGCGGGCGCGGACATCTTCCTGATGCCCTCGCGCTATGAGCCATGCGGACTGAACCAGATTTACAGCCTGAAATATGGTACCGTCCCAGTGGTGCGTGCCACCGGTGGTCTCGATGACACCGTAGAGAATTTCGACGTCGAGCATGGCACCGGCACGGGTTTTAAATTCGCCGAATATTCAGGGGCCGCGTTTTTGTACGCCGTAAAGCAGGCGCTTCAGCATTACGCGGACGAGCGGATTTGGAAGCGGATCCAGTTGAACGGGATGATCAAGGATTTTTCGTGGAAAACACCAGCAGCGGAATACGCCAAAGTGTACCAGGCGGCGCGCGAAGTCCGGGGCTTGGGCGAACCGGCACGAAACCAAATACCTGTTGCAACATCTAATTAGGAGAGAAGGAGACAGCCGGGAAACCTTTTTGGTGCTATCCCGCTGAAAGCAAACAACATGGCAGAGAATATTCTTACTGTGAACGACGGGAACTTTGAGTCGGAAGTCCTGACGGCGAGCAGCGCTCAGCCGGTACTGGTCGATTTTTGGGCAGAATGGTGCCGTCCGTGCCACATGCTGGCGCCCACTGTAGCAGAGGTTGCGCATGACTATGCTGGAAAGCTAAAGGTCACGAAGCTAAACGTGGACGAGGCGATGAACTCCGCCGGCAGGTATAACATCCGTGGAATTCCGACATTGCTCGTTTTCAAGAATGGCCAGGTCGTTGAACAGATCGTCGGCGCGGTGCCGAAGGATCAGATCACGAAGGCCATCGATCGTCACGTCGGCTAATCGAACGTAGGGTTGAGTTTAACGCGCGCGGGCCTTCCGGGCTCGCGCGCATCTTATTTGTGCGACTCTTTTGACCGTTTGGGCCGCACCCGTTTTCAACTTCGAACAGCATTTCTTGACTGGCCCCGGCACTCTTGCTACTTTGCGATACCTGCATGCCGGCCACCGTTTCTAAACAACTTTCACGTATTGACGAGAGTTCCGTAAACTAGGCTCAATGTCTTCGCGCAAGGAAGCTTCGTCCATTTCTTCCGTTCGGCGTTGCCGTTGGGCATCGAACGAGTGGAATATTCCCTACCACGATTCGGAATGGGGTGTGCCCGTACATGACGACCGGCTTCTGTTTGAGTTTTTGATTCTGGAAGGAGCGCAGGCCGGGCTGAGTTGGGACACGATTCTTCGCAAGCGCGATCGTTATCGCGAGGTGTTTGATAATTTCGATCCGGCGCGTGTCGCTCGCTACGATGCGAAGAAGGTTCGTTCGCTGCTTGCCGATCCTGGCATCGTGCGCAATCGCTTGAAGATTTCGGCGACGATCGACAACGCCCGCGCATTCCTGAAGGTGCAGGAAGAGTTTGGCAGCTTTGACGCTTATATCTGGCAAT
>Ga0207646_10008566_pt1 | contig 10223 bp, 12 predicted proteins | sample KBSK5502metaG_FD_184343 | JGI IMG/M metagenome (GOLD analysis project Ga0207646, IMG submission 184343) | Corn, switchgrass and miscanthus rhizosphere microbial communities from Kellogg Biological Station, Michigan, USA - KBS K5-50-2 metaG... | ecosystem: Host-associated > Plants > Roots >...
GCACATCAAAATCGTTCCGCCGACGAAGCCCTCGTAACATTGGTCGCGCTCCCGAGGGGCTGCGGGTAATGTGCGCGTTGCCCAACAGCCAATTGATCGGGACCCCGGAGTCCGGACGGCCGACCAAATGCCCGCCCGTACGGGACTTGGACAAGCCCAGGCAGGGGACCCACCTGAGAATGCTCAGGACAACCCACCCCCGTGGTCCTGAGGGAGCACCTCAGTGACCGTGATCCCGCCGGGCGTGGTCGTTGCCGTCCTGCTCGTGCTCATCACGTCCCAGGTCTTTTACGCGACGCTCCGCTATCGCCGCCGCGCGTACCTCCCCGTGCTCCTCACCACCGCGATCGGTTTCGGCCTCGGCCAGCTCTGGGCCTACCTCGGACTGCCGTCACTCAATCTGGGTCAGGCGAACGTGCTGCCTGCGGTCGTATTCGCGCTCCTGCTCCAGCCACTCGTCCGCTTCGTGCCGCGCCCCCGCCGCGAGCCAAAGGAGCCCGCCGAGCAGCCACCTGCCAGTTAAGGCCACTCCTCATATCATTCGGGGTGTTTGTCGCATCTCGCGAAGGGGTATTTGCACCAATGGAGTTCATGTGGATCGCGTTCGGGATCAGCGCCCTGATCGTGGCGCTGGCGCTGGCCGCGGTCCTGTTCAGGCTCCGCGGAACATTGGGTGCGATGCAAGAGCTGCTTGACACGACGAGTGACGAGATGAAAGAGACACTGCCGGAGGTTCGTGAGACCATCGGCAATGTCAACGACATCGCGACGGGTGTGAACGTAGGCCTGCGGACTGCGGGCAGAGGCGCGCAAGCAATCGGCCGCACCGTGAGCGCGGCGGCTCACGGCGCCAAGGTCGCGAGCCAGAGCCTGGTCCGCTCATTCCTCGGAGGTTAGGTAGGAGCGATGGCAGAAGACAGAGGCGGCGGCGGCGGGTTTGGTTGGTTTCTTCTTGGCGGAGTGCTCGGGCTGATCGCAGGCGCGTACATCGCGTCGGGTCCGGGTCGCGGCCAGGTCGACAGCCTGCGCAGCAAGACCATCGAGCTGTCGACAAGCGAGCCGGTCCAGAAGGCGAAGGAAGCAGCGCAGCGTGCGCGGACGATGATGAGCGACCCGGACCACCCGGTCGGTAAGGCGATCCAGGACGGCGTGGCGGCGGCCAAGCGACGGCGCGAAGAGCTCGAGGCCGCGGCTCGCACGAAGATCCAGCAGGCGACGAACGGCGGCGCCGACAAGGAGTAGGTAGAGAGAATTGAAGCGCGACCTTGCCGAGCTGAGGATCCCGGCGGATTCCACTTTCATTCCGGTGGCCAAGCGGGTCGCTAGCACGCTTGGCAGCCAGCTCGGCCTCAACCTCACCGACCTCGACGAGCTGAGCATCGCGCTGACGCAGGCATGCGACAGCGCGATCGGGGCGGCTGAGGATTTCGGAGGCGACCACGACCTGAAGCTCACCTACTTCGCCACCAATCGGGCGCTGGTGGTGGACGTGGACCTGCTGCCGGCGGCGCATCAGCAGGCGTCGCGACACTCTGCTGAAGTTGTGGCCAAGCATCGCGAGCTGGTCGACGCCGAGATGCAGCGGCTCGCCTACGAGATGATCCGATGCTTCGTCGACGACTTCCGGACGCAGATCGAACCCAGGACCGGCCAGGTCAGCTTCCGGATGGTCAAGCACCTGGCCGGTTAGCTAGACGTTCGCTCGGCGCGCGCCGCAAACTGAAACAGGGTGAGCAACACGGGGCGGTTGTCCCGCGAGGAGCTGCGGGAGCTCCACCGGCGTTACCGCGACACCAAGGATTCCGCTGAACGCGACCGCATACGCGCGCAGCTCGTGGACTCATACCACGATTTCGTGTACTTCCTCGCGCGCAAGTTTCAGAACCGCGGAGAGCCGCTGGACGACATCGTCCAGGTCGGCTACCTCGGACTGATCAAGGCGATCGAGCGCTTCGATCCGGACCTGGGCTACGAGTTCACCACGTTCGCGACGCTCACCGTCGCGGGCGAGATCAAGCGCCACTTCCGTGACAAGGGCACCGCCATTCGCTTTCCGCGACGCCTGCAGGAGCTGCATCAATCGGTGGTGCGCGTGAACGAGCAGATGAAGAACGAGCTGGGCCGTGAGCCGACTGTGCAGGAGCTGGCGGAACGCCTCGGCGTCGCGCCCGAGGACGTGACAGAAGCGATCGAAATGGGCCCGGCCCAGACCCCGATCTCGTTGGACCAGACGATCGGCTCCACCGATGGCGAGGCGGGCCGCTCGATTGCCGAGTCGATCGGTGCAGAGGACTCCGAGCTGGATCGGGTGGAGATGCGCGATCTCCTCAACCGAGCCATGGAGCACCTGACTCCGCGTGAGCGCTCGATCATGGCCATGCGCTTTTACGAGCAGATGTCTCAGTCCGAGATCGCGCGGCGGTTGGGGATCAGCCAGATGCACGTGTCGCGCCTCCAACGCGCCGCGCTCGAGCAGCTGCGCAAGTACGTGCCGCAAGAAAGCGCCAGCTGATGGCAATCGTCCGCGAGGAGCTGCCGGGCCCAGCGGAAGAGGTCTACCCAGCGTCCCTGATTGCGATCAGAGAGCTGCTGAGGCTGACCGAGCCTAACAATCCGTGGCTCGAGATGCTGGACGGCGACCTCGAGCTGTTTCGTGAGAACCACCAGGTGACTCAAACGCTCTTCTACACGAACATGGGCACCCTGCCCGACACCGTCATTCACGTAAGTGCCGATCAGGACCCATGGATCAACGGATGCCTCAACAACCTCATCTGGCTCGGCCAGGTCGCGGGCAAGAAAATCACCCCTCGCACGTACGGCCTCCCTCTTTGGGGCGCGCTTGCGTCGGCCGCTCTATGCCCGCGTTGCCATCGCGAATACATGTCCCGGCATCGGCTGGTGATCATGGCCGCGACCGCCTGGGCTCTTGATGCCGTTCCGCGACTGTTGCTCGAGGTCGGTCCGGAGGCCACCGCGCGGCGGAGCATCGAGTGGGCAGACGATCCCGACTGCAAAGCGATCCTCGAGCAGGTGGAGCGCCTCGTCGCAGCACAGAACATCGAGATCACCAAAGAAAACCTCATCACGTGGCCGCGGGCGAAATGCCCAGCCTGCGGCTCGATTCTCGGCACACGGTCCTGGACCGTAGAGGGCTCTCCGCTGCGTCTGAACGCGGGCCAGGTAGGCGAATGACGTGCCGCTGATCGAGTCGGAGGCGCCGAAGGATCCCTTCGTCCTTTTCAATCGCTGGTTTCTTGACGCGAGCGAGGCCGGCGCGCTGCAGCCCGACGCGGTGACGCTCGCCACGGCGACCCCCGGCGGCACGCCATCCGCGCGAATGGTCCTGTTCAAGGGTGTCGAGGGCGGAGCGTTCGTCTTCTACTCGAACTACGGCAGCCGCAAGGGTCGCGAGCTCGTGCAGAACAACCGCGCCGCGATGGTCTTCTTCTGGAGCCTGAAGCGGCACCAGGTGCGCGTGTCGGGCACCGTGCGAAAGCTCTCGCGCGACGCGTCCGCCGAGTACTTCCACAGCCGGCCGCGCGGAGCGCAGCTGTCGGCGCTGGCGTCGCGGCAGAGCCGCGTGGTCGCCTCGCGCGACGTGCTCGAGAAGGCGGTGCTGGCGCTGGCCAAGCGCTACCCGGATGAGGTGCCTCTGCCGCGCGATTGGGGCGGCTACGCGCTAACGCCGCGATGGATCGAGTTCTGGGAAAACCGCGATGACCGGCTGCACGACAGGCTGCGCTATCTCAGGCAGCAGAAAGGTGCTTGGCGGATCGAACGGCTCTCACCCTAAACTGAGTTCGCCCCGTCATGACCGGGAACGAGATCCGCACACGTTTTCTAGAGCATTTCGCGAGCCGGGAGCACAAGGTCCTCCCCAGTGCGCCGCTGGTGCCCAAGGACGACCCGAGCACCTTGTTCATCTCGGCAGGAATGCAGCCGCTCCAGCCCTACTACCTGGGCCTGAGCGATCCTCCCGCGCCCAGGCTGGCGAGCGCGCAGAAGTGTCTGCGTACCGGCGACATCGACGAGGTGGGGAGGACCGACCGCCACAACACCTTCTTCGAGATGCTCGGCAACTTCACGCCGACCGGCGCCTACTTCAAGGAGACCGCGATCCCTCTCGCGTGGGACCTCGTGACCGGCGGATTCGACATGCCCGTCGATCGCTTGCGCGTGACGATCCATCCGTCGGATGACCAGGCCCTCGACATCTGGGTGAAGACCGGCGTGGCGAGGGATCGCATCACGCGGCTCGGCGACAACTGGTGGGGGCTAGGTCGCGGACCGTGCGGACCCGACTCCGAGATCTGGTGGGATCGTGGCAAGGAAGTGGGTTGCGGCCGCGATGACTGCGTGCCCGACCACTGCGACCGCTTCACGGAGTTCTGGAACCTGGTCTTCCCGCAGTACGACCAGCGCGGCGACCTCTCGGGACCACCGTCGAGCGCGGAAGCGATCCAGCGCGGCATCGCCGACGGCGCGCTCGTGCCGCTGGCGCGACCCGCAATTGACACAGGAATGGGCATCGAGCGCATCTCGTACATCCTTCAAGGCAAAACGAATCTTTTCGAAACCGACCTCTTCGAGCCCCTGATCAAACTCATCAGGGATCACAGCAAGAAGCCGACAACGCTCTCCGAAAGGATCATCGCCGACCACATTCGGGCGGCGACTTTCGTCATCGCCGATGGCGTGTTGCCATCAAACGAGGGTCGTGGATATGTGCTGCGGCGTTTGATTCGCCGGGCGGCGATCCACGCTCGACGTATCGGATTCGACCGGCCGCTTACAGACGTTGTGACCACCGTGGGCGCTGCCATGCATGCGGCGTATCCGGAGGTGCAGCAGCGAATGCCTCAGATTCAGGGCGCGGTGTCCGAGGAGATTGGACGCTTCAGCCGAACTCTCGAGCAGGGCATCGACCAGTTCGAGCGCGTGGTCGCGAAGAACCCGAAGCGCATCCCGGGCGACGAGGCGTTCAAGCTCCACGACACGTTCGGCTTCCAGCTCGAGCTCACGCGCGAGCTTGGGGACGAGCGCGGCATCGAGCTCGACGAAGAAGGTTTCAAGGCGGCCATGGCCGCGCAGCGCGAGCGTTCGCGCGGCGCCATCAAGCAGATGTGGACGTCTGTTGAAAGCCTGCCGCGCTCGGAGTTCACCGGCTACCGCGAGCTCTCGACCGAAAGCAAGATCGCAGCGCTGCGTAAGGAAGGCAAGCCCGTCGAGAGTGCAGCGGAGGGCGACGTGGTCGAGGTGTTCGTCGAGCGGACTCCCTTCTACGCGGAGTCGGGCGGTCAGATCGGCGACACCGGGTCCATCACCTCGGCCTCTGGCCGCGTGCGCGTCGAGGACACGCAGAAACCCGCGGATGGTGTGATCGCGCACCTCGGAACGGTCGTCACCGGCGAGATCCACGTCGGCGACAGTGCCGTGGCATCGGTCGACGCTTCGCGCCGGGCGGAGATCGCGCGCCATCACTCAGCCACGCACCTGCTGCACAAAGCGCTGCGCGAGACGCTCGGCGAGAACGTCGTCCAGAAAGGCTCCTGGGTCGGCCCCGACCACACCACGTTCGACATCCCGCTGAACCGCGCGATGACGAAGGACGAGATCGCGCATGTGAACCGGCGCGTGATGGAGAAGGTGCGCGAGGGGCTTCCCTTCCACGAGCAGATCAAGCCGTATCGCGAAGCTGTCGCACAGGGCGCGATGCATCTCTTCGAGGAGAAGTACGGCGACACCGTTCGGGTCGTGTGCTTTGGCGACTGGACCTGCGAGCTGTGCGGAGGCACGCACGTGAGGAACAGCGCCGACGTCGGGACAGCCCTGATCCTCTCGGAGTCGAGCATCGGTTCCGGTCTGCGCAGGATCGACATGGTCGTGGGCACGGCGGCGGATGAGCTGGTGCGCCGGGACCGCGACCTCCTGACAGAGATGGCCAGGTCGTTCAACGTGAGCCCAGAGCAGCTGCCATCGCGCATCGAGGCGCTGCGTGCTCAGCTGAAAGAGGCCGAGCGAGAGCGCGAAAGGCTGCGCCGCGAGCGCATCGCCGGTGACGGGTTGTCGGTCAAGCACGGCCGCGTGGACTACGTGGCCGAGACGGTGGATGCGTCTAACGTGGACGAGTTGAAGTCGTACGCGGACCGCTACCTGGAGAAGATGAAGTCCGGGATCGTAACCGTTACCGCCGGCGACAAGTTTGTGATCAAGGTGTCGAAGGACCTGACAAGCCAGTACGATGCCAACCGGCTGAAGGAGCTTTTCGGTAAAGGCGGCGGCCCAGCGCACCTCGTGACCGGCACGCTTACAGTTTCAGCAGACGAAGCTTTCCAACGACTTGCAGACGCCCTGAAATGACGAAGTTCAAATTCCTCCGCAAGCGCAGCGAGTACTACCGGCACTTCACCGTGCTGGACATCGGCACCGATCTCATCAAGGTGCTGGTCGTCCGGCGCGACGGTCCGGATGGCGAGATCCTGGGCGTCGGCCGCGAGCCTCAGGCACCGGCAGCGATGTCGGGTGGCGCGATCGCCGACCTGGAAGCCGTGATCCAGGCATGCAACCGCGCCCTCGAGGCCGCCGAGGACATGGCCAGCACTGTGCCGGGCCAGGTCGTGGTCGGCATCGCCGGCGAGCTCATCAAGGGCTTCTCGTCGACCATCGCCTACCCGCGCGAGAACTCGAAATCACGCGTCCGCTCGAGCGAGATCTCGGCGATGCTCCAGATGGTCCAGCGCCGAGCGCTGCGCGAAGCCCAGCACCTGCTGGAGCTCGAGCGCAGCTACGGCCAGCTCGAGGCGCGGCTCGTGCACTCGGCCATCACCAACGTGCGCGTCGACGGCTACCCGGTCACCAACCCGGTCGGCTTCACCGGCAAGAACCTCGAGGTCACGGTCTTCAACACGTTCGCGCCGATGACCCACATCGATGCGGTCGAGACCGTCGTGCGCGAGCTCGACCTCGAGCTCGCGTCAGCGGTGGCGCAGCCCTACGCGCTGGCGCGCGCCTGCGCCAGCGAGGAGGTGTGGTCGGAGGGCGGCATCTTCGTCGACGTCGGCGGCGGCACCACCGACGTGGCGCTCGTCCGTGACGGCGGGGTGGAGGGGACGCGCATGTTCAACCTCGGCGGGCGCGCCTTCACGCGGCGGCTGGCCCTGGCGTTCGGTTTGAGCTACGAGGAGGCGGAGGCACGCAAGCTCCGCCATTCCGAAGGTCTTCTGTCGGCCGAGCAGCACCGCCAGGTGTCCGAGCTCCTCAGCTCCGACGCCGAGGTGCTCCTGCAGGGCCTCGCCTTGAGCCTGAAGGAGCTTGCCCACGGGGACCGCCTGCCCTCGAACATCTTCCTGTGTGGCGGCGGGAGCCTGCTCCCTGAGCTCACCCTCGAGATGGGCAAGAACAACTGGGCCGCCGGCCTTCCGTTCCCGAGATCGCCTAAAATCCGCCACCTGGTCCCGCCGGACGTTCGCAACCTGACCGATTCCACAGGACAGCTCTCCAGCCCGCAGGACATTGCGCCCATGGGCCTTGCCAACCACGCGCTTCGTACCGAGACGGAGGAGAGGGACACCGTGAACTCGGTCATGAGGCGGGTCCTAAGCGCTATAAAAGCTTGAGACAGAACCTTCCAGGAGACCTGTAGACGCCATGGCAGCGAATCCGATCTATGTCGAGACCGAGGAGGAGATCCCCGAGGTCGTCGAGCGCATCCGGCGCACCAGCAGCCAGGACACCATGCTCGTCCTGCCCGCCAGGTCGCGTCTGGGCCAGAGCCGCTTCAACTTCCAGCTGCTCAAGAACTACGCCTCCAGGATGGGCAAGAAGGTCACCGTCGTGTGCGACGACCCTGCCGTCCAGAAGATGGCGTCTGAAACAGGATTTGTAGTTTTCGGGACGGTTGGACCGGCGGGCGAGGGCATCCCCTCCAAGGAGCCGCCGCCGCCCGCGCCGCGGAAGTGGTGGCAGCGCAAGAGCCAGTCGCTCTCGCCGCACATCGGCGTGGTCGCGCCGACCAGGCTCATCACCAAAACCGTGACCGAGCTGAAGCCGGGGCGCTTCCTGCTCTACATGGCGCTGCTGATGATCGTGCTGGTCGGACTTTCTGCCCTGGCGGTGTTCATTCCCAGCGCACAGGTGACCCTGATCGCGCAGGCCGCCCCGTTCTCGCAGCGTGACGTCGAGATCCAGGCCGAGCCCGGCAAGGCGCCGATCCACGTCCGCGTCAGCCAGATCTCGCGCACGGACTCGCAGGGCTTCAAAACCACAGGCGTGAAGGCGGTGCCGCTGGCGCCGGCCATGGCGCAGGTCGTTTACACCAACAACCTCTCCCAGCCGAAGTGCCCGAGCATCGACTGCAACTCGCCCGGCCTCATCTTTCCACGCGGCCAGCGCTTGAAGGACACGAAGGACAGCCTCGAGTTCGCCCAGATCTCGCCGAACACGCTCGTGGCGTGGAAGAGCAGCGCGACCGTCACCGTCCAGGCGGTGATCCCCGGCTCGGTCGGGAATGTGGGCGACAACGTGATCACCACCATCGAGGACCTCGTCTACGACCCCTCGAGGGTCACCGCGACCAACCCCCAGGCCGCCGGCGGTGGCACTGACCCGTCGACGACCCCGCTCATGACCGAGTCCGACTTCGACGCCGGACGCGCGCAGCTCGAGCAGTCGCTGCACCAGGAGATCGCACAGCAGCTCGAGGCCGGGCTGCAGAAAGGCGAGAAGCTCAGCTCGACGATCGTGTACGGCGCGCCGCAGTTCAACACCGACCACAAGCCGGGTGACACGGTACCCAGCTTCAGCGGCACGATGACCGTGCAGGGCGAGGGCGACTTCTACGTGGACTCGGACGTGGCCAAGGCCTACACCACGTATCTCGAGCAGCGAGTGCCGACCAACCAGCAGCTGCTCACCGACTCGGGGGTGAAGGTCGACTACCGCATCCTCAGCGCGACGTCCGGCGGGCATCTCACGTTCATCGGGAACGCGACGGCGTTCGTGGCGCCCAAGCTGGACGAGAACCAGATCCTAGCTGCCATCGTCGGCCGGCCGCTGCAGGGCGCCAAGTTCTACCTGCAGACGCTGCCGATCCGCTCTTCCACCATCGAGGAGCAGCCCATTCCGCTGCCGCTGATGCCGCTGCTGGCGCGGCGCATCACGATCAAGTACATCGTCGAGCCAGGCCAGGCGGGAACACTCAACCCCTCAGCGTCGCCATCACCGTAGCCCGGCCGGGCATGCGCATCCTCGCCGTCGACCCCGGCTCAAAGCATGTCGGCATGGCCGTAAGCGACCCGACCGGGACGATCGCGACGGCGCTGTCGACGCTGCCGGCGACGCCCCTTGAGACGCTCGCTGCACGCATCGCGTCTGCAGCCGCCGAGCAGTCGGCCGAGCGCATCATCGTGGGCCTGCCCCTTCGGCTCGACGGTTCGCACGGACCGGAGGCCGCCGCGGCCGAACGCCTCGCGGCCGGCGTCCGCAAAGCTTCGGGTCTGCCCGTGCAGACGGTGGACGAGCGGCTCACGACCGCCGCCGCCGAACGGTCGCTCATCGAAGGCGGCGTCCGCCGCGAGAAGCGTCGCGCGTCGATCGATCGGGTTGCGGCGGTCATCCTTCTCCAGGGCCACCTCGATGGCCTGCGGAGGTCGAAGCGTGCCGGCTGAGGGACGCAATGGCGGCGAGGAGCCGCAGCCCATCACGTTGATCGACGAGTCGGGCGTGGAGCGCACGTTCCGCATGCACGACGCGTTCGAGCTGGAAGGCGTGACGTACTACCTGGTCGAGGATGCGGACGACCAGTCAGAGGTCCTGCTCCTGCGCGAGGTTGGTGGATCGCTCGAGACAGTCGACGGCGCGGAGTTCCAGCGCGTGATGACCGCGCTGGAACATGATGAAGTCGATTGAAGCGACTCGTAGCAATCGTCGTCATCCTGGCGTTGCTTGGCTTCGGCGCCTCGCGTGCGTACGACTGGTGGAACTATCAGGTCACGACGCCGGTCAGCACGACCAGCCAGCCGGTCGTCTTCCACGTCCAGAGCGGCGAGCTGCCCGCCGACGTGGCCGGCGACCTCGACCGTCAGCACCTGCTCCGCGACAAGACCGTGTTCGAGTGGTACGTGCGCATCTCTGGCGTCGGCTCGCGGTTTCAGGCCGGGTCGTTCCTGCTCAACCGCAACATGAACATGGTGCAGATCGCGAACGCGCTTCAGCGAGGCGGC
>Ga0207646_10008567_pt1 | contig 10223 bp, 5 predicted proteins | sample KBSK5502metaG_FD_184343 | JGI IMG/M metagenome (GOLD analysis project Ga0207646, IMG submission 184343) | Corn, switchgrass and miscanthus rhizosphere microbial communities from Kellogg Biological Station, Michigan, USA - KBS K5-50-2 metaG... | ecosystem: Host-associated > Plants > Roots >...
CGCGCCAAGCAAGATCGCCGAGAGCGGCGAGAGGTACCCGGCGGCAGGTGTGACCGCGACGAGCCCCACAACGATCGCCGTGGCCGCGCCGACCGCGGTGGCGCGGCCCGAGCGCTTCAAGTCGAGGAGCGTCCAGGTGGCCAGTGTCGCGATGGGCGCGAGCATCGTGTTGGTGAACGCGAGCGCGGCCAACGCGTTGGCGCCGAGCGCGCTCCCGGCGTTGAAGCCGAACCAGCCGAACCAGAGCAGCCCGGCTCCGAGCAGCGTGAAGGGGACGTTGTGCGGGAGGATTGCCTGCCGGGCAAAATCCTTGCGCGGGCGCAGGACCACGGCCGCGACGAGTGCCGCCGCTGCTGCGTTGACGTGGACGACCGTTCCGCCGGCGAAATCGAGGGCCCCCCACCTCGAGAGCCACCCCCCTCCCCAGACCCAGTGCGCGATCGGTGCATAGACGGCAATCGCCCATACAAAGAGAAACGCCAGGTAAGGCCCGAAGCGCATCCGCTCGACGATCGCCCCGGAGATCAGGGCCGCCGTGATGATCGCGAAGGTCCCCTGGTAGGAGAAGAAGAGCACGTGCGGGATCGATCCCTGCGCCTCGAGGCCCACGCCGCGCATCAGTGTCCGCGAGAGATCGCCGATCCATGCCCCGCCGGGGGCAAACGCGATCGAGTAGCCGGCGAGCGCCCAGGCGATGCCCACGAAGCCGAGCGCCGAGACGCTCATCATCATCGTGTTCAACGCGTTTTTCGATCGGACGAGCCCGCCGTAGAAGAAGCCCAGGGCAGGAGTCATGAGCAGGACCAGAGCCGTCGCCGCCAGCATCCACGCGATATCGCCATTGTTCATGGAGAAAAAGAATAGCAGCCCCGATTATCAGGTGTCACTCATTTTTTGCATTTGTTGCACATCGGAGAGTGCAAAAAGCTCGAAAAGGGGCTAGTCCGGAAGGGATGAAGTCGAAATTTTGCAGGATTGACATCTTCTGCCTCCGATGCTTTCAGCGGTTGCTCGGTCCTGGCGGGGCACGGAGCAGGGTCGATCCGAGAGCACCCGTGACGCGGGGTGGCGCCCGGGGTCGCTTCCTGTTTTCCGGAAGGAATCGGGGGAGTCCGCCTACTTCAGCAGGAACTCTTTCATGAAGGCGACGGTGGCGTAGAACTGAAAGTCGCGGTTGTTCTTCTTGCCGAACCCGTGCCCCTCGTCCTTGGCCATCAGATACCAGACCGGAGTCCCCACCTTGCGGATGCGGGCCACCATCTGCTCCGATTCCGAACGCGGCACGCGCGGATCGTTGGCGCCCTGGATCACGAACAAGGGCTTCCGGATCTTTTCGGCGTTGTTGGCCGGCGCGATCTTCTCGAGAAAGGCGCGCATCTTCGGGTCGCGCTCGTCGCCGTACTCGACGCGCCGCAAGTCTCGCCGGTATCCGGATGTGTTCTCCAGGAACGTGACAGTTCGAAGGACCGACCACGTCCACGGCGCAACGGATGCGGTCGCTGTAGACGTAGGCCACGGCAAGTGTCATGTGACCGCCATAGCTGCCTCCCTGCACCATGATCCGATCGGAGTCGAGATTCGGCCGGGTCCCGATCCAGTCGAGCAGCGCGCCAATGTCTCGATAGGTCCCCTCGCGCAGGAAGCCGTTGTCGAGCAACGAGAAAGACTTGCCGTAGCCGGTCGAGCCGCGCACGTTGGGAAGGAGGACGGCTACTCCGAGCTCGTTTAAGAGGAAGTTGTCCCGGCCCATGAAATCGGGACGCGACTGCCCCTCCGGCCCCCCATGGATGTCGATGACCACGGGACGTTTTCCCGTGAACTTCTTGGCCGGAGGATAAAGAAAACCGGTGATCGTGCGTCCATCGAAGCTTTTCCAGGAGATCAGCTCCGGCTCAGAGAACGTCTCGGCGTTCAAGCCTCCGGTCTCGCTGAGAGTCCAACGCTCGACTACCCCCTTCTTGGTGTCGTAGGAATACGCGTCGTAGTTGGAGCGGGCCGAGCCGAACGTGAAAGCGAGAGTCGAGCCGTCTTTGTGCCACTTCGGCCCGAACACGAGCCCGAGGGGGAGCTTCGGACCAGCAATCTCTCGCCGCGAAGCCGTGTCCAACAGCCTCAAGACGCTCGCCCCCTTTTCGTTGGTGACGTAGGCAATCGTTCGACCGTCCGGGGACAGATCGAACTCGTCCACGTCGGCCGTGTCGGGAGTCACGAGCTCGAGCTTCCGGCTGGCCAGATCCATATAGGCCAGTCGCTGGAACTCGGAGCCCCGATCGGTCGTGACATAGATCCCCTTGCCATCTTTGGCGAAGGCGGCATTCCCATACGCGATCGTCGGCTTCTCTCCCTTCTTGGTCAGCAAGGTCTTCTGGCCGGTCGCGACGTCGATGGACCACAGGTAGGTCTCGTTGATCGAGATTCCCTCCGTGACGAGAAGCGTCCGATCGTCAGGGGACCAATCCGAGACGGACCAGCCCCCGCCTGAAAACTCGGCCAGGCGGCGGTCCGTTTGCGGGTTGCGCGGGTCGACGGCGTAGAGATCGACATCGTTCCCGGTACGCCGGGTCGATCCGTATGCCACCCATTGTCCGCCGTTGGACCAGACCGGTCCGGTATTGCGGGACTTGCCGTCGGTCAAGAGAGTGATCTTGCCGTCGGAAAAGTCGTACCGGTAGAGCTGGTAGAACTCGTTGCCTCCGACGTCCTTGGTCAGGACGAAGCTCTCGCCGGTCTTCGGCTCGAAGAGCCCGCCGAAGACGTTCTCGGGAAAGAAGGTGAGCTGCTGGCGAGCCATCCCGGGGCCTCGCACCAAGTGCGCCTGCGCGGTGTTCCCGAAACGGGTCCCGATCAGCATCTCCCGCCTCGTCGGATGCCAGCTGGTGAACCCAGCGGACCGGAACTCGGTGTAGCGCCCGACCTCTTCCGCGAGCGAGGCCGGGATCTTGGGCACTCCCTCGACGACGAGATTCTCGTTGGGATGGATCTCTTCGCTTTGCGCCGTCGCGACGGAGGCGGAGAGAGAAACCGCCAGAAGGACCGGAGCGAGAGTTTTCAAGACACACCTCCCTCTTCACTCCCGATTACGCCGCTCGGGCGTGGGAGTTTCGATGTATTGCACGGATGGACGGGACGATCTCGCGAAAGAAAAGGCGAGGAACCGAGTGATGCAGAAGGGCTTGGGCAACTCTCTGTACTTCCAGATTTTCATTCAAAAATTTGCATCGCCGGACCTGGGATCCCCCCCAAAAAAAATCTCGCCCTTCACGCCGACTTCATGTAGATTTCCCCCGACATTCCGTCCGTGCAGAAAAAATCAACCGCGCTTGAGAAAGCTAAAAAGAGGAGGAATTCGATGAGAGGAAGTGTGTTCGCCCGATGTCGGGCAGTCTTTCTCGCTGCCGCAGCGGCGGTCGTCTTGGTCGCCTCGGCGTTTGCCCAGACCGACGTCACCACCAGCCGCATCTCCGGCACGGTCCAGGACAACGACGGAAGATCGCTGCCCGGCGCCACGGTCGAGGGGAAGAACCAGGAGACCGGCCTGACCGCGACGGCCGTCACGAGAAGCGACGGCTTCTACCAGCTTTTGAACTTGCCCAGCGGCCTCTACACGATCACGGCGAGCCTCTCCGGCTTCCAGACGGCGACCCACCCCAACGTGCGGCTCATCTTGGGATCCGCACCCACCGTGGACTTCCGGCTGCCGCTCTCGAGGGTCTCCGAGGCGATCACGGTCACGAGCGCCATCCCCGTCGTCGAGGTGACCAACACTGCCGCCTCCACAACGATCCAGACGGAGCAGTTGAAGAACCTGCCCATTGCCGGCCGCGACTTCACGAACCTGGTGCTCTTGACTCCCGAGGCGCGCAAGGAGCCGGAGCGGCAGAACGTCTCGATCTCTGGCCAGCGGGGCATCAACACGAACATCACCGTGGACGGCGTCGAGTACGACAACGCCTTCTTCGGAGGATCGGTCGCCTCGGCGGAGGGGCGCGCGCCCCTCTCCCTCTCGGAGGAATCCATCAAAGAGTTGACTGTCATCCGCAACGGGGCGTCCGTGGAATTCGGCCCCTCGGGCGGCGGCTATATCAACGTCATTACCAAGAGCGGTACCAACCAGTTCCACGGCTCCGGTTTCTACTTCTGGCAGCCGCAGTCCACGACGGCCAAGTTCGTCGACAATGGCGATCCCAAGCAGCTCCGGGACCCGTTCGACCAAAAGAAAAAACAGTACGGCGCCTCGTTCGGCGGCCCGATCCTGCAAGACCGGCTCTTCTTCTTCGGGTCCTACGACCAGCAGAAGCAGGACCGGTCCGTCAACATCAACTCCCCGGTCTTGGACGCCGACATCTTCGCGAAATATCCCGCCCTCGCCTCCGATCCAACGTATGTCCAGACGACCGACGGGCGCGTCGTCTTCGGCCGGCTGGACTTCCAGGCCACCTCCTCCCAGCGCTTCATGGTCCGGGGCAACTACGCGCAGTACGAGGGGGCCAACGGGACTTCCGCTTCGCAGAACCAGACCGTCGGCCACAACGGGATCGAGACGATGCAGGCCCACTCCTACGTAGGAACCTACTCCGGTCAGTTCGGCGCGAGCCTCCTGAACGACTTCAACGCGCAGTACACACTGGAGCAACTGCCCCGCTTGAGCAAGGATCCCGAGCTGCCAGAGATCCAGCTCCAAAGCCCCAGCGCCACGTACGGGAGCGTCTCCTTCCTGCCGATCCCCGAGAACTTGAACGACCGCATCACCTTCGGCGACACCATGACCTATCTCTGGAAAAACCATGTCTCCAAGTTCGGGGCGGAATACGACAAGACCTCGGTCAACCAGATCTTCAAGGGGAACTGGCGGGGTGTCTACATTTTCCCCGACAAGGCCGCCCTTCTCGCGGGCAACTGGTCCCAGTACCGTCAGTTCATCGGCCTGGGCGGCAGGAGCGTGGACGAGGCGGGCCGCTCCTCCTTCAAGCAGAAGGAGTACGCCGTCTTCCTGCAGGACCAGTGGTTCGTCACGCCCCACCTGACCGTCACGGCCGGGGTCCGCTACGAGAGGCTCGACAACCCGGGCACGCCGATCTTGAACCCCAGCGATGTCAACCCCAATGGCTCGTTTAACCTGACCGGAAAGATCGCGGACCAAACAAACAAGTGGTCACCGCGTTTCGGGATCTCCTGGTCTCCGGATCCGAAGACCGTCGTGCGCCTATCCGCAGGCCGGTTCTGGAGCCGCACGCCGGGCCTCCTCTTCGCCCAGATCGTGACCTCCAACGGTGTCCGGTCTTCGTCCCTGACCCTTTTCCCAACCGATCCGGGAGTCCCCGGCCGGGGCGCGGCATTCGATGCCACCAAGCTCGCGCCGCTCGACCCGAGCAAGGCGAAGCTTCCGCCGCCTGGCGTCTTCACGATGACCTCGGACTTCAAGGACCCCAAGACCGACCGGGTCAGCCTGGGCGTGGATCGGGAGGTCTTCAGGAACACGGCCGCGAGCCTCGAAGGGACCTACGCGAAGGCGACGAATCTCGAGAGGCTCAGGGACGTGAATCTGGTCTATGACGGAACGTTCTCAACGATCAACGGCCAGCCGCGCTTCAAGCGCCCCGACCCCTACTACACCAGCGTCAAGCAATACGTCTCCGACGCAGAGTCGAAGTACTACGGCATCACGGCGTCGGTGCGCCATCAGTTTGCGCAGCGCCTGATCGTTTTCGCGAGCGGCACCTGGTCCCAGGACCGCGACAATGATTCAAACGAGCGCAACTTCGCCGGAACTCAGTCGGAGGACGGATACAACTTGAATGGCAGCTACGGCTACGCCGTCCGCGACCAGCGCTGGAAGGTCAGCGCCAGCGCGACCTGGAGCACCCCGTTCTGGGGGATCGGCCTGGCCGGTTCCTACCGCTACACGACCGGGCAGCCCTACACGGCGACGACGAGCGCGGACGCGAACAACGACGGCTTCTTCACCGACCGGCCCACCATCAACGGAGTGCACTTCGCGAGGAGCAGCTTCCGGCAGCCGAACTTCCGTTCGCTGGACGTCCGCGTGTCGAAGACCTTCGGCATCGGCCCGGTGGAGTTGAGCGTCACGGCGGACTGCTTCAACTGTACCAACGAGGCGAATCCGAGCGTGTCCAACACCACCTGGGGCAACGGGCAGACTCCATTGGCCACCTTCGGCCTGGCGAACAACGTGACTCTCTTCCCGCGCACGCTCCAGTTCGGTGGACGGATCGCCTTCTAGGTTCTTCTCCCGGGATTCTTCGGGCGGGGGCAACCCCGCCCGATTCTTTTTAGCCGTTGGCGGCAACCGTGGCCGCCTCGACGATCGTGACCTTCTTCGCGGCCGCGTCGAGCTCGCATTCGACGCCGATCGGGATGGTGGACCGGTCGCGGGTATGGCCGAAGACGAGGCCGGCCAGCACGGGCACACCCAGACCTCCCAGGATCTCGTCGAGAAGATCCGACAGCGAGAGATTGATCTCGTAGCTCGAACGAGGAAAAATCGGAGAGCAGTCCGTACAGGTGCCCCAGACGATTCCCGCGACGTTCTTGAGCTTTCCGGCGAGCTTTAGCTGCGTCAGCATCCGGTCGACGCGATAGGGCGCCGCTCCCGTGTCCTCGAGAAAAAGAATCCTTCCCTTTGTTTCGATCTCGTAGGGCGTGCCCATCGTCGTCGAGATCAGTGTCAGGTTGCCTCCCGCGATCGGCGCCCGCGCCACGCCGGGCGCGACTGTGTGGAGGGGAAACTGTGGCCAGGAGGGATCTTCCTCCGGCGGATTCGTAAGCTCCCCGATCGGCTCGGCCACAAAGAGGGCCTTCTTCAGCCGCTCGAGCGTCCAGCGAGGAATGGATCCCACCGCGACGGGTCCGTGAAACGTCACCACGCCCGACTTCTTCGTGATCGCCAGGTGCAGTCCCGTGATGTCGGAGAAGCCGAGGAGAATCTTGGGGTTCCTGCGGATGAGCTCGTAGTCGATGCCGTCCAAGAGTCGCTCCGTTCCATAACCGCCGCCGAGGCAGAAGACCGCGGAAACCGTGGGGTCGCGGAACATCGCGTGCAGGTCCTCCAGCCGCTCCGATTCCGTCCCGGCCATATAGCCGTGACGAGCCTTCACGGAACGGCCGAGCCTCGATTTCAGGCCCAACGCGGACTCCAGACGCGCAACGGCTTCCTCGATTCGCCATGTGTCGAAAATGTAGGAGGAGGGAGCGATCAGGCCGACCGTGTCTCCCGGCTTCAACGCGCGCGGTTTGATCATCGGGCGCGCAGGAGCCGAAGTCGGAGTTGGCGTCTTCTTGGGAGAGGCGCCGATCGCGACAGCGCCGGCGGCGGCGACCCCCGCGATCTCGAGGAACTCTCGTCGTGTCTTCATGCCCCGATTAGAGCAGAAGACGAGAAAGAGCTGTCGGCTCTCAGCTATCAGCTATCAGCCCGAGTCCAGCTAGAAAATAATCCCCGCGTTCACCGGCACGAAGATAAAGCGGGATCCGCCGCGACGAACGCTCTGGGAAAATCGGTCTCCGTTGGTGGAGATGCTCGTGTAGCGCGCCTCGATGAGGAAACGGCTGCCTCGCGTGTCACCGAGAGGAAAAGCGAGGCCGCCTCCCGCGTTCCACCCGAATCGCGTCGACGTGTCGGAGAACACGTTGCCCGTGTCGACTTCCTGGCCATGGAAGCGAAGGTCGTAGGCGCCGACTCCCCCGATCAAGTACGGCTCGACCGCGGACCCTCGCGGCCCCAGGACCAGATCCGCCGTGCCCGAGATCACCCGGGTCTTGCCCGTTCCGACGAAGGCCACGAGGTTGTCCTTCGTCTTGAGCTCGTGGTACGAGCCATCGACGCGGAATCCCAACGGAGACGTCCCATAATTGATCGCGATCAGAGCCGTTCCATTCCAGCCCGTCTTGTACACGTCCTTCTGATCCTGTATCGGGAAGTCCGCCCCGCCGCTCAAGCCGAAATGAACGCCGGGGGCGCCCTGCGCCAGAGCTGCGCCGGAGCCGTACAGCGCCGCCCAAAAAAGGAGACAGATCGAGAACCGGAACCGTTTCATGAAAACCTCCAAGAGCGCCCCGCCCGATCGCGAGGCGAGAGGAAAGCTGCAAACGCAGTGCCGCCGGCTCGACTGGCCATCATCGGTCCGGCGCTCGAGGCGACAGGTCTATATCAGATTTGATATAAAACCCGCGAGACTGCTCAGCGCGGCCCGCGTTCCGACAGGGCCTTCTTCCGCGCCGGCTCGAATTCGTCCCCTCTGTTCCATCGCGGCATTTCGTCGGCGTTGGCCACGCGGCAGCCGAGGTAGAACGCCAACTGTACGTCCTCGACGGCGCCCGAGAAGTCCCATGTGTCGCGGAATTCGTCAGAGGGCTGGTGATAGTCGTTTTTCTCATAGGCCTCGATCTGCTGACGGCCGAAGCCCTCGGGCTTACCGATGACATCCGTCCCGGTCTTCAGATAGGCCGCGGGGACGCCGATCTTGGCGAAATTGAACTGGTCGGAGCGATAGAACGTCCCGCGGTCCGGGAACTGGTCGGGCTTGACCGTCCTGCCCTGCCATTGCGCGAGAGCGACGACATCCTTGTCGATCGAGGACTTGCCGAGGCCGATCAGTGAAACGTCGCGCGTCCTGCCGAACCAGTTAATGACGTCGATGTTGATGTTGGCGGCAAGTCTCCCGGCCGGGACAGGTGGGTTCTTCGCGAGGTATTCGGAGCCCAGAAGCCCCTGTTCCTCCGCCGCGACCAAGGCGAAATAGACCGACCTGCGCGGCGGCTTTGAGAGCCCGACGAAAGCCTTCGCGACAGAGAGGATCGCGGCCACGCCGGACGCATTGTCGAGCGCGCCGTTGTAGATGTCGTCGCCGCCGGCCTTCGCCCCGACCTTGATGCCGAAGTGATCATGGTGCGCGGTGTAGATCAGGGCCTCCTTCGAGAGTTTCGGATCGGAGCCTGGAATCATTCCAACGACGTTGCCCGATTCCTTCTGCTGGACGGCGTTGGTGAGACTGAAGGTGAGCCTGACGCCGAGCGGCACGGGCCGGAACGAGCGCTGTTGCGCCGCGGCGCGGAGCCGATCGAGGTCCTGACCGCCGAGCTCCGCGACCTTCTTGGAAAGCTCCTCCGTTGCCCACATCTTGATCTGAACGCGAGGCGATCCGTCGTCGGGCAGTGAGAAGCCCTCTCCGGCCCACGAAGTCTGGACGACCTGCCATGGATAGCCAGCCGAGTGCGTCGTGTGGATGATGATCGCGCCCGCCGCCCCCTTCTTGCCCGCCATCATGTACTTGTAGTCCCAGCGCCCATACCAGAGACGGGTCTTCCCCGCGAAGAGGTTGGGATCGTCCTCTGGATCGTTGTTCATCACGAGGAGGACCTTCCCCGTCAGATCCACGTCCTTGTAGTCGTCCCACTGGTATTCGGGCGCGACGATGCCGTAGCCGACAAAGATCACCTCGGCGCCCTCGATCTTCGCCTCCGGCTTCTGTACGCCGGGGAAGGCGACGAGATTGTCGCCCGGCACTCCCTTCGCTTCGCCGGTTTCCGAACGGAACAGGGCCGGCCCCGAGAAAGTGGGTTTCATGCCGACCAGCGGCACCTTCTGGATCCAGCCGCCGCCCGGTGCGCCGGGTCGAAAGCCCATCGCCTCCATCTGCGACTGGAGGTAGGCCTCGGCGAGACGGTCTCCGCGTGTGGCAGGCCCGCGCCCTTCGAGGAGGTCAGAGGCGAGAAAGCGGATGTGTGCCTTGAGACTCGAGGCCGTAATCGCGCTCGCGGCATGTTTCTCATCGGCTGAAATGGGTGCCTTGGGGCCGGCAGCCGGCGCCGCCGCGAGTGCGAAGAAGCCCAGCGAAAGAAGGACGAGAAGGCACCAGATCCGTTTCATAAGCCCTCCTCAACCGCCCGAGGGTCTCGGGGTCGTTTGCGGCGCCGGGGCGGGTGTGGTTTCCGGCCGCGCGAGCGGACCCTTGTTCGCTGGAGTCGTCTCCTCGCGACGCGCGTCTCCCTTCGGCATCGGCTTGCGGGGAATCATCCCGTCGCGCGTGGCCGCGTCATAGACGAAGCAGGCCATGACGACGGAGGCCTGCATCAGGTCCTCCCGCTGCAGCCGCTCGTAGACGTCCATGTTCGTGTGATGGGTGCGCGAGTCGTACTCCACCTCGTCCTGGATGAACTGGAAGCCCGGTAATCCGACCGCGTCGAAGGAGAGGTGGTCGGTGCCT
>Ga0207646_10008568_pt1 | contig 10222 bp, 10 predicted proteins | sample KBSK5502metaG_FD_184343 | JGI IMG/M metagenome (GOLD analysis project Ga0207646, IMG submission 184343) | Corn, switchgrass and miscanthus rhizosphere microbial communities from Kellogg Biological Station, Michigan, USA - KBS K5-50-2 metaG... | ecosystem: Host-associated > Plants > Roots >...
GAACTGCAAACGAATCGTCCGCCTCTTGACGGCTGCGCCCGCCGCGCAGCCCGCTTAAGGTGCGGGAGGATGTAAGTGGCGCAGCTTGGGAAATCGCTGTTTGCCAGAAACTTTTTAAGTGATCTCCTTTGTCCCTTTGTGTTGAAGTTGTTGACCCATTGAAATTCCCGTAGTGCCTTATTTTCCAACCATGGTGTGGCCTGACACCTCAGCAGGCACCCATATTAGACGGAGATACGAGCTGATTTCTTCCCTATCTTGTTGGCCGTTGCAGGAGACACCTGCATCGCATTCGATAGTAGCCTCACTGATCAGATTGTTTCTGCCAGAACCATCTTGGTCATTCATACCTTAGAGCAATCATCGGATCCACCTTCGTCGCCTTCCGTGCGGGGAGGTAGCAAGCCAGCAGCGCCACCCCCGCAAGCAGCAGCGCGAGCCAGGCAAATGTCGCCGGATCGTGCGCGCTCACACCGAAGAGCAGATTCGCCATCAGATGCGTCAGCGCCAAGGAGGCCAACACGCCGCAGGCTACGCCCAGGAGAGCCAGCCGCATCCCTTGCCAGACAACGAGCTTCAGCACATCGCTTGTTTGCGCGCCGAGCGCCAGCCGAATCCCGATCTCACCCGTGCGTTGGGTGACCGAGTAAGCCATCACGCCGTAGAGCCCGATGGCCGCCAACAACAACGCCGCCCCGGCAAAGATGCCGAACAACCACATCGTCAACCGCGGCTGCGCGACCCACCCGGCGATGTTCTGTTCCATCGTCTGCACGTCGGTGATAGGCTGACCCTTATCCACGGCCAACACCTCTCGGCGTACAGCCGCGGTTAAGTTCAACGGATCGCCTGCGGTCCGCACGACCAAATTCAGACGCGCCCATTGCCGCTGCGCATAAGGCAAAAAGACTTGCTCGCGCGATTCAGCGGTTAGGCCCAGCGAGCGCACGTCGCCGACGACCCCGACGATCTCACAGAGGTTCGTTTGCCGTCCGACCACGACGCGCTTGCCGATGGGATTATCACGGGGCCAGAAGCGACGCGCCATCTGCTCGTTGATGATCGCCACCAGCGGCGCCTGCTCATTGTCACGCGCCGTGAAGAAGCGGCCTTGGCGCAAAGGAATCTGGAGCGTCTCGAAGTAATCCGGACTGACCGAAATCAACGCCGCCAGCGGCCGTTCGGCGTAATTCACTTGCGACTGTCCTTCCACCAAGTATGGGGCGAGGAGGAAACTGTTGAGCGGCAATTGGAAGGTGAAGGCTGCCGCTTGCACGCCCGGCAGCAACGCAACGCGCTCGCGCACCTGTTCGTAGAAGGCGGTCTTCTGCTGCGCTTCGGGATAGTCGGCGGGATCGACACGCGCAACGTCAGCAGGTCGTGCGGATTGAAACCGAGCGGCACTTGTTGGAGGCGAATGAAGCTGCGGATGAGCAGCCCGGCGCCGACCAGCAGCACCAGCGAGAAGGCCATTTCGGCGATAATCAGCAGACTGCGCGCCCCAAAGCGATTGAAGCCGCGGCTGAAGCCTTCGTCCTGGCTGCGCCCGCCGGCTTTGAGCATTTCGTTCAAGTCGGGCCGCGCGTTCCGCCGGCGGGGCCGTCGGCAGCAGGTGCAGTGTCCGGTAAGCTTCTTCAAGCGTCATCGACTGGGGCCGCCCCCGCGGCCAGGGTTCTTTCTCCCACCCGGTTCCCATCCACTCAACTTCCGCCCCCATCTCGCGGCGCAGGTAACGCAGCCAGGCTTCGAGTTCGTCGAAGGCCGCGGCCTCCACGAGCCACCACTTCTCCCGCCCATCGTATTTGCGGTGAGGCGAGAAGATGAACAGTTTCAAGCTGTCGGCCGCGCGGTAGAAGAGGTCCGGGTTGGAGGCTTTCGTCCTGACCTTGTAAACGTCGCCCGCCTCGACGATCAATACTTTCAGCATGACAGTGTCGCGCCCTCCAGGGATCAGGTGATGGCGGATCTGTCACCCAGTGGTCATTAATACATGGGGTGACAAAATGGAACCCCCTTCGTGCCTGGCTCCCTTGCGGTCGCATGGATTCCTGCAACGATTCTGCAACGGAACTAAATGTCAAAAGATGGGAATGGATGGTACTGACCGCGCTCGGTCAGATCCCTGTGGAGGCTGCAACCCGAAATAAATGTTGGTAGATGGTAGAGAACCGGCATGAACCGAAAAAGGGGTGGCAGGAGTTCGAATCCCTCACTCTCCGCCAACCCTGTCTCAAGCTCTACTTAATATTGCGCGCCGGCCAATAGTGCTACGGAGCGGTTGCACCTTTCCCCGAAATTAGATAAACATCTTCCGGCAGCGAGATCATCAAACCGAAAGAGGTAGGACGCATGATGTCAGCCAACATGAGAACCACAGAGACACTTCCCTTTGCGCCAATCTCGGAAGAGCATCTTGATATTTCGGCCCTTGAAACGTGGCTGTGGGATGCGGCCTGCGCGATTCGCGGCGCAACTGACGCTCCCAAATACAAGGACTTCATCCTGCCGCTGGTGTTCTATAAGCGGCTGTCGGATGTCTTCGATGATGAATTCGCGGCGCACGTTGCTGAGTTCGGCGGTGAAGAGGCCGCCCGTGAAGTGATCGAAGCTGACCACACCGACGCTCTCAAGTCGGGACGCAAGCCGATTGTCCGCTTCTACATTCTGAGCCGATACCGCTGGGATGCGATTCGCAATCATCCCGCTGACGGCAAGCTGGGTGAGTTCGTCACTGAGGCGATGCGCGAAGTGGCCAAGCTGAATCCAGACCTGCAAGGCGTGCTCGATGTGAAGGACTACAACGAACGCCAGAGCGGTCAGCGCGCCTTAGATGATGACCGCCTCGCCACGCTGATCGAAGTCATTAGCCGACATCGGCTGGGCTTGAAAAATGCGGAGCCGGACATTCTTGGCCGCGCTTACGAGTATCTGCTGCGAAAGTTCGCCGAAGGACAGGGGCAGAGCGCTGGAGAGTTCTACACACCCAAAGAAGTGGGCTGGCTGATGGCCGAACTGCTCAACCCTGCGCCTTACTCGACAGTTTATGATCCGGCCTGCGGTTCTGCCGGGCTGCTCATCAAGGCGCGGATGGTCTACGAGAGGAATCATCCGACTGAGAAGAGCAAAGCGCCGCAGCTTTACGGGCAGGAACTCAACGCCGTGACCTACGCGATGGCGAAGATGAATATGTTCCTGCACGATTACGGCGACTCTTACTTTGCCATCGGCGACACGTTCCGCAATCCGGGCTTTGCGGCTGAAGGCGCGGGGCTGAGGCAGTTCGATTACGTGACGGCAAATCCGATGTGGAACGACGACAATAACTCAGAAGCATTCTATGAAAATGACAAGTGGGGCCGCTTCAAGTTCGGAGTGCCGCCGAAATCATCGGCTGACTGGGGCTGGGCGCAGCATATGCTCGCATCGCTCAATGACAATGGCCGCGCAGCTATCGTGCTCGACACGGGCGCGGTCTCGCGTGGTTCCGGCGGCAAGACATCGAACAAAGAGAAGATCATCCGCAAGGGAATGATCGAAAAAGATTTGCTTGAAGGCATCATTCTGCTGCCTGAAAACCTGTTCTACAACACGACTGCACCAGGCATCATTCTGCTGCTCAATCGCAACAAGCCTGCCGACCGCAAAGAGCAAATCCTGCTCGTGAACGCTTCGGCCTATTTCGTCAAAGAGAAGCCGAAGAATGTGCTGACTGATGAAGGCATCAGGGCTGTGGCTGAGGTCTTTCGAGATTGGCAAACGAACGAGAAGCTGAGTCGTATCGTCGCGCTTGACGATGTTCGCGCCGCTGATTACAACCTGAGTCCATCGCAGTTTGTTGAAGTGAATGACAAGATGAAGCATCGTCCGCTGGGTGAAATACTGGCTGATTTGAAGGATGCCAGAATTGAGCGCGAACGTGCCGATGCTGAACTTAAAGTTCTGTTAGGAAAGTTAAGGCTGAACGATAATGAAATAGGCGATGAATAATGATGATAATCAAGTGAGACACTTAGACGATATAATTGAGATTAACTCCCGCAAGCAGGCTGAGATTGGCGAGCTACCAGAAAGCTAGCAAGCAGCGTCAGTTGGGAGTTTAATGGAAGAAATCTACCGCTACCCTACTTATTACAATATTGAGTATGTAGATAACGGAATACTAGAAATAAGAGGGGAACTGCTACCTGAAAACGGCGAAATCGAACGTGATGCCAGTAAATTCCGCTTCATCTCGCCAGAAACGGCGGCGAAATTCCCTCGTACAACATTACTTGAAGGGGATATTGTACTCTCAGTGAGAGGAACAATGGGGAAAGTGGGACTTATCCCAAAAGAGCTGGCGGGTGCCAACATCACAGCGAATTTGATTCGGCTTTCACCAAGAAAAGATATGGTTTCCAGAGACTTTTTGCGGTGGGCTTTTCTCACCGAGGGTTTCGTTGCAAGACTCGATGCTTCCTCTCCTAAAACAACTATTAAGACCATTACAGTTCCCGCGCTAAAAGCAATTCTCCTTCCCTTACCGCCATTAGAACAGCAGCGCGCCATCTCACATACCCTCAGCACAGTGCGAGGGGCCAAAAAAGCGCGACAGAAAGAACTTGAACTCGAACGCGAGCGCAAAGCTGCTCTGATGCAGTATCTCTTCACACACGGCACTCGCAGCGAAGCTCGAAAGCAAACTGAGATTGGCGAAATGCCGGAGAGTTGGCAGGTAGTAAGGTTGGGAGACATAGACTTGGATATTTCTGATGGCAATTATGCAGAAAAATACCCAAGACAATCGGAGTTTGTAAAGGAAGGTATTCCCTTCATAAGGGCAAACAACATTGATAATTTGAGTATCACTTGGGATGATATGAAATTCATCTCTGTAGAGAAACACAACCAGCTAAGGAAAGGACATCTGAAGCTGAATGATGTGCTGGTAACGACTCGCGGCGAGATTGGGAAAATCGCTCTCGTAACAAGGGACTTCGTTGATTGCAATATAAATGCACAAATTGTTCGTATAAATGCTAAGGAATTGATTATCCATGCTTTCTTCTTATACTCCCTAGCATTTGAAAAGTCCCAAATTCAATTTAAAAACTTGAAAACTGGAAGCACCCTGCCACAACTCCCAATCGGGAAGTTGCGGCAATTAAAAATAGGCTTGCCTGCCCAGCAAGAACAAAAGGACATCGCAACGGTATTACTTGCCTGCGACACGAAAGTTAACACCCTACAACGAGAATCGGCCCTGCTCGATGAACTCTTTCGTGCAATGCTGGAAGAACTGATGACCGGACGCATATCAACCCAGCCCTTGATTGAGTTCTGAGTCCCGCCTTCAGGCGGCTATGATAACGAAAGCAAGCCCGCTGAAGCGGGGACTCAAAACTAAGCAAAACTAAGCGGACTCAAAACAAAAATATGTATGGCGGAAAATGACAGAGGAAGAAAGAGCGCAAGTGGTGGAATTGCGCCGTCGCCGTCGCTTTCCCAAACATGCGCCGCCACATTTTGATTTTGAAGGTGAGCATCAATACTTGATTTCGGCAGCCTGCTACGAACATGCGCACGTCATCGGGAAAACGGCCGAGCGCATGACCGAGTGTGAAGAGGCAGTGTTGTCAGGCTGCCAGAAGTTCAGCGGTGAAGTTTATGCCTGGTGCATTCTGCCCAATCACTACCACGTTTTGCTGAGGGCTGAGCGGATCAAAGAACTGCGCAAAGAACTGGGGCTGTATCATGGGCGGTCATCGCACCAGTGGAATGGAGAAGACGAGAGGCGAGGGCGGCAGGTTTGGCACAATTGTTTTGAGCGTGCCATGAAATCCGAACGCCACTTCTGGGCCAGTTTGAATTACGTGCATCATAATCCGGTCCATCACGGTTATACGGAGCGATGGCAAGACTGGCCCTGGTCGAGCGCGAGAGATTTTATTGAGCGCGAAGGACGTGAAAAGGCCGCCGAAATCTGGCGGGCTTATCCAATCCTGGATTATGGGAAGAAGTGGGATGTGGATTGATGATTAGTTTTGAGTCCCCGCTTTAGCGGGCTTGTCGTCTTCGCGGAAGAAGCCGCCTGAAGGCGGGACTCAGAACTTTTTCAGGAGTGAAAGACGATGAGCGAACGTTCCGCCGTCCAAAATCCGATGCTCAAGTATGCCGAGCAAATCGGCTGGGATTACATTGCGCCGGAAGATGCTCTGAGCTTGCGCGACGGAGAGACAAGGCTTTTCTTCGCTGATCTGCTCAAAGCCCAGCTTATCAAGCTCAATCCAGGCGTGGTGGATGAAAGCAGAGCGCAGGATGTCATCAGGCGGCTCAGTCTGCTCAAGCCAGACATTCAGGGCAATCGTGAGGCGCTTTCGTGGATGCGCGGCGAGCAGTCTGTTTTTGTGCCTGAAGAAAACCGTGAGCGCAATGTTCGCCTAATAGATTTCGATCATCCCTCAAACAACAAGTTTCACGTTACCGAGGAATGGGCACAGCGCGGCGCAGTCTTTCGTAACCGGGCCGACGTGGTTTTTCTCATCAACGGCATTCCTATCGCCATCGCTGAAACCAAATCCGCAACTAAACAAGACGGGCTGGCAGAGGGCATTGACCAGATTCGGCGCTATCATCGTGAGACGCCGGAGATGTTCGCTTCAACGCAGGTCTTTGAGGTCACGCACCTGATCGGCTTCTATTACGGCGTCAGTTGGAACACTTCGCGCAAGAATCTCTTTGACTGGAAGGAAGAGGCTGAAGGCGATTACGAGGGCAAGGTGAAGGCGTTCTTTGACCGCGAGCGATTCCTGCGCGTGCTGCGGGATTACATCGTCTTTCTTGCTAAAGATGACGAGCTTGCCAAGATCATCCTGCGCCAGCATCAAACCCGCGCTGTTGAGAAGGTCATCGTGAGAGTTCACGAGCCGACGAAGCGGCGCGGCTTGATCTGGCACACGCAAGGCAGCGGCAAAACTCTGACGATGATTACGATTGCCTCAAAGCTGCTGCGCGAGACTCGTGATAGCGAAAAGCCCACGGTGCCGATGCTCGTGGACAGGAACGAACTGGAAGCCCAGCTTTTCAGGAACATCTCTGACTACGGCATCAACACTGTGGAAGTGGCGCAAAGCAAGAAAGACTTGCAGCAGATTCTGAAGTCGGACTATCGCGGGCTGGTGGTCTCGATGATCCACAAGTTCGATGACATCCCTGCCGACCTGAACAAACGCGAAAGCATCGTGGCGCTGGTGGATGAGGCGCACCGCACGACCAGCGGCGATTTAGGGACTTACTTGATGGCGGCGCTGCCGAATGCTACTTACATCGGCTTCACAGGCACGCCGATTGACAATCTCTCGAAAGGGCAAGGCACGTTCAAGGTCTTCGGCATTGACGATGAGAAGGGCTATGCGCGGCGGTCGAAAGAAAATCCATCTCGAAAGCAAATGGCGGGGGACACATAGCTTTCGAGGACATCGGATCCGCGCCTGCGCCGGGCCGGATGCTACCATCGCTGAAGGATGAAGGCAGAAGGATGGGGCGAAGGACCACCTTCGACTCTCCTCTCTCCGCCCCTTCCAATTCTTCCTGGTTGGAGGATGAGGTGCACGGTCACCGCAGGTGCCTTTCGATGTCGATTGAACGCGCGCGGGCTGGCGACTTCTTTTTGCTCGCGCCCGGAAGCATGAGATAATCCCGGCATGTCCACCACCCTGCTGGGCACAAAACTTCACATCCCGCCGCTCGGTCGCGCCTGTGTGCCGCGCCAGCGACTCATCTCGCAGTCGGAGAGTGGTCTCGGCGCCAAGCTCACCCTGGTGTTGGCGCCCGCAGGCTTTGGGAAAACCACCCTCGTCGCCTCCTGGATTCGCAGTTGGCAGGAGGCGCAGTCGCCCGCCCGGCCGCAGGTGGCCTGGCTCGCGCTGGATGGCGAGGACGATGAGCCGATCCGGCTTGGGTCCTATTGCATCCTCGCCTTACAAACCGTCGCGCCTCACCTCGGTGAAGCGGCGAAGTCCATGCTCGACTTTCCGCAGCCCGTCAAGCCCGAGCACCTGATCACCTCGCTGATTAACGATCTGGCCGACTATCAGCAGCCGGTCCTGCTGGTGATGGACGATTACCACTTCATCCAGAGCCCGGTGGTCCATGAGGCGATGGCTTTTTGGCTCGACCACGCGCCGCCGAACTTTCACGTGCTCATCACCAGCCGCGAAGAGCCGCCGCTGCTGACCTGCTCGAGACCGCGACCACCCCACAGGTCTTACGCGAGCATGAAAGGCTGACCCGGATTCGCCTGCTGCTCGCGCAAAACCAGCCGCGCGTCGCGCAGGGGATGTTGCAGGAGCTTCAGCCGGCGGTTGAGCAGGACGGGCGGGTCGCCCGGCTCATCACCGTTGACGTCTTGCAAGCTCTTACGGCACACGCGCTCGAAGACAAGCAGGCAGCCCTCAAGTTGATGGAAAAAGCGGTGCGCCTCGCGGCGCCGGAAAATTATCAGCGCCTGTTCCTGGACGAAGGCTGTCGCGTAGGCGCGCTGCTCCAGCCCTTGCGGCACATCGCCCCGAACTTCGTGACTCGTTTGCTGCGTGCCTTCACTGGAGCGGCTGCTGCCCCCGAGTCGCAGCCAGCGCCATCGCCTCCGGTTTCCACACCAAACGCAGCACTCATCGAATCGCTCAGTGAGCGCGAACGGGAAGTGCTGCGCCTCGTGGCCGAAGGTCTCTCAAACGAGGCGGTCGGGGCCAAACTCTTCATTTCGGTCGGCACCGTTAAGTGGTATCTCAACGGCATCTACCACAAACTCGCTGTCCGCAACCGCACCGAGGCCGTCGCCCGCGCCCGCCAGTCTCGGTTGCTCTAGACTCCGCCGCCAGCCAAAAGTCGATTCATTGCTGCCCTTCTTCGTTGCCACCCAGAATCGCGCTGGGGTATGCTAGGGGAGAAAGTTGAAACCGAGGTGAAGCCGATGAACGCAGTGTTAGAACAGATCACACCGGAGATTGTGCAAGCCATCGTCGCCCAAGCCCGAGCGCGCGGCTTGTCGGTCAACAACTACTTGCGGCAGTTGCTCGGATTGACCAACGGCACAGACGCAGAGCTAACTCTGAGCGAAGAGTCCCAACAAAGCAACGAAGACAAACCGCAACGCAATGAGGCCATGTTTGCCGCTCTCCAACGCAGTGCAGAGAGGTTGAAAGATGTGCCGGTCAGTGGTTCGACCGAACAAACCCTCAAGATCATCAGAGAAGGCCGCGCGGGAGCCATGTACGGCTATGAGCCAACCGACACAGAGTAATGCCGGAGCGGTCGTCATTGACGCAAACATTCTCATTTCCATTTGCTCTCAAGAGCCGAGTGAAGCCACGGCCAGGGCCGCACTGGCTGACTACACCGCAAGGAATTGGGCTTTCTATGCGCCCAGCGTAATACTCACGGAAGTGTTGTTTGCGCTCTGCCGAAAGCTTCAAGCCGGCATCATAGACGCTGCCACCTATCAGAAAGCAGTCGAAGATTTCAACCTGGGGTTTTTACCCGCGATTACTCCGCCGCCCAACGGGGATGCCGCTTTGCTCGTTCGCGCTGAAGAGATTCGCAGCGGCTACAGTTGTCTTCATTCCGCAGATGGTTTTTACATCGCGCTGACTGAAGAGTTGGCCAAGAGCGGCGCGGCTGAATTGCTGACGTTCGATAAGCGAGTGGTGAATGTGGCCGCAAACAATGCCCCGTCAGTGAAGGTCAATCTTCTTCCGAGCTAATCACTTTGAAGGTTTTGCATCGACTGGTGACCGAAGGTCTCTCAAACGAGGGGGTCGGGGCCAAGCTCTTCATTTCGGTCGGCACCGTCAAGTGGTATCTCAACGGCATCTACCACAAACTCGCTGTCCGCAACCGCACCGAGGCCGTCGCCCGTGCACGACAGCAGAATCTGTTGTAGTGTCACCTGATCTGGCCTCTCGTCATTTTGGCAACGCTACGCCAACCTGATCGAGAGTTCGAAGAAATCCCGACTTGAGCGCTCAAAGTTCGAGCGCGTCAAACGAGAGTTGGGAACCTACCGGCGCGAGAAGTATCTGCTGCTAACGCATTCTATCGTTTACAGCAAGCTGCCCAGGAAATACGAGCACCAAGTCTAAAAATATCGGCTCTTTGCAAACTGCTGTAAGAGGCCACAAAATGTAGTGGTCACAAATCCAGCATTCTAGATGGAGCCAAGCAAATGTCAGTTTCAATCGAGAAC
>Ga0207646_10008570_pt1 | contig 10221 bp, 8 predicted proteins | sample KBSK5502metaG_FD_184343 | JGI IMG/M metagenome (GOLD analysis project Ga0207646, IMG submission 184343) | Corn, switchgrass and miscanthus rhizosphere microbial communities from Kellogg Biological Station, Michigan, USA - KBS K5-50-2 metaG... | ecosystem: Host-associated > Plants > Roots >...
TTATGTCAAAGCTATTTTCAAAATATGTTACGAATTCACCTCTAGGGACAGGGGTAGGATTGTTTATTTCTAAAGGCATCATAGAAGCTCATGGTGGTAAAATCTGGGCTGAGAATAATGCTAATGCAAAGGGTGCTACATTTACGTTTAGGCTGCCTCTGGAACGTTGATACAAAAACAAATAACAGAAGGACACCAATCTCCAAGTAAAGGAGAAGAATATAGGATGCAAGATCATGAGAGAACGAGAATTCTAATTATAGACGATGAACCCGATATTACTTTAGCCTTTAGAAAAGCTCTAAGAGATAAGGGATTTGAACAGGTTAAGACAATTAATGATCCTACGTTAGCTTTGAAGAACTTCAAGGCAGGTTCGTATGATCTGCTAATTATAGATATTGTAATGCCAGAAATGGATGGATTCGGCCTTTACGAAGAAATTAGAAAAATAGACAACAAAGTTAAGGTTTGTTTTATCACCGCATTTGAGGTAAATTATCAAGCATTGAGAGCGGTATTTCCGACTGCCACTACCACTGATGATATCGGATGCTTCATCCGAAAACCTGTTGATATAGATGATTTGGTAAAAAGAATAAATGCTGAAGTACAGTAGGCATTTATGTATCTGTATCAGCCCGTTCTTTACCTATTAGAAGGGGAATGACGCTTCCCGGTAGGTTCCAATAACCACGGTAAGGTGGAATAGTTGGTTTCGTGAGGATAATCTTTTGATTCTTCAAAATAACAATATCGACAGAAGGGAACGGCATATATTTTTCTATTTGTTTGAATATTTTATTAGGAATCTTGACCACACTCAAGTATCCCTGTTATAGTCTCATTGTTTTATATAAATGACGTTTTATTAGACTCTTCAGTCTTGGGCACATTCGACGTGGGGCTAAAATCATGATGATTTGTTCTAAAATTAGGGGACATGGCCAACTGCAAAAATAGCACCACTTTGAGAGGCGATGACATTTCAAACACTTTAACAGTTAATGTAGTCTTGAAGAACAAGAACAAAAAGAATGGCCATTTAGATGAAAGTGTTGATGTGATTGTGTGGCACGACATCTCCTCGAATCACTAGTACTCTTGAAAGCACATACGAATGAGACGAAGAGTAACCAGATGTATAACCGACATATTCTCAAGAATCGAGTTTACACTTAACTTTACCGAATTACAATATATATTCGGTTTTGTTTATTGCTGCCGTAATCCCTATGGTTGGCTGAATGGGGTTATGAATAGTTGGCTATTCGAGAAACTGTATCATAATTTGAAGGAGTGGCTGACGCTAACTCAGTCACAACAGGAATCAATGATCAGATTTTCAAAATGTTCGCCCCTCTGGTGTTGAAGGTCGCACACAGCCTGTTTGTTATTAAGTATTTACCAACGCATGAACACATGATTTGAAACTATGAGGGGAGCTAGAACAGCCTGACAATAAGAACAATGACCACATGTAAATTTAGTGTGTGGCTATGGATATGCGAATACAATTGGATTCGGAACATTCTCTTTCTCTGTTGACTCCAAATTTGTGCAAGGTATTCAACAAACAGCAATGTCATATAGATAGTATAAGTAACATAAGTGATATACGTAGTGATTCCTTCACGTTACTTTACATTAACCGATTAGAGAAATTAAATAAAGAAAAAAAGGGATTTATTGGTTTGTTGTAGTAGTATTGTATTTTCGCTTATGTTGGCTATGTTTGCGACTCTTGCAACGCATTTTGTGGTATCAATGGTTGGCAGTTTAAGATGAACTTTAAAGATGTAACATGAGACAAAAAGATAGTAGAGTATTTTTATATGTATTAGACAAAGTAATTTAAAAAAATCTTCGAAAATACTGTACTAAAATTGATTTTTGATATATATTTAGCAAATTAGGCTTGAAGCATGGATGAAGATAGATTCTTGACCAAATCAGACCAAATCAAACACGATTTGGTGATGCGTTAATTACTGGAGTCAGGAATAAGGCTGAGAAAAAATTAAGTATCCATTAACCTTAAGTGTAACGAAGGCCTGATGTATATATGGAAAAATTGTATACCATTATAATGAAAGGTAAGATGAATTTGGATTAATAATAAAATAGACGATAAGCAATTTTCTGAGCCTTATATTGGAGCACAAATATTCTATGCACAAATTGTAACACACGTCATAGCGTGTATCCGCCTGGCTCAGAATATGTATCTGTCATGCTTCAACCCTGTCCAAGAATCGATTATCAAAAAAGCTTCTACAATTGTATAATGTGTGAACGTAGAAATATCTTTTACTGGCATAAAAGACATCGTGAACACAGACTTGTTTTGGGTAAAACATAAGCCATCCTTCAGCTAACTTATACATTATATATTTTAGTGAGAATATTCTGTCAGGTAAAACATGAAAATCAACAATCCGTCAAAGGCCATATTCTATTGAAGTTGCTATCGACATTCTTTGTCATTTGACGGTAGGAGTGGTAGTTATCATTAATTCCCTGCCATGATGTTCGAATAACTTTTTCCTTTGTATTCGAGTAAGCCGCCAGTTAAACTCATCTGTATTATATAGACATAATCCTGTTTATTTTTACTATATATTACCAAATTATAGTAACGCTATTTATGAGTATATCTAAGACCAATTATGATTTCTAATAACTGCCGCTTACTGGTATTGTTATAGTAGCTGGGTCATTAATGTACTTATGGCGCACTTAAGAAAAAAAGCAGTAGGCAGGATAGAGATCCTGTCAGAACTAAGATACTACAAGATCTTGATGAAATTGTAAAGCAATCAATACATCTAGCGGAATCCTCTACCAGCTTATCTATTGTTTCAGTTAGCGGAGGAATGCAATTTGCATTCGACAAGTTCTTAGATTTATACAAAGAATTTTTGATTATATACAGCAAAGGAAAAAAAGGCAAGGGGATAAGATTGGTGACTAACATAGAAGCTATGGAAAGTAATGATCTAGTCACAACATTCCTAGATTTAGGTACAGAAATACGACATGTCAAAAAACTAGCTTCAATGAATTTTGTAATAGGAGATAAAGAGGTTATTGCCACTATAGAAAAAATGGAAGGAGGAAAGATGGTTGAAAGTCTATTATCGAGTAACAAACCGATGTACATCAAGCATTTTAACAATATTTTTGAACAACTATGGAACAAGGGCATAGATGCTAGAGATAGAATTAGGGTTGTAGAAGAAGGATTGACTGCTAATATAGAAATTATTCCCAACCCAAAAGAAGGAATATAATACCGTGGGAGGTTATAAAATCAGCAAAAATATAACATATCGTGAGGACTATAGATAAGGTGAGCTTCTGTGTCCAATAATACTCTCGAAATATTGTACAATCCAGAGACGATCACTAAAATATATTCACAAATTCTTGACAACACAAATAACAGGTGGGATTTTTATGCAGATATTAATTCATTAGCAGTACCTTTCGCAATTGAACAAGTCAATAGAGCAATTTTGAATGCTAAAAATAGAGGCGTCAGATTCAGATTCGTTATTGAGATTACAAAAGCTAATCTCACTTTTTGTAAGAACTCGGTGATGAAAGTTGCTGAGATTAGACATTTAGAGGGAATAAAGGGAAATTTTGGTGTCAGTGATACAGAATATATTTCAACTTCCAGTACTGATTCAACATCAGATATAGAACAAAAAACAGAAACGACAAAAGCAGAAACAACTCTTCAACATGCAGTCTACAGCAATGTAAAAGAGGATATCCAACAGCAGCAATATCTTTTCGAAATTCTATGGAATAATGCAATACCAGCTGAGAAAAGAGTTAGAGAGATAGAAGAAGGAATACAACCTGTTGAAACTATTGCACTAGAGGATAGTACTGAAATTGCGGAAAGAATAAAAAAGAATATTGAATCATCTAACGAAATCAAAATATGCTTCCAAGCTGGTGGATTGCAACTAATTTACAATAACTTTCTTGAACCATACAAAAAAGTATTGGATAGCTCCAAGAAAGGCCAACATAAAGGGATAAGATGTATTACAACTATAAACAAGGACAATGAAGAATTAGCAAAATTATTCTTGAACGCAGGAACACACATTAGACACACAAAAAATCTGACACCATTAAACTTCAGTATCTCAGATAAAGAGTTCCAGGCTACGGCAGAAAAGATGGAAGGTGGTAGGATGCTTAGAAGTCTCTTAGTTAGTACTGAACCTATCTATATGGATCACTATAATTCTATATTTGAACAATTATGGGATAACTCAATAGATGCTAAGGATAGAATAAACGATATCAAAGAAGGAGTTGATTTAACTGATATTGAAGTTATTCCTAGGTCAGCCAGAGCTCGTCTCCTATACTTAGAACTTGTAAAAAATGCCAAAGAAGAAATATTATTCATATTTCCAACAAGCAGTGCATTTATTCGCCAAGATAAAATGGGAGCAATACCATTAGCAATAGAGGCAGCAGCAAAAAAAGAACACACTGTAAGGGTAAGGATTTTGGTTCCTTACAGTGAATCAATCGAACAAAGGATAAAGTTACTGGAGCTAAAAAGAGAAGAGGAAGATATTACTAGCCATGATCCTAATATCACTGTTAGATATACTGAACAATCATCTCACGCAAAGACTACAATTCTAGTAGTTGATAGAAAGACGTCATTAATGATGGAGTTAAGAGATGATTCCAAAACAACTTTTGATGAAGCAATAGGTTTATCAACATATTCCAATAGCAAAGCTGGTGTTCTATCATATGTTGCCATGTTTGAAAAATTATGGAATCAGACTATACTTGTTGAGCAGCTAACTGTTCTAAATAAGCAACTAGAGACGTCTAATGAACACATTAAAATCGCCAACGCACAACTTGCTTCAGCTAATGAACGCTTACAGCTTCATGATAAAATGCAGCAAGAATTCATCAATGTAGCTGCCCATGAACTACGGACTCCTATACAACCTATACTTAGTACTGTTGGACTTCTTAGCTCCGCAAATCAAGCTATGATAACAAGAGAAGAACTCAATGAATCCATTAGCATGATAACTAGAAACGCAACTAGGCTAAAGCAGCTTTCAGAAGATATACTAGACGTCACAAAAATAGAGAGTCAATCACTAAATCTAAGAAAAGAAGTATGTGATCTAAACGATATGGTACGAAATAGTATAGAGGAGTATAAGAGAAATCAGGTTATGCGATCTAACAAGGACATCCAGATAAAATATACATCTTATGATGATACATTATTTGTTGAGGTGGATAGGAGTAGAATCGCTCAAGTTATTTCTAATCTATTAAGTAACGCATTTAAATTTACTAAAGAAGGAAGGATCGTAGTTAACATAGGACGAGACCAAAATAATAACAAAGAAGTCATAGTAAGCGTAAAAGACTCAGGTAGAGGCATAGATCCTGAAGTTGTTCCAAGGCTTTTTGAGAAATTTGCATCAAAATCATTTCAAGGAACTGGATTAGGATTGTTCATCTCAAGAAGCATCGTAGAAGCGCATGGTGGCAGAATATGGGCTGTGAATAATAACAAGGTAGTTGACGGCCAGGGAGGAGCCACGTTTTACTTTACTTTACCCATAAGCAGGAGAGTCCAGACCAACAGAAACTAAATGAAGGATAGAATAGTCTATGACAACTGAAAACGAAACAACCAAGGATAACGATAAGAAGAAAAAAATCTTGATAGTAGACGATGAGCCCGACGTGAGTACTGTACTAAAGAAAGTATTCAAGCAGAGTGGATTCATTGCTGACTCTTACGATGATCCTATTTCGGCACTAGAGAATTTTAAGGCTGGTTCATATGACTTAATTCTCTTGGATATCAAAATGCCAGAAATGGATGGTTTTCATTTGTACCGAGAAATAAAAAAGATAGACAACAAGGTCAAGGTATGCTTTTTAACAGCCAGCGAGATGTATTATGAACGGTTTCGAAAGGAAGAAGGATTCTATGCATTAGACAAAGATCTATTTGTCCGAAAGCCAATTGGAAATGAAGACTTGATTAAAAAAATAAACACAATAATCAGCCAAGCCAAATAATTACAATATCTAAGATATGTGAAAATGAAATCATATCGCAAAAGCCCCTCCTTATTATTGTGCTATTAAAATTTTTTTTGATTATTCAACAACCACATTTGATATGAAGTAGTTACAGAATGTTACGAGTAAGAGCTGTCCATACTGTGCTTACGAAATCATCAAGTGCAACTGGCTTTTTTATAATGTCATTTGTCGTCTTCACATCAGGCAATATGCTTGTAAGCTGTGGTACTGCATCCAGAGCAGAGACGTCTCAAGCGGTTAAATTAATTTGCATAGGCTAATCCTTTTTCAACCTAGTTGATTGATTCTATACATATCTAGATACAAGAGCTACTGTTAAAACCCTGAATCGCTACTGAGTATAAGGAATATCTATACTATTACGCTATTTTTCTCGTCTTTTCGTTTTTTTGCTGTCAACTATTTCAGGAAGGTTATTGTATAATTCCAATAAGCGCGACCCCTTTTCTGTAGTTTTATAAGTTTTCTTAAGCTCATCATGCTCTAACAAGCCATTTCTCAATAGAAGCGCTATATACTCCTCTAATTGGGAAAAAGACAGAAAGGCCTCATACATTATTTTTGTTTTAAGAACACCATTCATTCTACTAGCTGACGTTAAAATAAGCGCAATTATTTCTTTTCTATCTCTGTATTTCATATGTGATAATTACATAGTCTGAATGACTATCTCCTCCTTTTTCACCTCATTACATATTCGCCGTACGGAAATAAAAATTAACCCCCTGGTGATTGGAAAATAATTAGGAATATGTGAAATCGTCCCAATCCAGATACAGACAACACCAAAAGCTACAACTATTGTTCCTGCGGCTAAAAGTGGCTTGAATGACTTGGTGTATTCGATTATCGATTTTGACATTCTTGTATAGTACTTTGATGGTGCTGTACCTAATTAAATGGTAATCATCCCTACTTTACAGTTTACCGTCTACGCACAACCTACTATTGTCCTATCAAGTTTTGTTGTGCAGTCTGCTGCTGTGTTGGTTGGAGTGGCTGTAACGGCTTATTGTTACTCTTATATGGAATAATATCTAACCGAATTTGAATGAGTACGACAAACTATACAAGCGAATGGAAATCCAAGATATGAAAACGACTGGTTGGCAGCAAGAGCTAATAGACCGTATATTAGAACTTCAAGGCAAACTAGAAGACGCTAAACTAGGGATCGGCAACAATCAAAATGTTAAAAATCACTACAATGAGGCATCGACTAAGGTTGCCGAAGCAAGGGAGGCTATCAATCGTTTTGCTGCTGTCTACAACGAAGAATATAGAAGTAGTTCAGCCTAAATTTTTTTGCTGGTACTTATCTCTGGAAGACGAATGGGAGTTAAAGAAGCATCATTCTGACCGCACCAGGACTTAGGCATCAACATGAGCAGGTTCTTTTTCAAAAAGCCGAATTAAAGCTTTGTATATTGACTTATCTTTACGACGGTAGCTTTTCTATTGCTGGTTTACGGAATAGTGTGCAAATGATAGTAGCTTTCGAAAAGTCTTCAAATGAAACTAGACATGGATAATGCAGGCAATCCTAAGGGGGCAACAGCGTCTGCAGAGAAATTATGTCTGCCAAAGTAGAAACTTTCAATGAACGGTCAGGAGAGTAGCATTTAGTAATTATGAAGTCACATTATTGAAAACAATGTATCACAAAGGTAGAAATATATTTACAGCGAATTACATATTAGGTTTGCAAATCTTCAACCCATGTTATCACCAGTGTAAGAGGTGTGGAATGATTTACGAATGCGGAAGTAATAACTGTGGAGAGCCGTTCCCACATAGTAGATGCTTCTCGTGCAACCAGGAATTGTCGCAGTAACTAATTATCGGTCTTATGGTCTTGATAAAGGCCCTGTTTTATAATCTCGGCTAGGCTACGGATCTCATTTAAGTCATTGAATTCATTTGTTTTCTTTACACTCAGCCCTAACGACTCTAATTCACTTATCCACCAGCCGTATCTTTCTGGGTGTTCTCTCGCCATAACAATAACACCTCAGTCCCGCATATAAGCTTAAGTTCTAGATCAATATTCTGATAAAAGCAATAGTTACATGCTTCTTAGCCGCCCTATTCACTTGAAACGCACCTGATCTTGACATTTTCATTATATGCTGCAACAACTGACTATGAAGCACACAAAATTAGTATACTTCATCTCGTGTGCCTATCGTTCTGTTTTCTACAGATAGACAACTACAATTCCCTTGAGCATACCAAGTCTCGAACCACTTTGTTATTTTTTTACCACATTTGGTACAGTAAGTTGTCAATACTACAAAAACTTATAGGCTTCAGAACGCATATAACTGTATCTCGTGCATTCTACCAAATTTAGCAGCACTAGCCTTCACTGATTCCTGTTTAGTTGGTGTGGCAGTAGTGGTGAGGGTCTATGCTTTTCTTTGCTTAATGGCAAGTTAAAAATAAATGTGGCTCGCTTTTCATCACTATTATTTTCAGCCCATATTCTACCACCATGAGCTTTTACAATACTCTTTGACATGAATAAACCCAAGCCAGTACTTCATATATATAGAAAATACATAGGGGGGGTGAAATATTTTGTATACGAAATATAAATCTTAGAACATAATTTTCATGGCCACAACAATGGTATTCGCTTCGGATCATTCAACACCTTCCAGTTCTGGGGCTTCACCATTACGACCTAGCCCGTCAGGAAGGGTGGCATTATAGCTGCAAGTGGTGCCATCTTCCTGATACATCCGCTGACAACTATCTTCATGACACACGTCATGATACATCCCCCGATGGGTACGGGACATTCGACAGTCATCCTGTGGAGATCCATTCTCGTAGTCATATTGGTTTAGGTATAATTGGACTTGGCGTAGCAAAGGGGATAAAAACAGCTAGGACAGCAGTGGCAGCCGCTAGATAACCCTATTTCCCTTTTTACTTTAAAAGCACTGACGAAATATAGGGGAAAATTTGCTAGATTTGTATGGTTCATAATTCGCCCATTTCCAATCTTTTTAGCTAGGCCGTCTAGACACTTACAATACTGGTCTTCCGTTGATATGACCCAGAATATTACTGTCTAACTATCAATTGTGTAATTGAAAATAAACTAGCTGTATTTAAAGTAACGTTTCTTCCGTCTCGTAAGATTCTTTCATTGAAGTAGTACCTGCGCAAGTCTAATCCATTTCTACTCTATAGAGCCCCCGTATGTAAAGAAAAACTGATATGCAAAACAGACGATTACCTACGGAGGCTCATTCTAGTTTGTCCGAGATTGCTATTATAGTTTTGCAATCTCATTGGCTATCTCATGTCTGGAGCTATTTTTATAGAAGCGGGTCTTATCCTAGGAATATATTTTTATGTGTCCTTTCTGGAGACGCAGCAGTTGAATTAGAAATGGGTACTCAAATGAGTAGTGCAAGAAGAGGAATAGCAACTGAAGAAATGAAACAAGTTGCAAAAGACGAAGACATTGATTTGAGCTTCCTCGTTCAAAGAGTTGCTAATGGTTCAATTATTATTCCAAAGAACAATTCGAGAAAACAAAAGATTAAAGAGGTCGGAATCGGACACGGACTAAAAACAAAGGTCAATGTAAACATCGGCACTTCCACTCTATATCAGAATTTAGATGAGGAGATTTCCAAAGCTAAAGTAGCTGTCAAGTACGGTGCAGACACAATAATGGATTTGTCAGATGGCGGTGACATTAACCTTATCAGAGAAAAACTACTTGAGGCTGCACCAATAACTTTTGGAACAGTTCCAGTTTATCAAGCATATGCGTACGGAGTTGAAAAGTTCAAGAATCCATTAAATATCACAGATGACGATTTTTTAAATGCATTTGAAAAAAATGTTAAAGATGGTGTAGACTATACAACAATACATTCTGGCATAACAAAAGAATTAGCAAAACGTGTTTTGGAAGTAAAAAGACATGCTGGAATTGTTTCAAAGGGTGGAACTATAACTGCTGCATGGATGCTCAAATACGAAAAAGAAAATCCGTATCATGAACACTTTGACTATATGTGTGAGATTGCAAGGAAGTATGATGTTACTTTTAGTTTGGGTGATGCATTA
>Ga0207646_10008574_pt1 | contig 10216 bp, 8 predicted proteins | sample KBSK5502metaG_FD_184343 | JGI IMG/M metagenome (GOLD analysis project Ga0207646, IMG submission 184343) | Corn, switchgrass and miscanthus rhizosphere microbial communities from Kellogg Biological Station, Michigan, USA - KBS K5-50-2 metaG... | ecosystem: Host-associated > Plants > Roots >...
AGCATCACGCCCGCCTCGCGCAGGGTCTGGTCGGGCTGAATGAAGGTGCGGTTGATGTAGCGGCTCTTCATCATGGCTTCGCGGAACGGGATCCCGGATGCCTCGGCGTAGCCGATGGCGGCCGGCGTGCCGGAGTCGGGGAATGGGATCACCATGTCGGCCTCGACGGGCGCCTCCTGCGCAAGCTCGTGGCCCATGCGGATGCGCGCGTCCTCGAGCTCGCAGTTCTTGAGGATGGAGTCGGGCCGCGCGAAGTAGATGAACTCGAAGACGCACATCGCGTGCTTGTTCGAAGCCTGGAACCCGAGGCTGTGGACGCCGTGCTCGTCCATCACCACCATCTCGCCCGGTTGCACCTCTCGTACGAACGTCGCGTGCACGGTGTCGAGGGCGCAGGTCTCCGAGGCGACGACGTGCGCGGGCTGGCCAGGCAGCGGGATGAAGCCGATGCACAGCGGCCGGAACCCGTATGGGTCGCGCAGCGCGATCAGCTGGTTCGGCGTGATGATGCCGCACGAGTACGCGCCCACGATCCGCGCGAACGTGCGCCGGATGACCTCCTCCCACGAGCGCCCATGCGTGTTCTCGATGAGCCTCGCCATCACCTCGGTGTCCAGCGCCGTCTCGAACGTGATGCCCCGCTCGGCGAGCTGGACGCGCAGCGAGTCGGCGTTCAGCAGGTTGCCGTTGTGCGCGATCGCGCCCGGGCCCAGGGTTGGGTGCAGGAACGGCAGCGGGTGCGCGTTCTCAGGCCGGCTCGAGCCGGTGGTCGAGTAGCGCGTGTGGCCCAGCGCGATGATCGATCCCTCGCCCAGCTCCTTGATGGTCGCCGGCGAGAACACCTGGGCGACCAGGCCCATGTCGCGATGGACGCGCACGTTCGCGCCGTCGGAAACCGCGATGCCCGCCGACTCCTGGCCGCGATGCTGCAGGGCGAAGAGGCCGAAATACGTGAGGTTGGCGACGTCGGCGCCGTGCTTCGCGCAGATTCCGAAGACGCCGCACATCTAATGGACGAGGACCTCCCAGGCGTCACGCAGCTCGGTCAGCGAGACCTTGAGCTGGCCTTCGAACTCGAAGTGGTCGCCGCCCGCGAGGCCGAGCAGCGAGAGCTCGACGTTGTGACGTCGCGCGAGCGACTGCATCTCGGGCATCGCGCGCGAGGGGACGCTGACGATGAACCGGCTCGGCGACTCGCCGAAGAACGCGGCGTCGAGGCGCAGCGGCCGCTCGGGCCGGATCGCCGGGCATCGCACGCCGATGCCGCCGAGGAGGCAGGCCTCCGCCAGGGCGACGAGCATGCCGCCCTCCGCGCAGTCGTGCGCCGAGTGCAGGTAGCCGCTCTGCGCCGCGGAAAGGATCAACCGATGCACTGCGCGCTCGCGGGTCAGATCGAGCGCCGGCGGCCGGCCCGCGACGTGCCCGTGCTCCACCTTCAGGTACTCGCTGCCGCCGAGGTCGTTGTGGCTGGAGCCGATGAGAAGGACGAAGTCGCCCTCGGCGCGCAGGCCCGCGCCAAGCCGTTTGCCGTAGTCGTCCATGACGCCGACCATCCCGACGACCGGCGTGGGATAGATGGCGGATTCGCCGTTCGAGTCGTTGTACAGCGAGACGTTCCCGCTCACCACCGGCAGCTCGAGCGCCCGGCAGGCATAGGCGAGGCCGGCGACCGCCTCCTCGAGCTCCCAGTAGACCTCGGGCCGGTCGGGGTTCGCGAAGTTGAGGCAGTCGGTGACCGCGACCGGCCGGGCGCCCGTAGCGACGATGTTGCGCGCCGCCTCGGCCACCGCCAGCTGCGCGCCCAGGTGCGGGTCGAGGTGGCAGTAGCGCCCGTTGCCGTCCGTCGTCAGCGCGATCCCAAGCCGTGTGCCTTTGACGCGCAGCACGGCCGCGTCGCCGCCGGGGGCGACGACCGTCGAGTCGCCGACCATGTGGTCGTAGCGGCGGAAGATCCCACGCCGGCTGGCCAGGTTGGGGCTGGCGAGCAGGCGGAGGAGCGCTGCGCCGGCGTCGTCCAGCGGCGGCAGCGCGTCCACCTCGAGGCCGTAAGGGGGCTCGGGAGGCAAACCGACCAGGCGGCGCATCGGAGCGCCGTCGGTGAGAAGGCGGACGGGCACCCGCGCCACCAGCTCGCCGGCGTCGAACACCGTGAGCTGACCGTCGTCGGTGACCTCGCCGATGACCGCGGACGTGAGGTCCCAGGCCTGGAAGATGGTCTCGACCTCTCGCTCGCGGCCGCGGCGTACCACGACGAGCATCCGCTCCTGCGACTCCGAGAGCATCACGTCGTACGGCGTCATCGCCTGCTCGCGTCGCGGCACGCGGCCGACGTCGATTCGTGCGCCGGCGCCTTCGACGCGGCCCGCGCACTCGGCAACCGCGGAGGTCAGGCCCGCCGCCCCGAGGTCCTGGATGGCGACCACGGCGTCGGTGTGCGCCAGGTCCATGCACGCCTCGAGCAGGCACTTCTCGAGGAACGGGTTGCCCACCTGGACGGCGGGCCGGCGTTCGGAGCTGTGCTCGTCGAGCTCGACCGACGCGAACGACGCGCCGTGGATGCCGTCGCGGCCGGTGTCGGCGCCGACGAGCATCAGGTAGTTGCCGGCGCCCTCGGCACGCGCCCGCATGAGCTGGTCGGTGCGCACAAGGCCGACGCACATCGCGTTGACGAGCGGGTTGCTGGCGTAGCAGTCCTCGAAATAGACCTCGCCGCCGACCGTCGGGATGCCCATGCAGTTGCCGTAGCCCGCGATGCCGGCGACGACGCCCTCGAAGTGGTGGCTCGACTGCGGAAGCGGACCGAAGCGCAGCGAGTCGAGCAGCGCGATGGGCCGCGCGCCCATGGCGATGACGTCGCGGATGATGCCGCCCACCCCTGTCGCCGCGCCCTGGTAGGGCTCGATCGCCGACGGGTGGTTGTGCGATTCAATCTTGAAGACCACCGACCAGCCCTGGCCGATCTCGACCGCGCCCGCGTTCTCGCCGGGCCCCTGGACCACGCCGGGGCCGGTCGAGGGCAGGCGCCGGAGCAGCGCCTTCGAGCTCTTGTACGAGCAGTGCTCCGACCAGAGCACGCCGAGCATGCCCAGCTCCAGCTCGTTGGGGGCTCGCTTCAGCTGCTCGACGATCACCCTGTACTCATCTGGGGTGAGCGCAACCTCCCTGAGCCTGCGCTCGTCCACAGACTTGATGCTCAAGACACCAGCACCTTCAGCGCGTTCTCGGCCACCGAGCGAAACAGCTTGAGACCGTCAGTGCCGCCAAGCTCGGCCTCGGCGCAGCGCTCGGGATGCGGCATCATGCCGAGGACGTTGCCGCGAGCGTTCACGATGCCGGCGATGTTGTGCAGCGAGCCATTGGGGTTGGCGCTGGGGATGACGCGCCCGCCGGCGTCGGAGTAGCGAAAGACGACCTGGCCCCGCTGCTCGATGCGTGAGAGCGTGGCCGGGTCGGCGAAGTAGCTGCCCTCGCCGTGCGCGATGGGCACGCGCAAGACGTCGCGATCGTTGCACCTCGCCGTGAAGGGGAGGTCGGTCCGCTCGACGAGCAGGTTGGTCCACTCGCACCGGAACTCGAGCGACGCGTTGCGGATCAACGCGCCTGGAAGCAGACCCGCCTCGCACAGCACCTGGAAGCCGTTGCATATGCCCCACACGAGCCCGCCGCGGTCCGCGAACTCGCCCACCATCTCCATGATCGGCGCGAAACGCGCGATCGCGCCCGTGCGCAGGTAGTCGCCGTAGGAGAAGCCACCGGGCAGGATCACGCAGTCGCTGCCCTTGAGGTCGGTGTCCTTGTGCCAGAGATAGGTGAGCTCCTGGCCGAGCACCTGGTCGACGACCCAGCCGCAGTCGCGGTCCGACCACGTGCCGGGGAAGACGACAACCCCAAACTTCATCGTCTTTTGTGCTCCGGCTCGAGCTCGAAGCGGAAGTCTTCGATCACGTGGTTGGCCAGCAGCTGGCGGCACATCTCCTCGACGCGGCGCCGCACCTCGTGCTCGCTGGCTCCCTCGAGGTTGACCTCGATGTACTTGCCGACACGCACGTCGGTGACCTCGCGGAAACCCAGCAACGTCAGCCCTTGCTTCACCGTCAGGCCCTGCGGGTCGTTGACCACCGGCTTTGGAGTGACGATTACGCGCGCAATCACGGCCGGATTCCCTCGATAGTCCGGACTATCGACCATCCGGCTTGAGATTCTTGTGCGTTAGTCCGGACTATCGCCGAATCGGTCCACAGGATCATCGTTCGTTCCTCGGCTTGGGCGGGAAGAGCGGCTTGCCGACGATGCGCTGGTACGCGGTCAGGTACCGAAGCCGCGTCTGGGTCACCACGTCCTGGGGCAGCGCCGGCGGATCGGAGCTCTTGTCCCACCCGGACCTCGTCAGCCAGTCGCGGACGAACTGCTTGTCGTACGACTCGGGCGACGTCCCGACGACGTAGGTCGCGACGTCCCAGTAGCGCGAGCTGTCCGGCGTGAGCACCTCGTCGATCAGGATCACGTCGTCCCCGATCTGACCGAACTCGAACTTGGTGTCGGCGAGGACAAGACCCCGCCTGGCCGCGAATTCGAACGCGTACTTGTACAGCTCCATGCTCGCGTCGCGAAGCTTGTTGGCCAGGTCGTCGCCGAGCTCCTTTTTCATCTGGTCGAAGGTGATGTTCTCGTCGTGGCCTGTCTCGGCCTTGGTCGCCGGCGAGAAGATCGGCACGGCGAGCTTCTCCGACTGGCGCAAGCCCGGCGGCATCTTCTCGCCGGCGAGTGTCTGCGACTCCTCGTACTCCTTCCACGCGCTGCCCGCCAGGTAGCCGCGGACCACGCACTCGAAGTCGATGCGCTTGGCCTTGCGCACGATCATGAAACGGCCCGCGAGCTCCTCCCGGAAGTTCTTGAGCACCGCGGGCAGGTCCGGGACCATGCCCGAGATCAGGTGGTTCGGCTGAAACGTGTCCGTCTGCGAGAACCAGAAGATCGAAAGCTGGGTCAACACCTTGCCGCGGTCGGGGATGCCGTTCGGCAGGACGTGGTCGAAGGCAGAGATCCGGTCGGTGGCGACCATCAGGAGCTGGCCGTCGCTGAGCTCGTAGGTGTCGCGCACCTTGCCCTTGGCGAAAAGCTTGAGCGGCAGCTCCGTCCCAGTCATCGGAGGCCCCGCAATCAAGTTCTCACTCCCAGTCCTAAACGTTCATACGCGAGGTCGGCATGCTCGAGGCCGGCCCATGGATCGAAAACGTCGTCGAGCCTGCCTCCGATACGTTGCATCACGTCGTCATTGTTCTCCAGCAGGGCCCGGAAGCCAGGGCCTCCTCCCTCGATCGCCTGCATCGCGGCCTTCTGAACTATGAGGTATGCATCCTCGCGCGACATTCCGCTGTCGACAAGGGCGAGCAGGACTCGCTGTGAGAACACCACGCCGCCCGCGAACTGCAGGTTGGCCAGCATCCGCTCGGGCCTGACCTCGAGGCCGCGCAGGACCTTGTGCATCTCGATCGCCATGTAGTCGGTGGCGGCGCACGCGTCGGGGAAGATCACTCGCTCGGCGGAAGAGTGGCTGATGTCGCGCTCGTGCCAGAGCGCCGTGTTTTCGAGCGCGGTCACGAGGTGCCCGCGCACCACGCGCGCGAGCCCGCACACGCGCTCGGTCAGAACGGGATTGCGTTTGTGCGGCATCGCTGAGCTGCCCTTCTGCTCTTTGCCGAACGGCTCGAGCACCTCGCCGACCTCGCTGCGCTGCAACAGGCGGATCTCGGTGGCGATGCGCTCAAGTGTGCCGGCCGCGATGGCAAGCGCCGCCATGAGCTCGGCGTGCCGGTCGCGCGAAACGACCTGCGTCGAGACCGCGTCGACCTTGAGCCCCAGCTCGCGGCACACGTGCTCCTCGACGCGGGGGTCGAGCGTCGCGTGGGTGCCGACCGCGCCGCTCATGTGGGCGACACCCGCGTCCTCCGCGGCCTGGTCGAGCCGCGCGATCGAGCGGTCGAGCTCCGCGACCCAGCCGGCGGCCTTGAAACCGAAGGTGATCGGCTCGGCGACGATGCCGTGCGTGCGACCCGCCATCAGCGTCCTGCGGTGCTTGATCGCAAGGTCGGCGGCCGCCTCGCGGACGGTGGCGAGGTCGTGGCCGATGATCTTGCCCGACTCCACCATCTGCACGGCCATCGCGGTGTCGTTCAAGTCCTGGCTCGTCATGCCGAGGTGGACGTAGCGTGCCTCGGGCTGGCCGATGGACTCGTTGACGACCGTCAGAAAGGCGATCACGTCGTGGCCGACGCGTGACTCGACCTCGGCGATCTTCGTTGCGTCAAACGTGGCCTTCCGGATCTTTGGCAGCGCCGACTCCGGAATTCGCCCGAGCGCCGCCCAGGCCTCGCAGGCCAGGATCTCGATGCGCAGCCATAGCTCGAACCTGTGCTGGTCAGACCAGACCGCACGCATCGCGGGCGGCGAGTATCGCTCGATCAAGATCGGATCCCCACTGGGCGACGCCGAAATTATATCGGCGACCGGCTTATCAAGATCTTGTTATCACCAACGGGCGAGGCCCAAGATGTCGTGCCCATCGCTCTTGCGGAACCGGCATAAAGCGGCTGGCTTGATAATCGAGGACTTACCGGTGCTTCCAACTCGTAACCAGCTCGAAGGGGTACCCGTTTGAGTCGGCACAGGCTGAACGGCCGGTGAGCGACCCGTCTCGCGAGGACGAGCGAGAGCTCGTCGAACGCGCCAAGCGGGACCCGCGTCAGTTCGGGACGCTCTACGACCGGCACTTTCAGCAGATCTACCGGTTCGTGTATTCAAGAGTGAGGGAGCAAACCGCGGCAGAGGACGTCACTTCGGAGGTCTTCATGAAGGCCCTGAAGGCCATGCCCCGTTACCAGGACACGGGGCGGCCCTTTGCTGCCTGGCTGTACCAGATCGCGGTCAACGCGATCGCCGACCGTTACCGCTCGCTCAAGACCGCTCAGCCGCTGGACGACTTTCACGACCTGTCCGTCGGCGGCCCGACGCTGGAGGACCTCGCCGCCCACCGCGATGAGGTGCGGCGGATCTGGGTGCTCGTCGAGGCCCTCCCCCCGCAGCAGCGCACCGCGCTGGTGCTCAAGTTCCAGGAAGACATGAAGATCGAGGACATCGCGGTCGCGATGGGTAAGTCGCCCGGCGCGGTGAAGCTGCTCATCCATCGCGGCGTGACCAGGCTACGGGAAGGGGCGGACACCCTGAGGCCAGTGGAATGAGCTCGTACCGCGACCCCGAGCTGGAAGACGTCCTGCAGGACGACGAGCTGCGCCGCATCGCGTCGGTGCTGAGCAGCGCGCGGGCTCCAGAGCCGCCGCTCGACGAAGCCTTCCGCACGGGCCTGCGCCGCCAGCTGATGAACGAGGCGTGGTCGATGACCGAGGGCCGCCAGTCGTGGTGGCGGCGCGCGTTCGCGCCTCCGGGGCTGGCGTGGGCGGGGGCCGCCGCCGGCCTGGTGCTGATCATGTCGGTGGTCATCTACACGTCGCTGCAGCCGGGCGGGGGCGTGCAGCAGATCATCGTCCAGAGCCCCGTCGACGGCGACCGCAGCGTCGCCCTCGCGCAGCCGATCCTGGTCAAGTTCAACCAGCCGATGGACCATCCGTCCACCGAGGCGGCCGTGCAGATCATGCCGGCCACCAACGTGACGTTCGGGTGGAACGAGAACACGCTGGCGGTGCAGCCGAGCGGCGGCACCCTCGCCCCGAACACGCAGTACCACGTGACCATCGGCTCGGGGGCAAAGACAGCCACGGGCAAGCCTCTTTCTTCGCCGCAGACGATCACCTTCGTCACCACCGCGCCGCCGACGCCCGCAGTCTCTCCGACGCCGCGCCCAACGCCCACGACAGCCCTCGGAGAAAAGCAGCTGACCGGGCTCGCGGGCGCCCATGACCTCGTCGCGCGGTGGTCGACCGACTCCTCGTCGATCTACTACCTCGACGGCCGCGGAGCGCTGAACGTTATCCCCGCCAAGGGCGGCAGCGTCACGGTCATCGCGCCCGACGGGGCGTCCTCGCCCGCGGTCCCGCCGACCGGCGACCGCCTCGCCTACATCCGCAACGGCCGGGTCGAGGTGCTGACCTTCGCGTCCGGCAAGACGGACGAGCTCACGGTCACACCCTCCCCCACGCTCGTCGATTGGGCCAGGGACCGGATCCTGTGGGCCGCCGCGGACGGCGTCTACACGCAGACCGACGACCGGTCGAGTCACCAGCTCGCGCCGCTGCCGACCACGGGCGTGGTCGCGGTGGTGTCGTTCTCGCCCGACGGATCACACGCCGCCTACCGCCAGGACCAGAACCTGTTCCTCCTCGACCTGGCGAACGGCAAGAGCGTGCAGCTCGGCACCGCGAGCGCGACCTTCCTCGGCTGGTCGCCGGGCGGGACGGCTCTCATCTACGGGACCTCGGACAACGACGTGGTCGCGAACCTGCAGGGCGTCACCCAGTCGACGCTGCCCGCGGGCGAGGCCACCTGGTCGACCCAGGACGCGATCCTGATCGGCGGCGACACCGACATCCTGCAGACCCGGCCCGACGGGACGAACCTCGGCCGCATCTCCGCTGGCACGTTCCACTTCCCGGCGTGGGCGCCCAACGCCTCGACCTTCGCGTTCGTCCGCGGCGGCTCGCTCTGGGTCGCGACCGCGCCGGCGCTGCCGCCCCAGCCGACGGTCCTCGACGAGGCGTCGGTCGTCGTCGACACCTTCATGAAGGCCCGGCTGGCCGGCGCCACCGACCAGGCGAACGCGCTGCTCGACGCCAACGGCAAGACCGCGTACACGAGCGGCGGCCTGAGCCTGCTCATCACGGGCGACCCGGGCTTCTCGCGCTACTACGTCCTCTCGTCGGAGGTCACAGGCGCCGATCCCGACTCGGCGCGGTTCGTCGTCCGCCTCGTCCTGTCGCACGGCAAGACCGACGTGAGCGACCAGGAGGAGGCGCTGACGCTGGTGCGCGACGCGACCAGCAAGCAGTTCGTCATCGACCAGGCCACCGCCGGCGCGCACCGTGTACTGGGCAAGGGCGCTGAGGTCGTGAGCGTCGACATCCAGACCGACACGGTCAAGGTGACGTTCGACAGCGACCTCGACCCGACCACCGTCACCGACGGGCTGACGATCGTCGACGCGAAGGGCAAGAGGCTCGACGCCAACTCGTCGTACGCCAACCGCGTCGTGATGCTGACCGGGCTGAACCTGAAAGACGGCGACGCCTACCGGCTCGTGGTCCTGACCACGATCCGGGACGTGTCGGGCCAGAACGTGGCCGCCGAGTACGACCTCGACTTCTTCGGCCCGACGGCCAAGAGGCATGGCAACCACCAGGACTCGGTGACGCCGACGCCGGCACCTTCGCCGTCGCCGTCTTCTCCTTCGTCCAGCCAAGCATCTAGCTGATCGGAGCTATAAGAGCCTGAGCGCGCGCGCGGCGCGGCAGAGGGCCGTGATCGACCCGGAGTGGACGATCTGTCCCTCGAGCGCCGCGTTCAACGCCTCGGTAAAGGGCAGTCGCAGCACCTCCATGTCCTGCTCGTAGGCCTCCGGCGCGCGCGCCGACTCGGTGAGGTGCTCGGCGAGGTAGAGGTGCGCGAGGCCGGTGAGGATCGCGGCGCCGTGGACCACGCCGAGCGAGGTGTAGCGCGTGGCGACGAGCCCGGTCTCCTCCGCGAGCTCGCGGCGCGCGCACTCGAGCGGGTCCTCGCCGGGCCCCGACGTCCCGGCCGGCACCTCCCAGGAGGAGATGTCCCAGGCGTGGCGCCACTGCCGGACGAGCATCGTGTCCCCGTTGTCGAAGTGCGGCACCACGAAGGACGAGTCGGGGTTGGTGATCACCGTGTACAGCGCCTCGGAGCCGTCCGGAAAACGGATGACGTCGTCGCGCAGCTCGAACTGCCCCGAGGTGCCCCGATTCGTCGTCCCCTTCACCTCGAAGGGCCGGCCGCCGGCCGGGTGGCGCAGCGTGGCTATCGGCGCACCGCTGCTGCGACGGCGGCGGCAGCCGCCGCGACGTGCCGCGGGTCCGGTCCGTAGTCGAAAGGCGAAACGTCCTCGGCGAGCTTTTTCGCGTGGTCGATGAGCTGCGGGTGGTCTTCGATGAACCGCGTGCTCAGGTTGCCCGAGCGGAAGTCGGCGTTCTCGAGGATGGCGCGGTGATACGGGATCGTCGTCGCCGGCCCGACGACCACGAACTCA
>Ga0207646_10008575_pt1 | contig 10216 bp, 7 predicted proteins | sample KBSK5502metaG_FD_184343 | JGI IMG/M metagenome (GOLD analysis project Ga0207646, IMG submission 184343) | Corn, switchgrass and miscanthus rhizosphere microbial communities from Kellogg Biological Station, Michigan, USA - KBS K5-50-2 metaG... | ecosystem: Host-associated > Plants > Roots >...
CGTGAGGAGTTCCTGGAGGGCGTATGCGGCGCCGTAGGCCTCGAGCGCCCATACCTCCATCTCGCCGAACCGCTGTCCACCGAACTGCGCCTTCCCGCCCAGCGGCTGCTGGGTGATCATGGAGTACGGCCCGGTCGACCTCGCGTGGATCTTGTCGTCCACGAGGTGCAGCAGCTTCAGGATGTAGGCGACGCCGACCGTCACGGGCTCCTCGTAAGGCTCGCCGCTGCGGCCGTCGAACAGCCTCGCCTTGCCGACCTCGTCCACCTGACGGAACCCGTCCCGGTTGGGATGGGTGGACGCCAGAGCGTCGAGGATCTCGTTCTCCCGGGCACCGTCGAACACGGGTGTCGCGACGTAGACGGGTCCTTGGAAATCCGACCCGCCCTTGCTGAACCCGTTGAGGGCCGCCCACCCGAGATGCGCCTCGAGCACCTGACCGAGGTTCATTCGGGACGGCACGCCGAGGGGGTTGAGGATGATATCCACGGGCGTGCCATCTTCGAGGAACGGCATGTCCTCCTCGGACAGGATCGTCGAGATGACGCCCTTGTTGCCGTGGCGCCCCGCCAGCTTGTCCCCGTCGGAGATCTTCCGCTTCTGGGCCACGTACACGCGGACCAGCTGGTTGACCCCGGGCGACAGCTCGTCGCCGTCGTCCCGACTGAAGACCCGGACACCGATCACCTTGCCCGATTCACCGTGCGGAACTTTGAGCGACGTGTCGCGCACCTCACGCGCCTTCTCGCCGAAGATCGCACGCAGCAATCGCTCCTCGGGCGTCAGCTCGGTCTCGCCTTTCGGCGTGACCTTGCCGACGAGGTAGTCGCCGGTGGTGACCTCCGCTCCGATCCGCACGATCCCGCGCTCGTCGAGGTCCTTCAGGATCTCCTCGGAGACGTTGGGGATGTCACGGGTGATCTCCTCGGCACCGAGCTTGGTGTCTCGGGCGTCGACCTCGTGCTCCTCGATATGGATCGACGTCAACACGTCGTCCTTGACGAGGCGCTCCGAGATGATGATGGCGTCCTCGTAGTTGTGACCCTCCCACGGCATGTAGGCGACGATCAGGTTCTTCCCGAGTGCGATCTCGCCCGCTTCCGTGGAGGGGCCGTCGGCGATGACCTGTCCCTTGACGACGCGGTCACCGATGGTGACGACGGGCTTCTGATTGATGTTGGTCCCCTGGTTCGACCTGCGGAACTTGACCAGGTCGTAGGTCTTCAGGTTCCCGGTGCGCTCCTTGACCACGATGTGTTCTGCGCTGACGTCCTCGACGACGCCGGCCTCATCGGCCATGGCGACGTCCCCGGCGTCGACCGCGGCGCGGAACTCGACCCCGGTCCCCACGAGCGGAGCCTCCGCGCGAAGCAGAGGGACGGCCTGACGTTGCATGTTGGCACCCATGAGGGCACGGTTGGCATCGTCGTGCTCGAGGAAGGGGATCAACGCCGCGGGGACCGACACGAGCTGCTTCGGCGACACGTCCATGTAGTCGACGTCCTCGGCCACGACGGAGTCGACCTCGCCTCCCTTGCGGCGGACCAGGACCGAGTCTCCGCCGATCTTGCCCGTCTTGAGGTCGTACGGCGTGTTCGCCTGCGCGATGACATGGCGATCCTCTTCGTCGGCCGACAGGTAGTCGATCTTGGCGGTCACCTTGCCGCCCTCGACCCGCCGGTACGGCGTCTCGATGAATCCGAACTGGTTGATCCGGCCGTAGCTGGACAGCGATCCGATCAGGCCGATGTTCGGTCCCTCGGGCGTCTCGATCGGACACATCCGGCCGTAGTGCGACGGGTGGACGTCACGCACCTCGAACCCGGCACGCTCGCGCGAAAGGCCGCCCGGGCCGAGCGCGGAGAGACGCCGCCGGTGCGTGAGCCCGGCGAGGGTGTTGGTCTGGTCCATGAATTGCGATAGCTGCGAGGTCCCGAAGAACTCCTTGATGGAAGCCACGACCGGACGGATGTTGATCAACGTCTGCGGCGTGATCGCCTCGACGTCCTGGGTGGTCATGCGCTCCTTGACGACCCGCTCCATCCGCGAGAGCCCGATCCTGATCTGGTTCTGGATAAGCTCGCCAACCGAACGAAGACGGCGATTGCCGAAGTGGTCGATGTCGTCGGGGTCGAACCCCTCCGCGCCGGCGTGCAGGTTCACGAGGTAGCCGACCGTCTTGAGCATGTCCTCGTACGTGAGGACGCCCTTGTACTTGGGTGCTCCGGGCCCGGTCTCGTCCTTGGCCTGGGGCGCGAGGATCCGATACCGGAACTGCTCCCAGGCCTTCTTGTCGGGGTTGTCGAGCTCACCGGCCGCGCGGTGGTGCGCGCGCAGCTGCTTCAAGAGCTCGCCCTCCGCCGGACCGAGCTTCTTGTCGACCTTGTGACGGCCGACCTTGGCCAGGTCGTACCGCTTCGGATTGAAGAAGAGGTTCTCGAGCAGGGTCTTCGCGCTCTCGGCCGTCGGCGGCTCGCCGGGACGGAGCTTCCGGTAGATGTCCTCGAGCGCCTCTTCCTGCGTCTGGACGTGGTCCTTCTCCAGCGTGAGCTTCACCGAGGGAGCGTCGTTGAAGAGCTTGAGGATCTCATCCTCGGTCCATCCGAGCGCCTTGAGCATGACGGTCACGTTCTGGCGGCGCTTCCGATCGATCCGAACTCCGACGGTGTCCTTCTTGTCGACATCGAACTCGAGCCAAGCACCACGACCAGGGATGATCTTCGCGATGAAGACGTCCTTGTCCGTCGTCTTGTCCAGCTCACGGCTGAAGTAGACGCCGGGCGAGCGCACCAATTGGGAGACGACAACGCGCTCGGTCCCATTGATGATGAAGGTTCCGTGATCGGTCATCATGGGGAAGTCCCCCATGAAGACTTCCTGCTCCTTGATCTCCCCCGTCACCTTGTTGACGAAGGTTGCCTCCACGAACAGGGGCCGCGAAAAGGTGATGTCCTTGTCCCGGCACTCTTCCTCAGAGAACTTCTGCTCGCGGAATTCGTGACGACCGAAGTAGAGCTGGAACTGCTCGGTGAAGTCCTCGATAGGGCTGACCTCTTCGAGGACCTCCTTGATCCCTTCACTCAGGAGCCAATCGAACGACTCCCTTTGGATAGCGACGAGATCCGGCAGCGGTAGGACCTCATCGAGCTTGGCGAAACTGACACGGTTCCGGGTCGGAACGAGCTGGTCAGGCAAATCTGGATCCCTCCCAGGAGGCTCTGGTGCGCACGGCAGTAGGGCGCGGTGGACAGCACGGCAAACGAGCAGTGTACGCATCGCCAAGGCGTGCGTCAACCACCCCTGCCGGAACCCCGGTTGGGCTGGCGGGCACGGTACGCCTTTCGCAGGCGGCGGTCAACCCGCCAGAGGGCCCATTACCCCCCTCAGCCTGGACGGATGCCTCGGTGAGCTCAGCCGACCCGGACGACCGAGTCTTCGGTTGCGGCCTTGTCGATGCCACCCATCGAGCGCACCATCTCGGCGAACGCGACCCCGAGCTTTCGAGCCTGCTCCTTGGATCCGATCGCCACTCCGCGCTCGCCGAGGACGCTGAAGAACTCCTCCATCGCCGCGCGCTCGTCGCCGAGCAGAGAGGCCTCGGACACGTTCAGGGCACGAGCCAACCGGTTCAGCGTCTGGATCGATGGCTCGACGTGTCCGTTCTCGTAGCGGGACAGTCGCGCCTTGGGGATCCCCGAGAGCTCCTCGAGCTCGGATTGGGAAAGCCCAGCCGAGAGACGAGCCTCGCGAAGCCGGTTGCCGAAATGACGCGCTTGGTCCATATCTGCCCCCTCGATCGCTTGCGTGGCTGCTGCCCGGCGGGAACCTAACACACGGTGTTGCGCCATGTCGCCGGTGTGCTGCAGCCCAGGGCGTCCGAGGGCGAGGGCGTGTCGGAACCCCTCCCCGCCCTCGCTCCACGACGGTGAGAGGGGTTCCGCTACTGGACTACTTGACCTCGACGCTCGCGCCTGCCGCTTCCAGCTGTTCACGCGCCTTGTCGGCCTGCTCCTTCGCGACCTTCTCGAGGACCGGTTTCGGCGCGCCGTCGACGAGGTCCTTGGCTTCCTTCAGCCCAAGGCTCGTCAGTGCGCGCACCTCCTTGATCACCTGGATCTTCTGATCGCCGGTTCCCGTCAGGATCACGTCGAACTCCGTCTGCTCCTCCGCCTCCTCGCCGCCGCCGCCGGCCCCGGGGGCGGCCACCATCATCGGGGCCGCAGCCGCAGCCTTCACATCGAAGGCTTCTTCGAACGCCTTGATGAACTCCGACAGCTCGAGGAGGTTCATCTCTTTGAACTGGTCGAGGAGCTGGTCCGTGCTCAGCTTCGCCATCGCCCTTACTCCTTCCCGTCTTCGGATGATCCGGTTGCTGATACTTCTGCCTGGGGCGCTTCTGCTTCGGGCGCTTCTGCTTCGGGCACTTCTGCTTCGGGCTCGATGGGCAGCGTCGCCTTATACGCATCGAGCAGCGAGAGGAAGCGCGATTGCGCCGAAACGAACGTGGCTGCCGCCCGGGCCATCTCGCCCTTGAAGAGGCCTGCGATCTTGGAGAGCATCACCTCGCGGCTCTCCAGATCCGCGAGCCTGTTCGCGTCGTCGGCCGAGAGCACCTGGCCCTCCATGTACCCGCCCTTCAGCACGAGGGTGGGGAACTGCTTGGTCGCCGCCTTGATCGTCTTCGCGGCGCTCACGGCGTCGCCGTCGACGAACGCCACCGCCGAAGGCCCGGACAGGAGCTCGGTCAGCTCCAACCCGGCCTCGGCAGCTGCGCGCTGCATCAGCGTGTTCTTGACCACCGTCAGGCTGGCGTCAGCCTCGCGCAGCGTTCGCCGCAACTCGGTGATGTCGGACACGGTCAAGCCGCGGTACTCGGCGAGCAACAATGCCGCGGACCCTTCGATCCGGCGTTTGAGCTCGGCGACCCGTTCGAGCTTCTCGGTTCTCGGCATCGCGCCTCCTCGGAGATGAAAGAACGCGTCTCCGCAGACAGCGGAGACGCGCACGGAGGCGGCCGTCTCGGGTTCGCTGCCTCGGCAGGTACCCGGAACGGGATTGTGCGCTCGGGAGCGCCCCTGCTGTCTGCGGCTCGCCAAGGATACGGGGGGCTCCGTCGGGCCGACAAGCCCGAGTTCAGCCCTGTCGACCCTCCACGGTGCTCCGGAACCGGCGGCCCGTCGTTTTCCCAGGTCTCAGCCCTCAAGACCCGTTCGACCTCGGTCGAAAGCCTGAGAGCAACCGTTCCAACAGCGGTTCAGGTCCGTGTGCACATCGGTGCCCGGGCCTTCGAGGCATGGAAGAGGTGAACGTACGTGTCGGGCGAGATGGACGAGATCGTTGCGGAGTTCCTCGTCGAGAGCTACGAGAGTCTCGACCGGCTAGACCGCGACCTCCTCGCGCTCGAACGCGACCCTCATTCCCGCGAGGTGCTCGCAAGCATCTTCCGCACCATGCACACGATCAAGGGAACCTGCGGGTTCCTGGGCTTCGCGAGGCTGGAACGGATCGCCCACGCTGCGGAGAGCCTCTTGGCGGGGCTCCGCGACGGATCGTTGTCGATCACGTCGCAGACCGCGGGCGTGCTGCTAGCCACAGGCGACGTCTTGCGTCTGATCCTCCGCCAGATCGAGGCGACCGGGACGGACGGCGAGGACGACCACGATGCGCTGGTCGATGACCTCGGAAGGCTGCGGGAGGCGCCGACGGGCGCACGCCCGGCGGCGCCTCCCGCCGCCGACGCCCGGCCGGAAGTGCAGCCGATCACCGAGGGGCCGGGCCGAGGCCTCGGCTTCCGGAGCGCCGTCACCGATACGACGGTCCGGGTCGACGTGAACGTGCTGGACCGCCTTATAACCCTCGTCGGCGAGCTGGTGCTCGCCCGGAACCAGCTGGCCGCGCTGACATCCGACCGAGCGGACCTGTCGCTCGCGTCTGCGACGCAGAGCGTCGACCGCATCACGGCCGAACTCCAGGAGGGCGTGATGAAGACGAGGCTCCAGCCGATCCGAACGGCGTGGGCCACTCTTCCCCGCGTCGCTCGCGACCTGGCGGTCGCGCTCGACAAGCGCGTGCGGATCGAGACCGATGGCGACGACACCGAGCTGGATCGCTCGATCATCGAGGCGATCAAAGACCCGTTGACGCACATCGTGCGCAATGCGGTCGACCACGGCATCGAGCGACCCGAGGCACGGGTCGCCGCAGGGAAGCCCGAGGAGGGGGTCGTGCTCGTCCGGGCATACCACGAGGGCGGCCAGGTCACGATCGAGGTGGCCGATGACGGTGCGGGGATCGACCTGAACGCCGTCAGGACGAAGGCGGTGGAGCTCGCCTCCGCGACGCCGGAACAGGCGAAACGGATGTCCGAACGAGAGGCCATCGATCTTCTCTTCCTCCCCGGCTTCTCGACGGCTGACCGTGTGACCACGGTGTCCGGCCGCGGCGTCGGTATGGACGTGGTTCGAACCAACATCGAACGGGTCGGCGGAAGCATCGACCTCTCCAGCCGCCACGGCGTGGGCACCACGTTCAAGATCCGGATCCCCCTCACCCTCGCGATCATCCCGGTGCTCATCGCCACATCGCAGGGCGAGCGCTTCGCGATCCCGCAGGCGAACCTGCTCGAGCTCGTCGGCGTCGTCCCCGGGTCCATCGAGATCCTCCACGAGGTGCCCGTCTACCGTCTTCGCGATCGGTTGCTGCCCGTCGTCTCCCTGGCGCGTGAACTCCAACTCGGTGGCGACGACGAGGGGTCGTCCGCCGGACGCTTCCTCGTCGTGCTCCAAGCGGACGATCGCCGGTTCGGGCTGCTGGTCGACGGGCTCAGCGATCCGTCCGAGATCGTCGTGAAACCCCTCGGATCGCAGCTGCATGGACTCGAGGTCTTCGCTGGGGCGACGATCCTCGGCAACGGACGCGTCGGTCTCATCCTCGATGTGGTCGGGCTCGCCGCTCGCGCCGGGGTGGTTGGCGACGCCCATCAGCGGCTCGACGCCGAACGGACCGACGAGCCCCCCGAAGACGCGGGGGCGTTGCTCGTGTTCGCGGACGCCGCCGGCGGCCGCATGGCGGTTCCTCTCGACCTCGTCGACCGCCTGGAAGAGTTCCCTCGCGCGGTCGTCGAACGTTCGGGACCTGACTTAGCGGTTCCCTACGGCGATCGGATCTTGCCGCTCGTCCGGCTGCACGAGCTCCTGGTCGAGCGGAGGCGCGCACCCCGCCACGCCGGCGAGGACATGCCCGAAGATCTCCAAGTCCTGGTGCACCGTCGCGGTGAAGACCTGGTGGGGCTCGTCGTCGGACGGATCATCGATATCGTCGAGCAAGCGTTGGAGCTGCAGCCCGCCGGTCGGCCTGGGGTGACCGGCACGATGTTCGTGCAGGGCCGGATCACCGAGATCCTGGATCTGCCCGGCCTGCTGGAGACGCGCGAGGACCGCCGTCGTCTCGACGTCTCGGCCAGCTCGGGGGCGGCATCGTGAAGCAGCTGGCGACGTTCTCGGTCGACGGACGCTTCCTCGGGGTGGATGTCACCAGGGTGCGGGAGGTGCGCCGTCCGCAAGAACTCACGCGCGTCCCGCTCGCGTCCCCCCAGATCGCAGGGCTCATCAACCTCCGCGGCGAGATCGTGACGGCGTTGGATCTGCGCGTGGCACTCGGGCGAGCGCCGTGCGGCCGAGACGAACGACCGATGAACGTCGTCGTGACCACCGAGCGCGGCCCCGTGAGCATCCTCGTCGATGACGTGAGCGATGTGCTCGACCTCGACGAGGACGCGATCGAGCGACCGCCATCGACGCTCCGAGGGTCCGCTCGGGATCTGATCCTTGGCGCGTACAAGCTCGACGGGCGGCTCCTTCTGGAACTTGACCTGGATGCACTGATCGCGAACACGAGCCCCTCGGGGATCGATGCGGAGGTGGACGACCGATGAGGTTTGGGCGCAAGAAGGATCGTGACGCCAGCTTCGGACAGCCAGCGTCACGCCCTACGAAACGGTTCCGGTGGACCGTGAGCAGGAAGATCATGGCGCTCGGCCTCGCAGGCCTCTGCGCTGCGCTCGCGGTGATGCTCGTGCAGCGGGTGGCGATCCGGTCGCTCGCCGCAGCGAGCGACCGGACGGCGGGGACCGCCGCCGCAGTGCGGGCGGGCATGCAGGCCGGCATGATGCAAGACGCGATCCGCGGTGACGTGTACCTCGGCATGCTCGCGGGAGGAGCCGAGCCCAAGCTCGACTCGACGACCATCCAACGAGACGGACAGACCTTGCTGGGCAGCCTCGCAACCGCCCAGGCACAGCTGAACGACGACCCCGACATCGTTGCGCGGTTCCGGATCGTGGTGCCGGTCGCGAAGACGTACGTCGAGAGCGCGAGACAGCTCGCGATCCTGACCGGCCACGATCGCGCTGCGGCGCTCGCTCAGCGCGTCTCGTTCGAGCAGTCATCGCAGGATCTCCGGTCGATGCTGAGCGACCTCACGGACGTCGTCCAGGCTCGAGCCTCGCAAGCCGCGAGCGACGCCAACGCCGTCGCGGACCGTGTGCAGGGGATGCAGATCTGGTTCACGATCGCGGTCTTCGCGGGATTCTTCTACGCGGCGCGACTGGTCTCGCGCGGCATCACGAAGCCGCTCGCCGACTGCGTCGTCGGGCTCGAGTCCCTCGCTCGGGCGGACCTGACGAGCGAGGTCCGGGTCACCGGTTCCGATGAGGTGTCCCAACTCGGGGCATCGTTCAACAGGGCGGTGGGCGACCTCTCGACCGTCGTCCGGCGGATCCGCGAATCCGCGTGGACGCTCGCCTCCTCATCCGAGGAGCTCTCGGTCACGAGCACGCAGATGGGCGCGTCGGCGGAGGAGACATCCGCGCAGGCGAACGCTGTGTCGGCCGCGGCGGAACAGGTTTCGGCCAACGTGAACACGGTGGCGGCCTCGGCCGAGGAGATGTCGGCGTCGATCCGCGAGATCGCCTCGTCGGCGCACGAGGCCGCGGACGTCGCCGCCGAGGCGGTCGCCGCTGCGGGATCGACCAACGCGACCGTCCGTCAGCTTGGGGATTCCTCGGCCGAGATCGGCGAGGTCATCAAGGTGATCACGTCGATCGCCGAGCAGACGAACCTGTTGGCGCTCAACGCAACGATCGAGGCCGCACGGGCAGGCGAAGCGGGCAAGGGGTTCGCCGTCGTAGCGAACGAGGTCAAGGAGCTCGCGAAGGGGACGGCCGCCGCGACCGAGGAGATCGGCCAGAAGGTCGTCGCCATCCAGGGCGACGCCTATGCGGCGATGACCGCGATCAGCCACATCTCCGAGGTCATCACGCGGATCAACGACATCCAGGGCACGATCGCATCCGCGGTCGAGCAGCAGACCGCGACCACGAACGAGATCACCCGGCACGTGACCGAAGCGGCGACCGGGGCGGGGGAGATCGCCGCGAATGTCACCGGGGTCGCGCAGGCGGCGCAGGACACTTCGTCGGGCGCCGCGTCCGCGCAGTCCGCCGCCCAGGACCTGGCCCGGTTGGCGGAGGAGCTCAGCCTGACGGTCTCGCGTTTCGTCGTCGAGGGATCGGCGCGGCTCCGTCGGATGCCGGCAGCCCGCGGCGCGGAGGTCGACGGGAGCTCTGGCTTCGCACCACGTCTGGCCGCTGCGGGGCGGGGAGCGATGGGCGGGAACGGCACAGGGACCGCGTGAGGACGCGGACGACGGATCGACAGGAGATGGAGGACACGATGCGAGCGCTGGTGATCGACGATTCGAAAGCGATGCGGATGCTCCTCAAGCGCGAGCTCGTCGCGCTCGGCTTCGAGGTGTTCGAAGCCGGTGACGGCCAGGAGGCGCTCTCACGGCTGGCCGAGCTCGGTGCGGTCGACGTCGTCCTGGTCGATTGGACGATGCCGGGCATGGATGGCATGACGTTCGTGCACCAGGTGCGCGCCGAGACTGCGTACGAGGAGATGCGGGTGGTGATGATCACATCCGAGAGCGATCCGGCGCAGATCTTCCACGCATTGATGGCGGGGGTCGACGAGTACGCGACCAAGCCGATCACGCGGGAAGCGCTCGCCGAGAAGCTCGGCCTGGTCGGTCTGGTCGAACAAGACTGATGGACAAACCACGCGTCCTGGTCGTCGACGACTCGGTCGTCGCTCGCCGTCTCGTCTCCACGGCCCTCGCATCCGACGGGTCCGTCGAGGTGGTCGGCGTGGCGGACCCG
>Ga0207646_10008576_pt1 | contig 10216 bp, 8 predicted proteins | sample KBSK5502metaG_FD_184343 | JGI IMG/M metagenome (GOLD analysis project Ga0207646, IMG submission 184343) | Corn, switchgrass and miscanthus rhizosphere microbial communities from Kellogg Biological Station, Michigan, USA - KBS K5-50-2 metaG... | ecosystem: Host-associated > Plants > Roots >...
TGGGTCAGGACCACGATCGCCGAGCTCGCACCGAACGGCAGCTTGGCGAGCGCGACATCGGGCCATGCGAGCAGGAGCTCGTCCGCGAGGGGAAAGCGCTCGCGGTTCGCGAGCGCTTCGCGAGGATCGGCGACGAGCACGCGATATCCGACGGCCTTAGCGAGCGACGCCAGCGCCTGGGCCGTGTGCGTCGCCCCGACGATCGCGAGGAGCGGCGGGGTGGCGAGCGCCTCGAGGAAGATCGTGGCCTCGCGTCCGCCGAGCGTCGCGGGAACAGAGCGAGGTCTGCCCTCGGCGAGTGCCGCGCGCGCCTGGTCCTTGCTCGCCGCGAGCTCCGAGGGCCACCCGTCGACGCCATCCTCCCGCAGGATCGCGACCGTGCCAGCGCGGTCGGCAGGCGCGACGACCCGCACGAGCACGGCTGCGCGCTCGGCGCGCACGGCCTCGAGCGCCGCGCGGTGCAGCGCGCCGACCGGCTCGATGAGCACGTCGATCTCACCGCCGCAGGAAAGGCCGACCGTGAACGCGAACTCGTCGCTGATCCCGTAGTTCACGACGCGCGGGTGGCCATCCTTCAGCACGGCCATCGCCTCCTCGTAGACCGCCGACTCGACGCACCCGTTGCTGACTGAGCCCGCGAGCCGGTCACCGGCGCGCGCGATGAGCGTCGCGCCGAGCGGGCGTGGCGCGGATCCCGCGATGCGCACGACCGTCGCGATGGCCACGGGCTCGCCGGCCGCGAGCCACTGCTCGAGCTCGGCCGCGACCTCTTTCATCGGGTTGCCGCGAGAGCGGCGGCGGGATCCTTCAAGAATCGGCGGCGGCATCCCTCGCCGCAGAAGTAATAGGTGGTGCCTTCGTACTCCGCGCGGAGCGCTGTCGGCGTGATCGCGACGACCATGTCGCAGATCGGGTCGACGGCCTCGGCCGGTTTCTCGATCGGTCGATCGTCATGCCGAGCGGGACCAGCCGACGCGCGGGCCTGTCGCTGCATCAGGATCTGCGCGAGGATCGAAAGCGCGATCTCCTCATCGCTGACGTGACCCATGTCGAGCCCAGCCGGATAGACGAGCCGACGCAGCTGCTCTTCGCTAAATCCGCGCCGCGCGAGCGTGTCGCGGATGACGTCGCCGCGCGTGCGGCTCGCGACGAGACCGACATAGCTCGCCGTGGTCTGGAGCGCCTCCTCCGCGGGATCCTCGTCCGCGTCGCCGCGCATCGCGATGACGATCGAGGTCCGCTCGTCGGCGTTGACGTCGGCGAGGTCGCTCGTGATGCGATCCGCGGTGGGGAAGTCGACGGCGGTGACGTTCGGCTCCGCGACGACGACGTACCGCCCGAGCGCGGTCCCGAGCGCCGCGAGCGCGCGCGCGACCGGTGTCTTGCCTACGATCACGAGCTGCTCGGTCGGAAGAAGCGGTTCGATATGGATCTCCAGCGTGCCACCGGAGTGGCACGTCATTGGAAAGTGTCGCACTCCCGGTCGCGGCGCTCCGGTGGTCTTCGAGATCTCGATGAGCCGCGCCTCGCCGTCGGCGATCGCGGCGACGGCCTCGCGGATGACCACCGGAGCCGCGCAGCTTCCCCCGATCCACCCGGTGAGCTTGCCGTCGGATGTGATGATCGCCTTCGCCCCGGGCTTCGCGGACGTCGGTCGGTCGGCGCGGACGACGGTCGCGGTCGCGAACGGCTCGCGTCGCGCGAGGAGCTCGGCGGCGAGCTCGAAGAACGACGCGCTCACGCGGCCTCCGCTCGGCGGACCGGCCGGCCGTGGCCGACCTTGCCGAGAAGCTCCGCGATGCGTGCGAGGCCGTCGAGCGTGTTCGCGGGGAGGTGATCGTCGGCGTGTCGATTCAGGGCGCGCGCGCCGCGCGCGTCCGGCGAGTAATCACGTGTGCCGGAAAGAGGGTCGAGCCAGATGAGGCGATAGGCCGCGCGTTGTAAGCGGGCCGCCTCTTGCTCGAGCCGTGCGGGATCGCCGCGCTCCCACCCATCCGTGACGAGGAGGACGACCGCACCGCGGCCGAGGACCCGCCGCGACCACCGGAGGTTGAACTCGTGGAGCGCGTCGCCGATGCGGGTCCCTCCGGACCAGTCCGCGACGGCGCGCGAGACGTGCGCGAGAGCCGCGTCGGGCCGGCGCTCGCGCAGCTGTCGCGTGATCCGGGTCAGGCGCGTGCCGAACGTGAACGTCTCGACGCGGCCCCAGCCACGCGATAGCGCATGCGACATGTGCAGGAGGAGACGCGTGTACGCCTCCATCGATCCGGAGACGTCGCAGAGGATGACCAGCGGGCGCCGCTTGACGCGCCGTGCCCGGCGGATGAGCACGGCAGGCTCGCCCTGCGAGGCGAGCGACTTCCGGAGAGTGGCGCGCGCATCGAGCCGCGAGCCGTCGCGTGAGGAGCGGAAGCGCCGGCTCGGATGTTGGCCCGGCGACCATCGCAAACGCTCGAGGAAACGCGCGGCCGCGGCGCGCTCGGCCGCGGTCATCACCGAGAAATCCGTCGTGCGCAGGAGCTCGGTGGGGCTCGCGGTGACGCGAACGATGCGCTGGACCGCCGACGCCGCTCGGCTGGGCATCTCGCCGAGCGGGACCTCGATCTGCCCGGCGTCGGCGGTTCGCCGGCGCTTGCCGGGGACCGGGGCCGAGAGCCTGCCTCCGCGGAGAAGTGACCAGAAGAGGTCGAACGTCCTGTCGAAGGCGGCGAGATCCGCTTGCCTGCAGACGAGGGCGGTGCGGCTCGCGGAACGCACGTCATCGGGCCGTTCGAGGTCGATCTGCGTGATCGCCTGGAGGTAGACGCGGGCGCGCTCGGCGTTGAGGGGGACCCCGGCCTGCCGAAGGAGTCGCGGAAGCAAGAGCAAGTTGCGTGCGACGCGGTCGTCGCTCACGCGGTGACCGGCGCCTCGAGCTTCGCCTTGATGCAGGAGAAGACCTGCTGGGTGATTTTGTCGGCCGCGCCCTGCATGAGTCGCGCGCCGACCTGCTGGATCATCCCCGAGACGGTCACGTCGCTCGACCATTTCATCATCGTGCGCGTAGCGTCCTGCGCCTCGAGATCCATTTCGCTTCGCATTTCGACCGCGCTGCCGGGCGCCTGCCCCCGCGCCACCACGGAGGCGTGGTTCGGGTCCCGCAGGTCCGTGAACTCCACGTTCATCGAGAACGTGCCCTTGATCGGACCGACACCGGCCCGCACCACGACCTTGAAGTGGCGCGGGTCGGTGACGTCGAGGCTCTGCACGTCGGGCGCGCACGTCGTGACCTGCTTCGGATCGGTCAGGAAGGACCACACCCGATCGCGCGGTGCGGCTATGTCGAGCGTGCCTTCGAATCGCATCTGTCAGCTGCGACCTATTCGGCCACTCCCTTTTCCTTGAGGATCTTCTGCACCTTCCATGGGGTGATCGGGATGTCGATGTGTCGAACGCCCAGGTGAGCGAGCGCGTCGACGACCGCGTTCGCGATCGCGGCAGGCGCGCCCACCGTCGCTGACTCGCCAACGCCCTTCGCGCCGATCGGGTGGTGGGGCGACGGTGTTGTCGTCTTGCCCGTCTCCCAGCTCGGCGTCTCCATCGCGGTGGGTAAGAGGTAATCCATGAAGTTGCCGCCCTGAATGTTGCCGTCATCGTCGTAGGTGATCTGCTCGTAGAGCGCCGGCGCGAGGCCCATCGTGAGCCCGCCGTGGATCTGACCCTCGACGATCATCGGGTTGATGATCACACCACAATCGTCCACCGCGACGAAGCGGCGGACCTTCACCTCGCCGGTGCCGCGGTCGATGTCGACGACGCAGATGTAGCTGCCGAACGGGAAGGTGAGGTTCGGCGGGTCGTAATAATCGACCGCCTCGAGCCCTGCTTCCATCCCCTGGGGGTGGTTGGTGTACGCGGCGAACGCGATCTCCTGCATCGTCTTCGACTTCGCGGGCACGCCCTTGACCTGGAACTTGTAGTCCTTCCATTCGATGTCGTCCGGACTCGCCTCCAGAAGGTGCGCCGCGATGAGCTTGGCTTTCTCACGGATCTTGCGCGCAGCGATCGCGGTCGCGCCGCCGGCGACGGGTGTGCTGCGTGAGGCGTACGTGCCGAGGCCGTAGGGCGCGGTGTCGGTGTCGCCTTCCTCAACCGCGATGTCGCCGACCGGGAGGCCGAGCTCCTCCGCGACGATCTGCGCGAAGGTCGTCTCGTGCCCTTGGCCCTGCGACTTCACGCCGAGCCGGACCATCGCCTTGCCGGTCGGGTGCACGCGGATCTCGCAGGAGTCGAACATCTTGATGCCGAGGATGTCGAAATGCTTCGATGGTCCCGCGCCGACGATCTCGGTGAAGCTCGAGATGCCGATCCCCATGAGCTCGCCCTTGGCGCGCTTGGCGGCCTGCTCCTTGCGGAGGTCGGCGTAGCCGATCTTGTCCATCGCGAGCTTGAGCGCTCGCCCGTAATCACCCGAGTCGTACTCCCACCCGAGCGACGACGTGTACGGGAACGCCGTCGGCGGGATGAAGTTCTGCATCCGCAGCTCCGCCGGGTCCTTCTTGATCTCGAGGGCGAGCACGTCGACGAGCCGCTCGATGGTGAACGCCGCCTCGGTGACACGGAAGGAGCAGCGGTACGCGATGCCTCCCGGAGGCTTGTTCGTGTACGCACCGTCGACCTCGACGAACGACTTCGCGAACGGGTAGCTGCCGGTGATGATGTGGAAGAGGCCCGCCGGGTACTTCGAGGGGTTCGCCGCGGCGTCGAACGCGCCGTGGTCCGCGACCGTCTTCACGCGGAGGGCCTGCATCGTCCCGTCCTTCTTCGCGGCGAGCTCTGCGGTGATGTGGTAGTCGCGGGCGAACGAATCGGCCTGGATGTTCTCGGAGCGGTCCTCGATCCACTTGACGGGATGCCCGGTGAGGACCGACGCGCCGATCGCGAGGACGTAGCCCGGGTACACCGGCACTTTGCCGCCGAATCCGCCGCCGATGTCTGGCGAGATGACGCGGATCCGCTCCTCGGAGAGCCCGAGGTGCCCAGCGACGAGCGCGATGACTGTGCGGATCGCGTGGGGCGCCTGCGTCGTCATCCACACGGTCAACTTGCCATTGACCTTGTCGAAGCTCGCGACCATTCCGCAGGTCTCGATCGAGCTGACGTGGATGCGCGGGATGTAGATGTCCTGCTTGACGACGACCTCGGCGTCCTTGAAGGCCTTGTCGGTCCCGGCCTTGTCGCCGACCTCCCAGTGCCAGATGTGGTTGTCCTTCTGCTCGCGGTCCTCGCGGACGAGCGTGGCCCCGGGCTGGAGCGCCTTGATCGGGTCCACCACGACCGGGAGCGGCTCGTAGTCGACCTCGATGGCCGCGACGCCGTCAGCCGCGATGTAGCGCTCGGTCGCCACGACTGCCGCGACTTCCTGCGCCTGGTACAGCACGGTGTCCGTCGGCAGGACCATCTGGCGGTCCGACATGAGCGTCGGCATCCACTCGAGCTTGAGCGGTACGAGGTCCTTGCCGGTGATCACGGCGAGCACGCCCGGGATGGCGAGCGCCTTCGAGGTATCGATGCTCTTGATACGCGCGTGTGCGTAGGGACTACGTGCTATGTCGAGGTAGAGCATGCCCGGCAGCTTCACGTCGTCGACGTAATTGCCGCGGCCCCGGATGAAGCGCGCGTCTTCCTTGCGCTTGACGCTATGGCCGATGCCGCCGATCTCAACAGCCATCTTTACGCCTTCCCTCCCGCGGTCTCGCGTGTCTTTCGGGCCGCGTACTGGACCGACTTGACGATGTTCACGTAGCCCGTGCAGCGGCAGAGGTTGCCGGAGATGGCCTGGCGGATCTGGAGCTCGCTCGGATCCGGATTCGCGGCGAGAAGCGCGGCCGCGGTGATCATCATCCCGGGCGTGCAGAACCCGCACTGCAGGCCGTGCTCCTCGTGGAACCCCTCCTGAATCGGGTCGAGCTTGCCATCCTTCTCGAGACCTTCGACCGTCGCGACGGTCATCCCATCCGCTTGGACCGCGAAGACGGTGCACGACTTCACCGGCCGCCCGTTCAGCAGCACGGTGCACGCGCCGCAGTTGGTGGTGTCGCAGCCGATATGCGTGCCGGTCATGCCGAGGTTCTCGCGGAGGAAGTGGACGAGCAAGATGCGCGTCTCGACCTCAACGTCGTGGGCCTCTCCGTTGACGGTGACGTGAATCTTCATGCGCCTCGTGCCGGTTGTTGTGGCCGGCGCCGTTTGGACCGCCATCAGGCACCTCCCTTCGCGCGCGCGATCGCTTTGACGATCGCTCGCCGCGTGAGCACGCGGAAAACGTCTTTCTTGTACTCGGCGGGTCCGCGCAGGTCGGAGACCGGCTCGGCCGCTGCGGCCGCGCGGGAGGCCGCCTGGGCGATCGTCTTCTCATCGGGCATCTGGCCGACGAGCACGTCCTCCGCGCGGCCTGCACGGATCGCTGTCGGTCCCGCGTTGGTCAGACCGATGCCCGCGCTCGCGACCTTCCCGCCCGCGTCGAGCACGATCATCACGGCGACGCCCGCGATCGCGAAGTCGCCGACCTTGCGCTCGAGCTTCAGATACGCGCCGCCGCTCCGGGCAGCCGGCTTGGGGATACGGATCTCCGTCAGGATCTCGTCGGGCGCAAGCGAGGTGGTGAACGTGTCGACGAAAAGCTCGTCGATCGGGATGACCCGCTCGCCCTTCGGTCCCTGCGCCACGACCGACGCGCGAAGCGCGAGCATCGTGGCGGGGTGGTCGTTCGCCGGGTCCGCGTGCGCGAGGTTGCCGCCGACGGTCGCGAGATTGCGCACCAGCGGATCGGCGATCACCGCGGCGGTATCGCCGAGGATGGGATACCGCTGCCGCACGATCGGATTCGCTTCGAGATCGTTCTCGCGGACCAGCGCACCGATGCGCAGGTCGCCGTTCTCCTTGATCGCCGAGAGTCCGGTGACGCGGTTGATGTCGATGAGGAGCGCGGGCTGCGAGAGCCGGAACTTCATGAGTGGGATGAGACTTTGGCCGCCTGCGAGGATCTTTCCCTCGCCTCCCGAGCGCTGTAGTAATTGGATTGCGTCGGGGATGTCCTTCGCGACCTGGTAGTCGAATGCGGCTGGAATCATCTGCCCGCCTCCCCTTGTGGCCGCCCCGCCGAGGCGGGCCTCCCACGGCCAACAGACCGGCCCGAATGTACACCGCATACGCGTGGGCGCCGCCCGCGGATGCGCCCGGAACGTGTGCTTCCCGACCCTCATTTCGCCTGGGGTGGGCGATGATGCTGCCGATGGACAGAGAACGGCCGCTTCCCGCCGTGCAGCGCGCGTATTTCTATCTCGTCGCGCTCGTCGCGATCCACATGGTCGTGCTCGCGGTCGCGAACCTCCTCCGCGTCGGCGCCGAGATGGCTATGGGCGCTCCATCGGGCGGATTTACCGGCCTTCCGTTCGTCTTCAACGATTTCAGCCAGCCGCGCCAGCTCTACCGTGAGCAGGCGAGCCTCGCGATCGCGCTCCTCGTCGTGGGGCTACCCGCGTGGATCATCCATTTCCGCGTCGCGCAACGGGCCGCGCTGCGTTCGCTTGAGGAGCGCGGATCGGCGCTTCGCAGCTTCTACCTACACCTTGTCGTGTTCGTCACCGCGCTCCTGGTCTTTGGCTACGGGCAGCGCGCGCTCGGTCTCGTGCTGCAAGGGGCGTTCATCAACAGCAACGCGTTCCCTTCCTTCTTCGGTCTCGAGGCCGAGTGGCCGGCTCGCGCCGCCGGCGCGGCCGCGATGGCGCTCACCGCGGCCGGCGCGCTCGCGTATCACCTTCGGCTTTCGAATCAGGACCGGCGCGCGGCGCCGATCGCGGGCGGGGCCGCCTCCCTGCGGCACCTCGCGCTGTATGCCCTCGCCGTGATCGGTCTTTTCTGGGCCGCGTCCACCACCGTCAGCACCCTCGCCGGCGTATGGGGGCGTATCGCCGACGCGGTCGCACCGATCCCCGGACTCACCGAACGGTTGGTCCCGCCGCCGGGCGTGTCGGTCCCGCCTCAGCCGAGTCGCGATGACTTCCTTCGGTTCCAGCTCATTGGCGCCGTGCCTGGGATAGTCGCCGGGCTCGCCCTCTGGCTCGGCACGTGGATTCCTCTTCAGCATTGGCTACGTGCCGCGACGCCCGACGGCGAGATCGAGCGGGCCTCCGTCGTACGCAAGCTCGCGATCTATTTCGTCGTCCTCGTCTCCGCGCTCGCCGTGCTGCTCAGCGCGACACAGGTGGTCGCGAACGTCGTGGAGCGCATCCTCGGGACGCCCGACCGCGAGCAGTTCCGCAACATCCAGCATGACCTCGGCAACCCGGTGACCAACCTTCTCGTCTTCGCAACGGTGTGGTTCTTCCACCGGCGCGTGGTGCAGTCCGAGGCCGCGCGCGAGACAGCCATCGAGCGCGCCGCGACCATCCGCCGGCTCTACACGTACCTCATCGCCGCGATCGGGCTCGCCATGCTCGCGATCGGCACGGCCGGCGCGATCGGTGTGTTCGGCAGCCAGGTGATGGGCCTGAACACGCACGGCACTGGCGAGACGGCCTTGTACATCGCGCTCGTGCTCGTCGGTGCGCCGGCGTGGTCGCTCGCGTGGTGGCCGGCGCAGCGCCGGCTGACCGACGACGAGCGCCGCTCGCTCCCGCGGCGCGCCTACCTGTACCTCGCGATCCTCGGCGGGGTGCTCGGCGTGCTCGTGTTCGGATCGGCGGCGCTGTACCGATTGCTGAACGCGGCGCTCGCCGGCGACTTCAGTGTCGCGGCGTGGCACGACATCTGGCACTTCACTGTCGACGCAACGGTGAGCGCGACGGCGTTCATCTTCCATCTCACGGCCGTCCGGGCGGATCGCAGCGCGCAGCTACCTGCGGTCGCGCAGCACTCGGTCACCGTGCTGGTGCGCGCGCCGGATGCGGCCGCGGCGCGCGCAAGACTTGCCTCAGCGCTCGAGGGTCAGGCCGACATCTCGCTTCGCTAGCCGCGGATCTCTCTAGCGGACGGTCACCTCGGTGTACACGCCCTGATCGCGCATCGGGCCGACCGCGACGACCATAGGCCGCACGTCGATACGATAGGTGCCTGCGGTAACGCCCTTCACCTTGAACGTGAACGTCGCGACCTCGTTCGGCGCGACGACATCTTCGCTTTGGATCGCGGGCTTACCCGGCTGTGGCCAGTTGACCGCCATCCTGGGATCGAAGTTCGCGTTGCTGCCGACGAACGCAAGGCTCGCTTCTGACCCCGTCCCGCGCGCCCACGCGACCTTTCCGGTATTCCGGAACTTGAACGTGATGGTCGCCTCGGCGCCGACCGTGATCTGCGCCGGCGCCGTCTGATCGATCCACGCGCTATCCAGGTCGGACAGCTTGGGAAGCGGCGCGATAGGCGTGGGGGTCGGCGTCGCCTGTGCACGCGGTGTTGAGCTGCCGCCGCCGCACAGGCCGAACAACACGACGAGAACGAGGCCGATCAGTCCGGCGAACACGATCGCGCCAACATGCGAACCCGTGCGGGGCACGGCGGGATACATCCGTTAAGTGTGGAAAGCGCGCGCCGCAGCGGTACGACAGCGCCGTATCAATGGCCGACGACGGCGCGCACACGTTCCGGCGTAACGCCGAGCCGTGCGAGGAGTTGCGCTCCGAAACTCTGCTCGTCGTGGACGATCGCGAGGAGGAGATCCTCGGGCACAACAGGTTTGTCCGGCGCGGCCTCGTGCACGAACTGCAGGACCTCTTTCGTCTCGGGGCTGAGCGTGATCTCCCAGCTCCGCCGCTCCGACGGCGGAATGATCTTCCCAAGCTCGGTCCGCAGCTGCTCGAGGGTGACGCCGAGCGCGTCGAAGATCCGCTTCATCGCCTCGTCGGGGTGACTCATCTCGTGCAGACGCGCGAGCCCCAGGAGCAGGTGCTCCGGCCCGATGTAGCCATGACCCATCCGGGTCGCCTCGTCCTGCGCGAGAGCGAGCACGCGCTTGGCTCGGTCGGTGAATCGATCGAATGGCCCAGACCCGTGCGTGCGTCGCGGCGGCGGTGCGGTGAAGCTCGAGGGCGTGGGAGCGCCCGACTCTGCAATCAGCTGGAGCACTCTCGCGCGCAAGGCTGGAAGGGTCACGCCAAGGGACTCGACTATTCCTGAGGCCATGCCCTCTCCTTCGCGGATCAAGCCCAGGAGCACGTGCTCCGAGCCGATCCAGCTGTGG
>Ga0207646_10008579_pt1 | contig 10215 bp, 9 predicted proteins | sample KBSK5502metaG_FD_184343 | JGI IMG/M metagenome (GOLD analysis project Ga0207646, IMG submission 184343) | Corn, switchgrass and miscanthus rhizosphere microbial communities from Kellogg Biological Station, Michigan, USA - KBS K5-50-2 metaG... | ecosystem: Host-associated > Plants > Roots >...
TCGCGATGCGGTCGCAAGCGGCGGCCAATATCGAAGAGCTTTTCGGGGTCGAGGCTAGGCATCGACACCTGCAGCACTGGCACGTCAGCGTTCGCATACATCACGGTCAGCGGGACATAGGCGCCGTGGTCCAGACCTCGATCCGGCTCCTCGGCCACGGGTTGATCGGAGAGCAGCTGGCGCAGGTGGGTGGCGAGCTCGGGCGCACCGGGCGATCGGTACTGCTGCCGGTAATAGCGCTCGGGAAACCCACCGAAGTCATAAATCAGCGGCGTCCCTGTGCGCGTCGCGCCGATCGTCAACGGCGCGTTCTCCCAGTGGGCCGACACTATCAGCACCGACTTGGGACGCGGCAACGCCTTCGCCCATGAGGCAAGCTGCGCGACCCACAACGGATCGTCGACGAGTGGTGGCGCGCCGTGGCCGATGTAGAGCGTCGGCATGCGACCCTGCGCATGGACCTGCTGGGCACGCTTCGCCACCTCGGCCGCGGCCCCCTCGGGCTCGGCCTCGACCACCGGGCCGGGCTGCGGCTTCAGTTCCTCATCCATGCCTACCTCCCCATTATTTTGCGCATCCGCGCAACCCGAGTATGAACGAGCCTCGAAAACCATGGGCACGGTAACCTGTCCGCGATGGCCGCTGATCACGCCGTGTCCGCGGAAGGATTGGTCAAGCGGTACGGGCGCGTCCGCGCACTGGATGGGCTTGACCTCTACGTCGACGAGGGAACCCTGCTCGCGCTGCTCGGGCCGAATGGCGCGGGCAAGACGACCGCAGTGCGCATCCTCACGACCCTGCTGAAACCCGACGCCGGTCACGCCACGGTGGCGGGGTTCGACGTCGTCAAAGACGCCAACCGGATCAAGTCACAGATCGGCCTGGCCGGCCAGTCGGTGGCGATCGACGAGTACCTGACGGGGCGCGAAAACCTGGAGATGATCGGGCAGCTCTATCACATCTCGCGCCAGGACGCAAAGCGCCGCGCCGAGGAATTGCTCGCGCAGTTCGACCTGATGGACGCGGCCCACCGGATTGCGAAGACCTATTCGGGTGGGATGCGACGGCGCCTGGACCTGGCGGCGTCGCTCGTTCTTCTGCCACCCGTGCTCTTTCTCGACGAGCCGACGACCGGCCTCGATCCGCGGAGCCGGCGGCAGGTGTGGGACATGATCAGCTCGCTGGTCAGGGACGGCTCGACCATTCTGTTGACCACGCAGTACCTGGAGGAGGCGGATGAGCTGGCCCACCGGATCGCGGTGGTGGATGCCGGCCGCGTGATTGCCGAGGGCACTTCCGACGAATTGAAGGACAAAGTTGGAGGGAACCGGATCGAAATCGCGGTCGCGAAGGACGCCGACCTCTCCCGCGCCGCCGAGGTGGCCCGACGTCAGTTGTCCGACGACGTGACTGTCGACTCGGCGCAGCGGCGGATCTCGGGACCCTCCAAGGACGGGACCAGCCAGCTGGCAGTGCTGGTACGCGACTTCGACGCCGCCGGCATCGCCATCGTTGACCTGCAACTGCATCGGCCGAGCCTCGACGACGTGTTCCTCACCCTGACCGGTCACCAGGCGGAGCAAGAAAAAGAGGTCAAGCCCAGCAGACGCTGGGGCCGGAGGACGAGCTGATGGCTGCGACTGCCGCCCCGCTCTCGGCGGGTACCCGCTACCGTCCGGTCTCCGGCCGGCCGCCGTTCGTCTGGGCCATCCTGGACGCGCTGGTGCTGGCCAAACGGAGCGTCCTCGAAACGGTGCGCATCCCGGAACTGATCATGTTCGTCGCCATTCAGCCGGTCATGTTCGTCATCCTCTTCCGCTACGTCTTCGGCGGTGCCATCCAGGTCCCCGGCGGGCAGTACGTCAACTACTTGATGCCAGGGATCTTCGTGCAAACCGTGGCGTTCGGCGGAGTCACCACCGCCATCGGCCTCGCCCAGGACATGCAACGTGGCATCATCGACCGTTTCCGCTCGCTGCCGATGTCCTCTTCCGCGGTCTTAACCGGCCGCACCATCGCCGATCTCGCTCGCAACCTCTTCACAGTGATCATCATGCTGATTGTCGGGTTCCTGGTGGGCTTTCGGCCGGGTGGGACGCCGTTCGAGTTTCTGCTTGGCATCGTGGTGCTGTTGGGAGTCAGCTTTGCCTTCTCATGGATCTCGGCCTTCATCGGGCTGCTGGTCCGCAGCGTCGAAGCCGCCCAGTCGGGCGGTTTCATCTGGCTCTTTCCTCTGACCTTCGCGTCGAGCGCCTTCGTGCCGGTGTCGACCATGCCGAGCTGGTTGCAGGGCTTCGCGCAACACAACCCGGTGTCGGTCCTCGCCGACTCACTCCGCGGCCTGTTCCACGTGAACCCGGCGCTGACGACCGCCGATACCCGCTGGGCGCTGATCCAGTCGGCCGCCTGGATCGTCGGCATCCTTCTGGTCTTCGTCCCGCTCTCGGTGATTCGTTATCGACGCACCATGGCGCGCTAATCCTTAGGCATTTGAATTAGGCACTCTTGCCGATGCAGTCGGCCGATGGTGCGTGCCACTCTGTCGCTGAGCGAACAGTTGTTGGGCCGTCGGCACGTCGGTCCTTGGGTAGCACAATTTCTAGGTCGCAGCTAAATGCCCTCGCCGCGGTGCTTCGGACCTCTCCGGAGTCGGATGCCCTCGTCGTCCTCGGCCGGTTGCTCGATTCCCTCCCCATCGGTTTCCACGTCAGCGACTGTCGCGGCGGCTCGTTCCATATCCTCTACGCCAACCGTGTGTGGGAGGACTGGGTCAACCCTGAAAAGCTGCCGATCGCGGGCAAAACTCTAGGCGAGCTTTTTCCCAGCGCCGAGGAAGCCGGCGTCCTTACGCTGATGCGTGATGTCTGCGCCACCAGTCAACCGAAACACCTCAAGGGCTATGAGTTCCGCGAGCTGGGTGAACGTGGCAAGCGCAGGGAGCCCAGCCGCTGGGACTGGCAGATCTATCCCCTTAGCGGCCCGGCCGGCGTCACCCATTTGCTCAACGTCATCATGGAGGTCAGCGCGCCCCGTCCGCGGCGGAACGCGCTGTCGAAAGAAGACCGGCAAGCGGCGAACCTTCGCCGGGAAGAAGCATCGGGCGTGCTGCGCATTTTCGGCCTTGCTCCACCGGTGCGGGACCCCAAGATCCAGGAGCTGCTAAGTAAACGCGAACGCGAGGTGGCCGATTTGTTGGCGATGGGCTTTACCAACCGCGCGATTGCCCGCCAGTTAGGTGTGAGCTCGGCCACCGTGTCCTCCCACGTGTCACACATCCTTTCGAAGCTGGGCTTCCGCTCACGTGCCCAGGTGGCCGCCTGGGTGGTTGGGCGAAGGCTCGCCGCAAAAATTCCCGCAAAAATCATCTGAACGGATGATGACACCCGCGCCGCACCGGCCTCATCCTTAAGCCGCCTGGTGTACCCCATCCGTCGAGTCGTCGGCCGCGCTCACGCGGAGACAGGCCCGCGTGCACTGCTCCAACGCTTTAGAAACGCGTTTCAGGACGCTCCCATCGGGATCGCGTTGGCAGACCTGGATTGGCGTTTTATCGAGGTCAACCGCGCGCTGTGCCAGCTCATCGGCCACTCCCCGGAGGAGCTATGCCGCACCACCGTCCGGGCGATGACTCATCCTCTCGATGTCGAGGCCATGATGGCTCAGGCCCACCAACTGCTGGCCGGGCAGACCGCGAGATTTCAGGCTGAACAGCGCTTCCTCCATGCTGACGGCCACGTCGGGTGGGGCCTCATCAGTGTCTCGCTCATGCGAGCACCCAACGGTCGACCCCTCTACTACATCCTGGGCCTCGACGACATCACGCGCCAGAAGAACGAGCGGCTGCGTGCCATGCCGGAGGCCCTGACGCGCATGCTGGTCGAAGCCCCGACGCTGGAGACCGCCTCCCGCGCTCTCCTGCAGCAGCTCTGCGGCGAGCTGGGCTGGCAGATCGGTCAGCTCTGGATCCGGGATCGCGAAGACGATGTGCTCCGCCTGCAGGATTTCTGGCATGCGCCCTCGCAAGAAGCGGGGGGCAACGGGGTCACTTCGGTAACCTCGCACCCGGAAACCGACCTGCCGAGCCAGGTATGCGCCACCGCCAAGCCCGTCTGGATCGTCGACATCGTCAGCAATCCAGACTTCGGCCCAGCGCCCGCGGTCGATGACGCCGGTCTGCGCGGCGCGTTCGGCTTTCCCATCCTCAATGGAGGCCATGTCACCGGGGTGGTGAACTTCTACGGCGGCGCAATCGCCCAGCCCAACGGGGATCTCCTCGCCATGGTGAAGGACCTGGGCAACCAGCTCGGGCGATTTATCGAGCGAAGACGCGCAGAGCGAGCCGTCCAAGTGACCGCAGAGCACGTCCGGGGCGTCCTCGACAACGTTGCCGACGGAATCATCAGCACCGACGAGAGCGGGGTGGTCGAATTTTTCAACCGGGCCGCGCAACGGCTCTTTGGCTACGCGCTCGTTGAGGTGCGAGGGCAAGACGCGAAAATGCTCATCGCTGAGCCGTATCGACGCGATTTTGTCAGCCACCTCGACAACTATCTCCGACCCGGCAAGAGTGCGGCTTCGGTGTCCGGGTCGCGCGAACTGTGGGGCCAGCGCAAGGACGGGTCGATCTTCCCCATGGAGTTTCGGGCAAGCGAAATGCTCCTCAGCGGGGAACGCCGATTTGTGGGCATCCTGCACGACATCTCCGCGCAGCGGGCGCAGAAGGACGCGTTGGAATACCAGTCTCTCCACGATCCGCTGACCGGCCTGCCTAACCGAATGCTGTTCAACGACCGGCTGCGTCAGGCTATCGTCGTCGCTCACCGGGCACGACAACCGGTGGTGCTGCTCATCATGGACATGGACCGGTTCAAGGAGGTCAACGACACCCTCGGACACCAGGTTGGAGATCTCCTTTTGCAGCAGGTCGCCTTACGCCTGGCCGCGACCCTCCGCCAGTCGGATACGGTAGCCCGACTTGGCGGGGACGAGTTCGCGGTGCTTCCGGCGAGTGGGACTGATCTCAATGGCGGGACTCATGCGGCGAAGAAGATTCTGCAGGCACTCGAGCATCCGTTCGTGGTCGATGGCCGAAACATCGATGTCGGGGCGAGCATCGGCGTCGCTCATTGCCCCGAACACGGCGAGGAGGCTGACACGCTGATGCGCCATGCCGACGTGGCGATGTATGTGGCCAAACGGACCAAGCGTGGATACGCGGTCTATGCTCCCCAACTCGACGAGCACACGGCTGCCCACCTGGCGCTGATTGGCGAGCTGCGCCACGCGATTGCGCACAACGAACTGGTGCTCCATTACCAGCCAACCGTCGCTCTCGCTACGGGCCGGACGATCGGTGTCGAGGCGCTGGTCCGCTGGCAGCACCCAAAGCAAGGGCTCATTCCACCCGACCAGTTCATTCCTGCGGCCGAAGAGACCGAACTGGTCCAACCGCTGGCCCACTGGGTTCTCAATCAGGGCCTCTCGCAATTACGCAGCTGGAACGACACCGGACTGGACGTCGGCCTGGCGGTGAACTTGTCGGCATGGAACCTCCGTGATCCAGAATTTCCTGAGCTGACGTCGGAACTGCTCGATCGATGGAGCATCGAGCCCGACCGGCTCAACCTGGAGATCACCGAGAGCGGCATCATGGCACCGTCCGCCATCATCGACGCCATCACCCACCTCAGTACGCTCGGCATTGGCTTATCGATCGATGACTTCGGTACCGGTTACTCGTCGCTCGCACGGCTGAAACGCCTACCGGTCAACGAGATCAAGATCGACAAGTCCTTCATCATCGGCATGATGGCGGATACCATGAGCGTTTCCATCGTGCGTTCCGTCATCGAGCTCGGTCATAACATGGGCCTTCGGGTGGTTGCCGAGGGCGTCGAGAACCGCGAGGCCTGGGAAAAACTGGTGACCTTGGGCTGTGACCTGGCCCAGGGGTATTTCCTCTGTCCCCCTATGCCGCCGACCGATCTGACGCGCTGGTTTCGAGACTCCGGGCTGGGTCCTTCCCTTCAGGCATCGAAAGCAGGCTGACCAGCCAGGCGCAAAGGCAAACCAGCGTGAAGACGGGCCAGATCGGCGCGCCATAGAGCGGCACATACATCGCAAGGGTCACGGCTTTCTGCCAGCGCGGTGGATCCAGGCGCAGGATCAGCCAGCCCGCGAGCACCAGCGCCGAGAGGTCGTAAAAGTTGACGTAGGGGCTGACCAGCATGCTGCTGATCAGGCCGACCGCGATCGGCAGCGAAGGCCCGCTACCGCGGCCGCGCCACAGGATGAGGGCGGACACCGCCAGCACCAGCACGATTCCGATAACGGCCAGCGGGAAAGGCAGCTGCCGGAGCAGCGACGACTGGATCGGCCCCGGAACGGCGCTGACCGATTGGAGCGATTGCGAGATGTGATGGAAGACCGCGGTCCCGACGGCCAGCAGCGTGATGATCGCGAGTGGCGCGCTGACGGCCAGCCAGGCAAGCACCACTCGCCCGTAGCCGGACAGGACGAAGGCCACCGGCACGAGGAAGGCGATCTGCGGCTTCAGGATGAGCGCGCTGAGCGCCAGCCCGGCGAGCCAGGGCCGGCCGCTTGAGAGAAACCACCACGACAACGCGACGGCGGCCACGACCAACAGGCTGACCTGGCCGAAGAGCACACCGACGAAGACCGGGAGCAACGCTGCGGCGCCGACGCCGTGGATCAGGCGGAGCAGCCCACGGCCCGGGGCAACCAGGTACCAGATGAGCCCGAAGGCGGCCGCCAGCAGGCAGGTCCAGATCCAGCCGGCCAGCGTATAGGGAAGGTAGCTCAGCGGCGTCACCATCCAGGCCAGCTCCGGTGGGTTGAGGTAGGGCAGGGGTTTCCCTACTGCGATGGTGACAGGCGGAAGGAACACCGCGGGGTCGTAGATCGCCGCCCAACCACTCACTCGTCCGAGCTGAGCGGCCAGGTAGTACACATAGAAGTCCGGCTGGGCAAGCTTGTAGTGCAGCGTGTAGGACCACTGGAAGTCGAGGAACGCGAGTACCGCGCTAACGCCGAGCACAGCCGTGATGCCGTGCTCACGCCGGAGTCTCACGTCAGGCCGCCTGCCGTCTGTCTTCGGGGACGGCAAGCCCTGCAGGCAGGAGAGAAAACCCGACGACGGCGAGGCTCAGATTGACGACCGTGTCGACGACGAAGCCGGGCAGCGTCGGCGCCACCGGGAAGGCGTGCCCAAACGCCAACACCAGCATTAGGTCATACGCCGCGTGCACGGCCATCACCGGCCAGATGGTGTTCATGCGCAGCCGCACCGCGCCAAACAGGATGCCGATCAACGCCGCCTCGAAGATCTGATAGGCGACGCCGAGCTCATCCGCTCCCGGGAGAAAGAGGTTGTCGAGGTGGCTGAAGCCAAACAGGATCGCCGCCAGCGTGACGCGCAGGAGGGGGCTGAACCGGGACAGCGCCTGCAGGACAACGCCGCGGTACGTGACCTCCTCCATAAAGATGTCGATCAGCACAAAGCCAACTTGCAGGACGAGCACCAGCGCCGTCGTCGCCATGACACCCCGCGCCCACAGCCCGGCGACCGGCAAGGCGAGGACCAGGACGAGGGGAATCAACAGGTGCGGCGCCCGCCACTCGCGCAACGGGGTAAAGCCGACCCGCCGCCACCAGTGCAATCGGGACAGGACGACGGCGATAAAGAGCCCGGGAACGAGCACCAACGCGAACGGCATCAGGTACTGCCACCAGCTCGAGCCGCCGGCGGCCACGATCCCGCGGATGCCGATCAGGGTGCCAGTTTCAATGATGAAGATGCCCAGGGCAAAACCCAGTGCCCTGCGCTGCGGTGGCCGGATCAGCAGCACTCCTGCCGAGGCCAGGATCAGCCCGATGCCGAGCTTGACCAGCCAGTCCAGACCCGGGAGGAGGTGGGTCGGCGCGTGGTCTCCCAATCTGCCGGTATGACGCGCGAAGCTGGCAAAACTGGGGGATGGCTGCGGCCCCAACCAGGGCCGATGATGCCTTATGAACCTTGAGAAGTTGACCGTCAACGAGCTGCTTGCGCTCTTCGGGCGCGCTCCGAAACAAACCCGGTGGCTCAGCTTTGCGGACTCAGAGGGATACCGCGCGATGGGCCTTTCCGCTCCCGCATCTTGACAACCGCGGGTGGGTTGATTATTATGCTGATTAGCTAATTAGCTAATGAGGCAAATACAGTGCAAACCGATCAACTGAGCGTCACGTTTGCCGCACTCGCGGACCCCACCCGGCGGGCGATCCTGGCGCGGGTTGCCCAAGGCGAGGCCACCGTCATGGAGCTGGCCGAGCCCTTCAAGCTGAAACTGCCGACGGTCTCGAAGCATCTCAAGGTGCTGCGACACGCGGGGCTTGTCACGCAGGGACGGCAGGCGCAGTGGAGACCGTGTCGGCTTGAAGCGGCACCACTAAAGGACGTAGCCGACTGGGTCGAACGCTATCGCGAGAACTGGGAGGAGCGCATCGGTCAACTCGACGACTATCTGCAGGTACTAAAGGCTGAGGAGGAAAAACATGGCCGTAAAGAGTAAGCCCGTTGTCACGCTGAGCATGCCGTCCGATCGTGAGCTCGTCATCACCGCCGTTCTCGATGCCCCGCGACATCTCGTCTTCGAGGCAACCACCAGGCCGGAACACGTGAAGCGCTGGTGGGGCCCGAGGCGCACCACCATGACGCTCTGCGAGATCGACCTGCGCCCGGGTGGCACCTGGCGTTACGTGCTACGCGATCAGGAGAGCGGGCGTGAAGACGGATTTTCCGGTGTCTATCGCGAGATCACCCCGCCGGAGCGGCTGGTCTACACCGAGGGCTGGGAGGGTTTGCCGGGACATGACTACCTGGTGACGGCCACGCTGGAAGAGAAGGACGGCAAGACCACGATCACCAGTAGGTTGCAGTACAAGTCCGTCGAGGACCGCGACGGCCATGTCAATTCCGGCATGGAAGGCGGCATGCGCGAGACCTACGACCGGCTGGGCGAGCGCCTCGCCGCGATCGCATAGGGGCAGCCGGTCAGCTCCCGATCGTAACGACCGGTCAAGTGCCATCTCCAGACTCTGACCAGGGGTCTGGGGATGGCTTTTTTACTGGTGCGATCTAGCGTCGGGGCATGTTGCCATGGAGCAGGGACATGTAGTCGTATCGATCAACCGCCGGATCGAAAAAGGACGCTTTTCCGAACCCTGATACTAGAACAGGCGGCCCCGGTAGGAAGTGGAGGAGGAAGCAATGGAGCATGGAGAGACACGTCCCTATGCGCTGAACGCCGGAGAGGGCTGGACCTACAACTACGGCATCGATTTCACCGTCAAGGCGGGAGAGCTCGAGGGAGGACCGCGCCTCGCCTTCGTCGAGTACACGACGCGCGCCGGTGAGGAGCCGCCGGACCACACGCACGGAACGGAAGACGAAATCTTCTATGTGCTCAAGGGCGATCTAGCCTTTCACTGCGGAGACAATACGTTTGAGGTAGGCGATGGTGGCTTCATCTTCCTGCCTTGCGGCATCGAGCACGGCTATCGGATTCGGAGCAAAGGCGACGTCCATCTGTTGGTCATCACATCGCCCGCTGACGGAAGCACCGCAGGCGGCTGGGGTGGTTTTGTCGCGGACTTCGAGTCGCAGGGAGAGCTTCGTAGTTCGCCAACACGATCCAGCTCAGGTCCCGAGTAGTCGCTCGGTGATTTGCGCCGTAAACGCTCGCTGGACCTCGGCGGGCAAAGGAATATTTTGGCTGGCCGAGGGTTTGGTGTAGGACGTATGGTCGGTCCAGCAGCTGACTTGCCGGTAACCCTGATCGTCGAAGGGACTGCCTCGACTGCGAGCCGCGCGCAGGTGCACGGCGAAAATGTCTGGCTCCCACTCGACGATCTTGTCTCGACGACGGCCTGGGAGCTCAAACCTCAGGGCGTTTGCCGGGGGGAAACTTGCGTTCCACTTTCGTCCTCGCAAAGGGCCGCCATGCTCCGAGACGAGAAGGCATCAACCTGGTTCAACTTCACCGATTTTGCGCGCCTGATCGAGGAGCCGGTTGCGATCGATCACGAAACGCGCACCGTTTATTTCGGCGCGCCCGGCTGGGAGTGGAAGTCGTGGTCGGCAGGTAAAGCGGCGCCCGACTTTACCGCGCCCGACCTGGCGGGTCGCCCGCACGCGCTCCAGCAGTTACGCGGCAA
>Ga0207646_10008580_pt1 | contig 10214 bp, 11 predicted proteins | sample KBSK5502metaG_FD_184343 | JGI IMG/M metagenome (GOLD analysis project Ga0207646, IMG submission 184343) | Corn, switchgrass and miscanthus rhizosphere microbial communities from Kellogg Biological Station, Michigan, USA - KBS K5-50-2 metaG... | ecosystem: Host-associated > Plants > Roots >...
TCATGGCGTGTGCTCCTTGCTGCTCGGCAAAACACTGTGGGGCATGCTGCCTGTTTATTCATTCACTCAACTACCATACTTACTCAAATGAGGCAATGGATGTACCAAACATAGATAGACCTTTCGTCAAGTCAACTGCTACCTGGCCCGATGATCTCCTTGCCAAGTAGTAAAACTAATCTATGATTTTCAAGCCGTCTATGTCCTCAGGGGTTAGAGTGCGTCCTAACTCCTGACTCAGCGCATGCAGGACACGCGTGACAATCAGGCGTTTCACTGCACGCTTCCCCTGCTCCATACGGTTAATGCTAGAGATAGACACGTCCGCCTTAGCAGCGAGTTGAAACGCTGTCAAACGCGCTTCTATCCGAAGGTCCTTTACTGTTGGCACTCTTCATACCTCTCACAAAAAGTTATGCTGAGAGTATATTAGGTGCCTCTTGACATGTCAAGCTATCTCAGTTATGATTCTATCAGACACGTCAAGATGTGTCAAGAAGTGTCAGAAGATACAGGCTACATGGACATAGCGCATGCCAAGATGCCATATGGTACCGGCGAAGTAGTTTTGTAGGAGACATTTTGTAAAGAAGTACCCCAAAGGATGGACCTGGTAACAAACAGGCCGGAGACCAAAGAGCAACCAGCGCCATAAGCCATGCAACAGATCATCACCGCTAAGCTCAAACTGAAGACAACGCCAGAGCAGCACCAGTTGCTCAGACAGACCCAACTGGCCTACCGGGATGCGCTCAACCATGTGAGTCGCTATGCCTTCGAGCATGGGAAGACATCGAATACAGAGTGCATACAGCAGGGGACATATCGTACCATTCGCCTGCGTTACAGGCTCCCCTCACAAATGGCCTGCAATGTGCCACGCCAGGTTGCGGCCACCTACAAGAGCTTATGGACCAAGCTCAGGAAGAACCTTGAGCATCGGCGGGCAGGCTACACCAAGAAACGCTATAAGGGCCTAGACAACCCGCCCAAGTATATCTCTCCCACCGTAACCTACAACTATGGCTACGACTACACCTTCAAGCCAGGACAGCAGGTGAGCGTGCTGACACTGCAAGGCCGTATCATCCTGCCCTATCAAGGTTATGCGCATCATGTTGCCCTGATCCAACATGGTGCCACCATTAGAGGTGCCAAGCTCTGGTATGACAAGGCACATAAGCAGTTTTACCTGCTGGTCTCCCTGGGACTAGAGATACCTGAGCCAACCCCTGACATGTTACCCACCGTTGTAGGGGTAGATGTTGGGCAACGTTACCTGGCGACGACTGCGACCCTGTCCAACCGGAGCCGGTTCTATCCCGGCAAACATGTCCGGGCGAAAGCTGACCACTATGCCCGGCTGCGTAAACGCTTGCAAAAGAAAGGCACTCGCTCCGCTACTCGACGATTAATTGCGATTAGCGGACGAGAGAGACGGTTGAAACTGCAAGTCAATCACACCATCGCGAAATCCATTGTGCAAACACATCCGCATACCTTGATCGGCCTTGAAGAACTCACCGGCATTCGTGAACGTACGAAGAGGCGCAGGAAACGACGCAAGAAGAAAGGGAATGGCACTCAACCGGTTTCCCAAAGAGCGCGTCGCGCCAATCGGCATGCCTCACAGTGGGCGTTTGCTGAGTTGCATGGCATACTGACCTACAAGGCTGTATTAGCGGGCTCCCTTATCATCAAGGTGGATGCGGATTATACCAGCCAGAGCTGTCCCTACTGTGGCTATAGGGACAAGCGCAACCGTCCCGGGAAAGGGCTGCTGTTCATCTGTCAGCACGAGCAGTGTCCCTACCGCTTGCGGACAGGGCGGTCCTATATGTTGCATGCTGATCTGGTAGGGGCACGGAATATCGCGATGCGAACGCTTCTTACCCGGCAGGACTGGGTGAGAACGGGCGTGTTGTCAGTACGCCCTGATGTATCGGACGATGAGACCAAAGCTGCACGCCTCGCCAGGTATGCAGAGTTGCGGTGGAGTTCGGATACAAGCCTCTCCCTTGAGGGATGAGGTTACTGACAATGCTCAATAATGTGTTCCAGTTTCAGATGCAGGGTTACGCGAGTCTCTTTAGAGAATTGCTCCTCCATTTGCCGCTTTGCCTCCTCTTCACCGTCATAGCGCACGGCCAGGCGGTAAATGTCGCGTTGCGCTATCTGCTGGTCATCGATCATTTCAACAGTGCCACTAATGGTGACATAGCTGTAGCCATCCGGAACGCAGACCGATATGCGCGGGTCACGCCGCATATTGCGCTCTTTTGTGCGGCCAGCTTTGGTGTTCATCATAATGAAGTCCCCATCCAGCAGGAACCACATCGTTGTAAGCTGAGGAGAGCCATCCTGATTGATGGTTCCCAATACTGCGAAACGGCGTTCTAGCAAGAACGCGCGAGCTTTTTCAGCCATAGACAATCTCCTTTACGTCAGTATAAAAAAGTCAAAGGTTTGGTGACCAATTTCGCCTGTCATCCTTGACTGACAACTTCTAGTTCTCGCAGGTCGTCGATGGTGTCAATATCAAAAGCCAGGCCAGTACTATCATAGGTAGTATGGCTCAGATGCCTCTGCCTGGCTGCCTCCAGGAAACGCTGGAAACTATTTGAGCCAAATAGATACGGTACGGCTAGTGGTGGGCGCACAAGGATAGCATTGGTCCCAGTGCCATCTCTTGAGGGCGCGAGTACGACCTCATACTGCCTGGATTGCTTGAGCAAGTTGTGAATTTCCTGCGTAGACAACAAGGGCAGGTCGGCGGAAATAGTCAAAAGTGCTCTAGCTCCCCGAGCCTTCTCGCGTAAAGCAGCGGCGTAGAGGGCGGGGTTGTGGCCACTCTGCTCCTCGATCAAGGCCTGTGCGCCCCAGACCTTGACCTGTTCCAGGACACGTGCATCCGAGCTTACCACAGAAATTCGTTCGAAGAGTTCGCTGTCTTGCAACACGCTTAGTACATGATGGAGCATGTCTAAAACCAGCTTTTCTCTTTGGATTTGAGGTAAGTCTGGCGCGAGGCGGCTTTTTGCTATCTCGAGAGATTTTACTGGAACCAGTGCTGTGTATTTCATATAGCCTATAGCTATTCCAATCCTGCTGCCTCTAAAACTTTGCGAGCCAACGCTGCCTTTGCCGGGCTGTCACGCATAATCGTATTTGTTGCGACTGTGGGTATGCCCAGATCCTCGATCCTGCTCAACAGGTGTGCGTCTTGTTCATCGATGACCAACACATCAAGGAAGTCGCGGTAGCAGCGGGCTACGCCCACGGCAGACACCTCCATACCCAGGCCGCGCATCAGTTTATCGGCAGGTCCCTTGATTGGAGCTCCACCGACGATGGGACTGACTGCGACCACCATACCACTGGCTTCGTGAAGCATATCATGAATACCAGGGACGGCGAGGATGCTCCCAATACTGACGATGGGATTACTTGGGGCAATCAGAATGGCCTCGGCATCTTTGATAGCATCGAGAACGCCGGGCGCTGGTTGTGACTCATTTACACCAACAAAAGCGACATCCAACACTTCATCAGCGCAGCGTCGTTTAACCATGTACTCCTGGAAATGGAGAAGCCCAATAGGAGTCTGGATATGTGTTGCAACGGGTTGATCGGACATCGGCAAGATACGAATATTAAGGCCAAATTGCCTGCGTAGCTCATCTGTTACTTCACTGAGCGTCTTGCCCTGGCGCAGCATGCTGGTACGGTGAATATGAGTGGCAAGATCACGATCTCCTAGCATGAACCAGTCTTCGTTGCCATAGCGTGTCAACTGCTGCATAGTGTTGTACGTATCGTTACGGATGCCCCAACCATGGGCTTCGTCAACGATACCGGCAAGCGTATACATTACGATATCCAGGTCTGGCGACACATGCAGTCGATAAAAATCGCGATCATCCCCGGTATTGACAATCACGGTAAGACGTTCTTGCGGGACGACCTGTACCAGGCCTTCTAGAAAACGCGCAGCACCTACTCCACCAGCTAGAACAACAATCATAAATGAAAACCTCTACTAATCATAGCGAACAACCAGGCTACTTAACGGCAGTCGTTCGCGTCGTTGTGGATCGGCGGCGGCGTACCCCACGGTGATAAGTGCTTGCGGAATAAGCCGCTTGTCTAGATCGAGTGCTTCACAGACAACCTCGGGACAGAAGAGCGGGGCACACATCCAACCGGTGTCCAGTCCCAGGTCGAAAGCCATCAGCAGCATATTTTGGATAGCTGCTCCGATACTCTGGATAGCCATGATTGTCTCGTCGGCCTGCCTGCGTTCATCGGGATAGCGATCCAGGTCTTCCAGGTACAGGCATGGAATAATGATCGCAGGGGCGTTCAGGATGCGTTGTCGCGACTTCTCCAGGCGTATGTTCACAACTTCAGCATCCTGCCCGTCCATTTCCAGGTTTTGCTGCCAGGTATCTCCCATACGATCGGCAAGGTGTATCTTCACTTCTTGCCTGGTCAAAACGACGAAGCGCCAGGGTTGTCTCCCATGTGGGGATGGTGCCCAGCGCGCTGCCTCGAGTATTTGCTCGATCAATGCGCGTGGTACAGGATGCGTTTGAAATTTTCGCACGCTGCGCCTGCTTTGCAGGAGCGTTGCCAGCGTATCCGCGTGGGCCGGCAGTGTTACCGGTCGATGTTCGTATTGCGTTGTCACGTAAATCTATCACCTTTTTACTGCTACTGGAGCAAAGTGTCACCGAAACATATCGGTAGCGGAGTCGCGCAAGAGCGTCCGCGCATTCCCTTCACCTGGAATATAGCTATAACCACGAATAAGCGCCACAGGTATGCGATCAATTTTCCCCATCACTAATTCTGCCGCTGATGCCAGTTCATCTGCCACGGCAATCACACTGGCATGCAGCTCATAGCCATATGGGTCGTGTTGTCCGCGATAGTCAGCAAGCGCTTCCATTCCCGCTACGCCTATCGCCATGTTGACCTGGCCATTGCGCCATGGGCGTCCCCAGGTGTCCGAAATAATGACCGCGATGTCAAAAGCCGCGCTTTCTCTCGAAAGATGCTGTAAACGCGTACGCAGTTCCTGGGCTGAGCGGTCAGGGTCAACTGGGAGCAGCGTGATCTCGTGCGCTCCGTTGACATTCGACTCGTCCACTCCTGCGTTAGCACAGATGAAGCCATGTTTTGTCTCGCTAATCAAGACGCCATGGTCCATACGCACTATGCGGCGGCTTTCGCGTAGCACGACTTCAATATAGGGGGCATCCTTCTTACTTTGAGAAGCTACCGACTGAGCGAACTCAGATGCGCGTATCTCGTCGAGGTTGATGACCTCGCCCTCAGCTTTAGAGACGATCTTTTGGGTGATAACAAGTACATCACCCTGCTGAAGTGTCAATTGTTGTGCTTGCAGGGCTGCATATATGACAAGACCCAGGTCGGTGCCTGGGGCGATTTCACCTATACCCTTTACTGGGATGATACGTAGTTCTGTACTCACTCAAAGCCTCCTGACTGACATTGCTATTATACGGTGTCAATCTCTATACTGCAAATAGTGAAGTATTGGGTACGCGGAAGACATCACTTGAAGGTTCTGAATATAGATTATAATATAGCGAATGTTTGTTTAGGAGGTTTGCCCGCGTATGGACGAATTGAAATCGCCGGTGTCTATAGACAATGCGGTTGATGAACTGCTTTATTTCTGGGCTCTAGGTGATTTACATTATTGTGCTATTGAGGAATGGAGGGCAATCCACACACAACGCTTGACTCCTATGTACCGGGACCTGCGATTGCTCTGGGCAGAGGAGGGTGCACCCGCCTTCTGTGTATCTCCTGGCGATATTGTCGAGAAAAGTGCGCCGGAAAACTACCAACTGGCAAAGAGGCAGCTCACAGCGCTGCTAGGGAAGATTCCGTTTTGTCCAGGCCTGGGTAATCACGAGTTGTGGTCTGAAAATGGGGAGGACGCAGACCTGCTCATCAAGGACTTTACGACATTCTGGGGAAGGCCCGCGCGCTATTATTGGGTGGAGGGAAAAGTGCTCTGCGTAATGCTCGATCCAGTTGGATATCCAGAGCCATATCTGACGCAAGAGTCGCTGTCTTTCCTGCGAACCGCGCTTGCTAAACATCCTACGCATAACGCCATTGTTTTTTCTCATTGTTCACTCTTTAATACTGTATTAGATCGCGATCCTGAGCGCGAGCTTGACTACCATACTCTGGATCCTTTCTTTTATATTAAGAATTCTGACGAAGTGCGAGCAATGCTGGCGCGATATAAGAAGGTTGGTTTATTCCTGAGTGGACATACACACTCGGGTTGGGGCGCACCCAACCTGGTCTACACGGAGCAAGTGGGAGGGCATCCTGTGACCCACATAAACCTGATGTCGCCCTGGTACACGGGATTCCATAGGGGCGTAATCCTGCATGAAGGTACTAACTTGAATTACAATGCTGATGATCCTGACCTGGTGGTCTCGTTTGCTATTCGTATCTATCGTAACCAAGCCATCATTAAGTTACGTGATCATAGGGAGAGGACCTGGATGGCCCAATGGACTGTACCTTTGAGCTGACTGAGAGACCAGGCGCCAGCCGATGGTTCGTTCAGGCGTGCCAGGGCAGCAGTGCAATTTGCGAGTGCTTGAAATCGCATTATATCTATCTAGAGGAGAACGTATGCCTACTCAGGGGTATTTGAAAGGAGCGAGTTTGTGTCAATAATACGATCTCTTGGTCACCTTCTTCTGTCGGGTATCTTCATTAGCGGTGGAGCTCATGCTTTCATGGAGCCGGGAGGGCGAGTCAATAAGGTGGCCGGTGCCGGAATACCGGAGCCAAAACTAGCTGTGGAATTCAACGGAGCCGTAATGGTCATCGCTGGGACCTTACTTGGAATGGGAATAGCACCCAAGTTGGCGGCAGCAATCCTGATAGGATCTCTTGTGCCAACTACGACAGTTGGCCATGCATTTTGGAAGGAAGATACCGCTACCGGGCGCAGTAACCAGCAAACGCAGTTTTTAAAGAATCTTGGCTTGATCGGTGGATTGCTACTGGTGCTGACTGAAAAATAAAAGCATACTCGATGAGAGGAGAGAGGAAAAGCTGTGAGCGAGCAGGAACAAAAGCAAAATAAAGTTGCGATGGTGATTGTGGCCCATCCTGACGATGCGGAGTTCGGCGCAGCTGGAACCGTGGCTACCTGGGTGCGCGAGGGGTGGGATGTCTACTATGTTATCTGCACGGATGCCTCGGGTGGCGGACCTGACGACGCGACTGATGTCGGGCCAGAAGCAAGGCGCAAGGTTTCGGAAACCAGGAAGAGGGAACAGCAGGCGGCGTGCGCTGTACTTGGTGTGAAAGATGTTTTTTTTCTCGACTATCCTGACGGTCTTTTGCAGCCCACTATTGAACTAAGGCGAGAACTGGTGCGCCTCTTACGCAGCTACCGGCCCTCCCGCGTTATATGCCCTTCTCCTGAAAGGAGTTGGACACCTGCATTCTTCATCGGCCGCTACCACGCGGATCACCTGGCTGCTGGCGTGGCAGCCCTGGCAGCGATTTATCCCATGTCACAGAACCCTTGGGATTTTCCAGAGCTGCTTAACGAAGGTCTGCTGCCCCACAAAATATCGGAAATTTACATTATGGGAGCACCGGTTGTGAATCACTTCGTCGATATCTCGGGTGTAATTGACATAAAGATTGAAGCGCTGCTCAGCCATGTGAGTCAGTTCATTGATAGAACCGAGGATATCGGGAGCATGGTACGAACACGTAGTGCTGAGTGGGGCGCTAAGTATGGTGTGGCCTATGCCGAGGATTTCCACCGGGCTGAAAACAGGTAGTGATGCCCGTAGGGGAATATTGCCCCTTGCATTTCCTTGTAAGGATGTGCCATACTTATTGCATAGAGACCTTCGGGGCAGGGTGCAATTCCCGACCGGCGGTAGAGAGAGTGTCCGATGATGCTCACTAAGCCCGCGAGTCTATGGCTGGTTTTTAACTGACACAGTAGCCAGCTGTACGGCAGATTCGGTGAGAAGCCGAAGCCGACGGTTACAGTCCGGATGGGAGAAGGTTTAGCAAATGCACGGAATGAGGCCTTGTCGTTTCCAAGCGGCGGGGTGGTTAATCTACTCACTTAGTGAGAGACTATCCGTATTGCTTTTCTTGCATCTCCCTCAAAAGCCTCCCAGGGTCAGTTGAATTGACAGTTTTCCTATGTCTTTTGGAATGCTAGTCATAGAGCTTTGACCAAGGGAAGTCGATGAGCGTAACAACAACTACTGCTGAAGACGTATCGCTGCAGGCGCGACAGCCAGCACCTGGCGATACCAGAAAACCATCTTCAGAGATTGAACGTGTGCGTAGAACGCAGGCTGCGACGCAGCGTGTACTCCTGGTGGTTCCTCCAATTGTGCTGGCTGTATTCATTTTATTGGGCTGGTATGTAAGTACAGCCAGCGGGAGCGTGCCCGGCTTTATATTACCCACCCCCGCGGATGTCTTATCCTCCCTGTTTGATGGCCTGAGATCTGGCTTGTTCCTGAGCAACGTACTGGTAACTGTGCAGGAAAGCCTGCTTGGCTTTTGCTTAGCTGTCATAGTAGCGCTACCTACGGGATATGGAATAGCGAAATCTCGCTTGTTCGCTGCTAGTGTGCAGCCTTACCTCGCAGCGGGCCAGGCTATTCCGGCCATTGTGATTGCCCCCCTGCTTGTTCTCTGGCTTGGATATGGGGTACTTCCAATCATCATTCTCTGTATGCTGGTAGTGCTTTTCCCAATGGTGATTACCACGGCGCTGGGTGTGCAGACAATTGATCACACATTGACTGATGCAGCACGTGTCGAGGGGGCGTCGGGCTGGCAGATGCTGCTGCACATCGAGTTTCCGCTGGCTCTGCCCGGCATTCTTGCCGCGGTACGCACAGGCCTGACGCTTTCAATCACGGGTGCGCTCGTAGGGGAATTTGTGCTTAGCGGAAACCTGGGACTTGGCTCCCTTGTCCTCCAAGCAAAGAACCAGTTCAACATGCCTTTGATGTTTGCTACGCTCATCATCCTGGCCGCTCTGGCTGCTCTCTACTACGGAACATCCTGGCTACTAGTCAAGCTGGCCGACGTCATCTATTACTAATCGTCACCGGTACTCTATAAACGATTGCTTAGCTTAATGGAGAGTTTACAGATGCAGATCCGTCGTCGTCCATCTTTTTTGCTATCCACAGCACTACTCTTTGTAACGCTGTCTGTGATACTGGCCGGCTGTGGAGGTTCAGGTTCGAACAGCACGGGCTCCTCTACTTCTAGTACATGTAAAGCATCGAGCCAAAGTACTATTGTTTTGAACCATGCTCCCGCGGCGACACAACTTGCTTCGTTTAGCGAGGGATATTATCATGCTGCCCGCGCAGGTGCAGCGCTGAAGAATGTTTCTATCGGCTTCGGCTATATCCCCGACATCCAGTTTGCCCCGTTCTACGTGGCGCAGAGCAAAGGATATTACCAGGCTGCTGGTTTGAACGTGACCTTTCATCAAGGATTCGTAAATGACCTGATTGGTTCAATGGCATTGGGTCATGATACCTTCGTCTTAGCCACTGGCGATGAGGAACTGGTAGCACGCAGCAAAAACCTGCCGGTGATCGACGTGGCAACGATTTACCAGCGATACCCAGTGAGCCTGATCGTTCCGGCTAACTCGTCCATTTGCACACTGGCTGATATCAAGGGCCATACGATTGGGAATCCAGGACCTTTCGGCTCAACATACATCGGGCTACTTGCGCTGCTCAATCATGCGCACCTGTCGCTCTCTGATGTACACGTGCAGTCGATCGGTTTTACGCAGGTAGCGGCGTTGCTCACACACAAGGTCGACGCGGTCGTGGGCTATTCCAATAATGAGCCACTGCAGTTACGCCAGCAGGGCTTACAGGTTCGTACTTTCGATGTTTCTGATTACCAGCCACTCGTCTCGAACGGCATCATTACCACCGAGAATACGCTGCAAAGTGAGCCTGATGTTGTGCGCAGCTTTGTGCATGCGACGATTATGGGCTTAAAAGATGTGATTGCCAACCCGGCGCAGGCCGTACAGGTCAGCAAGAACTATGTTCAGGGTATGGACCCTAATAAAGCGATGAGTGTGTTGCAGGCGACGATTCCTATCTGGCAAGGTGATGGGCATACAT
>Ga0207646_10008581_pt1 | contig 10213 bp, 9 predicted proteins | sample KBSK5502metaG_FD_184343 | JGI IMG/M metagenome (GOLD analysis project Ga0207646, IMG submission 184343) | Corn, switchgrass and miscanthus rhizosphere microbial communities from Kellogg Biological Station, Michigan, USA - KBS K5-50-2 metaG... | ecosystem: Host-associated > Plants > Roots >...
GCACCAATATCGCGCGCCTAGAACCAATGCGTCCAACACATCTTTACTATCGACTCAATGCTCGTAGGATATCGGTATGGAACTACGGCACCTTCGCTACTTCCTGGCGGTCGGAGAGGAGCAGCACTACGGCCGCGCCGCCCAGCGACTGCGTGTGGCTCAACCCGCTCTGTCCCGCCAGATCCAGGACCTCGAGCTTGAGATCGGGTTCCAACTGTTCGATCGCCTTCCACGTGGCGTCCGGCTGAGCGCGGCCGGCAAGACGTTTCTGGACGAGGCCCGGTCGATTCTTCAGCACGTCAACGAGGCGACGGTCCGCGCCGGGCGCGTCGCACGCGGCTTGGCCGGGACGCTGCGAGTGGGCTTCACGGAGAGCGCGTCATGGCACGGAGTGGTTCCTGACTCCTTCCGCCAATTCCGCCGAGGGCAGCCCGACGCCGAGCTGCAGCTGAGCCCACTGAGCTCGCTGGACCAGGTCCTAGCCGTTCGCTCCGGCCAGCTGGATGCGGGCTACGTCTTCAACATGCCGAGGAACGACCCGGAGCTGGATCAAGTTCAGGTCGCTTCGCAGAAGCTTGTGGTCGCCGTGCACAAGCGGCATCCTTTGACGAAATCGAAGAGCCTTCGCCTGCGCGACTTGACCGATGCCGACTTTGTCTGGTTTCCACGGCGCCAAAGCCCCGCCTACTACGACCGGCTCATGCAGGCGTGCTCCCGCGGCGGCCTGAAGAGGCCACGCATTGTGCAAGAGGCGGTGGATCAGGCCACTCTGCTGAGCTTGGTTGCATGCGGTCTCGGAGTCGCGTTCGTCAGCGACGCGACGCGCTGGCGGTGCCCGAAAGACGTGGCGCTGAGGCCGGTCGTCGACATGCACCTGCAGATCGCGTTCTCTCTCGTCTGGCGGAAGGACAATGCTTCGCCGTTGCTGGCGAGATTCGTGGCGGAAGTGCGGCAACGGCCCGATGTGCGGGCTCTTGCGAGGAGCGCTGAGTAGCGCGGGGTCGCAGCGCAGGCGGTCAACGCCCGCTCAGCCGGCAACCCAAGAGAATGGCATTCACGAGGTCACGGGTTCGATCCCCGTCAGCTCCACCAACCCTGACCTGTCGACGCGAACGCGGTTGTCGTGATAGACGGCGCCGCCGCCCATGTCCGAGTCGCGCTCGTCGACGGTGGCGTTGATCGTCGCGCCCCCTTTCGACTCGCCCGGCCACCGTCCCTTGGTGCTGGCGACCACTCCCGGGCGAACGCGATCGCTCACGTCGGCGAGGGCAAGGAATGACCCTCGGGCGTTGGCGACGCGCACCTCGTCTCCCGTCGCGATGCCCCGAGGCGCGGCATCGTCGGGATGGATCAGCAGGGTCGCGGCGCCCGACCGCCGCTGCTGGCGCGGCACGTTGGCGAAGATCGAGTTCAGGAAGTAGTGATCGGCAGGCGTGACGAGGGCGAGCGGGTACTCGCGGGCCAGCGTGGTGTCTCGCTGCGACGTCTCGTGGGCGGGCGTGTAGCCGGCGACCGGATCCAACCCGGCCTGCGCCATCCGATCGGAGACGAACTCCAGCTTGCCGGACGCGGTCGGAAAGGCGGTCGCGAAGGGCACGAACGGATCGGGATAGTTCAGCCGCATCCAGCCGCGGGTCTTCAGCTCCTCGAGGGTGATGCCGTTGAGCGACGGATGCCCGCTGCCTAGCAGCTGCCGTGCCATCGTCTCGTCGCTGTCGTAGAGCGGCGCCGCGTCGAGCCCCATCTTTCGCGCGAGGCGACGGAAGATCTCCGCCGTCGGAAGACACTCACCGCGCGGCGGCACCGCAGGCTCGTTCCATGCCAGATACAAGTGTCCGTACGCGATCAGCAGATCGCGGTGCTCGGTCTGCATGGTCGCCGGCAGCACGATGTCGGCGTAGCGCGCCGTGTCGGTCATGAAGTGCTCGACGACGACCGTGAGAAGATCGTCGCGCGCCAGGCCGCGACGGACCTTCGTCTGATGCGGGATGCTTGCCATCGGATTGCTGGCGTACACGAACAAGGCCTTGACCGGCGGGTGGTCCAGTTCCAGCAGTCCTTCGCCGAGGCGCGTCATGTATAGTGCGCGCGCGGGCCGAGGCCGGAGGTCGTCGCGCCACAGCGCGGCCCAGTCCAGGCCGAAGAAGCCGCGCGTGTCGTAGCAGACGCCGCCGCCCACGTGGCTCCAGTCGCCGGTGACGCCGGGAATGCACGTGATCGTCCGCACCGCCATGCCGCCCCCGCCGTGGCGTTGGATGCCGATGCCGATGCGAATGCCCGTCGGCCGGGTCTCGGCCAGTCGCTTGCCCAGCTCGACGATGGACTCGGTCGGAAGCCCGGTGATCGCGGCGGCGCGCGACGGCGGAAACTCGAGGATGCGCCCGCGAAACGCCTCCCAGCCGACGGTGTGGCGGTCGATGAAGTCCCGATCCTCCCTGGCCTCGGCCAGCACGACGTGCAGCAGGCCGAGCGCCAGCGCGGCATCCGTGCCCGGTATCGGCGCGATGTGCCAGTCGCTCTGCGCCGCGGTGCGGGTCCGAATCGGATCGATGACGACGACCAGCGCGCCGTTCTTCCGCGCCTCGAGGATCGACCGCCACAGGTGGGGATTCGTCGACAGCACGTTCGCGCCCCAGAGCACGACGAGCTTCGAGAATCGGAGCATCTCCGGGTCCATTCCGACGCGGTTGTCGCCCAGCGTGTAGCCGGTGCCGAATCCGCCCGCGATCGTGCACATGCTCACTACGTGGCGGGACGTGCCCAGCACGTTCCACAGCCGGCGCCCGGCGCCATAGACGCCGTGGATCAGCCCCATGCTGCCGGAGCCCAGGAAGGGCCAGATCGCCTCGGCGCCGTGCTTCGCGATCACGTCGCCGAGCCCCGCCGCGATCCTCTCGAGTGCCTCGTCCCATGAAATCCGGGTGAACGCGCCGCTACCTTTGGGTCCGACGCGGCGCATGGGATGCAGAAGGCGTTCGGGCGAGCGCGCGTACGTCAGGTAATCCTCCACCTTGTTGCACAGCGATCCGCGGGTGAAAGGATGTGCGGGATCACCGCGCAGGGCGACCGCTTCTCCTCCCTTGACGGTTACGATCCAGCTGCACGTGTCGGGGCAGTCCAGCGCGCACGCGCCGCGGATGTGACGGACCTCCGGTTCGGGTGTCACCGCATCCATCACTGACGAGCCGGCGAGAGGCCGTAACTCATCGTCGGTCGCAGATTCAGGATCTCGACGGTCGTCTTGGCGATCAGGTCGTTGACCCGGTCAGGGAGCGCCTGTTCACTCCCTTCATCGAGAATCGCCGACAGGCTGGCCCGCGGCCGCAGCCGGACATAGCGCGGAGTAGCTCCCCCCGCCACCATCCGATACCAGAGCGTCTCAGCCTGCAGTCCTGATTGGTCCGCGCTGAGGGCCGCCTCGAAAGCCTTTGCCGCCCCGGGCTCGAGGTCCACGGTCGTCAGTTCGAGCCGAGCGGTCGGCTGCGGCTCACCCGTCCCACGCGAGAGCCCCGGCAGGTACTCGTAGAGCGCGTTACCCACGAACTGGGCGTGGGGCGTGACGTTGGAGACGTTGTCCCGCTCGTCCTCCGCCGGGGGCACCGGGTTGTCCAGGCTGGCGGCCGAGTGCCCGAACGTGGCGTAGACGAACCACCGCTGTCGTTCACCGGCCCAGATGGTCCAACCGTACCAAATCCAGGTGTCCTTGGCCTGCCGGTGAAACTCGAGGTGTCGGATGTACCCGGCCTCGAAGTCGACCGTGTCCCCGTCATGGGGACGCAAGATCGCGATGCGTGCGTACGGACCCCGTCCGGCTCGAGCGGCGGCGAACTCGCCGGTTTGAGCGACGAGGAGCGTCGGAAGCACTGCGCCGAGGATCCCAAGCCAACGATGCTTCATGACCCTTCCTCACGATTCCACTGCACCCTGACCGGCATGCTATCGAAGGTAGACACGTCGATTTGCGACACAGATCCGTCGAAATCCGCCAGCGCGCACGTTCCGCTTGCGAAACGCGAAGGCGCGGCGAGATACTGAGTGGACGCATGGCCGCCGCGTCCAAGAAACCTGGCTTGCGTCGCCCCTCCTCGAGCCGCCGGATCATCGTCGTCGTCGTGCCTCCCGTCGATGAGCTCGATCTGGTTGGACCGCTCCAGGTGTTCAACTCGGTCAATCGCCTTGCGGGCAGGACCCTCTACGCGATCGAGATCGTCACGAACGCCGACCGTCTGACGGTCGAGGGCGAGGGCGGTGTGTTGAGCTTCATCGCCCGGCATCACTTCACCAGGGTCGAAGGCGCGTGCGACTCCGTGCTCCTGGTCTGCGGATTGAGCACTCGAGCGGTACGCGATGCGGCGCTGTCGGCCTGGCTGAAGAAGATGGCGGTCGACGTGCGGCGGCTCGGTGCGGTGTGTGCCGGCGCTTTTCTGCTCGCGGAGGCCGGGCTGCTGAATGGGCGCAGGGCGACCGCGCACTGGAGGTTCGGCCGCGAGCTGGCGACGCGATATCCCGGCGTACGCGTCGAGCACGACCCGCTCTGGGTCAAGGACGGCAACATCTACACGTCGGCCGGCCTTTCGGCGGGCATCGATCTCGCGCTCGCATGGGTGGAGGACGATTGCGGCGCCGGTCTCGCCCACGAAGCCGCACGAGAGCTGGTGCTGTTTCTGCGACGGCCGGGTGGACAGCCGCAAGTGAGCGTCTCGCTCGCCTCCCAGGCTTCCGAGATGACGTCGATCGGTGAGCTGCAGATCTGGATCGCCGAGCATCTCGAGGCGAGGCTATCGGTGGACGACCTCGCGGATCGGATGGCGATGAGCGCTCGAAACTTCGAGCGCGTATTCACTCGAGAGGTCGGCACGACGCCGTCCCAGTACGTGCTTCAGATGCGCGTGGAGGCGGCGCGTCGTCAGCTCGAACGCACGGACAGGGGCCTCAAGCACGTGGCCTCCGCGGCGGGATTCGGCAGCGTCGACGTGATGAGGCGCGCGTTCGTCCGGCTGTTGGGGATCACTCCGCGTCGCTATCGCGAGCTCGCCGAGCAGTCGATCGGCGACTGACGGCAGGGCGACCGCCGTGCCGAGCCGCCCGTGGCTTCCATCGCCATCCGCAACCCAACTCCGACAAGAGAATTTTCGCCGGACGGTCGTCGGATGTCGATTTGGCGGGTGGCGGTTCGTGTAGGGGACGAGGGACCGGCACCGGGCCGGCCCCACCCGGAAAGGAGCCACGGATGCGCAAGATCGCCGCGACCATCAGTCTGACGCTGGACGGCGTGATGCAGGCGCCGGGCCGGCCCGACGAGGACCGGCGCGGCGGCTTCGAGCACGGCGGCTGGGCGCGGGCCGTGACGTCGAGGCCGCGACGGCGTACGAGACGGCGATCAAGCTGACCGACAACGTCGCCGAGCGCAATTTTTTGCGCCGCCGTCGGCAGTCGCTGGCCGGGTAACCACGGTGATCGCCTCTTGACAGCCACGACAGGTAGGTTACACTGAGGCATCGATAAACGAGGCATCGATACGCGATGCGTGACCGCACTTCCCTGAGCTCCGAGCTGCTGCCCGGCACGCTCGAAATGCTCATCCTCAAGACGTTGACCCACGGCCCGGCCCACGGCTACGCCATTGCCCGGCATCTCGAGCGCGTCTCCGGTGACGTGCTGCGGGTCGGCGAGAGCTCGCTCTATCCGGCGTTGCAGCGCCTGCTCGTCAATGACTGGGTTGAGGCCGAGTGGGGCGAGTCGGAGCTCAAGCGTCGCGCGCGAATCTACCGGATCACTCCGGCCGGCCGAAAGCGCCTCGCTCAGGAGGCCCGGGGCTTCGAGCGCATGACCGGCGCGATCGCAGCGGTCATGCATGCGGTCTGACCATGTGGGCGCGTCTCCGCAACAAGCTGCGCTTTCTCTTCCGGCGGGAGCGCTTCGACCGAGAGCTGAGCGAAGAGATGGATTTCCACCGCGAAATGCTCGAGCTCGAGATGACCCGGCAGGGCATTGCCCCCGAAGCCGCCGCCGTGAGCGCGCGGCGGCAGCTCGGCAACGCGACGCTCGCCCGCGAGCATTCGAGGGACGTCTGGATCGTCGCCTGGCTCGACACGCTCGCCGCCGACGTGCGCTACGCCGCGCGCACGATAGCGGGCAACAAGACCTTCAGCGCTCTCGCAATCCTCTCCCTCGCGCTGGGGATCGGGGCCAACACCGCAATCTTCAGCTTCATGGATTCGATCCTCTTGCGCTCGCTGCCGGTGCCCGACCCCGAGTCGCTGGTCGTCCTGACCTGGCACGCCAAGGACACCAGGCGCGACTTCGTCATGCACGGCATGAGCGGCACCACTTATGACGATTCGAAGACGGGAACGACGGCGGGAATCTTCCCCTTCCCGGCGTTCGAACTTTTCCGGAGAAACGACTCCGTCTTGTCGACCGTGTTCGCCCACTGCCAATCCTGGCAGGTGAGAAGGCTGAACGTAACGATCCGGGGACAGGCCGACCTTGCCGCCGGGTGGAGCGTGTCGGGCGACTATTTTCGTGGACTCGGCGTTCCCCCCGCGGCCGGGCGGCTGATCATCCCCGAGGACGACCGGGCGGGAGCTCCGCCGGTGGCCGTCGTCAGCCACGGGTTCAGTCAAAGGCGTTTCGGGGGAGCCGCCAACGCGGCCGGCCAGTCGATCCTGATCGACAACCTGCCCTTCACCGTGGTGGGGGTGACGGCGCCTGAATTCTTCGGCGTCGATCCCGCGGCGGCTCCGGACGTCTATCTTCCGATGCACACCAACGAATTGCTGGGCGCCGGCCATCAGTTCGGCTTTCGACCCGAGGACTACCTCGCTCCGAACTACTACTGGATCCAGGTCATGGGCCGGTTGCGTCCCGGAGTCAGCCTCGCTCGAGCCCAGGCCGCGCTGGCGCCGGCGTTTCGGCAATGGGTAGCGGCAACCGCCGCCAATGACCGGGAGCGCGCGAATCTTCCGGAGCTGATCGTGACCGAAGGCGCGGGCGGGTTGGACAGCCTGCGCCGGCAGTACTCGAGGCCGCTGTGTGTGCTGCTGACGCTGGTGGGATTGATCCTGGCCCTGGCCTGCGCCAATGTCGCCAATCTGCTGCTGGCGCGGGCCGCGGCGAGAACGCGGGAGATCGCGCTACGCATGAGCGTCGGCGCGGGCCGGCCTCGCGTCGTGCGGCAACTGCTGACCGAAAGCGTGCTGCTGGCGTCGCTGGGCGGGGCTCTGGGAGTCCTGTTCGCGATCTGGGGAATGCGTTTCCTCACCCTGCTGCTGGCCAACGGCCGGGCGAGCTTCACCCTGCACGCGGAGTTGAACGGGCACGTGCTCGGGGTGGCGGTCGCGCTTTCCCTTCTGACGGGGGTACTGTTCGGCCTTGCTCCGGCGATGCACGCCACCCGCGTGGATCTCATGCCGGCTCTGAAGGAAACAAGGGCGGGCCAACCGGCCACGCGCCGTTCTTTCCGGCGCATCAACCTGAGCCACGTGCTGGTGGTGGGGCAGATCGGCATCTCGCTGCTGATGCTGGTTGCGGCCGGGCTCTTCGTGCGGACACTTTCGAATCTCCAATCCATCGAGCTCGGCTTCAATCGCCAGGATGTGCTGCTTTTCCAGTTGGACGCCCGGAAAGCCGGACACAAAGACCCGGAGATTGCCACGTTTTACGCCGATCTACACAAGCGGTTCAGCGCGATCCCGGGCGTGCGTAACGTGAGTCTCGAACAGGATTCGCTCATCCAAGGAGAGCATGGACTGCCCATCGGCGTATCCGGCTCGCCACCGGATCCGGCCAACCGCTTTCTGACCGTCGGACCGGCGTTCTTCAAGACCATGCAGATTCCGATCCTGGCTGGCCGTGATTTCGGGGAAAACGACGGGCCCGGCTCGCCGGCCGTTGCGGTGATCAACGAGGTGTTTGCCAAGGCCAATTTTGGCGATCGGAATCCGTTGGGGCAGCACCTGACTCTGCGGGAAGCAGGAGAAGGAGACCGTCTCGCGCGCGACATGGAGATCGTCGGGGTATCCAGGAACGCGCGCTATGGCGGCCTGAAGAGGGCCATCCCGCCGGTGGTGTACATGCCGTACGACCAGGGCTACCCGCAGCCGAACCAGATGGTGTACGCGCTGCGCACGCTGGGCGACCCGCTCCGGTATGTCGACTCCGTACGCGAATTAGTGCGTCAGGCGGACGCGCGCGTGCCCGTGTCCGAAGTAAGAACGCAGGCGGCGGACATCGACCAGACGATCAACCAGGAGATCACGTTCGCCAAATTGTGCAGTGGCTTCGCGATCCTGGCGTTGGTGATCGCCTGCGTCGGTCTCTACGGCACCGTTTCGTACAACGTCGCCCGCCGCACCGGCGAGATCGGCATCCGGATGGCGCTGGGGGCACAACGGGGCGGTGTCGTGCGGATGGTCTTGCGTGAAGTCCTGGCGCTGGTGGCCGGAGGGCTGGCGATCGGCATGGCCACAGCGTTAGGCACGTCGAAATTCGTAGCATCCTTCTTGTACGGAATGAAGGCCAACGATCCCCTGACCCTTACGCTGGCCGTGATGACTCTGCTGGGCACCGCACTGGTGGCCGGTTACGCGCCTGCGCGGAAGGCGTCGCGCATCGATCCGATGATCGCGCTGCGGCAGGAGTGAAGTTGGTCGGCTCAGTGTCAGAAGAGATCAAGAACGAGGCGCAGGCCATCGGCGACCGCGACCAGTCGATCGACAGGTAGGGTACCGAGGCGCTCCATGAAGTCTGGTCGAAGGACCTTCTGCACGTCGTAGACGTTGGCGACAGAGGGTTTCGGCAGGCGAGTGTCTCCACGATCAAGGCGGACGTTACCCGGCAGTCCCTCCAGGTGGAGGCGACTCGTGAGAGGAACCACCAGGAACGACCGGACGCGAGGCTCTCGGACCTTGTCCGTCTGCACGACAACCGCGGGCCGCCGTTTGTCGACACGAACCCACCAAACCTCGCCGCGCCGAGGGAGTTCGTCACCACTCGTCGGCACGGTACTCCTGCGCCATCCGGCGTCGTTGGTACCGGCGCCAGGCCGCTTCGTCGTCCGCCACGTCCCAGCCGTGGCGATCCAGGTATTCCTGGGTCTGCTGGCGCACGCGCTCGGCCTGCAGCAGGCGCGCGAGAAGCTCGGACCGGGACGTGCCTTGTTGCCTGGCTGCTTCGTCCGCGAATGCCACTAGGTCCTCCGGAAGCGAGACTCCGATCTTCACGAGTACATGATAATACCACACGGAATACCAGGGTATTCTTATCGTTCTTCCTCAGCGGTCCCACCCGCGTGTCGCCAGGCCGCTCGCTGGCCCCCCCCGCGGCTCCAGAGCAAGGTCGGGATCGCCTTCGCCGTGGTCGAGCACGCAAGCTCTTGCCAAGCCCGATCTGTGCTAGCATCCGCCAAACATTCGCATCCCTCCAGCCGACCGATCTCCGGGTCACCAACACCGGGCGGGGGTGACCGCCGGTGAGTCGTCGGTCGTAGAGACCTCGGAAGCCTTACCCACCCGAGAAGAGGAGTGTGGCATGCAACGCGAGGACCGGTGCGATGCCGGTACCGGGCGCATCGTCGCTGCGATTGCCTTGGCCGTGGCCATGGGCGGCCCCACGGTCGCGGGCATCGCATCGGCCGATGAGCGTCCGGACGCGAGAGCGCTGGTGACCCGATGGGGCGTACACGGCATTCCCTACGCCGAGGCCAAAGCCCTCGGCGTGCAGGCGATTCCCGAGCTCGTCTCGATGCTCAAGGAGCCGACCATGGAGGAGCACTGGACCAAGGTTGTCTGGGTCCTGGGCTGCATCGGCGATTCCTCCGCGACCGGCCCGCTCATCGAGTTCCTCAAGCGCCTGCAGGGTGAGATCTCGGTCGAAGAGTTCCGCGCGGCGCTGGCGGTGCTGCCCTCGCTCGGGCATCTGGCGCGCGGTGGGGACGCGGTGGCCCTCGAGACCCTCACGAACTTCACGCGGCCCGGCGCCTGGCAGGAGGCGGGCCTGGGCTTCTCCTACGCGCGATACAGGGGGGACGCGCTCGGGGAGGTGCTCGGCCGGACCGCCATCCAGGGCCTCGGCATCGCGGGAACGCCCCCGGCGTTCGCCGTGCTCGATTCCATGAACCAGAGCGCCGACCTCCGACCCGACTGGCGCGACAACGTGGAAGAAGCGATGCAGCTCAACATGCGGGTCGCCCAGATGGGGGCGGACCGCGCCT